>Ga0306925_10001537_pt1 | contig 19081 bp, 15 predicted proteins | sample flu12Cox44000176_FD_203755 | JGI IMG/M metagenome (GOLD analysis project Ga0306925, IMG submission 203755) | Lab enrichment of tropical soil microbial communities from Luquillo Experimental Forest, Puerto Rico - flux8day.12C.oxic.44.000.176 (v2)... | ecosystem: Environmental > Terrestrial >... | reverse complement strand
CACACTGGTCCGCGGCGCGGGCCTGAGCGTTGCGATTCCGCCCTACACGGTCATGCATCTGTGTAACGAGCGAAGCTTGCGCACGCTCTTCGTCCACGAGCTGCGCTGGGCGCGCACGATCCGGGCCGTCGACCCGGCCGGCTATGCGGGCTTAGCGATCACCCACGCGCTGCCATTGGCGCTGATGGGCGCGGTGCTGGGCGGGATGGGCATCGTCCCCGGCATCGTCATCGTCGCCGCGCTGGTGAGCCGCTTGGCGCTACAGCTCATGGTCGACCGCGTGTTGCGCCGGCGCCGACGGCTGTTCTGGGGCGGGCCGCTGCGCGACCTTCTGTCCTTTGCGGTCTTTGTCGCCAGCTTTTTTGGTCATGAGGTCGAATGGGCCGGCCGGCGCTACGAGGTGCGCGCCGCTGCGCGGATTGTGGACCCGGATCGCCGCGCGCCGTAATCTCACGCGCGTGCTTTAAGTTCGGTAAGGGATCGCAAGCTGAAAGATCTCATCGTCACGGCAGACGATTTCGGCCTGGCGCCGGAAGTCAACGAAGCCGTCGAAATCGCCCATCGCGACGGCATCCTGACCTCCGCCAGCCTGATGGTCGGTGCGCCCGCGGCCGCCGACGCGGTGGCGCGGGCGAAGCGGCTGCCGGCGTTGCGGGTCGGTCTGCACATAGTCCTCATCGAAGGACGCCCGGTGACGCCCACGGCTGCGCTGCCGGACCTGGTGGATCGCGCAGGCTTTTTCCGCAACGATATGCTTGCCGCAAGCGTACGAATTTTCTTAGCCCCGCATGTACGCCGGCAAGTCGCGTTGGAGATTGCCGCGCAGTTCGACGCCTTCGCCACGACCGGGCTACGCCTCGACCATGTCGACTGCCACAAGCATTGGCACCTGCACCCGACCATTGCCGATCTGATCTTGCAAGCCGGGCAGTGCCACGGGATCACGGCGATCCGCGTCCCAAGCGAGCCGGTCGACGTGCTCAAACGCTCCGAGCCGAATTTTCCGGCGTCGCGCTCGATCATAATGGCCGCAAGCGTCGCCCGGCTGCGTCGGCGCGTGCGCGCAACAAATTTACAAGCCGCCGACCAAGTGTTCGGCCTGGCCTGGTCGGGCACGATGACGGAACGCCGCGTGGCCGCGTTGCTGCACCATCTGCCCGACGGACTGTCGGAGATTTACACCCATCCGGCCACGGCAAATTCGTTTGCTGGAGCGGCGCCGGGTTATCGCTACGCCGACGAATTGAGCGCGCTCGCTTCGCCGCAGGTGAAATCGTCGATTGCCGCAAACAATATTCGGTTGACGTCCTATGCCGACCTCGCCGCGCGCGCTGCCGCCGACGGCGGTCAGCGCAGATAGGCGCGCGCGCGAAACCAGCCGATCGCTTCGGCGACGGCTTCGGCATAAGGCCGTGCCCGGTAATCAAGCTCGCGCTCGGCCTTGGCCGAGGAAAAAAACATGCGGTCCTTGGCTAGGCGCAATCCGGTCGTGGTCAGGAACGGCTCGCGGCCGGTGATGTACGCCACGGCCTCGGCGCCGTAGGCGAGCGGAAACATCAGCCGGCGCGGCAGGCGCACTTTCGGCGGCCGGCGCCCGACTTGGCGGGCGATGTCGACCAGCATGTCGCGCAACAGCACGTTCTGGCCGCCGAGAACGTAGCGCTCGCCGATGCGGCCGCGCTGCAATGCCGCCAACTGCCCGGCGGCGACATCGTCGACATGGACGAAATTCAGGCCGGTCTCGATATAGGCCGGCATCCGCCCGGCCGCCGCCTCGACGATGAGGCGTCCGGTCGGTGTCGGGCGAATGTCGCCCGCGCCGATCGGCGTCGACGGATTGACGATGACGGCGGGCAGGCTCTGCCTTTCGACCATGGTCTCGACGGCGCGCTCGGCGAGGACCTTACTGTATTTGTAGGCGCCGACGGCGGCTTCCGGTTCGAGCGGATGCGTCTCGTCGCTCGGCTGCCCATCCGGCAGCGGCTTCAGCGTAGCGACGCTGCTGGTATGGACGATGCGCTCGACGCCAGCGCGCAGCGCCGCCTGCATCACGGCGCGAGTGCCTTCGACATTGGCGCGCACGATCGCGTCGGGCTCGCGCGCCCACAGCCGATAATCGGCGGCGACGTGGAACACGTAGCGCACCTTTTGCATCGCCCGTTGCAGCGAGGGCGCATCGAGCAGATCGCCTTCGGCGATCTCGATCGGCAGATCGGCGACGTTGCCGCGCGGGCTGGTTGGGCGAACGAGCGCGCGGACGCTATATCCGGCGTGGATCAGGCACCGCGCGACTGCGGCACCGACAAATCCGCTCGCGCCAGTGATCAGCACCATCGAGTAAGCTCACCACAATGGGGCATGGAAAAGGAGTAGGTGGTGCCGACGCCGAAGGTGAATTGATTGGGCGAGCCGCGCTGGGTCACCAGCGGCGAATTGGCGGCGTCGCCGGTGAGCCGCTCGTACTCGATGAACGTGTGTGCCGCCCACGTCGGATTGAAGAAATACTCGGCCTGCGTTCCGGCACCGTAGGAATAGAAGCCGCCGCCGGCGTGATAGACCGGGAGCATCGGCAGGCCGGAGACCGTCGAGTTAGCCGACTGCTGCGGGGTGATGCTGAAATAGGGGCTGACCGCGGCGGCCGATTGGACAGTCATTCGCGGGCCGGCGGAAAACCGCCATTGGTCGACAGGCACCACCGCATCGACAAAGACGTTGCCGGTGACGCCGGTTTCGCCGCCGATGCCCTGGCGCAGCTCGCCATGCAGTCTGAGCCACGGCACCGCCCAATAATCGACGAAGCCGCCGGTCTGCAGCGCATAGCCGACATTGCCGAGGCCGTTCAGCTCGCGATAGGCGCTAGCCGAACGCTGCCAGATCAGTTGGAACGCCGGTCCGAGCTTGATCTGGCCGAGATCGACGACGGGAAATCCGAAGCTGTCGCGCGGACCGAAAAAGTCGGGCGACGTTCCGGCCTTGCGGATGCTGAACAGCGGCAACCCGGTCAGGGCGAACTTGGTATCGGCGGCGCCCGGCCACGCCGGGATCGCCCGCGCCTCGACGCCGACCGTGACGATCCAGTCCGGTACTGCGACCGCCGCAGGCGCCGCGGTGGGCTGCGCGGGCTCCGGCGCGGCCGGCAGATCGGCCGCCATCGCAATCGTCGCTGCGACAGCCAGGAATCCGACCGAAACGGGCCAAGAAATGGACCAAGACGCCGTCGACATCGAACCTACACCCGACTTCCCCAAATCCGGCCCCGGCCTCCGGATGAACCCGGCTCAAAGCCAGGGCGCAACCGCAACAGCATAGCATACCGGCCGTTCGAAATCGTCATCGACCGGTTAACAAACATTTTCGCGGCATTGCCGCCGAAATGATGGCTTCGCGGCGGCGCCGCTCAGGCGGCCCGCTCGATCCGCGTGTCGATCTCGCTACGGAGCGCCTGGAAGTCGATCGGCTTGGTCAGGAGCGATTCCGCGCCGCCCTCCAGCGCCTTGCGCTTGGTCTCCGCGTCGCCATAGGCGGTGATCATGATGACGGGGACGTCGGGCCGCAAAGCCTTGGCCTTGGGCAAAAGCTCGAGGCCGGTCATCCCCGGCATATTGATGTCGGTGAGGATCAGGATCAGCGAGACGGCTTGCGCGTCGCCGATCAGCTGCAATGCCGCCGGCGCCGACTGGGCAAACTCCATCGCAAAGCGGCCGGCGCGCAGATCGCGCCGGAACTGCTGGCGAAACAGCACCTCGACGTCTGGCTCGTCATCGACAACGAGAATGAGAAGGCTCATGTGTCTGCCTTCATGATTTTGCGCAATCGATTTTCTTGAAACCGGCCGGCCCTGGATTTCACGACCCTTGGCTCGATGGGCATGCCGGTCCTCCCAGTGCATCCTGCCCGCAAGCGAAAGCCGCGACTGTACCCAGCGTCACACCTCATCCCGACCACGAGCACGCGCCCCCTACTTTGCGGTCCGCGGCAGGACGATCGTGAATTCGGTGAATTTGCCCGGCCTTGTGTCGACCTCTATAGACCCGGAATGTTGGTTGACGATGATATCGCGACTATGCCCTCGCCCGCCGGCTTGGTGGTGACGAAAGGGTTGAACATCTTTTCCCGGACTTCGGGCGAAATGCCAATACCATTGTCGCGAATCCTGATTTCTCCGTGGTCGTCGAGGCTTTTGGTCGCAGCCGTGATCGTCGGCTCGAAGCCATTGCCGCCTTCCTGCGCCAGGCGCTTGGCGGCCGCATAGAAACCGTTCGCGATCAGGTTCAGCAGGACGCGGCTGAGCTTCTGGGAAAAGCCTCCACCTCGCCGGCCGCAGCGTCGAAGGATCCGCTCCAGCGCGACGTTGAAGCCCGGCTTTTCGGCACGCGCCCCGTGATAGGCGAGATTGAGGCTTTCCTCGACGAGGGCGTTGACGTCGGCGGGTCGGCGTTCGCCCGAGCCTTCGCGCGAATGCAGCAGCAAAGCTCGGCGCCGGCGACGTCGCTTACGCGGGCGCGCCTTCGCCTTTCGCGGCGTCGTCCTGCAATTGCCGCGGCTTGCCCATCAGCACCGGCTGGAACAAAGCGGCCGCGGCCATGGTCGTCATCAGCGAGATCGCCAACAGCTTGCCCATGCTCGACGTGCCGGGGTGGCTGGAGAACCACAGGCTGCCGAAAGCGGTCGCGGTGGTGCAGGCGCTGAACGTCACCGCCCGCGTCAGCACCGACTGCAACAGGTTAGTCTGACCCTCGCGCCAGGCCATGATGTAATAGATCTTGAAAGCGACGCCGACGCCGAGCAACAGCGGCAGCGCGATGATGTTGGCGAAATTCAGCGGCATGCCGATCAGCACGCAGATTTCCAGCGTCACCACGCCGGCCAGCACCAGCGGCACCAGCGTCAGCAGCACGTCGCTCACCCGCCGCAGCGTGATCCAAAGAATGATGGAAATCGAGAACAGAGCGCAGGCGGCGGCGACGATGAACGCGGTCACCACCGTGGTCCGCGCTTCGAGGATCGCGATCGGGCCTTCGGTCGCCTCCGGCGTGACCTTCTGAACCGCGTGGGCGAACGATTCCAGCACCGTGTTGTCGTTGGGGTCGCCCTTCGGCGCGACGTCGACGCGGGCCTGACCGTCTGGCGTGACCCAGTCGCTGACGAGCGTAGCCGGCAGGTTGTCGCGCGTGATCGTTTGCGCCTTGAGCAGATTGCGCAGATCGTCGAGCGTCGTCTTCAGCGGCTGAACGAACACCACCTCGGCGCGCTGGCGCACCGACGGATCGGCCTTGGCGAGCGCCGTCATGGCGGCGGCGAGGCGCTTGGCGGCGGTCGCGCCCTCGCCGGTGCCGTCGCCGGCCAGGCGATTGAGCGCGTCGACCGTGGAATTGATCATGCTGACGGTCTGCGTGTCCGAGGTCGGCGCCGCAGGCGCCGTCGGGTTCAGCGCGGTGTTGAGCTTGTTTGCCGCATCCTGGATGAGCGCGAGCTTTTGCGGCTGATCGGGCGGAATGAAGGATGACAACGTCGTCACCCTTCGCACCTCGGGCAGCACCTTGAGCTTGACCACGAGCGCATCGGCGGCCGCCAGCGTCGGCTGCAGCACTTGGATGTCGTTGGCGCCGCTTTCCGGATCGTTCTTGAGCTCGAGATAGGTCGCGACTGACTCCACCGTCTTGCTGCGCAGGTTCATCGGATTGAAATCGAACCGCAGCCAGTAGAGCAGCGGCAGTCCGCCGATGATAATCGCCAGCGTGACGATGAGGATCGGCATGCGGTGCCGTTCGAGGAAACCGTCGACCGGCGCCAGCGCCGCGTAGCCCAGTCGCTCCGGCTCGCTCGGCGGCTTGACCACGCTCAGCAGCGCCGGCAGCACCGTGATGCTGGTAAAGAACGCGATCAGCATGCCGACGCCGGCAATGAGGCCGAGCTCGGAAACGCCCCGGTAGGAGGTCGGCAGGAACGACAGGAAGCCCGCGGCGGTGGCCAGCGCCGCCAGCGTCAGCGGCGCACCGGCGCGGCGGCCGGTTTCCAAGAGCGCCTCGCGCAGATTGTCGATGGTGTGCCGCTCGGCGCGGTAGCGCACGCTGAACTGAATGCCGAAATCGACGCCGAGGCCTACGAACAGCACCGCGAAATACACCGATATTAGGTTGAGCGTTCCGACCATCAGCATGCCGACGGCTGCCGTGATGCCGAGGCCGACGACCAGGCTGACGAACACCGCGAGGATGAGGCGGAACCAGCGCAACGCCAGCCACAGGATGAACAACACGACCGCGACCGTGACGGTGGCGTTGAGCCCGGCGTTCTCCTTGATGGTGGAAAATTCCTCGTCGGCCATGGCCACCGGGCCGGTCAGCCGGAGCGTCGCCTGGTACGTGGTCGGGAAATTCAGATCGGCGGCGGCCTTGCGGACGGCGTCGCTCGCCTTGCGGCCTGGTTCGAGCTCCGAATAGTCGAGCTCGGCCTGGATGTTGAGAAAGCGCCGACGTTCGCTCGCCGTTGAAGCGCGGCCGAGCACCATCTCGCGCCACGAGAAGCTCGCCGGCTGCCCGGCATTGACCTTTTCGATGGCATTGGCGCCGAGCGTCATCGTCCACGTCATCGAATCGAGCGTTATGCGGCCGCCTTGCACACCAAGCAGGCCGAATTGCAGCGCCTGGATGACGCCGCGAAGGCTCGGATCGCCGGCCAAAACCTGAAGCAGCCGCTGCGCCTGGGTCATCGTCGACAGCTGCGGCTGCAGCTCGCTCATCGATTCGAACAGAAAGCCGTTGCGGGCGAAAAACGCGCCACCTTGCGGCTGCTTGATCGAGCGGAACAGGTTCTTCTGTTGCATAAGGCGCTGTTCGAGCGCGTCGGTCGCCTCGCCCACCAATTCCGGCGTCGGCGCGTCGACCACGGCGACCAGCAGGTGATATTGCGGAAACGCGGTTTCGAACTTCATCTCCCGCTGCCGCCACGGCATCTCGGTCGATATCAGCTGATTGATATCGGTGGTCATGGCGAAGTGCGTGGCCGCGTACCACGACGACACCACGGTCAATAGCAGCGCCACACCGATCACCGGCCAGGCGAGGCGCGCGCAAAAATCGATCGCCCGGACGACAAGTGTGGTGATCATCTTCATGGGGTCAGCGGAAAGTGATGGTCAGCGGGAAGGAATGTTCGCAAGCTTAACTATCGTGTCAGGCGTCAAGACCAAGGCGAAATGGAGGCGCTAAGTTCCGAATGCTCGGCTGCCGCGGCCGGACCAGTTATAGCGGCTAGTCCATGTGCGATCCGAGCCGCTTCGGCGAGCCCAAGGGCCAAATATGCCGCAAAAGTGAACCCATGTGTATATTTTCCTATTCGAACCGAGGTCATCGGTAGGGTTCTTCATACAAGCAATAAGGACAAGAACGGGCTTACCATCGCACCGGCCTGGACAATGGGCGCATTTGCCCGCAAATGTGACATCCGGACGGGGCTCTTGATCCATCGGCTCGCCGGCTGCGACTGAATAGCCGGGCTTGATAGTCATGGAGTCTTTGCCGAAATAACCGGGACGTCGCTTATTCAGAGCGGAAGTTAAGGATTACTGCGGCCTTTGTTGCAGCCGCACGGCGCAGTTGCTTAACCCGGCACGAGGCCGGCAGGCGTTTGTGAAAAGGGTGTTGCGAAGATGAAGGTTATTCTTGCTCAGCCGCGTGGGTTCTGTGCCGGCGTGGTGCGTGCCATCGAGATCGTCGAACGAGCGCTGCAGAAATTCGGCCCGCCGGTCTATGTCCGTCACGAGATCGTGCACAACAAGCACGTGGTCGAGAGCCTCAAGGCCAAGGGCGCGCGCTTCGTCGAGGAATTGTCCGAAGTGCCGCCGAACGCGGTCACGATCTTCTCGGCCCACGGCGTCGCCAAAAGCATCGAAGAGGAAGCCGCCTCACGGGCGCTTCCGGTGCTGAACGCCACCTGCCCGCTGGTCACCAAGGTGCATAACCAGGGCAAGCGCTATGTCGCGCAAGGCCGCCGCCTAATCCTCATCGGCCATGCCGGCCATCCCGAAGTCGAAGGTACTATGGGGCAGATCTCGGAGCCCGTGACCTTGGTGCAGACCGAGAACGATGTCGCTTCGCTCGACATCCCGAAGGACACGCCGGTCGCCTACGTCACGCAGACCACGCTCAGCGTCGACGACACCCGCGGCATCATCGCGGCCTTGCACGAGCGCTTCACCGACATCGTCGGCCCGGAGACGCGCGACATCTGCTACGCGACGCAGAACCGGCAGACCGCGGTGCGCGAACTTTCCAAGCTGGTCGATGTTATCCTCGTGGTCGGCGCGAAGAACAGTTCCAATTCGAACCGCCTGCGCGAAATCGGCGAAGAGGACGGCACGCCGAGCTACCTGATCGCCGACGGCAGCGAAGTGCGGCCGGATTGGTTCCGCACCGCCAAGATCGTCGGCATCACCGCCGGCGCGTCGGCGCCCGAAGTTCTGGTGGAGGACGTCATCGACGCACTGCGCCGGCTTGGCCCGGTCGAAGTTTCGGAATTGACCGGCCGCCAGGAGACCATCGAGTTCCGCCTGCCGGCCGAGCTGACCGACGGCCTCTCCGGCGGCCGCCGCGCCACCGCCAAAGTCTAAAAGCTCCGAGTAGGCCGCCGACAATCCATCAATCGATTGACCGAACAGAAAACGCAAAAAGGTAGCACCCTGTGACATTATCGTTGCGACAAATAACAACCGTTGGCACCTACATGCTGCGGCAGCGTATCAAGCGCCGGAAGCGTTACCCGCTGGTGCTGATGCTGGAGCCGCTGTTCCGGTGCAACCTCGCCTGCTTCGGCTGCGGCAAGATCGATTATCCCGACGCCATCCTCAACAAGCGCCTGTCGGTCAAGGAGTGCCTCGACGCGGTCGACGAATGCGGCGCGCCGATGGTCGCGATTCCCGGCGGCGAGCCGCTGATCCACAAGGAGATCGGCGAGATCGTCAAAGGCATCGTCGCGCGCAAGAAATTCGTCTCGCTGTGCACCAACGCGCTGCTGCTGGAAAAGAAGCTGCATTTGTTCGAGCCGTCGCCGTATCTGTTCTTCTCGGTGCATCTCGACGGCTTGAAGCATCATCACGACAAGTCGGTGTGCCTCGAGGGCGGCTTCGAAAAAGCCATCAGCGCGATCAAGGCCGCCAAGGCCAAGGGCTTCGCCGTCAACGTCAACTGCACCATCTTCGACGGCCATGCGGCCGAGGACATTGCGGCGTTTCTCGACCTTACCGCCGAGCTCGGCGTCGGCGTCTCGATCTCACCCGGCTACGCCTATGAGCGCGCGCCCGACCAGGAGCACTTCCTGTCGCGGCGCAAGACCAAGGAGTTGTTCCGCAAGGTGTTCGCGCTCGGCAACGGCAAGAAGTGGAATCTGACGCACTCCGGCATGTTCCTCGACTTCCTCGCCGGTAACCAGGAATTCCACTGCACGCCGTGGGGCATGCCGACCCGCAACATCTTCGGTTGGCAGAAGCCGTGCTATCTGCTCGGCGAAGGCTACGCCAAGACGTTCACCGAATTGATGGAGACCACCGACTGGGACGCCTACGGCACCGGCCGCTACGAAAAGTGCGCGAACTGCATGGCGCATTGCGGCTACGAGGCGACCGCCGCCGACGCCATGATGAAGCGCCCGCTCGAGGCGTTCGCGATCGCGACGCGGGGCGTCAGGACCGAGGGCCCGATGGCGCCGGAAATTCCGCTCGAGAACGCGCGCCCGGCGCAATACGTGTTCGACAGCAACGTGCAGTTGACGCTGTCGCAGATCCGCGCCAACGAGGCGCGCGAGAAGGCCGCAAGGGCGGCGCAGACTTCGGCGAGCGCGGCCTGAGCACTCAAGCTCATTACCGAAAATGAAAGGGCCTCGGCGTCAGCCGAGGCCCTTTTACGATTAAGCTATGCACAACCGGTCAGAACTTGTAGCTGAGCCGCGCTCTGAACTCCTGGATATTGTCTCTCCGTCGCCGCGGTTGTCGCGTTGATCGGCCCTCACCGCAGACATGGCGGTTAAGGCGGGTGCTCCCCTATGTGCCCCGTTTGCACAAGCACCCATGGGATTTGTAGCAGTGGAGTGCGCCGGGGCTGTAGCGCCGCGGCCACACTGGACCAGATTCGGTTGCAGGCAGTCCAAGAGAACGCCAGGGTAGTTCCTTAACCTTGCCCCTCAAGCCGTTGCCGTTGAAGCCGATTCCGCCGGCCACGCCTTACATCCCGAACGCCGCCGCGCGGGTATTGCCGCTTTTCAAATTGCGGTAGCGCGCCAACGCCCACGGCGGAAAGAACTTCGAGTAGCCGTGGTAGCGCAGGTAGAACACGCGCGGAAAACCGGTGGCGGTGAAGCGCGGCTCGTTCCAGAAACCGTCGCCGTCTTGACGGGCCGTAAGATAATCGATGCCGCGCGCCACGGCGGGATGATCGACCTCGCCCGCCGCCATCAGGCCGAGCAGTGCCCACGCCGTCTGTGACGCCGTCGACGGCGCGCGCTCGTAGCCTTTGTAGTCGAGCTTGTAGCTCGCGCCGTCCTCGCCCCAGCCGCCGTCGTCGTTCTGGATCGCGGCGAGCCAGTCTGCGGCCCTGCGCATCTCCGGCGCGTCATGGTCGACGCCGGCGGCATTGAGCGCGCAGAGCACCGACCAGGTGCCGTAGATGTAATTCAGGCCCCAGCGGCCGTACCAGCTGCCCTCGAGCGTTTGCGTGCGGCGCAGATAATCGACGGCGCGCTTGACCGCGGCATCGTTGGCCGCGGTCGCGCCGAGCTGCGCCAGCATCGACACACAGCGCGCGGTGACGTCCTCGGTGGGCGGATCAAGCAGCGCGCCGTGGTCGGCGAATGGGATGTTGTTGAGATAAAGAAATTCATTGTCGGCGTCGAACGCGCCCCAGGCGCCGTTTTCGCTCTGCATGCCGACGATCCATTCCTTGGCGCGGGCGAGGCTTGCGTCGAAGCCGCGCCGCCCAGACAGATTCTGCGCGCGGTCCATCGCCATGGCGACCACCGCGGTATCGTCGACGTCGGGATAATGCGGATTGGCGTATTGGAATGCCCAGCCGCCGGGGCGCAGATAGGGACGCCGCGCGATCCAGTCGCCGCGCACGTCGAGAATTTGCTTCGGCTTGAGCCAGTCGAGGCCGCGCGCCGCTTGCGCGACCGCGCGCTCGCCGCCGACCTCCATGAGCGTGTGGCAGACAAGGCCGGTGTCCCAGATCGGCGACACGCACGGCTGGCAATAGGCCTCGTGCTCGTGCACGGCCAAAAGCCTCTCGACCGAGTTGCGCGCAACTGCCCGGGGCAAATGGCTTTCCGGATAGCCCAGCACGTCGAACATCATGACCGAATTCGCCATGGCCGGAAAAATCGCGCCGAGGCCGTTCTCGCTGTTCAGCCGTTCGCTCACCCAGGCGACCGCGGCATCGATGGCACGCTGGCGCGAGTGCTTCGGAAAGAACGGCTCCGTCGCGCGTAAGATCGTATCGACGCCGCTGAAGAACCAGAACCACGACGCCTTCTGCTGCGGCGCCTTCGGCGTCGGCCCGACGCTTTCCGGCGGCGCGATGAAAAGCTCATCGATGCGCACGCCCTTTGAGTTGCGCGCGACCGGCTTCTTCGCCATCAGCACCAGAAGCGGCACGGTGACGGTGCGGCTCCAATAGGAGATCTTGTCGAGATGGAATGGAAACCATGTCGGCAGCAGCATGATCTCGATCGGCATTGCCGGCACCGCGCGCCACGGGATGAAGCCGAACAGCGCCAGCATGATGCGGGTGAAGACGTTGGCGCGCTCGGCGCCGCCGCGTGCCCGCACTGCCTCGCGGGCGCGGCGCATATGCGGCGCGTCGACGGCATCGCCGATCATCTTCAGCGCGAAATAGGCCTTCACCGTTGCGCTGATATCGAGATCGCCGTCAGCGAACAGCGGCCAGCCGCCATGCGCGCCCTGGATGCGGCGCAGATAGACCGCGATTTTCTGTTCGAGCGCGGCATCGACAGGCTCTCCCAGATAATGCCGCAGCAGCACGTATTCGGCCGGAATGGTGGCGTCAGCTTCGAGCTCGAACACCCAATGGCCGTCGGGGCGCTGGCGCGCCAGCAGCGCATCCGTCGCGCTAGCAATGCTCCGCTCCAGCGTGTCGGCGGTGTCGAGCGTTTCACTCATTTCGCACTCGTCATGACGACCCTGCAATGACCGCGGCGGCGCGATCGCCGGAGCGGATGGCGCCTTCGATGGTGGCCGGCAGGCCGGTATCGGTCCAGTCGCCGGCCAGCGCCAGATTGCGCCAGCGCGTCGCGGCGCCGGGGCGCTTTGCATCCTGCTTCGGCGTTGCGGCAAAAGTGGCGCGGCGCTCGCGCACGATCTGCCACGGCGGCAGCGCCGCCTGCAATCCGGTAACGCTCGCGACCTCGCTCCAGATCGTCTTCGCCAGCACGTCGCGGGCGCCCTCGACCAAGCGGTCGCCGGCGCTGATCGTCACCGAGACGCGGCCTGGGAACGCGAAGATCCATTCCACCGTGCCATTGAGCACGCCGAGGATCGGCGGCAAGCCGGCCGGCGGATCGATGCGGAAGTGCGCGTTGACGATGGCCCGGAATTCGGTCGGCACCACGAGCCCTTCGACCAGCGGTGCCGCCACATAGGGCGGCACCGCGAGGATGACAGCGTCGGCGGCGCCGAGCGCTTCGGTTTCATCGCCGAAATCGAGCGCTTCGACGCGCTCACCGGTACAACGCAAGCCGAGCAGCTGATGCTCCAGCCGCACCGTTGCGCCCCGTGTGGCAAGCGTCGCGAGCGCCGGCTCGATCAAGGTCGCGCCCAAACCCTCGCGCGCGATCAGCGGCCGGCAGGCGCGGCCGCCGGTCGCCAGCGTCTCGCAGATCACGGCGGCGGCGAGCCTTGCGGCGCCCTGCGGCGGATCGATGTTGAGAGCGGCCAGGAGCAGCGGCTCGACCAGGCGCTTATAGAGCACGCCGTCGCAAACGATCACCTCGCCGACTGCCGTGCCGGGCGGCGCGCGCAAAAGTTTGACGAGCGGCAGGTAATCGCGCACGCGCGTGCCCAGCACGCGCCGGCCGGGACTAAAGATCCACAGCGGCAGCCGGCCGTCGTTGAAGCGGAGCGTCCAGCGTTCGCCGCTCGCCAGATCGGCGAAGGTGAATTCGGCGTGCGGCGGGCCGATCAGCCGGTCCGCGGTGCCGATGTCGGCGAGATAATCGAGTGCCGCGCGATTGCCGGACAGCAGCAAGTGATTGCCGTTGTCTATAGTCATACCGACCGCGGCGTCGTGATAGGAGCGGCAGCGGCCGCCGGCAAAGGCGGTCGCCTCATGCACCTCGACGCGGCTGCCGCGCGCCGAAAGCTTCAGCGCAGCCGACAGGCCGGCAAGGCCGGCGCCGATGATGTGGACGATTCCGGCCATCACACCAGATTGCGCAGCACGATGAGAAGAAGCCGCAGCTTCGAATGCCGCACCGGCGTGCGTGGCGGCGCAAAGCCGCGCGCCGTAAGCTTATCGAGAATGGCGCGGTAGGCGTCGCCCATGATGCGCGGCGCCCGCACCGTGCGGCGCGGCGATCGCGCCATGATCGCCTCGGCCTCGCGAAAACTGTCCCGCGCCAGCGCGACGATCTCGTCGCAGCCGGCGCCGAGCATCGGATTGGCCAGCACCGTCGCCGGATCGGTACTGATGACGCCGGCATCGCGCAGCGCTTCGCGCGGCAGATAGAGCCGGCCCATGGCCGCGTCCTCGTCGAGGTCGCGCAGGATATTGGTGAGCTGCAAGGCACGACCGAGATGGTGCGCCAGTGCAAGCCCGGCATCGGGCTGCATGCCGAACACCCGCACCGACAGCCGTCCGACCGCGCAGGCGACGCGATCGCAATAAAGATCGAGCGTGGCGCGGTCCGGTGCGCGGATATCGGCCTCGACGTCCATGGCCATGCCGTCGATGACGGCCAAGAAATCCTCGCGCCTGAGATTGAATTGCCGCACTGCTTCCGCGAGGCCACCGAGTTGCGGCGGCGGCTTGCCGGCGTAGAGTGCGTCGATGTCGGCGCGCCAGGCCTGCAACTGCGCACGGCGCGGCTCGCGCGGCCCCGGATCGTCGGCGATGTCGTCGACGGCGCGGCAGAACGAATAAATCTCGAACATCGCCTCGCGCTCGGCGCGCGGCAGGATGCGCATGCCGCGATAGAACGAGCTGCCGGAGGCGCGCGTGGCGGCATGGGAGGTCGCGGCCACTCTAAACCCCCCGCGGCTTGTGCGAGGTGGCGGTGGACTGCCAGCCGAGCCTCCGCGACGTACCGGCAAAGATAGCGAGAAGGGTGTTGCCAGCAACGGCCGGTGCCGACAGATGCACGCGGTCGCGCAGCGGATCGCGCCGCATCAGCACCTGCGTCAGGCGATGCGCCAGCGTGTTGATGACGGAGACTTCGAGGCCGAGCCGCCAATCGGCGATCATCACCGCAAAGTCGTCGCTGTCGCCGAGCAGGCGCTCGGTGCGCGCGGCGAGCCCATGCAAACATTGCAGCAGCGCCGGCGTCGCTCGCGGCGCGTTGAGCGCCTCGACCGTCGCGCCGTTAGTGGCGAGCGCATCCTGCGGGATGTAGACACGATCGAGGTTCAGATAATCCGCCTTGCAGTCCTGCAAGTGATTGATGATCTGCAAGGCGGCGCACAGCGCGTCGTTGGCCGGCCAACAGTCGCGGCTTTCACCGTGCACGTCGCAGACAAACCGCCCGACCGGCATCGCCGAGAGCGTGCAATAGCCGATCAGATCGTCCCAATCGCGGTAGCGCAGCTTTGTGACGTCGAGCTTGAAGGCGGCGAGCAGATCTTGGGCGTGCTTCGGCGACAGGTTGCGCGCGGCAAGCTCGCCGCGCAGCTTCACCCCGACCGCGTCGCTGTCATCGCTACCCAGCAATCCCGCTTCGAGCCGGTCGAGCAGCTTGAGCTTCTCCGCCGCCGACAAGGTCGCATGATCGGCGATGTCGTCGGCGGTGCGCACGAAATTGTAGAACGCCAGGATCGGCCCGCGATGCCGCGGCGCAATCAGCCAGGACGCCACCGGGAAATTCTCGTCCCGGTGGCCCTTGCCCGATCGCAGTTCGCTCGCATCGCTCATCGCAGTTCCGAAACGTTGGCTTGCGCGCGGCCCTTCCACATGCCGCCGCGGCCGTGCGCATGCTGATAGGCGGAATCGAGCGTGAACGCCATATAGGCGGCGGCAATCGCCGGCAGCGCCAACCCCCACAGCGCCGATACGCCGTAGAGCCGCAACGTCGGCCGCAGCGCGAACGTCATCATCAGCCAAGCAACCAGGCCGAGATATTGCGCGAGGCCATCGGCGAAGACCGTGAGCACGACCGGCGCGAGATAGGTCACCGTCAGCCCGATGACGGTACCGGCAAGCAACAACGGCGAATAGTGCAGCTGCGCGTAGGCTGAGCGCGCCACCATGCGGCGGATGTCGCCGATCTTCGGATAGTCGCGGATGCTGTGCACGCGCTCGGTCAAGCCCAGCCAGATCGGGCCGTGCTGTTTTAAATTCTTGCCGAGCGCGCAGTCGTCGATCAACGCGGTGCGGATCGCCGCCATACCTCCGGCCGCGCGCAACGTCTGGCGGCGCACCAGCATGCAGCCGCCCGCCGCCGCCGCCGTCGCGCACCGCGGATCGTTCACCCAGGCGAACGGGTAGAGCATTTGAAAGAAGAAGATGAAGGCCGGGACGAACAGCCGCTCGGCAAAGCTAACGCAGCGCAGCTTCACCATCAGTGAGGTAAGAACGAGGCCGCCGGCTTTGGCGCGGGCGACTAGATCGGTCAGCACGTCCGGCGCATAGACAATGTCGGCGTCGGTGAAGAGCAGATAGTCCGGCGGCGCCTTCAGCGCGTCGGCGAGCTCGAGCCCCTGCGCCTGCGCCCACAGCTTGCCGGTCCAGCCGGCCGGCAGCGGCCGGCCCGACACCACCGCCAAACGGTCGGCAGCGCCGAGCGCCGACGCGGCGTCGCGGGCGACCTGCGCAGTGCCGTCGCGGCTGCTGTCGTCGACCAGGATGACGCGGAACGCGCCCGGGTAGGTCTGGCGCAGCAAGGAGGCGATGGTGTCGCCGACGCATGCCGCCTCGTCGCGCGCCGGGATGACGGCGGCAACGGCCGGCCAAGTATCGCCACCCGCCCCGCCGCGCCCGGCGCCGTCGTCATCGCGCTCGGTCACGAGCCAAAATCCGCCCCGCGCCGCGATGAGATAGAGCCAGATGACCAGCACCATTGACGCTATGAGGTCGATGACCACAGATAGTCCCTTCGGGTTGGAACCCTCGTTATCCCGTAAATGTAGGATCGAATACAGGACCCTGTAGGACGCCGGACGCTGGTTAATGACGGAAATGAACGACCCAGGCGGAAAAAACAGCGCTTTTCTCTCACGTCTCGACGCCGTGGCCGCCGAGACCGAGGCCCTCCTCGACCGGCTGCTGGTGGTAGCGCCCGTCGCCGGCGAACTATGCCGGCCGGCGCGGCTGATCGAGGCCATGCGCTATGCGAGCCTCAACGGCGGCAAGCGGTTCCGGCCGTTCTTGGTGGTGGAGAGCGCGAGCCTGTTCGACGTGTCTCGGCAAAATGCGCTGATGGCGGGCGCGGCGCTCGAAAGCATGCACTGCTACTCGCTAGTGCATGACGATCTGCCGGCCATGGACAATGACGATCTGCGTCGCGGCCAGCCGACCGCCCACAAAGCGTTCGACGAGGCGACCGCAATCCTCGCCGGCGACGGTTTGCTCACCTTCGCGTTCGACATTCTCTCAAGACCGGAGACCCACACCGATCCGCGCGTGCGCATCGAGCTGGTGATGGCGCTGTCGCGCGCCTCCGGCGTCGGCGGCATGGCCGGCGGCCAGATGCTCGACCTCGCCGCCGAAGGCCGCTTCATACAGAACCGCGCCGCGCAAACTTTCACCGAACAAGATGTGCGGACGCTGCAGGGCATGAAGACCGGTGCATTGCTTCGCTTCGCCTGCCAGGCCGGCGGCATTTTGGCCGCGGCGGCGGCGCCGCAACGTGCGGCGCTCGAACGCTACGGCATCGCGGTCGGCCAAGCCTTTCAGATCGCCGACGATTTGCTCGACCTCGAAGGCGATCCGGCGCTGGTCGGCAAACAAACCGGCAAGGACGCCGCCGCCGGCAAGGCCACCATGGTGAGCGTCCTCGGGGTCGCTTCGGCCAAGGCGCGGCTCAAGGCTGTGGTCGCCGAGGCCGAGCAGGCCCTGGCGCCGTTCGGGTCCGCCGCCGCGGTCCTCATCGAAGGCGCGCATTTTGTCGCCGACCGGCACGCCTGAGGCGGAAAACAAAGCCTTCCGTGACAAAATTGTGTCGCCTTGGAAAGATCTGGGCCAAGGGGTGCCACGGGGTTGCGAGTTCCGCCAAGGCTTTCTAGGCTGCCCGCGACATCCATTCCGGCCCGATTGCGGTTCGCGAATAGCGGTCCTATTTGCTGACCAAAGTCGGGCTGCTGCGTTTTAACGGGAAGATGCGGGCCCCAAACCTTCCATTCACTTCGGGACACCCACGGCAACATGACCTCCATGACGCGATGGTACGCCGTTACTGCTGCGGGCTTAGTGACGGCTTCCCTTTGCGCGACTGCGCTGATGCCCATCGCGGGGCCGGCGGCGGCGCAGGGCTATAAGCCGGAGCCTTGGCAAAGCGGGCAGCAGTCTTGGCCTCCGGCCCAAGCCAAGCCGCGCGCCCGCGCCAGAGCCAAAACAGCTCCGACCCCGCCGCCCGTGGCGGCGGCCCAGGCGCGACAATTGCCGCCACGCATTCCGTTCACCGCCGCCGATGAGGCCGCCGCGGCAATTCCCGGCATACCGGACGCGCGGTTCTGGGCGGACTCCACGTCCGACTTCATCGCCGCGCTGCCGCAACAGTCGGGACCGTGGCTCGCATTGTCGAGCGGCGGGTCCGACGGCGCGTTCGGCGCCGGCCTGCTCGCGGGCTTGAGCGAAGTCGGCAAGCGGCCCGACTATGCGGTCGTCACCGGCGTCTCGACCGGAGCGCTGATGGCGCCGTTCATCTTCGCCGGCTCGAGACACGATGCGGCGCTGCGCGCCGCCTATACCAAGGTCACCGCGGCTGACATTTTCGAAGTCGGCAATACTGGCGAGAGCTTCGTCGATTCCTGGCCGCTGAAGGAGTTGATCGCCAAGCAGATCACGCCCGAGCTGCTCGCCGACGTCGCCGCGGCCCACAAGGCCGGCCGGCGGCTGTTTGTTGTCACCACCAATCTCGATGCCGAGCGCTCGATGGTGTGGAACATGGGCGCCATTGCCGCCCACGCCGGCGATCCGAATGACGGCGGCGCCGCAGTCACTTTGTTCCGCAACGTGCTGCTCGCCTCGAGCGCCATTCCGGGCGGCTTCCCGCCGGTGCTGATCGACGTCGAAGCCGACGGCAAGCGCTTCCAGGAAATGCATGTCGACGGCGGCATCGGCGGCCAGTTCTTCGTCGCGCCGGCGGCCCTGATGGCGGCGACCAGCGACTACCGGCTGCCGGCGACGCAGCTTTTCATCGTCATCAATACCGGCTTGGCGCCCGAATTCCGCGTCGTCGAGCGCTCGACGCCGTCGATCGCAACAAAGTCCGTCAGCGACGTGGTGAAGGTCGATACCCGGCTGATGATGGATCGCGCCTATCTCGCCGCCAAACGCAGCGGCGTCGATTTCAACCTTGCGACGCTCCCGGCCGATTTCAACGTAATAAGCCGCGGGCCGTTCGATCCCGACTATATGACCGCGCTGTTCCAGGCCGGGCAGGCGCTCGGCAAGGGCGCGACGCCGTTTGCCAATGAACCGCCGGCCTATCCGGGTCGACCTACAGCACCACCCATCGACACACCGACAACTGGAGCGAATAGATGATCAAGGCTGGGGCGATTATCACTGCGGTGGCGGCGGCGGCCGTGCTTGTCACCGCGAACCCGCCCGCCGCGCGCGCGGCCAACTTCGACGGCACCTGGACCGTGACGATCCTCACCCAGGCCGGCAATTGTCCGAGCTCGCTGCGCTATGCCGTCCGCGTG
>Ga0306925_10001536_pt1 | contig 19081 bp, 17 predicted proteins | sample flu12Cox44000176_FD_203755 | JGI IMG/M metagenome (GOLD analysis project Ga0306925, IMG submission 203755) | Lab enrichment of tropical soil microbial communities from Luquillo Experimental Forest, Puerto Rico - flux8day.12C.oxic.44.000.176 (v2)... | ecosystem: Environmental > Terrestrial >... | reverse complement strand
TGGAACGAGTTGCTCGAAGCGACGAGCAGCTGGGCGAACGGTGCCGAACTCGATCGAGTCTCGGTCAAAGACAATGCCCGCTACGAGGACAGCGAGACCAACTGGCGGCTGGGCGAGGGGTACGGGAACCTCTTTAAAGCACTCGCCGAGGGGCTGCCGGTGGCGTGCGAGGCCGCGGTATCGCGGGTCGACCATCACGGGCGGGCAATCCGTCTCGAAACCGCGCGCGGCACGGTGACCGCGGCGCAGGTGATCGTCACGGTCCCGACCTCGATCATCGCCCAAGAAATTATCCGCTTCGACCCGCCGCTCCCCGACAAGCTCGCCGCGGCGGCCGGCCTGCCGCTCGGCGTCGATGACAAGCTCTTTATTTCTCTGGACGGCCCGCTACCGGGAATCGAGCACGATATCTATCTCGTCGGCTCGACGACTCGGCGAGAGACCATGAGCTACCAAGTGCGCCCGCTCGACCGGCCGGCGATCTATTGTTTTTTCGGCGGGCGTTTTGCCGCGGCGCTCGAGCGGGAAGGGCAGGCGGCGATGTTCTCCTTTGCCGCCGATGAACTCGCCCGGCTGCTCGGTAACGGCGTCCGCAAGCTGATGGCGCCGCTCGCCTCGACCGCCTGGTTGCAGGATCCCTGGTCGCGGGGTTCTTACTCCTTTGCTCTTCCTGGCCACGCCGATGACCGGGCAGTGCTCGCCGCCCCGGTCGACGACCGCTTGTTCTTCGCCGGCGAAGCCTGCTCACCAAACTTTTTCTCGACCGCCCACGGTGCTTGGCTGAGCGGGATCACCGCCGCTGATGCGGCTCTTGCGAGCCTCAGCGCGGCCGCGGGCGGTCGTTGAGGGCGAGCACGCGGAACCCCGAGCCGTCAAGGCGGATCGTGCTGAGCGAAGCCAGCCCGACTTCTATTCGGGAGTGAAAGTCTAGCGGCATACCGAGAGCGAATAGCAGTCCGGCACGGATGACATCGCCGTGGCTGACGACCACCACGCTTTCGCTCGGATGGAGCCGCTCAAGATCGAACAAGGCGCCTACGACCCGATCCTGAACTTGCCGCCAGCTCTCGCCGCCGGGAATGGCTGCAATGCTGCGGCAGTTGCTCCACATCTGCCACCGCTCGTCCTTGCGGATCTGATCGGCGGTCAATCCAGTCCACTCGCCGAAATCGAGCTCGATCACGTCCTCGCGATACTGGACCGGCAGGGCGAGCCGGTCGGCGAGGATCTCGGCAGTCTCGCGCGTGCGCTGCAGTGGGCTCGCGTAGAGCGCATCGACCTTTTTCTCGGTAAGACGGCCCGCCACCGCGGCGATTTCGGCGCGCCCTTTCTCAGAGAGCCCGACACCGGGCAGACGCCCGTTGATCCGGCCGAAGACCGCCGGCTCGCCGTGCCGCAGCAGATGAAAGACCGTCACGTCGTCGGTGTGCCGGTCCGTCTCTCGGCGCGCGGCATCGCTTCCTGACCGAAGGTGCCCTCGATGTTCGTCCACTGCGGGCGCTGGACGTTGACGAGCGCGCCGAGTACCGCATAACCCGAGCCCGAGAGCCGGCATACCGGGTCGAGCAGCTGGGGATCGACGCGCCCGTTCCTCCAGACCGACGGATCGACATGCGCGTGCACGATGCGGCCGAGCACGATGTTGGTATTGCGGTCGCTCACGATCTGCGCGACCTCGCATTCGAGATGCGCCTTGGCTTCAGCGACGCGGAACGGCCGCACCTTCGCCGCCGGGATCGGTGTCAACCCGGCCCAGCCGAACTCGTCCTCGTCGCGCGGGAAGTCGCCGGAGGTGAAGTTCATCCGTTCCAAGAGGTGCATCGTGACGATGTTCGTAACGAATTCCGGCACCTCGCGGAGGTTCGTCAGGCTGTCCTTGACGCCGGTCGAACCGAACGTGACATAGGCCGGATCGCTTCCCATCAGATTAAAGTACGAATAGGGCGCCAGGTTGCGCACCCCGCTCCTTGAGACGGTCGAGATCCAACCGATCGGCCGCGGCACCACCAACGCTGTCAGCAGCTGATAAAACGCCGGGCCCTGCCAGTCGTCCGGTCCGACTTCGAGAGCACGATCAAGGATGGCGGGCGGGGCGTCGCAGGAGTCGGGCATGCAGTCGATCTCTCTCGCGGTCTTGGCTTCCTCACGACACGGCGCGGCGACAGCGCCCCTCCCGCCGCAAACGGGGTGAGGGTGGCCTGGTATCGGTTCTTTCTAAGAGGCGAAGCGCTTCGTTATTTCGCCACGACCGGAAGCTCCTCGGCGTACATCTCCGGGAGCACAGTCCGACGCCAAGTGTCATGGCGGGGGAAGATCTTCTCGATCGCCCGGGCCGAATAATAGCTGGTGTCGACACCCGGCGGGTTGCCATCTGCCTGTACTGTCTTGACGGCGTCGAGCAGCAAGCGGCGCATCGCGATAATAGCGCGGTCGGCGGGACCGAGATGTTCCTTGGAGCGGTCGACGATCGGTCCCATACCCTCCTGCACCGCGCGGTCCTGGGTGTTGATGCCGTCGATCCCAGTAAAGGTCTCGTATTTTTGCACTTGGCGGTCGATCATCCAATCGTTGCGCTTGTTACGGAACGAGCGGAACTCGCCCGATTGCTGGACATAATCGGGGCCGTTGCCGTTGCCGCGCTCCATGCGGTCGTCGTCGCTCAAACCCTCTTCGCCGTAGCTATACATCCAGTTCCAGACCATGCAGTTCTCGTCGTCGATCGGGACCCAGATGTGGCCGGCAATGTTCGTTCGGTCACCACCGCTGCCGCGCCCGATCTGCTGTGGCCGGATCTGGGTGAACGGCATGACGAAATGGTAGGAGCGCACATAGGTCTTGTCTTCGTCGAGCGGACGGATCCCGACATAACGGTAGCCATAATCGGTCACGTCGACCTCGAGGGTCGGCGCCTTACCGCGGACAAACGGTCCCTGCACCGGGATCCCGGGGCGAGTGGTGTTCGCAGTGATGGCACGGTGCAGGATCGGGGCATGGGAGGTGTCAATGCCTCCTTCCAGCGCCTGCAGCCAGTTGCACTCCTCCCACACCTTCGAGCAGTGGCGATGGCTCTCGGGCACCTGCGTCCAATCGAAAGCCGGAGGCGCCGGCATCCGTTCGCGCGGTCCCATATAGGCCCAGATCACCCCGCCCATCTCGGTCGTCGGGTAGGCCGTCAGGTGGATCTTGTGGCAGAACTGCTCGGGCTCGTTCATTTGATCGATGCAGTTGCCGTCGGCATCGAATTTCCAGCCGTGATAGATGCAGCGTAGGCCTGACCCCTCGTTGCGCCCGAACCACAGCGAGGCGCGCCGATGCGGGCAGAATTCGTCAACCAGGCCGATGCGGCCTTGGGTGTCGCGAAAACCGACGAGCTTCTCGCCGAGCAGCTGAACACGCACCGGTGGGCAGTCAGGCTCGGGCAATTCACGCGCGAGAAACGCCGGGATCCAGTATCGCCGCAATACGTCACCCATAGGGGTTCCCGGGCCGGTCCTCGTCACCAACTCGTTGTCTTCGCGCGTCAGCATAGGTGGATCCCTCGTTTGAAACGGTCGGCGAATCTATCGCCGTGCAACCGACCTGCTACAGCCGGAAACCGATAATCGGCCGATCGGTCGCGCACGGCAAGTCCAAGTAACCAGGAATCGTGTACAACGATTGCAAAAGAGGGACACCCGCGAATGGTTCAGGCGTCCGTTTAGTGCTAACATCTGGCGCTAGTCGAGCACGACCTCCGCGATTTCGAAAGATCGGGAACGAGCCGCCGGGCAGGGAGATTCTATGAACGAGCGAGAGTTGCGAGACCTGATCGCAGCGGTAGCTGGCGGTCGAATGTCGCGCCGCGCCTTTGTGTCGCGGATGATCGGCATCGGCCTGACGGCGCCGTTTGCAAGCCGTCTTCTGATCCATGCCGGGTTAGCGCAAACGTCGGCTCCTTTCGAGTACAAGCCTACCAAAGCCGGCGGCGGCGGAGCGCTCAAGACGCTATTCTGGCAGGCCCCGACCTTGCTCAATCCGCACTTCGCCGTCGGCACAAAGGACCAGGAAGGCTCCCGCATCTTCTACGAGCCGCTGGCGGCGTGGGATCCCGACGGGAATTTGGTGCCCGTGCTTGCGGCCGAAATCCCGGAAATCGAGAATGGCGGCGTCGCCCCCGACGGCATGTCGGTGACCTGGAAACTCAAGAAGGACGTGGTGTGGCACGACGGCCGACCGTTCGCGGCGGACGACGTCGTGTTCAACTGGGAATACGCCGCCGACCCCGCGACCGCGGCCACGACGATCGGTAGCTACCAGGATATCAAGGTCGAAAAACTCGATCCGCTCATGGTTCGCGTGCATTTTGCCAAGCCCACGCCGTTCTGGGCCGATGCCTTTGTCGGCCAGCGCGGAATAATCATCCCAAAACACCTATTCGAGGCTTATAGGGGCGCCGGCTCTCGCGATGCGCAGGCCAACCTGAAACCGGTAGGGACCGGCCCGTATCGGTTCGCCGACTTCAAGCCGGGCGATATGGTCAAAGGCGAGCGCAACCCTTCCTATCATCTGCCCAACCGGCCGTTTTTCGACACGATCGAGATGAAAGGCGGCGGCGACGCCGTCTCGGCTGCACGCGCGGTCATCCAGACCGGCGAATACGACTATGCCTGGAATATGCAGGTCGAGGACGAGATCCTTCTCAGATTGGAAAGCGGCGGCAACGCCAAGGGCCGGGTCGAAATAGTGCCGGGCGGCAATATCGAGCACATCGAGCTCAACAGCACCGACCCGTGGACCGAGGTCGACGGCGAACGGTCGAGCGCCAAGACGAAGCATCCACTGTTCAGCGACCCAGTGGTTCGCCGGGCGCTCAGCTTGCTTGTCGACCGCGCCTCGGTGGAGGCTCACATCTACGGACGCACAGGGCTGGCGACAGGCAATTTCATTAACAACCCGCCGCGCTTTGTTTCGAAGAATACGCATTGGGAGTTCAATATCGACAAGGCAAACCAGCTGTTGGACGAGGCCGGGTGGAAGCGCGGGTCCGACGGCGTCCGCGAGAAGGACGCCAAGAAGCTGAAGCTCGTATTCCAGACGTCGATCAACGCGCCGCGCCAAAAGACCCAGGCGATCGTCAAGCAGGCTTGCCAGAAAGCGGGCATCGAGGTCGAGCTCAAATCGGTGACCGCGTCGGTGTATTTTTCTTCCGACGTAGCGAACCCGGACACCTACTCAAAGTTCTACTGCGATATGCAGATGTTTACGACGACCATGGGGGAGCCCGACCCTGGTGTCTTCATGCGGCAATTCAATTCGTGGGAAATCGCGTCAAAGGAAAACAAATGGCAGGGGCGCAACATTACGCGCTGGCGCAATGACGAGTACGACAAAACGTTTCGAACAGCCGAGAGCGAACTCGACCCGGTAAAGCGTGCGGTTCTATTCGTCGCTATGAACGACCTTGTCGTGGGAAACTCGGCAGTTATACCGGTCGTGTACCGTCCGCGGGTGTCGGCAATGTCTCGTCAGCTTAAAGCCAGCTTGAGCGGATGGGACAACGACCTATGGGATCTGAGAAACTGGTATCGCGAGGCGTGAGCGTAGGGACGGGCTCCTATGACCGAGCATGAGTTGCGAAAGCTCTTGACGGAGGTCAGGGCGGGGCGGGTGTCGCGCCGCGCCTTTGTGCACAAAATGATGGGCTTTGGCCTGAGCGCGCCCTTTGCGAGCCGGCTGCTGGTCGATGCCGGCCTGGCGCAAACCGCGCCCCGAACCGACTACAAGCCAAATAAAGCTGGCGGCGGGGGCGCACTCAGGGTGTTGTTCTGGCAGGCCCCGACCTTGCTCAATCCGCATTTTGCTGTGGGCGGCAAGGATCAAGAGGGATCGCGTATCTTCTACGAGCCGCTCGCGGCATGGGATCCCGACGGCAATTTGGCACCCGTGCTCGCCGCCGAGATCCCGGACATCGAGAACGGCGGGGTGGCAGCCGACGGCATGTCGGTGACCTGGAAGCTCAAGAAGGACGTCTTGTGGCATGACGGCCGGCCGTTCACCGCTGATGACGTGGTATTCAACTGGGAGTACGCCGCCGACCCGGCGACGGCGGCCACGACGATCGGCAGCTACCAGAATGTGACGGTCGACAAGCTCGACCAGCTGACAGTGCGCGTTCGGTTCAAAAAGCCGACACCGTTTTGGGCCGACGCTTTCGTCGGCGCGAGCGGCATGATCATCCCCAAACATTTGTTCGAGCGATATAAAGGCGCCGACTCGCGCGCCGCGCCTGCAGATCTGAAGCCGGTGGGAACGGGCCCTTATCGCTTTGTCGAATTCAAACCGGGCGACCTCCTCAGGGGCGAGCGCTATCCCTCCTACCACGTCGCGAACCGGCCATATTTCGACACGATCGAGATGAAGGGCGGCGGCGATGCCGTGTCGGCAGCGCGCGCGGTGATCCAGACCGGCGAGTATGAGTACGCCTGGAATATGCAGGTCGAGGACGAGATCCTTCTCAAATTGGAAAACGCAGGCAATGCCAGAGGTCGCGTCGAGATCGTTCCAAGCGGGGCGATCGAGCACATTCAGATCAACAGCACCGATCCTTGGACGGAAGTCGATGGCGAGCGCTCGAGCATCAAAACCCGGCACCCGCTGTTCAGCGACCCGGCCGTCCGGCAGGCCCTCGCCCTGCTCATCGACCGCGCCGCCGTGCAGACCCACATCTACGGGCGTATCGGGATCGCGACGGGGAATTTCGTCAACAATCCGCCCCGCTTTGTCTCGAAGAACACGAAATGGGAGCTCAACATCGACAAGGCCAACCAGCTGCTGGAGGACGCCGGTTGGAAACACGGCTCGGACGGGGTTCGCGCCAAGGACGGCAAGAAACTAAAGCTCGTTTTCCAGACCTCGGTCAACGCGCCGCGCCAGAAAACCCAGGCGATCGTCAAGCAGGCCTGCCAGAAAGCCGGGATAGACATGGAACTGAAATCGGTGACGGCGTCTGTGTATTTCTCCTCCGACTTCGCCAACCCAGACACATACAAAAAGTTTTACTCTGATGTGCAGATGTACAACACGAATATGGGTGCGCCGGATCCTGAATTGTTTATGCGACAGTTCGTCTCCTGGGAAGTGGCTACGAAGGACAACAAGTGGCAGGGCCGCAACACCACGCGCTGGCGCAATGAGGGATATGACAGTACCTTTCGGGCGGCGGAGGGCGAGCTCGACCCAGTCAAGCGAGCGGCTCTGTTCATCAAAATGAACGACATGGTCGTCCAGGATCCGGCGGTCATCCCGGTCGTCTATCGTCCGATTTCGGCGGCAATCTCTCACAAGTTGAGGGCGACCTTGAGCGGTTGGGACAACACCTTCTGGAACCTGAAAGACTGGTATCGCGAGGCGTGAGGACCGTGCGCCGCCACCGGCCCCCACCCTTCTCTCCACCGCGAGCGGGGGAGCCCCCGGACGGTGGCGCGGTAGGGCAAGCGTCTCGGGGGTAGAGAGAGCGAGTGGGTCGCTATCTTCTCCGGCGCATGCTGATTGCAGTTCCCAGCCTGCTCGGGATCAGCGTCGTACTGTTCGTGATATTGGCGCTCGCTCCCGGCGACCCGTTCGGCGAGCTCGCGAGCAACCCCAACGTTCCGCCGGGGGTGGCAGCCGGGCTGCGCACAAAGTTCGGGCTCGATGACCCGGTCGCGCTGCGCTATTTGCGTTGGCTTTCCGCAATGCTGCATGGCGACTGGGGATTCTCGTTCGTCAGCCGGATGGATGTCGACACTCTGATCCGGCAGCGCCTGCCGGCGACACTCCTCGTGATTGGCGCATCACAAATCCTGGCACTGTTCATCGCGCTGCCGGTTGGCGTGTATTCGGCTATGCGGCGCTACTCGATATTTGATCAGATCGCCAATCTGTTGGCGTTCATCGGCTTTTCGTTGCCGACTTTTTTTACCGGGCTGTTGTTGATCCTGCTGTTCAGCATTTATCTTGACTGGCTGCCGTTCGTTTTCCGCACCGACATCGCTGCGACCGGGTGGCATTGGTATTGGGAGCAGTTCAAGCAGGCCGTGATGCCGGTAGCGGTGCTTGCTCTATTGCAGGCAGCTTCCTGGACCCGGTATGTGCGCTCCTCCGTGCTCGAAGTGATTAGGCTCGACTTTGTCACCACCGCCCGAGCCAAAGGACTTCCCGAGCGCACGGTCGTGCTCAAGCATATCGTGCGCAACGCGCTGATCCCGGTGGTGACCCTGGTCGCGCTGCAGATGCCGGCATTGTTCGGGGGCGCCATCGTCACCGAGCAGATTTTTCGCATTCCGGGGATCGGGTCGCTGCTGATCAACTCGATTCTGGCCAACGACACGCCGGTTATTATGGCGGTGACGTTCGTGTTCGCTTGCCTTGTAATCCTGTTCAACCTGATCGCCGACATTCTCTATGGCTGGCTCGACCCTCGCATCGCCTACCGCTAGCGCTGCACGCGAGCTTGCCGATCGTGTTGAGGGAGCCTCGCCCGCCCTCGAAATTGGGCGGCGCTTTGTTCGGCATCGGCTGGCAATCGCGAGCACCATGATTTTGGCGACGATGTTGCTCGCGGTCGCGTTGGGCCCGTTATTGTGGCGAGTACCGATCAACGACATCGATTTCAGCGCGCATCTCGAAGGTCCGTCCTGGAACCATCCATTCGGCACCGACGATCTCGGCCAGGATTTACTGGCCCGCATGCTCTATGGCGGGCGCATCTCGCTCGCGGTCGGGCTGGCCGCCATGCTGGTGGCGATCATCGTCGGCACCGCCATCGGGGCGATCGCCGGAATGTCCCGCGGCAGTATCGATGCGGCGCTGATGTGGCTCACCGACTTGTTTCTGTCTCTGCCGCCATTGCCGTTGCTGTTGCTCGTCATTTACCTGTTTCGCGAATCGCTCAAGCAGCTGGTCGGGCCCGAGCTCGGCACCTTCATTCTGATCGTCGCGGTAATTGGCGGCTTTCGATGGATGCAGGTGGCGCGGCTCGTGCGCGCGCAGTTTCTCTCGCTGCGCGAAAAGGAGTTCGTCGAAGCCGCACGCGCGCTCGGTATGTCGAGCTTACGCCTGGTGGTGCGGCACATTCTGCCGAACTCATTGGGACCGATCATCGTCGCCGGCACGATCGACGTCGCCGCTGCCATTATCGCCGAATCGACCCTGTCATTTCTCGGGCTCGGCTTTCCACCCGACATCCCGACTTGGGGCCGCATCCTGTTCGATGCCAAAGACTATCTCGACATCGCACCGCATTGGGCGTTGTTTGCGGGCGGGGCGATTTTCCTCGCGGTGCTTTCGATCAATTTTATCGGCGATGGGTTGCGCGACGCGCTCGATCCTCGCACCTCGGCATAGCGGCGGTGCAAAGGGCATGGGAGGCAAGAAATCCCCGCCAGCCGGGAAACTGGTCTTCGTCGATTTTCTCGCCATCGCGCAGCCGGCGCATTAGGCCAAGATCAACCTTGAGGGCGGTACCGCAGGGCAGGCTGAGCCAGTGGATGTCCTCGGGTCCGTCGAGCCGCCGAAAGATTGCCCGATTGAGGGCTTCGACCGGGGCGCGTCTGGGCTCGACCGGCATGACGTCTCCGACCGCGCATAGCACCAGGACGCTGGTCGCCAGGTCCTTCGCGGGTGCCACAACCGCAGCGAGCTCGGCGAGGAGCCGAGGGCCATCGCCAAGCGCCCCGACGATCGCCCGTGCCGTCGGGTTATTGTATGGATGGAAGCCGGCCGGGGTGGCGGCCGAATAGCGTATCGCCGCGGCCGGGCGGGCAAGCGCGAAGGTGCTCGCCAGAAGCGCGACGCAGCGCTGCTCGCCACCCAATCGACGGTTGTCACGGGCGAACACGTCGCAGCGGAAGCGCTGATCCAGGTAGAAGTCGCGGACCAACTCGCGCAGATCGTCATCGGCAATGGCGCCCAGCATTTCGCGGGCATTGCCGCTCAACACCAGCGGATCGAGATTTTCGATCAATGTCGTCGAGCCGACGGGCGCCAGCCCGATCGTTCGCATCGCGGCCCGTACCTCGGTCACGTAGAGCGGCTGCCATGCGCCGGGCATGAACTCGTGGACGAGGTAGGCCGGCGTGTAATCTGCCGGCCGTTGCTCGAGTTCGCTGACGATGAAGCTTGGCGCCAGCGCAGGTACTTCGGCGGCGGCGAGAGTGCGGATGATCCCCAGGGCGGCGGCGATCCGAGCGGCGCTGTCGCCGGAAGAGCCGCGGGCGAGCTCGCGGGCCAGGCGCTGGAAAGGCAAGTCGCGCGCCCATCCGGGCATCGCGTTGTAGCTGATATAGACGAGTCCGCCGGGTTTGAGCCGCCGATCGATAAACCGCCGTAGCGCTCCCTGGTTGGCGCTGTCCACCCAGCTGTAGACGCCGTGCGCGACAATGTAATCGAAAAGCGGCAGTTCGACGTCGACCGCAGCCGTGAAATCGACGCAGTGAAAGCCGACATTCGGGATCGCCACCTCGGCTGCCAGCCGCTGCGCATGGTCGATGTGCGCCGGCATCGCGTCGATGGCGTGAAAGGTGCCGCCCGGATGGGTTCCTGCGAGAATGTTGGCGGTGACCCCTTGGCCGCAGCCTAGGTCGCACCAGGCAAAACCGGCTTCGCGCGCCGGCGGCTCGACCCCGGCCACCAACGCCACGTGATCGAGCCAGGCCGGCGCGAGTGGAGGTTTGAAGTCGCGCAAGTACGGGATATCGGTCGCATAACCGTGGAGATCGCAGCTCATCGGAGCGGAAATAAATGCTATATTTGGATTGTCAAATGTCTCGGCTTCGCTATGAGCGCCCGTAAGGAGGGCCCGGTGACAGACGACCAGGTCGTCGAACGAAAGCTCGCGGTGATTTTTGCGGCCGACGTCGCCGACTACAGCCGGCTGATGGGGCTGGACGAAGTCGGCACCCTGCGCACACTGCAAGCCTACAGGGCGATCCTCGACCGGCTGATCGTTGCCCATCATGGCCGAATCTTCAATACCGCGGGCGACAGCGTGATGGCCGATTTCGCGAGCCCGGTCGATGCGGTGGAGTGTGCGGTCGCGGTCCAGGAGGCGATCGACAAGGAGAATGCGGATCGCGCCGTGGGCGAGCAGATGCGCTTCCGCATTGGCGTGCATCTCGGGGACGTCATCGTCGAAGGGGCGAACCTCTTTGGCGATGGGGTCAACATCGCTGCGCGGCTAGAGGCGCTGGCCGAGCCCGGCGGGATTTGCCTCTCGGGTGCGGTACGCGACCAGATCGGAACCAGGCTGCCGGTTGCCTTCACCCCGCTCGGCGATCAGCGGGTCAAGAACATTGCCCAGCCCATACGGGCCTTCAGGGTCGCGCGAGCATCCGACGGTCGTCCGGTCATGGCCGCCTTGCGCGCCGGAGGGGCCCCGGTCCGCACCCGCGTCTTCGGAACCGCAGCCGCCGCGGCGATCCTGATTGCGGCGGGAGCGGGTGGATGGTGGCTATGGTCCAGCCGGCATGCGGGACCAGAGGCATCGGCGGTTTCATCCCCGATACAGCCGTTCTCCGCGCCGCGTCTTTCGATTGTCGTGTTGCCCTTTGAAAATCTCGGCAAAGATCCGGAGCAGGAATACTTTGCTGACGGAATTACCGATGACCTGACGACCGACCTCTCGCGCATCCAGGGGAGCCTGGTGATCGCGCGCAACACCGCTTTCAGCTACAAGGGCAAGTCGGTCGATGCCAAGCAGATCGGCCGGAACCTGGGCGTGCGCTATGTTCTCGAAGGGAGCGTTCAGAGGGCGGGCAAGCAGATACGCATCAATACGCAACTGATCGATACTGAAACCGGGGCGCACCTCTGGGCCGAGCGGTTCGACCGAGATATCGGCGACCTGTTCGCCTTGCAGAACGAGATTACCGCGCGAATCGCCAACGCGCTGCGGTTGCAGCTCGCGATCGCCGAATCGCGTCGTCCGACCGACAATCCAGACGCGATGGATTACATTTTGCGCGGCCGCGCCGTGATGAACAATCCGATCTCTCGAGAGAATTACGACAAGGCCGAGGGATATTTCGAAAAGGCTCTGGCGCTTGATCCGCATTCGGTCGATGCCGCGGCCTGGCTGGCGGTCGCCCTCACAGTCCGTGTGACCGATGAGCTCAGCGATCATCCCGACGTCGACCTGCAACGCGCTGAACAATTGGCGGGGCGGGCCCTGGCCATCGCTCCCGACAATGGGCTGGCACATTACGCCAAGGCCCAGGTGTTACGCGCGCAGTCACGCTTTAAGGAAGCGATTCCCGAATACGAGACGGCGATTGCACTCGATCCCAGCCGGGTGCCGGCCTATGCCCATGTCGGATGGTGCAAGTTTTTGATCGGCTCGGTCGACGAGGCGCTGCCGTATTTCGAGCGTGCCATCCGCCTGAACCCTTCGGGACCCGGGATTGCCCCGTGGTACGGGCGGATGGGTGTCATTCAGCTTCTCCAATCGAACATCGACGAGGCCGTCGCGTCGCTGGAAAAGGCGAGCGGAGAGAATGCGCGTCTGCCCTTTGTTCACGCCTATCTTGCCGCCGCTTATGCTCTCAAAGGCCAAAGCGAGCGGGCACACGCGGAACTCGCCGAGGCGCAAAGGCTGAGCAACGCTTATTCGAGCCTCGCCAATGTCGAGAAATCGAGCTGGTTCGACAATCCCAAGATCCGCGCGCTGGCCGAGGCAACCTATTTTCCCGCATTGCGCAAGGCCGGGTTGCCCGAGGAGTGACGCGCGCATAGCCCGCTGCTGGGTTATGGCGCTCGTCGCCCCGGCGGAGAGAGCTGCGAATGAATTCGACAGCGATCTGTTCATCCGGCACCCCGGCGAAAGCCGGGGTCCATCGTGCCGCTGCGCGACCCTCGCGGGATCGAACGGAATCCCTCAAACTTGGGCTCGCGAGACTGGCCTTTTCATCCCTGCTGCTGGCGCCTGCCACGGCAATGGCCCAGTTGGGTGAGGCCCGTCAGGCCTGCGCCGCGGACATCAAGCAGCTGTGCGCCGAGGTTAAGCCCGGCGAAGGCCGCCTCAAGGCGTGCGTCAAAGAGCATTTCGGAAAGCTTTCGGCATCTTGCCAGACGGCGCTGCTGAGCAACGTCACGATAACCAAATCCTGCAAGACCGACGCTCAGGAGAAATGCCCTGACATTCAGCCCGGCGGCGGGCGTATCCAGGCCTGCATGAAGGAGCATTTCACCGAATTATCCGAGCGCTGCAAAGACGCCCTACTGCTGGCGAAGCTCCAGCAGCAATAGATTTCCGAGGCGGACGACCACGCAGTGATCCACTTTGGGTTTGACGACCGGTTTATCGCACTTTTGCCTCGGCCGGCGCGGCGTCCTGTCCCGGCTTGATGACAGCGGAAACTTTGCCCCGGTAGAGATCGGTTCACGCGCGCTCGACATCCTCGGCGTGCTGATCGAGCGGGCGGGCGAGGTCGTCTCAAAGGACGAGATCGTCGCCGCCGTGTGGCCCGCAACCGTGGTCGAAGACAGCAACTTGACGGTGCAGATCTCGGCACTGCGCCGGGTGCTTGACCGCGGGCGATCGAACGGAAGCTGCATCCAGACGGTCGCCCGTCGAGGCTATCGGTTTGTGGCAGAGCTGACACCCCTTGCGGCCGAGCGTCCCTCAGCGGTCGCAAGGGTTTCGCCTGCCACATCGATATTTCCGCCGCCCGGCGCTGCGCCGCGTCTGTCGATCGTCGTGCTGCCCTTTACGAACCTCAGCGACGACCGGGAGCAGCAGTATTTCGCGGACGGAATCACCGAGGATTTGACGACGGATCTGTCGCGGATCGCCGACATGGTCGTGATCTCGCGCAATACCGCGTTCACCTATCAGGGCAAAAGGGTCGATACGAAGCAGGTCGGCCGCGAGCTGGGGGTGCGCTATGTGTTGGAAGGTAGCGTCAGACGGTCGGGCAACCAGGTTCGGGTCAGCTAATTGATGCCGAGACCGACGCGCATCTGTGGGCCGAGCGGTTCGACGGCGATACAAGTGATCCTTTCGCCTGCAAGACCTGGTCACAAGCCGGATTGCGAACGCGCTCGGCGTCGAGCTGATCGCTGCAGAGGCCGCCCGGCCGATCGAGCATCCCGATGCGCTCGATTATATTTTCCGGGGACGCGCCGCAAGGCTCAAGCCCGTTTCGCGTGATGTCTTTGCCGAGGCAATCAGCTTGTTCGAGCGCGCGTTGGCGCTCGATCCGCACTCCATCGAGGCGCAGAGCCTATTGGCAAGAACACTCATGTCCCGCGTTCTCGATGGAGTGAGCGCCTCGGCGGCGGCCGACATCGCACGCGCGGAAGAGCTCGCCGGCCAAGCTTTAGCGGCATCGCCCCGCTACGCGCTTGCGCACTACGCCAGAGGGGGGGGTCTGCGCGCGCAGAACCGATACCAGGAGGCCATTCCCGAGTACGAGACGGCGATCGCGTTGGATCGCAACTTCGTAGGCGCATTAGTCGGCATCGCACAGTGCAAAGTCTACGCCGGGTCAATAGACGAGGCGATACCACTCGTGGAGCAAGCCATCCGCATCAGCCCCCGCGATCCCGTGATCTACTGGTGGTATCAACAGATCGGGAAAGTGCATCTGCTGCAGTCGCGCATAAACGAGGCGATTCTCTGGCTCGAAAAGGCGCGCAGCGCCACTCCGGCGCACCCGGGCATCTGCGCCGAGCTCGCCTCCGCCTATGCTCTCAGCGGTGAAATCGAACGCGCCGTTGCCGAACTCGCTGAAGCCCGCAGGCTGAGCCGCGACGATCGCTATTCGAACCTCGCGCAGTTGCGGGCCGCGCGGTATTGGGGTGTGCTGGAGGTCCGCGCCTTGTTCGAAGCCACCTATTTCGCCGGTCTTCGGCTGGCCGGGATGCCGGAAGAGTGAATGCCGCCTTCTGTTCGGTGAGGCTCGGCTCTTCCTGATCCGCGTCTCGATCCGGCGCTTGATTTCTCGACGTGCAACTGAGGCATACGTTAACTATTTTTCGGTAGTCTCGCTGGCATTAATCCAACAGGATTATTCGGCCGGCGATTCTTGCCGAGGGGATCGATGGCCAAAGGGACGGCCGAGGCGCGGCGGCCGCTGGCATCGCGCTCATCGGGCTGGGCGCAATATCTCGCTACCCGTCTGACCGCCTCGCGGGTTACGCCCAATCAGATCTCCGTTTTGTCGATCGCCTGGGCTTTGCTGGGCGGCGCTCTGCTGTGGTGGAGCCCGGGATGGCCGGCCTTCATAGTCTGCGCGGTGTGCGTACAGCTCCGCTTGCTCTGCAACCTGCTCGACGGCATGGTCGCCATCGAAGGCGGGAAATCGACCGCAACCGGCGCATTGTTCAACGAGATCCCCGACCGCCTGGCCGATCCGCTATTCCTGGTGCCGCTCGGCTACGCTGCGGGCTACCCATGGCTCGGCTGGCTGACGGCGCTGCTTGCCGTGCTGACCGCCTATATCCGTGTCTTGGGCGGCGCACTCGGCCAGCTACAGGATTTTGGCGGGCTCCTGCCTAAACAGCGGCGGATGGCGGTTCTGACGCTCGCTCTTCTGATCCAGGCAATAGAAGACGCCCTGTGGGGCAGCCGGGTGAGCCTCTTGGTCGCGGCTATCATCATCGCCGCCGGCAGCCTCGTCACCTGCATCAGCCGCACGATCGCCATCGCCAAACGCCTGGAGCGGCCGCAGACGCCGGGCGAGGTATCGTGAAATCGATCTTGCGCCTCGGTTTGCTCGGGGCTGTGCGGCTATTGGTCGGCGCTCATGCCGACTGGCAAGGCTGCGCGCCGGAGCCGCGGCAGCGGATCTACTATGCCAATCACAGCAGCCATTTCGACACTTTGGTCATCGTCGCCGCATTGCCCACGGAATTGCGCGCCGAAACCCATCCGGTGGCGGCGCTCGATTACTGGGGAGCCTCGGCATTGCGGCGATTTGTTGCCGTGGAGTGCTTGAACGCCGTTCTGATCGACCGCTCCGGCCAGTCGTCGGCGGACCCGCTGCAGCCGCCGGCGGAGCTGCTCGCGCGCGGGCATTCGCTGATCCTGTTCCCGGAAGGGACGCGCGGCGCCGACGGCACCATCGGCCGGTTCCGGAGCGGGCTTTATAATTTGGCGCAACGCTTTCCGCAGGCCGAGCTGGTCCCGGTCTATCTCGACAACCCCCAGCGGGTGATGCCGAAGGGAAGCTTTCTGATGGTGCCGTTGATCTGCACCGCGCGGTTCGGAGCGCCGCTGACCCCCGATCCGGGCGAAGACAGAGAGCAATTTCTTGCGCGCGCCCGCAGCGCCCTCATGGCACTCGCCGATCCGCAGCGTGAGCCAGCGGTCCCGGCGGCGGCATGATCGCCAATCCGGTATTCGTCACGGTGACGGCGTGTGTCATCGTGTTTCTTGCCCTGTGTACGGTGATCGGCTTTGTGCTTGCGCGCCACGTCAGCGCCCCCGCCGCGCGCGACACGGTGGCAAACCTCAATGCCCGTATCCGGTCTTGGTGGGGCATTGTTTTTGTGTTTGGTGCGGCCCTGCTGTTTGGCCGCGTCGTCACCCTGGTTCTCTTTGCAATCCTTTCCTTCCTCAGCTTTCGGGAATTCATGAGCCTGACGCCGACCCGTGCCGGCGACCACCGCTCGCTGTTCTTGTCGTTCTTTGTCGTCGTGCCGGTGCAATATTGGCTGATCGGGATCGACTGGTACGGGTTATTTTCTATTTTCATCCCGGTCTACGTGTTTTTGTTATTGCCGGCACTGTCTGCGACGGCGGGTGATACGAGAGACTTCCTCGCTCGCAACGCGAAGCTCCAATGGGGCCTGATGCTGACAGTGTTCGCGATTAGCCATGCGCCGGCACTATTGCTGCTCGATCTCTCCCGCTACCAGCTGCCCGACGCGCTGCTGCTGCTCTATCTGATGATCGTCGTGCAGATCAGCGACGTCTTCCAATATGTTTTCGGCAAGTTGTTCGGACGTACCAGGCTGTCGCCCGCGATAAGCCCATCAAAGACCGTCGAAGGCCTGGTCGGCGGCGGACTGACCGCGGTGCTCATTGGTGCGGCACTCTCCGGCATCACGCCGTTCTCGCCGTTGCAAGCCGCGGGTATGAGCGCGGTCATCGTCATCGGTGGGTTCTTTGGCGGCTTTGTCCTGTCGGCGATCAAGCGCGATCTCGGCGTAAAAGACTGGGGCAGAATGATCGAGGGCCATGGCGGGATCCTCGATCGCATGGACTCGGTGTCGTTCGCCTCGCCGCTGTTCTTTCATCTGACGCGTTATTATTTCGCGACATGACGGACGACTGTGTGCGGATCGCGAACCCCCGCCGGTCGTTCCCAGGTGCTTCCCTGCTAGGCCCGATTTAATTCCCTGATCGGGCGATTTAAGTCCCTGTTCAGCCGCCTAGGGAATTTGCTCGCCGGTGCGAGGAAAACCAATGCCTTACCGACCCGGATTCCGCCCTAGAAGGGCCTAAAAGCCGCGTTTTCCCACTATCTTCCCGTCGATCAGGGAAGTGTGGACGGCCTTGGGGTCAGAAGGCGCGGCCGCGCAGCTCGTTGTTGGTGCGCCGGTCGCCGCCCATCCAGCGCGCCAATTCCTGGTGCGCATCGGCGCGACGCGCGGCGTCGATCTCGGCGACATCGGGCGGGTCCTCGGTGAATTCGACGACGAGCCCGTCGGGCGAGGCGACATAGATCGACTTGCAATAGCCGTGATTGGTCTCGCGGTAGTTCTCGCCGGCCCGCTCAAGCCGCCGTTTCAGCTCGTCGTAGGTATCGGGCTCGGCCTTGAAGGCGATGTGGTCGTAGCGGCCGATCTTGGCCGGCCGCTCGGCCTGGGTCAGCTCGAACATCTGCGGATCGGCAAACTGGAAGAAGGCGAGCGAGCTGCCGTCGGCCATGCCGAAAAACGTATGGCAGAACTCGATCTCCTTGTTGAGTTCGGTGCTGAAGCTCTTCTCGCACCAGGTCGCGACCAGCGGGATTCCGAGGAGATCCTCAAAGAAGCGGCGGTTCGTCTCGTGGTCGCGCACGACGAAGGCGTGATGATGCAGGCGCGCCGGTAAGCGTGACAGCAGCTGGGTGGGTTCCATGTCTTCCTCCTCTGGCCGATCACGAGAACCGATACCACAGACGGCGAAGGCTTGACAGAAGGCACGGCCACGCCATGCTTTCGGCCGTTCAGCTCCCTTCAAGGCTCGCTCAGATGATCAGTGCGGATCTCTCCGGAAAAGCCGTGCTCGTGACTGGCGCCGCCTCGGGCATCGGGCTCGCCACCGCCGAGGCCTTTGCTCGTAACGGCGCCGCCGTGGCGCTCAATCACCTGCCCGAAGACCCGCGCGGGCCGCACGAAGTCGAGCGGCTCAAGGTGCTGGGTTGGCGGATCATCGCCGCACCCGGCGACGTATCGCAGCCAGGGCAGGCGGAACGGATGGTCGCGAGTGCGGTCGACGGGCTCGGGCGCCTCGACTTTCTCGTCAATAACGCGGGCACACCGGCCACACCCACGCCGATCCCATTTGCCGATCTCGACGCGCTGACCGAAAACTTCTGGTCGGTGATCCTAAACACCAATCTAATCGGCCCGTTCCGCTGCGCCCACGCCGCAGTCCCAGCGCTGAAGCTAGCGCGGGGGGCGATCTGCAACACTGCATCGATCGCCGGGGTGATCGGGTCGGGCAGCAGCATCCCTTACGCGACGAGCAAGGCGGGCCTGATCAATTTGACGCGCAGCCTGGCACGAACTCTGGCGCCCGAGGTCCGAGTCAACGCGGTGGCGCCGGGGCATGTCGATAGCCCGTGGCAAAAGGACTGGCCGGAGGACAGGAAGCGCGCGACGGTCGAGCGCACACCGCTCAAGCGCGCCTGCAAGCCCGAGGACATTGCCGAGGTGATCTTCTTCTTGTGCGCGGGTGCGGCGATGATCACCGGCCAGACCGTCATCGTCGATGGCGGTCTGACGCTATGAGCGGGAGGAAACCGAATTGAGCGAACAACGATCGATGCCCGGGGCGATCAACGGCGCCGAATGGCTGGCGCGGGGATTGGCCGGGACCGGCATGACTCATGTGTTCTTTGTCGAATCGGTGCTG
>Ga0306925_10001535_pt1 | contig 19086 bp, 18 predicted proteins | sample flu12Cox44000176_FD_203755 | JGI IMG/M metagenome (GOLD analysis project Ga0306925, IMG submission 203755) | Lab enrichment of tropical soil microbial communities from Luquillo Experimental Forest, Puerto Rico - flux8day.12C.oxic.44.000.176 (v2)... | ecosystem: Environmental > Terrestrial >... | reverse complement strand
CTGCCGAGGGTACGAATTACTCGCTATTGCGTCTAACGCACTGATACGCCCGAGGCCACGAGAGCCTTTTGGTGTCAAGGGAGAGAGACAGCCATGAAGAGCAGTTATCTACACATACCCCGGTGGGTTGCCATCGTCGTGCTCGTGACGGCGCTCGTCGGCGGGGGCATTCTTGCAATTGGATTGAAAGATTGGTCGGGCCACGAAGTGTTTGGCGCATCGAGCCTGGATCTTCGGTTAGCCAAAAACGCCGAGCCCGTGCCGCTGGGGAATTTTGCGGGTGGCTTTGCCACCGTGCTGAAGCCCGCGCTTCCCGCGGTTGTAAACATCCATACCTCGAAAGTCGTGAAGAACAAGCAGGGTCAGTTCCCTTTCTTTAATGACCCGATGTTCCGGCAATTTTTTGGTGATCAGTTTGGCGGTCTGCAACCGCCCCGAGCCCAGCGCGAAAACAGTCTCGGTTCCGGCGTCATCGTCACTCCGGACGGAACGATTCTCACCAACAACCACGTTATTGATGGCGCGAGTGACATCAAGGTTGATCTGAGCGACAAGCGAGAATTCCAAGCCAAGCTCGTGGGGACCGATCCGAAAACGGATATCGCCGTCCTAAAAATTCAAGCGAGCGATCTGCCAACGTTGTCGCTGGGAGATTCCTCGAAATTGCATGTCGGGGACGTGGTGTTCGCCATCGGCGAACCGTACGGCTTGACCAGCACTGCGACGATGGGCATCGTGAGTGCCACCGGCCGCGGCGGGCTCAACATCGAAGGGTATGAAGACTTCATTCAAACCGACGCCTCGATCAACCCGGGAAATTCCGGCGGTGCACTGATCGATCTGCACGGTGATTTGATCGGAATCAACACCGCTATTCTTGCCGAGAACGGCGGGGGCAGCCAGGGCATCGGTTTCGCCATTCCGATCAACATGGCCCGCTCGGTGATGGACCAGATTGTTTCGCATGGCAAGGTCGTGCGCGGTTATCTTGGACTTTATCCACAGGATGTCACTCCGGCACTCGCCAAGCAGTTCGGGCTCGCTCAGCCGAACGGTGCGCTCGTGGGCGAAGTCGAGCCGGCTACACCGGCAGCACGGGCCGGCTTGAAGCGCGGCGACGTCATCCTGGCCGTGAACGGCCAGCCGGTCACTTCGGCAAATGATCTCCGTCTGCGCGTCTCGCAAACGGCTCCTGGAAGCAACGTGAAGCTCGAGATCTCACGAGAGGGCAAAACGCAAGACGTGACCGTGACTCTCGGCGAGCTCCCGGAAAAAGCCGAGAAGACCGGTCCAGAAGAGAATCAAGGTGGCGGCCTTGAAGGAGTCGACGTGCAACCGCTCACTCCTGACTTGGCTGAGCAGCTGCAATTGCCAGCGGGCACACACGGAGTAGTTGTCACGTCTGTTGACGCGGCCAGTCCTGCGGCCAATAACTTGCAGCGGGGCGACGTAATCCAAGAAGTCAACCATAAGCCCGTCAACAGCATCGAAGACTACCGACAGGCAATCGCTGCTGCGGGCAAGAGCCCAGTGCTGTTGCTGGTGAACAGTCAGGGCGTGACCCACTACGTGGTCATCGAAGCCCAGTAGGCACAACGGTCGGCAGAATCCACAAAGGGGAGCGCGACCCCTAGCCAAGGCGCTCCCTTCGACGTATCCTAGAAGTGGCCGGAACAGTGGCCACCGACCGACCGGCGAAGTTTCAGAGGGCAGGATCAGCCAGTGGCAAGACCGAGCCTCGATCAAGCCAGCGGGCCAAGGTCATTGAGTTATCGCTTTCAGCACTGCGATGCGCAGAATAGTACGCGCGTTCTATTCATCCCAGCCCCTCGCTCTAGTACCAAAATAATGTGCGCTATATGTGTCGCCGCACGTGAACGGAATCCGGGGTGAAACTTCGATGGTGTCTCCAAAGAATCGACCTGTGTTCAAGGAATCATTGCTGCCCGAGGGTAAGCGCCGCTGGGGCTCGTTCAGCCTTGGTTTGGGGCTAGAATGCGTGGCCCTGGTCGGAGTTGTCATCTTGCCACTGCTCATGCCCCAGAAGTTCGAAGCAGTGCAGCACTATTGGGTGACCCCACTGGAAGCTCCGATCATCGAGGCTTGGAAGCCGCAGCCTCCTCCGAAGCCAGTGGTGGTCAAGAAACCGGTGGTCAAGCCCCCCGAGCCGCCCAAGCCGGAAGTGGTCGAAGTGCCCAAACCGAAGATCTATAATCCGGTGGTCAGCTCACCCGTCGTGAAGCGCCCCACGCCACGAGTACAGGCGCCCGACATGACCGAAGTGGCCAAAGCTTTCCCCGACCCACACCCGAATCTGGGCAGCTCGGCTGTGCCCACTCTGAGAAAGCCGCGTGAAGAAGTTCAGACGGGCGGATTCGGTGACCCCAACGGTGTGCCGACCAATAACAAGACGGACCGCAATCCGAATATCGTGCAAATGGGTGGATACGATATGCCCGTCGGACCCGGGAGTGGAAACGGGACAGGCGGGGCAAAGGGGTCCAAGGGAGCGGTAGCCAGCGCCGGTTTCGGCAACGGCGTTGCGACGGGCAGTCCGGGGGGTGGCGGAGCAGGCCGCGCCGTACAGCAAGGCAGCTTCGATGTGAAGGCGGCCGATACCCCGAAAGTGAAGCAGACAGCTGCGGTTTCAAACGTGAAGCCCGTCGAGATTCTTTCTGTGCCGAGGCCTGCTTACACTAATGAGGCCCGTGCCAAGAAAATCGAGGGGGATGTGTTGGTGCAGGTTGTTTTTGCGGCTTCTGGTCAAGTACAAGTTCAGCGCGTTGTCCGAGGTCTGGGTTACGGTCTAGATGAGTCTGCCGAGCAAGCAGCGCGCCAGATTCGCTTCCGGCCGGCTGAACAAGACGGGCGACCCGTCGATTCTCCTGCCATTGCACACATCACGTTCGAACTCGCGTACTGAAAGGGGAATGCAATGCGCACGTGGAAAGACTTCTTCGTGTCCGTTGCGCTAGTGGGCGCTTTCGCGGGCGCCGCTGGCGCGCAGACACCGCAGCAGGCTGACCAAACTCAGCCAGAACCTGGGCCTCCGGCTGCCAGCACGTCTGCCCCAGTCACGACTGTGAATCAGGCGGTCGACCGCATCATCGCCCGAGAGCACGATGAGAACGCCACCATTCGACGTTTCAACCCCATCATTGAGACCTACGTTCAGGACATGAAGCCGGACAAGGACCTGGGTTCTGTTCCCGTGCGCGACCACTATTTTCTCGGTCAAGCCTATCTCTCGAAGGGCGTGGTTGATGTCTCCATGCTCAACAAAAAACACGGCAAGCTGGATGTCTTGAATCCCCTTTCGCACCTAGCCGGTGTCTTCGAATCGTCCTATGTCCCGGAAGGCTTTCTGCAGATGGTCTATCTGGATACAAATGGTTTCGACCGCCAGCACTATGAGTTTGATTATGTGGGTCGCGAGTTTTTGGGCGAGGTTCGCTGCCTGGTCTTCGATGTGCAGCCGCTGCCCAAATCGGGCAAGGGCCGCTTCAAGGGCCGCATTTGGGCGGAAGATCAAGCGTTCACCATCGTCCGATTTAACGGCGTGTATACGCCCCTGTCGGGGATCAACGGTTTCAACCTGCATTTCGACAGCTGGCGCACCAACCTTCAGCCCGGCCTGTGGCTACCCACTTTCATCTACAGCCAGGAATCCGATCTGAAGGATTTTGTAGGCAACCACATTCACTTTAAAGCTCAAACTCGGTTGTGGGGCTACGACCTGAAGAATGTGGGGCGAGAATCGGAGTTTAGCCAGCTCACCATCGAATCTCCCGGCGCCATTCAGGACCAGAATAACGCCCCCCTTGATCGCTCTCCGGTCGAGCAGGAACGCGAATGGCAGCATCAGGCCGAGATGAACGTAGTCGATCGTCTGCAGCGAATCGGTTTGCTCGCGCCGGCAGGCGAAGTCGATAAGGTCATGGAAACGGTGGTCAACAACCTTGAGGTCACGAACAACCTCGATATTCAGCCAGAAATCCACTGCCGCGTGCTGCTCACCGGCACCTTGGAATCTTTCTCGATCGGTCACACCATTGTGATGAGCCGCGGCCTGATCGATGTGCTTCCCGACGAGGCCAGCCTCGCCGCGATGCTCGCTCAGGAATTGGGGCAGATCATCGTAACCAAGCCCTCGACCGACCGCTGGGGGTTTAACGACACTACCAACGTTTCAACCATAGAGGCGCTCAGTCACTTCTCGTTCCGCGACAACCCCGCTGATATTCAGGCGGCAAACCAGAAGGCCGTCGATCTGCTGAAAAATTCCCCGTACAAAGACAAGCTCGGCAATGCGGCCCTGTTTCTCAAGCAGCTGGACACGCAATCAAAAGCTCTCCCTGCGCTGATCAGTCCGCATCTTGGAAATTCCGTCTACATGGCTTCGACTCTGGCATCATCCGGACCGCAGCTGCAACCGGACAAGGTTGACCAAATTGCAGCCCTGCCGATCGGAGCCCGGGTGAAGGTTGATCCTTGGACCAATCGCGTCGAATTGCTCAAGACCAAGCCTGCCCAACTGCTTTCGGCGCGCGAGAAGATGCCCTTCGAGGTCACGCCGTTCATGCCCTATTTGATCCGCTATCAGAAGGTCGGTGCCAACGCAGCAGCTGACCCAGCCAAAGCGAACATGGCCAGGCAGCAGTAGTTGCCGCCCACCCAACAGTAAGCCATCGGCATAGCAATGTCCGGCGGTGAGAGACCCTTCTCACCGCCTTTTTTTCGAACATCGCGGTCTCTCTCGGGCCGTGTGCGATCTTTCTGCGGTAGAATCGTAGTGATGCGGAGTAAAACCGTCAGGCCGTCCCCATGATCCATCGCTTCGTTTTTCATAATCAGCGCATGCTGGCCATCGAGGATGTCCGCCTTTCTCCCGGTCAGGCAGGTTTACTCTGCGGATGGGGTCTGTTCACCACTATCCGCATCGTGGAAGGAGTCCCGTTTGCATTCGAGCGCCACTGGAAGCGTCTCGCCCGCGATGCGGAACGGACGCATTGCTCGTTTCCCTTCGAGCCGGAAAGAGTGCGTGACCAGACGAATGAGCTGCTGCGCGCGAATGATGTGCGGGAAGGCTGTGCGCGCATTTACGTCGTGCACAACCAATTTGGCCACTGGCAAAGCGACGAGAGCTTCCCGGTTGCCGATCTCGTGATTTGCTCCGCACCATTGCCACCGCACCGCGAACCGGCGCGCCTGACGCTCGCTGAGCACGGCCGTCAGGAAGGCTCCCCTCTGGCAGGCTTGAAGGTCACATCCTGGCTTAACAACGTCTGGCATCTTTATGAAGCGCAGCAGGCCGGTTACGATGAGGTGGTCCTGCTCAATGAACGCGGCGAGATTGCCGAATGCACAGCCGCAAACCTCTTCTGCGTTCACGGCGACGAGATTGCAACGCCTCCGCTCTCTTCAGGCTGTCTCGAAGGAGTGACGCGCAGTATCGTGCTGGAGATCGGCCCGCCAGCCGGAGTACCGATCGAGGAAAGGAGGCTTTACCCGGAAGACCTGTATACGGCCGACGAGGTGCTGATCACCTCCACAAACCGCGGGGTAATTTCGGCAAGCGAAGTCCACGGAAACAAGATTGCCGCGGCGCCGGGTCCGTTCGCGCAGAAGCTTGAAAAATTGTTCGCCAACTACGTTCGCGAATACGTGGACGCCCATGCCGCAGCTTCGCACCGCCGCTGATTCTAGCGCGCTACCGGACGAATAATCCCGCAACGCCGATCAACAGCCCCGCGCAACCCAGCAGCAGCCCCAAGATCCAAAAGAGTCGGTTTCGGGTCAACAGCGTGATCGAGCAAATCACCAGCGCCGCCTCCAGCAGGACCTCGCCGAGATCGAACCGGTCTGCGCGGCGCCGCTCGGTCCTCACTTCGCCCTCGTCCTTCTGCGCTTCCCTTTCAATGTCCTTCTGTTCATCGCCGTAGCGCTCGACCTCTTTCTGATATTTGTCCCTGATTTTCTGAAGCTGATCGGAATTCTGCAAGGCGAATACAGACATTCCTTCCAAGAAAAGCTGGTAGGTGTGCCGGCGAATATCCTTGGCCTGATAGTAAGCCCATTGATCGGTGGCCTTCGTCTGATGCAGCAATTCCTCGGTGTGCGCACGATGGCCGAGCAGGGAAACGGCGGCAATCAGGACGGCAAGCATCGCCATGGTGACCGTCACGGGCGCCAGGCTCGGATGGTGGGCGCCCTCTTCAGCCTGTTCGTGCAGCTCCTGGATTTCGTCAGGCATATTCGGGTGCCTTTGCCTTTCTCGAGTGCAAGAGAATACCAGAGATCACAGGAGAAACCATGCGTGTCTGGTCACGGATTGGCCGCTTTCGGTACAATTTACTTCGATTTGGATGAGGAAACGAGGAGGTGCCTTCCATGACCGATCTCGCCAGCAAGACCTGCGTGCCGTGCCGAGGAGGAGTTCCGCCGCTCGCCGGGAAGGAACTTGAGGAACTCGCAAAAGAGGTGCCCGAGTGGAAGGTGATGAACGGCCACCACATCACTCGAACGTTCAAGTTCCCCGACTTTCGCCAGTCGCTTGCGTTTGTCAACAAGGTAGGGAATCTCGCTGAGGAACAGGGTCACCATCCCGATATTTTTCTGGCCTGGGGAAAAGCAGAAATCACTACCTGGACGCATGCGATCGACGGGCTGACCGAGAGCGATTTCATTCTCGCTGCGAAAATCGACAAGCTGCGTCCGAATTGAGCAGCTGGATCAGCTCGATAGCACGGATTCGGCTTCCGCCACGTCGGAATAGGTGGCGAAGAGGGAATCCACCCCGGTGAGTCGAAGCACATTTGCTACGCGGTGATTTAATCCAACCAGGGCAAGTTTGCGCCCGGCCTTATTGCAGGCGACGTAAGCACGAACGAGCGCGCCGATCGCCATGGAATCCACCGATGGAACCTCGCGCAGGTCGATGATCAAGCCCAGTGGCGCGGCCGCCGTGCCAACGGCTTGCTGAAAAGCGGGCGCGGTTGTGTGAGTGATGGCGCCCTGAACGTGCAGTATGTGAATTCCCGAGTTCGCTCCTGCACGTCCTGCGACGTGAAAGGCTGGGGTGGGCATGGACCTGATTCTAACCTAAGGCCATGCTGGTCTGAAATCAGATCCCTACGCTTCCGGGCCGCGGAAGGGCGCTATCTCGCCGGCGGGCTGCTGTACTTTAATCGCGACAACCCCTGGGTGCTTGTGCCGTGGCACAGTGTGCAGGGGGTCGCTCTGAACCTGGCGCACCGCACGACGCATATCGCAGCCGCATATCTCACAGGTCTAATCATTCTCGCGACTGGGATGGCAAGACTGATGCGTTAAAACCAGACATCCTCGGTTGTTTGTTTTGAGGATCGCACGCCGGGCCCGGATTCCCCCGATTCAATTTGCTACGCTGCAATTTAACTAGAATCGAAGATCGAGACGAGATTCTGTAAGGGATTTCGCGAGATTTAACTTAAGCTGCCCCGGCCGACTTTGACTCTATCGCGCTAAGTCTTTAGACTGGCGAGCGTGGGCTCTTTTTCGCGCGGCTACGGTTATCGGTTCCAATGGCGCGGCCTCGTTCCACCCGCGATTAAGACCCTGCTGATCGCCTGCGCCGCTGTTTTTGCGCTCCAGACGCTCCTGGGAATTTTCAACTCTCTGGCGGAGGCCCGTTTTCAAGCTTACCTGGGGCTCGTACCCTACGCGGTGGTCAAGGGCTATGTCTGGCAGCTCGGGACCTATATGTTCCTCCACGCGGGAATTTGGCATCTACTCATCAACCTGCTGGTTCTCTGGATGTTTGGCAGAGACCTGGAACTGACCTGGGGCTCACGGAAGTTTTACTTCTACTTTTTCTTCTGTGGAATTGGCGCGGGCATCATCACCGTCCTAGTGAAGGCCGCACTGGCATCCTTCCACATCGGCAGCTTGATCACGGCGCCAACAATCGGCGCGTCAGGAGCGATTTTCGGCATCCTACTTGCGATGGCGCTTCTCTTTCCGCATCAGCAAGTCTGGCTGATTCCCTTTCCGGTATCGCTGCCCATGCGCGTGTACGTCATCATCATGGGGGTCATCGAGTTCTACTTCACTTTGACGACTCCGGGCGATGGCGTGAGCCATGTTTGTCACTTAGGTGGAATGCTGGTTGGTTACCTCTACCTGCGTCGCGGCTCGTTCCTTTACAACTCCCGAAATTTTTTCTCGGATTGGAAGCGGCGCAGGCTGCGTAAGAAGTTCGAGATCTATGTGCGGGAACACCGCGACAAACCACCCTCCCGGCCCGACACCTGGGTTAACTAAGCAAACGCGAAGCCCGCCTGGCGTGCCCCGTCGAGTTACTTAGAAGCCGCGAAGTCGCTCACAAGGGCGTAAAGGAAATCGACGCCCTTGCGGAATGAATCGACCGGGATGCGCTCGTTGTCGGCATGCATGCGCAGCAGGTCCTCTTCGGTCATTGGGAAGGGGAGAAGTCCGTACGCCTGGACGTTGCGCATGCGCAGGAACATCGAATCCGTCGCTCCCGTCGACATATAGGGGAGTACCGCAGCGGCCGGGAATGCCTGGTGCGCCGCACGGGTGATCGTGTTGTACAAGTCTGAGGTCAGCGAGGAAGAAGGCACCGACTCGCCCGAGTTCGGCTCGACTTCAAAACGAATCTGGGGATCATTCACCAGCTCCTTCAGTTTTGCGAGCAGCGGGTCGAGCGGGTCGCCTGGCAGCAGCCGGACGTTCACAACACCATGCGCCTCCGAAGGCACTACGTTCTGTCGGATTCCGGCCTCGAGCATGGTGGGCGCGATCGTGTCACGCAGCATCGAATTCCAGACCGGATTGGCAGTCGAAACCCATCGCGCCGCATGTTCGCCACGATCAGACGTGTCGAGCGCGCGAATCCACTTCGCGGTTTCCTCATCCTCAGCGGCGGCGAGACCCGCAAAGTAGGCGCGTGTCACGGAATTGAACTGAACTGGCGCTTCGTACGCGCCGATCTTGGCGATAGCGGCGGCCAGGTGCGTAACGGCATTGTCGGGTCGGGGAATCGAGCCGTGGCCGGAAGTACCCTTGGCAATCACGTCCACGTTAACACTGACTTTTTCGCTGGCCTGCACGCCGACGTACTGAACTTTTCCGCCTTTGCTGACCACTCGGCCGCCTTCATTTATCGCGAAGCCGGCAGCGATCTTGTCCCAGTGCTTATCGACTGCAAACTGCATGCCCTGCTCGCCGCCGTTTTCTTCGTCGCCTTCGGCAAGCAAAATCACGTCGCGGCTCAGCCGTGCGCCCGAGCGTTTCAGCGCGATGAAAACGGCCAGATTCGCCGCCAGCATACCTTTATCGTCGAGCGCGCCGCGGCCGTAGACATAACCGTCCTGCATCGCGCCGCCAAACGCATCGAACTTCCATTTCGTTTTATCCACCCCCACGACATCGAGATGGGCCATCAGGAGCAGCGCACGCGAAGAGTCCGGCAGCGCGTTTGCCTGCAGACGTGCGACCAGAAATCCGCGCCCGGGCGCGCTCTCGTAAATCTCGGGGTGGACTCCCTCGCGTTCGAGTATTCCGGCGACATATTTTGCTGCTGCGATTTCGTTGCCGGGAGGATTGGTTGTATTGATGCGTATCAGGTTCTGAAGCCAGCCCAGGGCATCACTCGAAATTGCCGACAAGTCAGCTGGTTTCGCGGCGGTTGCCGGGGAATTGGAAGGCGGACCGAGTGGCGGACCGACTTGCGCGCGCAGGGACGACCAGGCCAAAAGAACGAGCAGAGCAACCGGCAGCAGAATCCGCGCAATCGTGCGCACCATATGTCAGCCCTCCGTCAGAGACGAAAACGAATCGCCCGGCAGATTCATTCGATATTATCATGTGCCTGGAAGGCTTCCGGGTCGTCCCGGCGAGCCGTTTTCTGGATTGCAATGAACCATCCATGAGCGGCTGCCCCGGCATCCAAATTTAGCGGGGGAAATATGCAATCGAAATCACTGTCTGCAATCGCTGGGATGGCAATTCTGGTCGCATTGTTGGCCGCCGCGCCGGCCAGCCGGAGCACATATGCGCGGCAGGAAGGGCCGCAGCCGCCAGTGCAACACCAACCGGAACCTGCAAAACCCCCCTCCACGGCGCCGGGTGAACAGGGTCCCCAAAAGCAGCCGCCACCTCCCCAGGTTTCTATTTCCGTGCAATCGAATTTGGTGAACGTGGACGCAGTTGTCACGGACCAAGACGGCAATCTGGTGACTGGGCTTAAGCGGGAAAACTTCCGTATTCTTGATGAGGGCCAACCGCAGCAAGTAACGAATTTCTCCCCTTCCGATGCTCCCATCACGCTCGTAATCCTGCTCGAGTACAGTGGCACCTATTACGGCTACTTCGGATCCAAAGGCGCCTATTGGGCTGACATTTTTCTGAACGATCTAAAACCTCAGGACTGGGTCGCGCTCAAAACATTCGATCTGCAGATCCATTTAAACGAGGACTTCACTCAGGACAAACGCGCTATTGACCAGTCGTTGCGCACGCTGGGTTTCCCCACCTTTCACGAGGCCGTCCTATTCGATGCCGTGATGGAAACCATCGATCAGCTCCGCGACATAAAAGGTAAGAAATCGATTCTGATTCTGGCAACCGGATACGATACCTTCAGCAAACACAATCTTGATCAGATTTTAAATCGACTAAAGGAAACCGACGTTACCATCTTCTCGGTCGGTACGGCGGAGGAAATCGACCTCTATTCGCGCAGCGGTGGCGGCATCAATTACCTGCAGGCAAAAAATCAGCTGACTAGCTTTTCGCGTTTGACCGGAGGCTATGCTTTTTTTCCGCGTTTCGACGGCGAAACGCCCGAGATTTTCAACACGGTTGCACAATACCTCCGCAGCCAATATACATTGGGATTCTTCCCCACCACTGCGCAGGATGGACGCTATCACAAGCTCACCGTTGAGGTAGTCGACGACCAGGGAAATCCCCTGCAACTCACAAACAAGAAAGGCAAGATGAAAAAGGCCGTGGTAACCGCGCGGGAAGGATACGTGGCGCCGCGGCCTGTACCGGGCTACTAGCTAGCGCTTCATGCGGCCCTGCGCGAATTCCGTGAGGATCACCTGGGATAAGCGCACCGCATCGTGCCGCACCACTCCGTCCTGTTGCAGAAAATCGCCGGTCACATAGCGGATCCCCATCCGAGCCAGCCCTTCCGGAGAAGGGTCGACCGGCTCGGCGCCCTGTGCGCGGTATCGGCGCAACACCTGGGGCGATACAGCGCTTCGGTTCACAATGGCCAAATCGAACAGAGGCCGTCGCGTGTGTTCGTAAATGGCGCGAACGTGATCGACCACCGAGTAGCGCTCTGTCTCCCCGGGCTGGGTCATGAGGTTCGCAATGTAGACGCGCGTCGCTTTGGAATGAGCAATTACCTCGGCAACTTCTTCGACCAGAAGATTGGGCAGCAGACTCGTGTATAGCGAACCAGGCCCGATCAGGATCAGATCCGCGTCTTGCAAGGCGTTGAGCACCTCAGGCAACGGACGCACCCGGCGCGGCACCAAGCGCAACTGGGTGATTCTTTTTCGCGAGCGTGAAATGTTGGTCTCGCCCGCTACGATAGTGCCATCCTCGAGCAGGGCCTCCAGAGTGACGTTCTCGGCCGTGGAGGGAAAGATGCGGCCCTGGATGGCAAGCACCTCTGCGGAAACCTGCACCGCCTTGGGGAAGTCTCCCATGCTGTTTGTCAGAGCGGTGAGGAAAAGGTTTCCGAAACTATGTCCTCCGAGTCCGCGACCGCGGGGGAACCTATATTGAAATAGTCTCCCCAACAGAGCCTCGTCTTTCGACAGCGCCACCAGGCAATTGCGGATGTCACCCGGTGGCAGCACCTTGTAGTCCCGTCGCAGGCGTCCCGAACTGCCTCCATCGTCGGTGACAGTGACGACCGCGGTCAGTTCCGAGATAGCCGGCTTCGGCGGGCGCTTACCGAGCTCGGGGAGGTGGGCTTTGAGGCCACGCAGCATGGTGGAGAGCCCGGTACCGCCGCCGAGCGCCACCACGCGGACAGAAGGCGGCCGCCGTTCGGTGAGTTTTTTCATTGATAGGAAGGAAGTTAGCCGGCCGAGCTGTCTCGTTCGGGATAAAGCAGCTCGGTAAAGCGCGGATCTTCCTGAAGGAACGCAAAATCTTCGTCGTTGCGGGCATGATAACGATTTTCCGGGCGCAGTTGGATGGCGATTTTCAGATTCTCCATGGCCGAATCGGCTTCCCCGGTGAGGCAGTCTAGAGCCGCCATCGCGTAGACCACGTGATCCGCTTTTGGTGCGGCCTTGCGAGCGCGGTCCAGGTGTTCGCGCGCTTCATCCCAGCGGCCTAAATTCATCAGCGCAACGCCCTGTGTGTAATGGTCTTCCGCCGATTTGGCTGCCGCGGCGGGAGGTTTTGAAGTCTTTTGCTCGCAAATCCGCAGGTGGACCGTCGCCCTGTCTGCAAGCTCCTTGCTAGGACCTTCGAGGACGCGCTCAAGCACCTGTTGCGCGCGACTGAACTTCTGCTGGTGGAATAGATTAAGCGCTTCTTCGTATAGCTTGAGCTGCTGTTGTTTGGCCTGCGCGTCAGGGTCGAGAGGTATCTGCTTGATAGATAACGACCTATTGGAAAATGACTTATTGGCTTTTGGCGCAGGACCGCCGCTACGAGGCGTGGCGTGTTTCACAGGTTGACTCCGCGGTACGAAGCTCACCATAGCAAAATCGCATTCGAGCGTCAATTGCGGCGGCCGGGGGGAAATTCAAACTGGAGGCGTAGCGAGCATTGGCGCCGATCACGCACGCGAGCGCGAATGTTGCTCCTCAAATGCGACCTAGCCGGGGAAACGGCTCGCGCTAGTTAACGCCTCTTCCGCTTGCCGGTCTTCTTGGCGCTGGCTTTTTTCGCGCTGACTTTCTTGGCCTTCCTTTTGGACGGCTTGCCCTTGGCCTTCTTCGTCTTTGACCGTGCCTTGGGCCTTGCAGGCTTACGAGCAGGTGCCCGTTTGGCCGGCGCTGGCGCGGCGGGCTCCTCGAGAGATTCGTCCTCTTCCGGTTCTTCTTCGACGACGATCTCTTCCACTTCTACCGTTTCGTGCGGCTGCTCTTCCTCCTGCCCTTCCTCTTCCTCTTCATCGAACTGGGGCAGTTCGTCGCCGTCCTCGTCGTTCATCTTGGAATAGAACATTCGATCCTCCGCTGACTCCGGGGCTTACCGGAAGGCTGAATTGCCTCGCCCGCTTATAAACGGAGTCTCGGACCGTTGTCAAGGCGCAATGGGTCGAAAAAACGATGCGCTTCGCAAAGTCCTGATAATAGGCAGCGTGCCTGCTCAAAACACCCTAGGCGCGAGGAAACTGGGCCGGTTCGGTCAAAGCAGTTAACTTAGCGCTGGATCTTCAGGATGTCTCCTGCCTGCAGGGGTCGATCGGCCAGAAAGTCGTTTGCTTCGCGCAGAGCAGCGACCGTGGTCTGATTTTGGCGGGCAATCGAATAAAGCGTCTCACCTGCCTTGACGTGGTATTCGAGAGCGTTAGGCTCGGAAGCATTGCGGACGCCGTACTTGCCGGTCGTGTTCTGGACCGACTTTGGTCTGGCCGCAGTGCTCTGGGCGGACTCGCCACTGCCCTCATAAATCCGCAGACGAGCTCCACGCGGCGCGCGATCGCCCGAGATTCGATTCCAGCGCTTCAGTTGCGCCACCGTCACATCGAACCGTTCCGCGATGCCGGCGAGCGTATCGCCACGCTGCACGCGATAGCGCACCAGGTGCACAACCGGAGGGGGCGCCGTCGGCACAGTCAGCAGAAAGCCTTCGGGCAAGACTGCGTGCGCTTCTAGGTGATTAGCCGCCTCGATAGCCGGCACTGTGACGCGGTAGTGTCTCGCGATTTCCGCGAGCGTTTCGCCCGCCTCGGTTGAATGTAACCGCCAGCTCGTCCACTTATCCTCTGGCACTTGCTGGATGTTTTCCTCAAACAGCTTCGCTGTCCCCGTTGGCAAATTCAATTGAAAACCGGACAGGCTTGGCGTGACGTTGCGAAGTAGTTGGGGATTGAGCTGATGCAGATCCTCGACATCCGCTTTCACCGCATCGGCTACGAGACGGAGGTCGATCGGGTGATCGAGCTTGATGGCTTCGACTTGCGGCGCTTTGTCCGCCTCGACCTGCACCCCGTAGAGCGAAGGCGCCTTGGCTACCAGCGCCAGCGCTAAGATAATGGGGACATAATTTTGCGTCTGCTTCGGCAGTACCCTGCGCTTCTGCAGTTCCCAGAAGTCGGCGTAGCCAGTGCGCTCGATCGCTTTCGCCACCGTCAGCGGCCCGGAATTATACGCTGCCATTACCAGGTACCAATCGCCGAACATCCCATAGAGATCGCGCATATGCCGCGCGGCGGCTCGCGTCGCCTTTTCCGGATCGCTGCGCTCGTCGACGTAGTAGGTCCGTTCAAGATCGTATTCTTCGCCGCGAAAAGGCATGAACTGCCAGATCCCCCGCGCGCCGGCACGGGAGACCGCGTCGGGCTGAAAGGCGCTTTCCGCTTGCGCAAGGTAGATCAAATCCTGCGGGACGCCCTCCTCTTTGAGCACACGCCGGATCATCGTACTGTAACGCCCCGAGCGATCCAGACCGTGAGTCACAATCGCGCGTCCACGCGCCGTGGTGAAAAAGCTGAGGTACTGCAGCACCGATTCGTTTACCGTCAACGGCAAATCGTGCGGGACGGCCATCAATTCCTGCTCGGCCCGCACGGCCAGGCGAGGATCGCCCGCGGGCAAGGTCAGGTCGGCAATCTCGTCGATCGGCGCAGGCTGCGCAGGCGTCTCGGATTCTTCCTCTGTTTGGGCGATGGCCTCGTCGGAATTCTCAGAGGCGCTCAGGTCTTCGGCCGGAACCGCATCACTAATTTCGTCGAATAGCTTGGCCAGCCGCGGATCGCTGTCCTTCTGGAACCCGCTTTTAAGAATCAAGTCGACCGCGTGGTCAAAATCCGCCTGGGCGGTTTCCGTCCTCCCTGCTTGCGACGCTTGCTTTCCCGCATTGAAGCTGGCCTGGACTTGATCAACCAGAATATCGATGGCGGGGCGAGGATAGTAAGCAGGTTCCGTTTGGACAGTATTCGGTAGTGGAAGCGGCTGGTGTGCGTAGTTGGGCGTCTCGGCAACCACGGGGGCCGGAGTAGGTGCGGGAGGCTGAACCCGAACCTGTTTGGGTGCTGTCTGTTCGCAACCCGCAAAGCAGGTCGCGGCGGCCAACAACAGAGCGGCCGAAGTCGTTGCCCTGGGTTTCATAACACGTCGCCTCGGGACGGCCACGGCTGCTTTGGCTCGTGCCTTCCCTTAGATTCTCTGGCCCTAACAACGGTCGCCCGGCTGCGGTCCGAGCTCAGCGCAAATTTTACGAGCCTGTGAAAGACCGGTCAATGGAACTGGTCGTTCGGCCAGTATCGTAAACACCACAGCGGTACTGCCTCGCTTTCGCCGGTTTCGCCCCTCGAGGAAAGCGCAGGGGCACGCTTATACCACCACTTCGGGACCATTTGCCAGCGATTCGGAAAAGCGGCTCTCCGCCAAATCCTCGATCGTTCCTGCCGATGCGAAACAAGCCAGGGAGATGATCGGCCAACGAGAGAGCCATTGCAAAGTGGGGCGGCGGCGTCCGCCCAGGGGGGACGTTCGATTGAAGCCTCCCTGGTTTTCCGGCCAGCACGAGAGGAAGACAGCGGCAACCATCTCCGGCCACACGGAGAGGCAACTCCTCTCACTCATCCTCATCGACAAGGGCTAGCGCAATATGAGAATGCGCACCCGAAGGACTCGTTAGGCGAGGGCTTGAGAGAGATCTTCGATGAGGTCTTCGGAATCTTCAAGTCCTACCGAGACGCGCACGGTTCCCGGTTCTACGCTGGCCGCCCGCAGCTCGTCGACCGACATCTTGTAATGGGAAGTGAAGATCGGCAGCACGACCAGCGACTCGACTCCGCCGAGGCTCGCGGCCAGCAGAAACACGCGCACACGGTCACAAAAGCGGCGCGCCGCGTTTAAGCCGCCTTTCAGATCAAACGCCATCATGGCCCCAAAGTCGCGCATCTGCTGTGTCGCCAGATGGTGATCGGGATGCGAAGTTAACCCCGGATAGTGCACGCGCGCCACTTTCGGATGTCTAGCCAGATACTTGGCCACCGCGATCGCGGTTTTGCACTGGCGTTCCATCCGCACACCGAGGGTCTTAATACCTCGCACCAGCAGAAACGCCGCCTCCGGATCCATCGAGCCGCCCATCTGAATCACGTTGTCGCGGACTCTCTTGATCAGTGCGGCGCTGCCCGCAGCTGCGCCGGCAATCACGTCGGAGTGTCCTGAAAGATATTTCGACGCGCTATGCAAAGCAATGTGGAAGCCCATCGGGAGCGGCTTTTGCAACACGGGAGTGGCGAACGTATTATCGATCACCGCCACCAGTCCCCATTCCTGCGCGAAGGCAGCCGCCTTTCGCAGGTTAACCAGCCGCAGAGTTGGGTTTGTCGGCGTCTCCACGTAGAGCACCTTGGTCCGCGGGCCAACCAGCGTCTCGACTCCCTTGAGGTCAGCATCCACCAGCCGGACGCCAATCGCGAGCTGCGGAAAAATGTCGCGCAGCAGCTTGTAGCTTCCGCCATACAGCTGTCGAGTGGCGATGATTTCATCGCCGGCGCGCAACAGTGCCAGCAGAGTTGACGAAATCGCTGCCGAACCCGAGGCGGCAACGACGGCGTCCTCGGCGCCCTCCAGCGCAGCGATCTTTGTCTCCGCGATTCTGAGCGTTGGATTGCCGTAGCGCGTGTAGATATACGCGCCGCTCTTGCCTTCCGCCCAACGCTTCATTTCCTCGGTACTTGCAAACGTGAAGTTCGCCGTGCGAGCAATCTCGGTGCCTACGGTTGTGCCGACGCGAAACTTTTCCTCCCCCGCGTGAATGGCAAGAGTCGCATCACCCTGGCGCTTTGTCTTCGCTCGTGTGTTCATGGCTGTGTGAGATTGGCGCATCGGGTGGCAAAACTGCAAGCGCCAATTTGGTTTATAGTGAGCCGGTGAGTTTCCATCTGGCCCTGGATTATCTTGCTGCTGGGTTTTATCTGGAAATGAAACACGGAAGTACTACTCGCCGCCTTCGAGATGCAGCGTGGCCATACGGGATTCTTCCTTCCCCAACGCCGTTGAGCGCCTGCTGCGACGGGCGATCTTTCGCTTTCTATTCACGATTCCCGCCCTGGCTCATAGTCGAAACGTGAAGCCAATCGGTTCTATCTATGCCAAGATGGCGGCAAGCGAACGTCCCCGCCCGAAGCCTCTGACGGAAAGTCTGAAGGGAGCAGTCGATGAAAAGGGCTGATGTAGTGGTAAGAGTGATTCTCTTTAGCACGATACTGGGCCTGGCGGGATGCGCGACGGGACCGTGCGTTGGGTATGGGTGCCCGGCCTTCGCACAAGCGGCGCAAGCGCCCCAGCCCACAGGCGCGGGCTCGCACAGAGCGAGCACATCGAAGCAAAACGCGCAGGCGGCCAACCGGGCGGCCATCCCGCTTCGGGCCGACGACGCGGGCCAATAGCCTGCTGAGCTGACAGACGTTGACCCGTCGAGCGCCCTAGGCCGTAGCCGCTTCTCCTTCTTCCACGTGATGCGGCTTGTGCGCCGCGATCACTTTGTCGGCAAGGTCCTGAGGGACGAAATCGTAGTGCGAGAATTCCATCGAGTAGCTGCCGCGGCCTTGGGTCATGGATGTCAGCTCGTTTGCGTAGCTCAGCATTTCTGATAGCGGCATGAGTGCTTTGATCACAACGCTTCCCGCGCGGGTTTCGCTTCCGCTGATTTTGCCGCGGTGTCCGCTGAGATGGCCCATCAAATCACCCGAGTACTGATCGGGCGCGTAGACTTCTACTTGCATGATCGGCTCGAGCAGCGCAGGTCGCGCCTGCTTCATCGCTTCGCGAAAAGCGAGCGAACCCGCGATCTTGAATGCGATATCGGAGGAGTCAACGTCGTGATACTTCCCGTCGTAGAGGCTGACGCGAAAATCGACTACGGGGAATCCAGCGAGATAGCCGCGCTCTGCTGATTCGCGAATACCTTTTTCGACCGAGGGGATCCAGTTCTTGGGAATCGCTCCGCCGAAAATATCATCGACGAATTCGATGCCCTTGCCGCGCGCGAGCGGTTCCATTTTGATCCGGCAGAGCCCGAATTGGCCGTGGCCCCCGGTCTGTTTCTTGTGTTTGCCTTCCGCATCTGCTTTGCCGCGGATTGTCTCGCGATAGGGGACCTTCGGCGGCTTCAGCGTCAACTCCACGTGATAGCGTTTGCGGAGTTTGGCGACCACAACTTCGATGTGCTGCTGCCCGGCGCCGCTCAGCAAGAATTCCTTGGTTTGCGGATCACGGCCAAAGCGCAGGGCAAGGTCTTCTTCGAGAATGCGGTGAATGGCAACACTGATGCGGTCTTCATCGGCGCGCGTTTTGGGCTCGATCGCGAACGTAATCGAAGGTTCGGGAATGCGCGCCGGCGGATAGTAGATGGGCGCAATCTTATCGCCAAGCGTCTCGCCGGTGACCGTATCTTTCAGTTTGCTGATTGCCCCGATATCGCCCGCGTGCAATTCCGGAACTTCCACTCCAGTCTTGCCCTGCATCACCTGGATGTGTTGAAAACGCTCCTGCGAGTTGCGATTGAAGTTCTGCAGCGTGACATCATTTTTCAGCACGCCCGACATCACTTTGAAATAGGTGATGCGGCCAGCGAATGGATCGGCGATCGTCTTGAATGTGAAGACGGACACTGGTTCAGAATCGGCGATCTTGCGCTCGATCGCTTCACCCTTGTGATCGGGACTCTTGTGTCCCATGGCCATTCCCAGAAACGGGGGCGACGGAAATATTTCCGAAATGAAATTCAGAATAGCGTCGCTGCCAATATTGTGGAGGGCAGAACTGAGAAGCACCGGGAAGATCTTCTTGTCGCGGACTTCCTCGTGCAGGCCCCTTTTCAGATCTTCGACCGGCAAGGTGCCCTTCTCGAAGAACTCGTTCA
>Ga0306925_10001532_pt1 | contig 19107 bp, 26 predicted proteins | sample flu12Cox44000176_FD_203755 | JGI IMG/M metagenome (GOLD analysis project Ga0306925, IMG submission 203755) | Lab enrichment of tropical soil microbial communities from Luquillo Experimental Forest, Puerto Rico - flux8day.12C.oxic.44.000.176 (v2)... | ecosystem: Environmental > Terrestrial >... | reverse complement strand
TCCCGTCTCGTCGAGCTGCATGTCAAGCTTGACGACTTCCGCGACGCGAAGATCGCGGAGCGTCTTGGAGGCGCGGCCGACCGCGGTTGCGGCGGCTTTTTCCCAGGAGTCCTTACTGGTGCCGATCAATTCAATAACCTTGTAGACGCTTTCGCTCATGACGTCCTCCCAGTTCGGTTATGAAGCAGTAGGTAGCAGGGCGCTCCCTGCTGCCGCCAGCCTAACATCGAAGCGCCCGGCGCTGAAAGGATCGCGCTTGCCTTCGCGGGCGAACAAAAGCGGAAAACAAGCGCCCGGCAGGACCGGGCGCATTGGCTGCCCCGCCATTTAGGCGCGGGGCAGGCTTTTCCGGATGATGCGCTAGTCGTTGGAGAATTTGAATTCCGGCATCGACTTCAGTTCATCCTTGTTCGCATTGAACACGGCATGATCCGGATACCAGGGGTTCGGCTTTGCGGACGCGGTCGCCGACCCAGTGGTGGTCGTCGTGGATTGCGGCTTGGCGTCCGCGTTCGGCTTCGTCGAGGTCGCGGCGTAAGAGACCGGTTCGTTCGAGAACTTGATCTTGTCGAAGGGCACCGCGACGTAGCGTGCGCCCATGCCGAGGAAGCCGCCGACGCTCAGCACCGCCGCCTTGATGTTTCCGCTCTTGTCCATCAAGAGCTCGTTGATCGAGCCGACATTCTCGTTGTTGTCGTTATAGACGTTGAGGCCGACGACCTTCGACGTGCGCCAGTCGCCGTGCAACTGGGATTGCGGAACCGTCGGCGGTTCCGCAAATGCGGCGCTCGCAAGCAACAGGGAACCAACCACACCTGTCGTGATGTATTTCGCCAACATGAGTTCTCTCCATCCTCATCAAACTTTAGGTGGAGAAAACTTTCGGAATGCGGACGCAGTTCCGTCACGCCGCGCGTTTTCGTTGCGGCAAAGCGCGCAGGTTTCAGGAACTCGCAGACGACGTGTGGCGTTGACGAAGCTTAGGCCGCAAGCGGCGCTTTTTGCTCGGTGCTTTCGTCGAAATAGGCGATCGCCTCGAAGCGATAGTCGCAGTCCCAGCAGTGCCAGAGATAGGCGGCACGGCCCGGGCTGGTCTCGATCCATTCCGGCATCGCGATTGGCTTACCACACTGCGCACAGGGATTTTGCTTGGGCAAAAAAGTGGAGTTTGCTCCGGTCATCTCGTGCTCTCCCTGCTTTACGTTTCTTGATTTTTCCCGAACTCCGAAGAGTCAGGATTGTTGTCGCAACAAATCCATCTTAGTCGCGCTGTGAATCAATTGCACGAAAATCCGCAAGTCGCGTCGCGCGACACTTTGGCGCCTGCAATCCGCAGCGATTTCAGGATTTTGGTCCAGCGTCAACGGCCGGCTCGCGCGTGTGCAGCGCACCTGCCTTGCGCAAATGGATGGTCGCGACGTCGTCGGAATAGATCCTCTGCCAGCCATCGACATGATCGAGCAGCTTGGTTGCGGCGCTTTGCGTGCGCATCAAGGTCGCTTCGATATTGTACGCGTCGAGCAGGCGGAACAAATTGTCCGGTTCCATCAATCCGGACGCGGCATTGTGATCGACGAAGAATTTTTCGCCGTAGAGCTCGGTGCGGCCGTCGATGAACGGCGCGACGCCGTTTGCGATGAGATAGCCGCCGAAATCGTAATCGTTGAAGACACGGCTGAGATTGTGCTTCTTCAGTTCCGCAACGGCGGCGACCGGCGCACCGTGCATGTGCGGCGCGAAGCGATGCACCGAGGTGTAGGCGAGCGTGCCGGCGACCAGCACGGTCGCAACGCAGGCGACCAGCGCGCCGCGCATCGGCTGCGTGCTCGAGGTAAAGACATCGCTGCCGCCGATCTGCCGCGCCAGCGGTGCGGCGAGGATCAGGGGAGCGACCAGCGCCAGATTTTCCGCAGCGCGTCCTTGCGCGAGCGCCATGTGCAACAGGCCGAGCAGCAGCACGATGCGCATGGGCGGCAGCGTGATGCCGCGATGAAGCACAAGGCCGATGCCGAAGAGCAGGCACAGTTCGAACGGCGTGACGCTCGAGAAATCCGCGGGCCTCCATTCCATGATCAGCGGCAGCGCGCCGCCGAGGCTCAGGATCTTCTGTGCGGCGAGCAGAGCATTCCAGCCATAGGGCGTGCAGCAGGAGGCAATCAGCGCGAGAACCGCAAAGCCTGCCCAGCGCGCGATCAGGACGCGGCGCGACGCTTCGTCGGCGGCCAGGACGGCATCGAGCGCAATCGGCGCGATCAGCAGCAAGCCGAACACGAAACCGCCATGCAGGTTGGCCCACAGCGCCATCAACGGCAAAAGCCGCCAGGACGGGGCGGCCCGCTCATCGGCGGCAGCGACCAGGCCCGCGACCCAGGCCACCATGACCGGCAGCGCCAACACATGCGGGCGCGCCAGAAGGTGCGGCACGGTCAGCGCCAACGCCGCCGCGACGAACACCAGCGTCGTGCTCTCGCTGAGGCGGCGGGTCAGGAACCTCGTGAGCAGCGCAAAAGTCGTGGCGATTGCGGTTGCAGCGACCACGACCGGGCCGCTCCATCCGGCGAGCGCATAGGCCTTGGCGTAAACCACCTGCGCCAGCCACTGTGTCGAAATCCAGGGCTGACCGCGCATGGTGAACGAATAGATATCGGTCTCCGGCACCGCGTGATGGTCGAGGATCCACTGGCCGACCGTGATCTGCCAGAGCGTGTCGGGGTCGATCAGCAGGCGATTCCCGGCAAGCAAAAACAGCGTGTAGACGCCGACCGCGACCCAAAGCGGCAGCAGTCCGCGCATCCTTTGGGCGGCGGTGTCGGTATGGGTGACTGAAATCGTCATCGGATGCGTGCGGGACCAGCTCGGGCCTCAATCGAAGCACGCCAGGACATAATTTGAGGTAAACCCGCTCGCCCGTGCCATGCAGCAAGCTTTTGTAAAGCAAGGTTCTTGCCACGCTGCCGACGAGTTCCGGCCCGGCAGGCAGTGCAGAGCTGCCCCGGGCGCGTTGACACCCTGCCCGATCGGCATAAATTAGCGATGTTCCGAGGGGAGCTCCGAGGAGGAGCTGAGATACCGCACCCTGCTTGCCGCACGTGGCAAGAGTCCGCGGTGACCCTTTGAACCTGATCCGGGTCATGCCGGCGAAGGGACAGGGATGTACCAGAACAACGTCAGGTCAGGGGGAGAATCTCCCGTTTCCATCATCGGGGCGGGGATCGCCGGCGCATGGCAGGCACTGCTGTTTGCGCAGGCCGGGCACGATGTCACCCTGCACGAACGCGGCGACGCCGCGATGACGGATTCCACCAGCCACTGGGCCGGCGGCATGCTCGCGCCCTACTGCGAGAGCGAAGTGTCCGAGCCGGTCATCAGCCGGCTCGGCCTGCGCGCACTCGACTTGTGGCGGCGCGAATTGCCGGACACGCCATTCAACGGCTCGCTGGTGGTGGCGCATGCGCGCGACCGCAGCGATTTCGAGCGCTTTGCGCGGCTGACCTCCGGTCATCGGCGGCTGGACGCGGCGGGCCTGGCCGCGCTCGAGCCGTCGCTGGAAAACCGTTTTCGCGAAGCGCTGTTCTATCCCGCCGAGGGCCATGTCGAGCCGCGCCACGTGCTGCCCAAGCTGCACGAGAGGATCGTCGCAGCCGGCGGCACCATCCGCTTCAACAGCGATGTTTCCGCCGATGCGCTCGACGGCATCGTGATCGACTGCCGGGGGCTTGCGGCGCGCGACACGCAAAACGAGCTGCGCGGCGTCAAGGGCGAGATGATCCTGATCGAGACCGATGAGGTGAAACTGTCCCGCCCGGTACGGCTGATCCATCCGCGCTGGCCGCTCTACGTGATTCCGCGCGATGGCAACCGCTTCATGCTGGGAGCGACCTCGATCGAGGCGGAGGACACCGGCGTCAGCGTCCGCTCGGCGCTGGAGCTGCTCGGCGCGGCCTATGCGGTGCATCCGGCCTTTGCCGAAGCGCGCATCGTCGAATTCGGCTCGGGCCTGCGGCCCGCCTTTCCCGACAATCTGCCGCGCATCGCGATCGAGGACAGAAAGATCGCGGTGAACGGGCTTTATCGGCACGGCTTTCTGGTCGCCCCGGCGCTTGCCGAATTGACGCTTGCCTATGTCGAGCGCGGCCAGATCGACAACGAGGTGATGCGATGCGCGTGACGGTCAACGGCGAGCCGCGTGAGATTTCGTCGGCGAGCGTCGCCGCGCTGCTCGGCGAGCTCGACTATGAGGGCACGCATTTTGCGATCGCACTGAACTACGACGTGGTGCCGCGAAGCCGCTGGGCCGATACGTTTTTGAAGAACGGCGACGAGATCGAGATCATCACGCCGCGCCAGGGAGGTTGATCGTGCTCTGCTTCTACGGAAAAGAATTCAACTCTCGTCTCCTGATCGGCAGCGCGCTCTATCCATCGCCTGCGATCATGCAAGGCGCGATCCGTGCTTCCGGCGCCGAGATCGTCACGGTATCGCTGCGGCGCGAGGCGGCCGGCGGCAAGACGGGCGATGCGTTCTGGAAATTGATCCGCGAGCTCGGCGTGACCGTGCTGCCGAACACCGCCGGCTGCCGCAGCGCGCGCGAGGCGGTGACGACGGCAAAGCTCGCGCGCGAATTGTTTGCCACGTCCTGGATCAAGCTCGAAGTGATTGCCGACAACGACACGCTGCAGCCGGACGTGGTCGGTCTCGTCGAAGCCGCGACGATCCTGGTCAAGGACGGCTTCGAGGTTTTTCCCTATTGCACCGAAGATCTCTCCGTCGCGACGCGGCTGGTAGATGCCGGCTGCAAGGTGGTGATGCCGTGGGCCGCACCGATCGGCTCGGCGCGCGGCATCATCAACCGCGACTCACTGAAACTTCTGCGCGACCGTCTGCCCGACATCACGCTCGTGGTCGATGCCGGCCTGGGTGCGCCCTCGCATGCGGCCGAAGCGCTCGAGCTCGGCTATGACGCCGTGCTGCTCAACACCGCAATCGCCAAGGCGGCCGATCCCGTCGCGATGGCGGCGGCGTTCCGCCAGGGCGTCGAGGCCGGCCGCGCGGCCTTCGAAGCGGGCTTGATGGAAGCCCGCGACTTCGCCTCCCCATCCACTCCAGTCGTAGGGACCCCGTTCTGGCATGCCGTATCCTGATCGCTTTTATCCCGTCGTCGACAGCGTCGCCTGGGTCGCGCGGCTCGCAAAGCTTGGCGTCGGCACCATCCAGTTGCGCGCCAAGAACCTGAACGACGCCGATGCGCTTGCGATCGTCAAGGAAGCGCTCGCGGCAACAAAAGGCACCAACACCAGGCTCGTGGTCAACGATTACTGGCGCGCCGCGATCGCAGCGCGGGCAAAGCATCTGCATCTCGGCCAGGAGGACCTTGTCGATGCCGACCTCAAGGCGATCCGCGCGGCGGGGCTGACGCTCGGCCTCTCCACCCATGACGACGAGGAGCTGGCGACTGCGCTGCGCGCCAGGCCCGATTACGTCGCGCTTGGCCCGATCTTTCCGACCACGCTGAAATCGATGCGGTTCGCGCCACAGGGCATTGCGAAGATCACGGAATGGAAGAGGCGTGTCGGCAACATTCCGCTTGTTGCGATCGGCGGCATCAAGTTCGAGCACGCCGCGGAGATTTTTGCCGCCGGCGCCGATTCGATCGCCGTCGTGAGCGACGTCACCCAGAATGCCGACCCCGACGCGCGGGTCAGACAATGGCTTGGCGAACCGGCCAAAGCCGCGTGAACAGAGAATTAGAACGGAGGATATCATGAACATTCGCTCCAATCCGGACAGGACCGTCCCCGCCGTCACCACGGGACCGCTGCCCTCCTCGCGCAAGATTTTTGCGAGCCCGGACGCTGCGCCGGGTCTGAAAGTGCCGCTGCGGGAGGTCATTCTCTCCGAAGGCGCGGGTGAGCCGAATGTCGTCGTCTACGACACCTCCGGCCCCTACACCGATCCCTCAGAGACCATCGACGTCAACGCCGGCCTGCCGCGCAACCGCAAGGCCTGGGTGCTCGAGCGCGGCGGCGTGGAAGAGTATGAGGGCCGCATCGTCAAGGCGGAAGACAACGGCAACGTCTCCGCCGACAAGGCGGCGCGCGCCTTCTCCGCATATCACAAGCCGCTGCGCGGCCTCGACGGCCACAAGGTGACGCAGCTCGAATTCGCGCGCGCCGGCATCATCACCAAGGAGATGATCTATGTGGCCGAGCGCGAGAACCTCGGCCGCAAGAAGCAGCTCGAGCGCGCCGAGGCCGCGCTCGCCGACGGCGAAAGCTTTGGCGCTGCGATCCCCGCCTTCATCACGCCGGAGTTCGTGCGCTCCGAGATCGCGCGGGGACGGGCCATCATTCCCTCCAACATCAATCACGGCGAGCTCGAGCCGATGATCATCGGCCGCAACTTCCTCACCAAGATCAACGCCAATATCGGCAATTCGGCAGTGACCTCCTCGGTCGAGGAGGAGGTCGACAAGATGGTGTGGGCGATCCGCTGGGGCGCCGACACCGTGATGGACCTCTCCACCGGACGCAACATCCACACCACGCGCGAGTGGATTTTGCGCAACTCGCCGGTGCCGATCGGCACCGTGCCGATCTATCAGGCGCTGGAGAAGGTGAACGGCGACCCCGTCAAGCTCGACTGGGAAGTCTACAAGGACACGCTGATCGAGCAGTGCGAACAGGGCGTCGATTACTTCACGATCCACGCCGGCGTCCGCCTGCCCTACATCCACTTGACCGCCAACCGCGTCACCGGCATCGTCTCGCGCGGCGGCTCGATCATGGCGAAGTGGTGCCTTGCCCATCACAAGGAGAGCTTCCTCTATACGCATTTCGCCGACATCTGCGACCTGATGCGGAAGTACGACGTCTCCTTCTCGCTTGGCGACGGCCTGCGTCCCGGCTCGATCGCCGACGCCAATGACCGCGCGCAGTTTGCCGAGCTCGAGACGCTTGGCGAGCTCACGAAGATCGCCTGGGACAAAGGTTGCCAGGTCATGATCGAAGGCCCCGGCCACATCCCGATGCACAAGATCAAGATCAACGTGGACAAGCAGCTCAAGGAGTGCGGCGAAGCGCCGTTCTACACGCTGGGACCGCTGACGACCGACATCGCACCGGGCTATGACCACATCACCTCGGGCATTGGCGCTGCGATGATCGGCTGGTTCGGCTGCGCCATGCTCTGCTATGTCACGCCGAAGGAGCATCTCGGCCTGCCCGACCGCAACGACGTCAAGACCGGCGTCATCACCTACAAGATTTCGGCGCATGCCGCCGATCTCGGCAAGGGCCACCCCGCTGCGCAATTGCGCGACGATGCTCTTTCAAGGGCGCGGTTCGACTTCCGCTGGGTCGACCAGTTCAACATCGGGCTCGATCCGGACACCGCAAAAGCCTTCCACGACGAGACCCTGCCGAAGGAGGCGCACAAGGTCGCGCATTTCTGCTCGATGTGCGGACCGAAATTCTGCTCGATGAAGATCACGCAGGACGTGCGCGACTATGCGGCCACGCTGAACGACAAAGAACAAAAAGGATTTGGAGCCGAAGGCGATCAAATCCCGTCTTCAGAAGTGGAAAAAGGCATGGCGCAGATGAGCGCCAAGTTCAGGGAGATGGGCTCCAACGTGTATCTCGATGCGGAGGTCGTGAAGGAGAGCAACAAGGCGTTGTGAGCTCTCTTCGCTTCTACGAACGCGAAAGGCCGGGCGAAAGCCCGGCCTTTCTTCATCCGGCATGCGTATCTCTCGACATCCGGGGCGACGACGCCTCGCATATCGCTATCGCTCATGGAGCTACGGCGGCAGAGCGTGCCTGCTTAGCGCTCTCGTTCGAGCCACTCGAACGCCTCTTCCAGCTTGTCGTTGCCCCAAAAAAGCTCATCGCCGACGACAACCGTCGGAACGCCGAATATGCCGCGCGCGATCGCCTGCTCGACATGTTCCAGGAACGCTTTCTTGTTTTCCTCCGACTGGGCCAATTCCAGCACGCTACCGGAAGGCCGCTTGCAGGCTTCGATCAGGTCCGCGACGACCTCGGTTTTCGCGATGTCGCGGTCGTGAACGAAATTTGCCCGAAACACCTGGTTTGCGAATTCGCGACCCCAACCCTGCTCCCGCGCGACATACGCAGTCCGCATAGCCAGCAGGCTGCCGCGCGGAAAGCCGGTCGGCCAGACGAGCGGCAGTCCGTTTCGGATGCATAGCCGCTCGATGTCCCGCCGGCGATAACGATGCTCCGCTTCGGTGGCGCGTTGAAAGGGACTGCCGTCCGCCGACTTGCGCTTGAGCACGACGCCGAGCAGCAGGGGACACCAATCGACTGTTGCGCCGTGCGACCGCGCAAGCGTCTCGATTCGCTCGGAGGCGACATAGGCGTATGGACTCGCGAAGTCGAACCAGAACTGGATCTGCATCTCGTTCTCACAAAATCGTGGCTAACGTGGCTCAAGCGTTGTTAGCCCAAATTCTGCGCGACACGAATGAAATCCAATCAATCCCGGTTGTCGATTTCTCATTCGCACTTGGAACTCACGCCGCAGCTCCGCGCGGGAGAATCTTCCCTACCTCATCGTGATCGCGAGCCCGCTCAAATCCGCGTTCGCCATCAGCCCAACCTGACGGCCGGACAATTCCAGCACCGCGCCCTTCTGGTTGGTCAGCACGATGGCACGCGCCCCGCCGCCGATCGCAAGTCCCGCGCCCGCCGCGCCGTAGACGCCGGCGACATCCGAGGGCCGGTAGATGTTTGAGACCGTGCCGTGCAGCACAGTCTTCGATCCGCCGAACACGAGGCCGTAGTCGAGCCCGCCGGTCGACAGCGGATAAGCCCGCCCGCGGAAATACAGCACGCCGCCGCCACCGGAACCGCCGATGATCCATCCCGCCTTCCAGATCGTGAGCGTCACGGTGCCGCTCTCGGCATGGCAGACGGTGGACAGCGTGGTGAAGGCGAAAGTCGTCAGCGCAAGGAGTGCGCCGCGCAGGGCGGATGTCATGGTCATGTGATAGTCTCTCCCGGATGTGGTCGGCATTGCCAAGCCAAACGAATCACCTCGGCCGAATCTAGCCAATGGTGCGGGGAGGCGAAATGCATTCGCCGATGCCGCATAAGGCGAAAACATGGCGAAGCAAAGTGCCGGCCTTCTGATGTTCCGTCGCCGCCGCGGGGCGATCGAATTGTTGCTGGTGCACCCGGGCGGCCCGTACTGGGCGAGGAAGGACGACGGCGCCTGGTCGATCCCCAAAGGGTTTGTCGAGGAGGGCGAAGACACGCTGGTTGCAGCGAAGCGCGAGTTCGAGGAAGAGACGGGGCAGCGGCCGACCGGCGAGTTCATCGCGCTCGGCGTGTTCAAGCAGCCGAGCGGCAAGCAGGTCAGTGCCTTCGCGGTCGAAGGGGAGTTCGATCTCGCATCGTTCAAGAGCAACAATTTTGCGTTGGAGTGGCCGCCGAGATCCGGGCGAATGCAGGAGTTTCCGGAAGCCGATCGCGCCGGCTGGTTCACTCCGCAAGAAGCCCTGGTCAAGATCACGAAGGGACAACGCCCGATCATTCAGGCGTTGCTGGAAGGATTAGGAATAGGATAGCGCCTCCGGAAAGCTTAAGCTTCCATCCGTCGAAATTCCTGGAAAAAAGCCCCGAGGTATCCGATGTCAGAGATCAAGCACTTCCCGCCGCCCGCCGGCATCAAGGCGCCGCCGCTCTCCTTCGCAACGCGCACAGGCGATCTGCTCTTCATCTCCGGCATTCCCGGCTTCGACGAGAAGCGCGAGCTGCCCGACAATTTCGAGGCGCAGTTCAAGAACGTCGTCGCCAATATCAAGCGCGTGCTGGACGAGGCCGGCGGCAGCTTCCGCGATCTCGTCAAGGTGAACGTGCTGCTGACGCGCGCCAGCGATGTCGCGACGATGAACGCGCTCTATGCCGGCGCATTCGGTCCGCCGCCCTACCCTGCCCGCACCACCTGCGTCGTGCAGGCGCTGCCCGACCCGAAAATGCTGATCGAGATCGAGGGCGTGGCATCGCTGCAGGGACGCTGACGCTTCGCCGGCGGGTGGCCGTCGGGTTACAAGGTCATCAGCAAACCGGTCCCGACCCTTGGCGCAGCGCTCGGTGTCAAGGACGATTTGCTCAAGCACGGCAAGTGCAGGTACGGCAAGTGCAGGTTCTGACAATTTAGGACTTGCCTGGATCGAGGCCGATGGGCGAAACCTTCATCGGCCTTTTTCATTGATCGCAAGAACCGAGGTAGGAACCGATGCTGACGCTCTACTCCTATCCCACGCTGTTCGGCGTCGCCGACAACAACGGCTACGGGCTGAAGGTGTTCGCCTTCCTGAAGCTCGCCGGCGTACCGTTCCGCCATGAGCATATTTTCGACGCCTCGAAGGCGCCGCGCGGGCAACTGCCCTACATCGTCGATGGCAACGACACCGTCGGCGACAGCGAGACGATTCTCGCCTATGTCATCGACAAATACCGCTTGACCATCGATGCCGCGCTGACCGCAGCGCAGCGCGCGCAAAACCTCCTGATCGCGCGCACGCTCGACGATCTCTATTGGGTGATGTCCTATTCGCGCTGGAAGGACGAGCGCTACTGGCCTCTCTTCCGCGACGTGCTGTTGCGCGAGCATCCGAGCGTGACGGAAGAGGGTCTTGCCAAGGCAAAGGAGTTCAACGCCCAGCGCTATTACTATCAGGGGATCGGCCGCTACGATCCCGATGCCGCGATGGCGCGCGGGCTCGCCGATCTCGCGGCGCTGTCGACGCTGATTCCGCCGCGCGGCTATGTGCATGGCGGCAACCCGACCAGCGTCGATGCCGGCATCTACGGCTTCATCGCCAATATCTATTTCTACGAGATCGACACGCCGCTGAAAGCGTTCGTGGTCGCCCATGACAACATCGTGCAGCACTGCCGCGCGATCCACGAAGCCGTACGCTAGCGATAGCGGATGCCCTGCTTCATCAGCGCATCGCGCGCCGCGGACAATTCGAGGAAGGCCCGCGCGTCGCCGCCGGCATCCGGATGCGCGGTCTTCGCCGCGCGCTTGAATGCCCGATGAATTTCTGGCGCGCTGAGGCGGCGGTCGAGCGGCAGCCCGAGCAGTTGCCGGTAATGTTCCTCCGCCGAGAGCGATGCCGGCGCAGCGTCGCGCTTGCCGAAGCGCGGCAGGGTCAAAGCATGCAGCGCCTCGCGGATCACCCCGAGCCGCCGCCGCGCGGCCTCCCGCGCCGCATCGTCGGCGCTCCACAACGCGGCGTTGCGCAGGGAAGGCAGGCCCTGCGACGCGGCGTGACGCAACGTGTCGTCCTGGGCGGCGCTTGCGATGTCGAGCGCGAGGCGCGCGGCCTCATGCCAGTCGATCGCAGCCGCCGACCACAGGCGGTCGATCCAGAGCTCCCAGTTCTTCAACTGCGTGTCCATGGCGCAATTCTAAGCGCCCACGCGTAAAGAAACCTTGGCGATTACGTCAGTGTTGCGGTTTGCGAAGTTCTCTTCATCTCTGACGAGAATACTTCAAGAGAACGTCCGAACCAAAACTGCACTGGCATCATATATTTGCTAGAGTTCTTTCGAGCCCGAAGTTCGCAGCGCAGGCAACCGGGTTCGAGACGCTGGTTTCAATTTGAATGAACTTGTCGCGGACGCCGAAAGACACAATTAGGGAGGACTCAAATGCCGCTACTCGACAAACATATCGCCGTGATCACCGGGGCGGCATCGGGCATCGGCCGCGCGATCGCAAAAGGCTTTGCGCGCGAGGGCGCACGCGTGGTGCTGCTCGACGTCAACGAGCAGGCGGCGCGCGAGGTGGTAAAGGAGATCCGCGACGCGGGCGCGTCCGCCGAGAGCTTTCGCCTCGATGTCACCCGGCGCGAGGACTGCTTCTTGGTTGCAAAAGAGATCGCCGCCAAGGTCGGGCAGGTCTCGATCCTCGTCAACAATGCCGGCATCAACCGCCGCAACGCCTTCACCGCCGATACCGAAGCCGTGCTGAAAGACTGGCAGGACATCATGGCGATCAATCTCAACGGCGTCTTCAACGTCACCCACGCCTTCCTGGAGCCGCTGAAGGCCAGCAAGGGGCGTATCGTCAACATCGGCTCGATCCAGTCCTTCATGCATGTGCGCACGCCGAACTCGCCGGCCTATACCACGTCCAAGCACGCGGTGCTCGGCTTCACCCGGGCGCTTGCGGCCGAGCTCGGCAAGCATGGCGTGCGCGTGAATGCGATCGGGCCCGGATTGATCGAAACGCCGTTGAATGCGAGCGTGCGCGCCAACGACCCCGGCCTGGTGAAGATTTTCATCGACCATACCCCGCTCGGCCGCGCCGGCCAGCCGGAGGACATCGTGGGGCCTGCCCTCTTCCTCGCCTCCGACCTGTCCTCCTATGTCACCGGCGGGATCGTGATGGCCGATGGCGGCTACAGGACGATCTAGGCGATGATCTTTTCCGCGTCGTAGCGAGCGAACAGCGCCGGCGCGACAATCTCTCTACGCGCGGCCGAACCTGAGCCGCGAGCGTTCACGCGCCTTTTCCGCTTCCACCGCGCGGTCGCGTGCCGGCGCATGGGTGTGCAGGGAGTCCAGGAGCCGCCGCGCCGCTTCGGACACCTCTTCCACCGCGCGGTCGAACGCCGCTTCGTTGGCCTGCGACGGCTTGTTGAAGCCGGAAAGCTTTCGAACGAACTGCAGCGCAGAGGCCTGGATCTCGTCCTCGGTCGCCGGCGGCTCGAAATTGAACAAGGTCTTGATATTGCGGCACATGAGCTACTCCCTGGCCTGCCCTCGCACGTCGAACGGCCCAACGCCGCCCCTGTCCAAATGGACGATTACCTGACCTAAAATCCTACATCCTCGCGCGGTTTTTGCCATAAAATAGCGGACGCGCACGGCGCGACTGCGAACAGGCGGGTTTCCCATGAGCCATTTCACTTACAGGATCGTTCAGCATGACGGCGGCTGGGCCTACACCGCCGACGGCGTGTTTTCCGAGAGCTATGCGACCCATGCTGAGGCGCTTGCAGCCGCCAAGCGCGTTGCCGCCGAGCAGCGCGCACCGGGGCGGACCGAAATCATCGAATACGAGACCTCGGACGGCAAATGGCACACCGAAACTGCCGAAGGCAGCGATCGGCCCGAGACCGACGTCGAGGAGAGCGACTGACAGGCGTTTCCGCTCAGAACGGAATCCTTGCGCCAAGCCGGTCGAAGAAGGCACGGCCCCGGGGCGTCAGTCGCAGCGCCCGCGGAACGTCGCGCGGCACGATACATCGCGTTTCCGTTAGATGCCCGAAGATCGCCTTGGCAAGCGGGCCGGAGAGATGGGGAACGCGCTCGGTCCAGTCGTTGCAGAGCCGGCAATGCGGGGCGCGGGTCGGCTCGAAATCGATGCCTTCCGACTTGCACCACGCAAGCCCGCTCTTTGTTGCGTAGCCGGCCCGCCCGTTGAGCTCGACGAACCCGCGCCGAAGCAGCGTGTCGCCCAGTGAGACTCCGAGTTGGCCCGCGAGATGACAATAGCAACTGCGCAGTTGGCGCAATTCATCGCCGACCTGCCGGCGCGCGCGGCCGCCGCTTTGCGTCTTCGCCGCGAGATTGACGAGGCCTTCGATCAGCGCCGCAACCTCGTCGTCGTCGATCCGGTAATATCTGAACCTGCCCTGCGCGAGCACCGAGAGCACCCGCGCGTCCACGAGCTTCTGCAGGTGCGCGCTTGCGCTTTGCGGCGATATGCCGGCGATCGACGCAAGTTCGCCGGCCGGCATCGCCTTGCCATCCGAAAGCGCGCTGACGATTGCCTCGCGCGCGGGATCGGACAGCGCCTCCGCGACGCGCGAAAAGCCCGACTGGACCAATGGCTTTTGCAACATCATTCGGACTCCCGTGCGTGACGAAGCGACTATAGCCGATTTCGGGAAAAACTCATTTCAGGATTTGATGAAACATCACTCCTCCGCGGCTTGCCACGCTGGGCACGCTTCCATGCAATGAGAGGAACATCATGACCAGCGAAACAGCGCGAAACGATATCGAACGCATCTACAGGCTTTGGGATGAGGCTCTGGGCAAGAAGGACCTGGAAGCATCGCTTTCGCTTTACGCGGATGACGCCACGATCGAAAGTCCGTTGGTTCGGCACCTTATGAACGGCAGCGATGGCATCGTGCAGGGCAAGGAAAATCTGCGCTCCTTCATCGCAAAGGTGTTTCAAACCAATCCGCCGCAGCGCAAGCGGTTCAAGCAGGGCTTCTTCACTGACGGGCGCGTCCTGACCTGGGAATATCCGCGGAGCGCTCCGGCGGGCGAGCAGATGGATCTGGTCGAAGTCATGGAGATCGAGAACGGCCTGATCAAGCGCCATCGCGTGTACTGGGGCTGGTATGCGCTGAAGGTGCAGCTCTTCAAGGAGGGTTGAACCGGACTGCGCCGCAGAGGCGACGGCGGTACCCGAGGCAACGAGGTGACGCCAGTTGGCCGGAATGCTAGTGTCACCGGACATAAATCCGGAGAACCGCCTTGACCGATCTCGCCTCAAGCGACCTCGCCGCGATCTACCCGAAACCCACGCCGCGCGTGATCGCGAAGGCGCGGCCTTCGATCGACGCTCACGCGCAAAAATTCATCGCGATGTCGCCGTTCTGCGTGCTGGCCACGTCCGGCGCCGACGGCAGCGTGGATGCGTCGCCGCGCGGCGGCAATCCCGGTTTTGTCCATGTCGAGGCACCGAACCGCCTCCTGATGCCGGATCGTTCCGGCAACAACCGGATCGACAGCTTCAAGAACATCGTCGAGGGAAGTGGCTTTGTGCAGCTCATCTTCTTCGTGCCAGGCATCGACGAGACGCTCCGCGTCGGCGGCAAGGGCGCGCTGACCACGGATGCGGACCTGCTCGCATCGATGGTGGAGTTCGGCAAACCGCCGCGCGCGGTGTTGCGCATCGACGTGCGTGAAGCCTATTTCCATTGCGGCAAGGCGCTGATGCGCTCGAGGCTGTGGTCGCCGGAGACGCGCGTCGAACGTGCTTCGTTCCCGAGCATCAGCGAGGTCATCCACGACCAGACCGCGCTGGGCGAGCCGGAGAGCCAGAACGTGGTTGAAGCGCGCTACAGGACGCAGCTTTAGTTGCGGCTATCGCGCCGTCCCGCGCGAGATTGCGAGCTCAGTGCTCGCCTTCGCTCTCGAGCCCGCCGACGTGCTTCTGGGTGTAGAGCTCGAGCCCGATCCGCTTGATCAGGTCAATCTGGGTTTCGAGGAAGTCGATATGATGCTCCTCGTCCTTCATCAGCGACTCGAACAGGTCGCGGGTGACGTAATCCTTCACCTGATGGCAGTAGGTTGCCGCTTCCTGGTAGAGCGCCCGCGCACTCATTTCGGCGGCGAGATCGCAATCGATGACTTCCTGGATGTTCTGGCCGATCCGCAGGGGATCAAGCACCTGCATGTTCGGAAAGCCATCGAGAAAGATGATGCGGTCGGTGATGCGATCGGCGTGCTCCATCTCCTCGATCGACTCCTTGCGCCAGACCTTCGCCATCTCGAGCAGGCCCCAATTGGCGAGCAGCCGGTAGTGCAGCCAGTATTGATTGATCGAGGTAAGCTCGTGACGCAGGCCCTTGTTGAGATAGTCGATGACTTTGGGGTCGCCCTGCATGATGAACTCCGGACAGTTGGGGGCCGGACCGGCCTTCGCTTTTCTTTAGAACGCTTCTAAGGAAGATTCAGCAGCCGGGCAACCCTCCGCGCACGAGCGCGACGGCTCTTCTGAGGGCAAATCCTTGAAATCCTTCAGGACGCCGCGAGCGCGAATTCGGGCTCGTCCTGGTCGTTGGCCGCAATCTGGTTGTGTGGGCAGCCGGCGTGACAGGCTTCGGCGCAGGCGCCGAGCGCGTCGTCGATAATGGTCTTGATGGTCCGCGCGCAACGTCCGCATTCGGCACTGCAGCCGAGGCAGCCGTAGAGCTGCTTGGCACTGCGGGGAAGATCATCCGCCGTGCTCACGGCATGACGGACATCGTGGTCGCTGAGGACGTTACAGGAGCAGACGATCATGAAAACGCGAAAAAGCCTTGGGTGATGCGCGCCATCGATATGTGACGCCGCTCCGGGATGCAAAGGGAAAAGCCGGGTTTTGAAGTGATTCCAAACTGGCTCCGTATATTCCCGGACAAGCTAGAACGCGTCCAAGAACAGGCACTTGCGCCAAATCAAAAAAGAAGGGCCTCACGCTGTGGATTTGCCGGACGTCAGCTGGCGCCGCCGCCTCCATCCCCACCGCCGCCTCCGCAGTCGGCACCACCGCCCCCACTGCCGCCGTCCCCGCTCGTGCCACTGTCCCACGCACCGCAACTATCGTTGTGGTGGCCCGAACTGTGATGTTCCGGGCCGAATATCTCGGAGCTGCCAAACAAGCTTGCAAAGCTCCAACTGTCGCTGCGCGAGGAAAGGCCGCCATCATCCGCAGACCCAATCGGCCGGCGCGAAGATCCCCAACCCGCGCGCCTGCGCTCCATCCGCTTGGACAAGGCGAAGATGAACGTCGAGGTGACGCCGACCGCGACCAGAAAACCCACCATCGCGCCGTTCACCGATCTCTCCCAAGGTTCCCATGCTGCATCGCACAATATGACACGGTGCAGCCATGATTGGTCGCCAAGTGTGGCGCGGCCGTTCATTGGTCGTTCAAGGTGTATGTGGAACTTTTGTCGGAACGAAGCGCTCTGGCCTTTGAGAAAGGGACTGCCATGAAGAAGACACTGATGGCACTGGCTGCCGTCGCCACGCTAGCCGTTTCGACCGCCTCGCCTGCGCAGGCATGGCGCGGTTGGTGGGGCCCGGGACTAGCAGCCGGACTGATCGGCGGCGCCATCGTGGGCGGCGCGATTGCATCGAGCCCGTATTACTATGGCCCCGGATATTATTACGGCCCGGGCTACGGCTACTACGGCCCGGCCTATAGCGGCGGCCCCTATGGCCCCTGCTATTGGCAGCATCAGCGCTTCTGGGACGGCTTCGCCTGGCGCGTGCGCAACGTCCGCGTCTGCGGCTGACGTTCAGCTTGACGGAATCAGTGGGTGACGTCCCGTTTTTCGGGACGTCATTCAATTTGAGGCCAGAGAAACATCCCTTTTCAGGTCACGCGGTGCCACCTGTTTACCGGGGATTGACTGTTTGTGCGTTTTTCTAGCGTAACGGCGAATTCCAAAATCGAGCGTTAAGCACATCCCCCAAAACCCCGGCGCTGCCGCAAGGCGCGCCACCTCCAGGAGACCAACGAAATGAAGAAGACCATTGCTGCGGGTCTCGCGATTGCGACGATCGCTGCGTCGCTGGTACCCGTCGCCCCCGCGCAAGCCGGAAACGGCAGCGTCGCTGCGGGCGTGGCGGCGGGCCTGATCGGCGGCGCGATTGTCGGCGGCGCCATCGCCTCCAGCCGTCCGGCCTATCCCGCCCCGGTGTATGTCGAGCCCGCACCGCCGCCGGTTCCTCCGGGCTGCTATTGGCAGCAGCAGCGCTATTGGGACGGCTACGGCTGGGTGTTTCAGCCGGTCCGCGTCTGTTACTGAACTTGCGTCAGTAAGTTGATCACAGGCCCGGCCGACATCTCGGCCGGGCTTTTTTCTTGCGCGCGCTTGCTGGACGCGCGACCGCGGCTTACCGCGCAGCTTCGATCGAACGCAGCACCGCTACGCTTGGCCAGCAGTCCACCTTCAGGTGAGCGGATTTCTGATAGGCGCCGAGCGCGGCGCGCGTGAGCATCCCGGCCTTGCCGTCGATCTTGTCCTTGTAGAGCCCGATGCGCGTGAGGTGACGCTGCATCGCTTCGACATCGGCCGTGCGCAGTTGCGCCGAGGCCGACCACTGCGTGGCGAACGGCAACGGACTCTTCATGCGATCGCTGAGATGGCCGACGAACAGCACATAGAGATCGGAGAAATTGTATTCCTTGATGACGAAGTAGTTCTTCGTGGTCAGAAAGGACGGCCCGTAGATGCCTTCGGGCTGCAGCAGCGACGCCGGCTCAGCCTGTTCGGCCGGCGTAAGCCCTTGGCCGCGGACCGGCACAAAGCCCGCGCGCAGCCATTCGCTGATCGGTCGCGTCACGTCGGGCACGCCCATGGTGCAGTCGACATTGGCCGGCGCCGTCACTTCATACGCCCAACGCACACCCTTCTGCCAACCCTTGTCGACAAGCTGCTTTGCGGCTGAGGCGAGCGCATCCGGCACGGAATGCCAGATGTCAATGCGGCCGTCGCCATCGAGATCGACGCCGTGCTTGTAGTATTCGGATGGGAGAAACTGCGTGAGCCCGGTCGCGCCGGCCCAGGAGGCGCGCATGTCCTTGCGGCTGACGGCGCCTTCGCCCAGGATCTTCAACGCGAGGATGAACTCGTTGCGATAAGTATCCTTGCGCCGGCCGACATAGGCCTGGGTTGCCATCACGCGCACCGCGTCATAGGGCAGCGTGTAGCGGCCGTAATCGGTCTCGCGGCCCCATATTGCGAGTACGATGGTGCCGGGTACGCCGAAACGCGCTTCGATTGCGGCAAGCGCATCGCGATATTGCTGCATCAGCTTCTGCCCCTCGCCCGCAAGGCGCGCGATGGAGGCTTCCCTGATGTAGTCGGCTGGCACCTGCACGAACTCCGCCTGCGCCGGCGCACCGGTTGGGGGTCGCCCCGGCAGAATCAGATCGGGCAGCTTGTAGTCGGGCTCGAGGCCGGCGGTCTCGCGATCAAACGTCGCGCGCGAGACGCCGGCGGCTTGCGCCTCCGGCCAGAGCGAGGTGACGAATTGTGTGAAGGCGGCGTCGGCGGCGCAGGCGGGCAATGAGCCGCAGACGGCTGCGACCACCGCAGCGATGAGCGCCAACCTCCTCATCATCATCGCGTCAGCTTCTTGTACTTCAGCCGATGCGGGATGATGGAATCCTGACCCAGCCTGCGCATCTTGTCCTTCTCGTAATCCTGGAAATTGCCTTCGAACCATTCGACATGGCTGTCGCCTTCGAAGGCCAGCATGTGAGTTGCGATGCGGTCGAGGAACCAGCGATCATGGCTGATGATCACGGCGCAGCCGGCAAAATCCTCCAGCG
>Ga0306925_10001529_pt1 | contig 19117 bp, 14 predicted proteins | sample flu12Cox44000176_FD_203755 | JGI IMG/M metagenome (GOLD analysis project Ga0306925, IMG submission 203755) | Lab enrichment of tropical soil microbial communities from Luquillo Experimental Forest, Puerto Rico - flux8day.12C.oxic.44.000.176 (v2)... | ecosystem: Environmental > Terrestrial >... | reverse complement strand
GTCGGTCATTGGGGGCTCCTGTCTTGGTGAGGTTCTTTGCCCCTCAATCTCAAGACAGGACGCTTGCCTCCCGCTACTCCACCTCTTGCCACCAATTACCGCGAAAGCGGTTTAGTCCTTCGGCGCTGACCCGCCGTTACTCCGGCGGTCGACGAACGCCGAAAATTGCCCCAAAGCGTGGCGGTTGGCTCGGCCGTTTGTTCAGGATAGGCTGCCCCGTCCAACCCTTTCAGCGCGGAAGCCACCCTGTCCTCGTGGCTCGTATCCGTCCGTCGTCCTGAATGCAGTCGATCCGCCGGATGCGGATTATGTCAAAATTCGCCGCTTCTCCTTCCGCCTGCCCAAGTGGCCCGCGCAGAATGAGGCCGACAGGATGCCATCGGTGTACTCCATTCCGCGTGTGGTGGATCACCGCCGGCCCACCACTACACCCGCTCATATTGAATCCAAGCGGCAGTAAACTTGGTATGCCGAGCGACTGTGCGGGGTCGTTCACCGTGATAATCTCTCGCTCGCTGTAGTCCTCGACCAAGGCCAGCGCTCCATACGCCTGACAGATTAGCGAGCTACCCTCGTAATCGATGACCCGCAAGCATTCCGGAAAACCGACAAGTTGGATCGGCATTTTCTTAGCGATTAACCCATCTGGTGGCGGCCATTGAACAGAAACGTCGAATGGCTGAACTCCCGAATCTTTGACTTGCTGTTCCGAAATGGCGAACGTGGCGATATCAAGATCATCGTTCATGTCGATGACAGCGAGTGGCAGATAAAGCGGCGTTAGTTGTATGCGACAATCTAAGGATGGTGTAAACTGTCTCGCTTTAAGAATTTCTTTTATGACATGGGCGGCCGTGACGCCGACGTATCTTGCCTTGAACTTCAGGACAAAACAGGTCGCGCCTGTTATCTCCAACTTTTCAAACGGCTGTCCCTAATCATACCACCAAACAGGCCGGCCCCACCGAAGAGCCGCCTGCGCAATCTGCTTCTGAAATTCATCCGCATCTTGTTGCGACCTGAACCGCATCACCGCCATCGTTCCTTCTTTGATGCCGATCCCACCGCGGCGGTCCTAACGGGTAGCGACCCTCAGCCGGGAATAGCCCGGGCGTGTTGTAGCGGTCATTCCGCGTGTGCCGGAAACGTCAGCACGAGCAGGACATAGTCGACCCATCCTTGATTATAGAACTTTTCCAGCAGCAGCCCCCCGATATACCCCCGGTGGACACCATCGAGCTGATACGCATGCAAGAGATGGTCACACTCCTCGTCTGGCCGGGTACGCACGCGGTATAGGTCACTCAGAACTACCCAGGCGGCGATAGACAGACCCGCCGCGTGCACCATGGTTTCCACAGGCGGCCGTTGTAACAACAAGGAACCGACAGATCCCGGGTCCGAATCGATCGGGTTGTGCGGCTTACCGCCGGCCCTGGCTGCTGCAAAGCCTACCGCGAAGGCACCGACCAAATCGGCTGACCGGATTGCCGGGCCGCCCGCTGGTCAAACCGGCAAACTGCGATTTATCTGCCTAGAGATTGGACATCATTGCAGCCTGGGCGGGGATTTAGCCCGGCGGCGGGTGGCACGCCGATTGCTGAGGTCACTCCACATCAGAGCGGAGTGGGGACGGCGATGAGGCGGCGCGATTTTCTCAAGCGCACAGCGGCGGCTGCGGGGACGGCCGCCACTGCCGGCTACGTCTTCCCGGCGCGGGCGCAGTCGCACAAGGACACCTTGCTGACCCTCTCTGAGGGTGGTCCGAACAATCTCGACGTGATGGGGGTCGGCACCAATCGTCCGGGTTACGAGGCATCGTGGAATACCTATGACCGGCTAGTGACCTACGGCGTCAAGAAGGACGCCGATGGCAACGACCATTACGACTCCGCCAAAATCGCGCCGGAATTGGCCGAGTCCTGGGATCTCGGCGACATGTCGGTCACCTTCAAACTGCGCAAGGACGCGAAATTTCACGACGGCACTCCGGTAACCACCAAAGACGTCAAATGGTCGTTCGACCGCGCGATGACGATTGGCGGCGCACCGACCTTTCAGTTCGCCGCCGGCTCGATGCAAAAACCGGAACAGTTCGTCACGGTCGACGACTACACGTTCCGCATCGACTTTCTGCGCAAAGACAAATTGACGATGCCCGATCTCACGGTGCCATCGGCGGTGGTGATCAATTCCGAATTGGCCAAGAAACATGCGACGGACAAGGACCCGTGGGCGATGGATTGGCTGAAGAACAATGAAGCCGGCGGCGGCGCCTTCCGCGTCGAGAAGTGGACACCCGGTCAGGAATTGATCTACCAGCGCTTCGACGAATGGAAATCGGGGCCCGTGCCGAAGATCCAGCGGGTGATTTGGCGCATTGTCCCGTCGGCCGGCAATCGCCGGGCATTGATCGAGCGCGGCGACGCCGACATCTCGGTCGACCTCCCGCCCAAGGATGTGGCCGAAATGGCCAACGACAAGAAGCTGACGGTGGTCGGTTCGCTGATCGAGAGCGCGCTGATCTACCTCAGCATGAATGTCAAAATTCCCCCCTTCGACAACGTCAAAGTGCGCCAGGCGGTCGCCTATGCAATCCCCTATCAGAAAATCATGGATGCAGCGATGTTCGGCCGCGGCAAACCGATGTTCGGCAGTCCCGGTGAAGTAACGACAACGGAGTGGCCGCAGCCGACCCCTTACGTGACCGATCTCGCGAAGGCAAAGCAATTGCTTGCCGAAGCAGGGCTACCCGGCGGATTTGAGACGACGCTGTCTTTTGATCTCGGCTATGCCGTGACGCAAGAGCCGCTTTGCGTATTGGTACAGGAAAGCCTGGCCCAGATCGGTATCAAGGTCACGCTCAACAAGGTCCCCGGCGCCAATTGGCGGGCCGAGTTCTCGAAGAAGACCTTGCCCCTCCTCGCCAATGTGTTCGGCGCTTGGCTCGACTTCCCCGAATACTTCTTTTATTGGAACTACCACGGGCAGAACTCGCTTTTCAACGACATGTCCTACCAAAATCCGGCGATGGACAAACTAATCGACGCCGCCCGTTTCGAGACCGATCCGAAGAAATATGACGAGGAGGTCGAAGGCTTTATCACGATTGCCTTCACCGATGTGCCGCGCATCCCGGTGTTCCAACCCTGGCTCGATGTCGCGATGCAGAAGAACGTGACCGGGTATCGCTACTGGTTCCACCGCCAGCTCGACTACCGGCAATTGGCCAAGACCTGATCGCGTCCCATTGATGATTGTCCTACGCCGCCTCGCAACCGCACTACCGGTCATCGCCGGGGTGATTGTAGTCACGTTTCTGTTGACCCGGGCGTTGCCGGGCGACCCAGCGGTCTATTTTGCGGGACCAGCGGCAACCACGCAGGCAATCGAGGAAATCCGTCATCGGCTCGGCTTCGACCGCACCTTGCCGGTGCAATTTCTCGATTATCTCCAGCGGCTCGAACATGGCGATCTCGGCACTTCGCTGACCACCGGGCAACCCGTCACGACCGAGTTGTTGACCCGACTCCCGGCATCGGCCGAGCTGATGCTGCTCGCCCTATTTCTCTCGGTAGCGATTGCGGTGCCGCTCGGCATCGCTGCGGCAATGCGGCCCGGTTCGCCGGTCGACCACGTATGCCGCATCGTCACGACCGCCGGCGTGTCATTGCCGACATTCTTCACCGGCCTACTACTCGTTTATGTGTTCTACTACCTCCTCGGTGTAGCGCCGGCGCCGCTCGGCCGGCTCGACGTCTTCGACTCGGCGCCACCACAGCATAGCGGGTTCTACCTGATCGACAGCTTGCTAGCCGGCGATTTCGAGACGTTTCGCGCTGCCCTCGGGCAGCTTGTTTTGCCGGGAGCCACAATGGCGATCTTTACATTAGCACCGTTGGCGCGCATTACCCGCGCAGCGATGCTCGGGGCACTTGGCAGCGAGTTTATTCGCACAGCACGGGCTAGCGGCCTCGCGCGCCACCGCATCGTCTTTGTCTATGCCTTTCGCAACGCGGTGCTGCCGGTCATTACGACATTGGGCATGGTGTTCTCGTTCATGCTGGGAGCCAATGTGTTGGTGGAAAAAGTGTTCGCCTGGCCCGGTCTCGGTTCCTACGCGGTTGAGGCGCTGATCGCCTCCGATTACGCACCGGTGCAAGGCTTTGTGCTGATGATGGCGCTGCTATACGTGCTGCTCAATCTGGTCATCGACCTCGTCTATGGCCTCGTCGACCCGCGGGTGCGGGTCGAAGCATGACCGCGACACTGCGCCATGCCAGGTATGTGCTCAGCGAAAACCCCGTCACTGCCTTTGCCTTTGCATTGTTTTTTCTGTTAGCGCTCTGCGCCGCACTCGGCCCCGCGCTGGCACCGTTTGACCCGCTCGCCAGTGACACTGCCGAAGCACTGACCGGTCCTTCCGCCGCGCACTGGTTCGGCACAGACCAGCTCGGCCGCGACATCCTCTCCCGCATCGTCGTCGCGACGCGCCTCGATCTCGGCATAGCGGTGACCTCGGTCGCGCTGGCCTTCGGCATTGGCACCCTGGTCGGCCTAGCGGCTGGCTATTGCGGCGGTTGGATCGACCGTATTGTCGGCCGCGCGGTCGACACGATCATGGCATTCCCCCTCTTTGTGCTGGCGATGGGCATCGTCGCCGCACTCGGCAACAACGTCGCCAACATCGTCTACGCGACCGCAATCATCAACTTGCCGATCTACGCCCGACTGTCGCGTTCCGAGGCCAATGTCCGGCGCAATGCCGGCTTTGTCGAGGCGGCGCGGCTGTGCGGCAACGGCGAGGCGCGCATCGTGCTGGCGCAGCTATTGCCCAACATCATGCCGCTGATGATGGTGCAGGTGTCGCTGACCTTAGGCTACGCCATCCTCAACGCCGCCGGCCTTTCCTTCATCGGGCTCGGGGTACGTCCGCCGACCGCCGAATGGGGCATTATGGTCGCCGAAGGCGCCAGCTTCATCGTTTCGGGTGAGTGGTGGGTCGCGTTCTTCCCCGGCATCGTGCTGATGGCCGCGGTGTTCTGCTTTAACCTAATGGGCGACGGTTTGCGCGATATCGTCGACCCACAGCGGCGGACATAATGGACGCCGACAACGCTGTACCGCTGCTCGCGGTCGAGGATCTCGGGATCGAGTTTCGCACGCGGAGCGGAACGGTGCGCGCCGTCGACGGGATTGGGTTCAAGCTCCGCCGCGGCGAGACGATGGCGCTCGTCGGCGAAAGCGGCTCCGGCAAGTCGGTCACGGCCTACGCGATCATGGGCATTCTCGATGCGGCGGCGCGCATCACGTCCGGGACCATCGTGTTCGGCGGGTTGGAGTTATTGCAGGCGAGCGAAGGGGCGATCGCCGAGATCCGCGGGCGCGAATTGGCGATGATCTTTCAAAACCCGCGCACTGCGCTCAACCCGATCCGGCCGGTTGGCAAGCAGATCGCGGACATTCTGTTGCGGCACGGCAATGTCACCGCGGCGCAGGCGCCGAGCCGCGCCATTGAAATGCTGGCGAAGGTGCGCATTCCCGATCCGGAACGCCGCGCCCGATCGTATCCGTTCGAGCTGTCGGGCGGCATGTGCCAGCGAGTCATGATCGCAATGGCGCTTGCTTGCGCGCCGCAATTGCTGATTGCCGACGAGCCGACAACCGGGCTCGATATCACCACCCAGGCGGTGATCATGGATCTGATCGCCGAACTCGCTGCCTCGCAGAAAATGGCGACGCTCTTGATAACGCACGATCTCGGCCTCGCCTCGGAATATTGCGGCCATATCGCGGTCATGCATGCCGGGCACATCGTCGAGACCGCGCCAACGGCGGCCCTGTTTGCTGCGCCGCATCATCCCTATACGGCAAAACTGATCGCGGCGACCCCGGGTGGTGCGCCGAACCTTGAAGCGCTGGCCGCCATCCCCGGCGCACTCCCCGACCTGCGTCGCGAGGATCTGCCGCTCTGCCGCTACAGCGGGCGCTGCGAGCGCGCCGCTCCCGCCTGTCTCGACCGGCCGCTGCCGCGCCGGGCAGTGAGCGAAGGCCGGGGGGTCGCGTGTCATTTTCCGCTATGAGATCGACTCGACCACTCCTCGTCGTCGATGGGCTGCGGAAGCTCTACCCGATCGGCAAGCAACGGATCTGGCGGCGTGGTGTTGCACCCTCCTTTCTGCATGCGGTCGACGATGTCGGTTTCACAATCGGACGGGGCGAGACGGTCGGGCTTGTCGGCGAATCAGGTTGCGGCAAATCCACCATCGTTCGGCTGATTGCGCGATTGCTCGACGTCACCGATGGCTCGATCCTCTTTGATGGAGCGGAAATCGGCAAAGTGTCGGCGCGGCGTTTCGGCCTCGCGCCGCAGCGCGCGAACATCCAGGTGGTGTTCCAGGACGCGGCCGACAGCCTCAACCCGCGCTTCACCGCGTTCCGCGCCATCGCCGACCCGTTGTTGCGCTTGCAGCGCCTTTCCGGCCCTGCATTGCGCTCTCGAGTCGAGGAGGTAGCACGGTTGACCGGCCTGCCGCTGGAATTGCTTAGCCGTTTTCCGCACCAGCTTTCCGGCGGGCAGAAGGCTCGCGTCGGGATTGCCCGGGCCATCGCGGTCGAGCCGCAGCTACTGATCCTCGACGAGCCAACCTCGGCGCTCGACGTGTCGGTGCAGGTCCTGATCCTACGGCTGCTGCAGGATTTGAAGCGGCAACTCGATCTCTCGTACCTGTTTGTCAGCCACGACCTCAATGTCGTGCGGCTTCTGTGCGACCGCATCCTCGTCATGTATCTCGGCCATATCGTTGAAAGCGGGCCAGCCGATCGGGTATTCGCTGAGCCCCGGCATCCGTACACGCAGGCGTTACTGTCGGCCGTGCCGAAGCCGGGCGCCGCCGACAGGCGGTCCGCGCGAATCGGCCTGCCGGGCGAGCCACGCAGCCCGATCGATCCGGCTCCCAACGTTTGCCCGCTTTACGGCCGGTGCGGGCGGGCGACTCAGAAATGCGTGACGGCGATGCCGGCTTTACGCGAGATTACTGGCGGCCGGTTCGCCGCCTGTCATTCCCCGATTGCCGAACCCGCAGCGGAAACGCCGAAGCTGGCTGCGATCGCCTAGTAGTGGAACCTGTCATTTGGTCCCGGACCTGCAGCAGCCGAGATTGCTTTCCCCCGGGACGGCCTCTAGGGCCGGCGGCCCCGGGGTCGCTCGCTATGACCCGTCAAAATGACTTGTCATTGCGAGGAGTGGAGCGACGAAGCAATCTCGAAATGAGGCTCGACCGGGCGGATAGAAAAGGGGAGGCCATGCTGAAACCGAAGGAAGTCGAGGCCGAAGACAAAGACCTGCCACTGCGCGACGATATTCGCCTATTGGGCCGCATTCTGGGAGACACGGTACGCGAGCAGGGCGGTGCGTCGGTCTTCGACACCGTCGAGCATATTCGCCAAAACTCGGTCCGCTTCCGCCGCGACGAGAATGTTACGGCGCGCCGCGATCTCGAAGCGACATTGAACGGCCTGCCGCCGACCGAGGCGCTTCAGATCATTCGCGCCTTCGGCTTTTTTTCGCATCTCGCCAATATCGCCGAGGACCAGCACCACATCCGCCGCACCCATGCTCACCACCTGACCGCCTCCGCGCCGCGCGAAGGCACGATGGCCCATGCGCTTGCCCGCGCGCGCGAAGCCGGTATCCCGCCCGCGGGCCTCCGGGCCTTCTTCGCCAGCGCCATGGTCGTGCCGGTACTGACCGCACATCCGACCGAAGTGCGGCGCAAGAGCATAATCGACCGCGAGATGGAGGTCGCCGGCCTTCTGGACAAACGCGACCGGCTGCCGCTGACCGCGGCTGAGCTCGCAGCTAACGAGGCGGCGCTGCGTCGGGCGGTCCTCACCTTGTGGCAGACAAATCTGTTGCGCAGAACCCGCCTGCGCGTGATCGACGAAATCGCTAATGGCGTCTCCTATTACGATCATACGTTCCTGTCCGAATTACCGCGGTTTTACGCCGACCTCGAAGCAGAACTTGCGAGCGCCGAGGTGGCCCCGGCGGACAGCCTCCCATCCTTCCTGCGGATCGGCAGCTGGATCGGCGGCGATCGCGACGGCAACCCGTTTGTAACCGAGGAGATATTGCGCGCGGCGTTGCGAGCACAGAGCAGGCGTGCCCTCAGATACTACCTCGACGAGCTCCATCTCCTCGGCGGCGAGCTTTCGCTCGACGGTCGGCTGGTCGGCGTTACCGATGCGCTCGAAGAGTTCGCCGCGCGCTCGCCCGACCGCTCTGCCAATCGACAGGACGAGCCATACCGCCGGGCAATCACCGGGATCTATGCGCGGCTCGCTGCAACGGCGCGGGTGCTCGATCATCTCGAAGCCCCGCAGCACGCCGTCGGCGCCGCGCCGCCCTATCGCGACAGCGGCGAATTGCGGGCCGATCTTGCGATCATCGACCGCTCGCTTGTCGCCAACGGCTCCGGGATCCTGGCCGAGGGCCGTTTGAAGAATTTGCGGCGCGCGGTCGATGCATTCGGCTTTCATCTCGCGGCGCTCGATTTGCGCCAGAACTCCGACGCGCACGGGCATACGGTCGGCGAAATGCTCGGTCTCGTCCAACCGGACCTCGACTATGCCGGTCTTTCCGAGCCGGAGCGCATCCGACTGCTGCTGGCGGAGCTGGGCACGGCACGGCCGCTGACCTCTGCATTTCTAACCTATTCGGTGGAGACCGCGAGCGAACTGGCGATCCTCCGCGCGACCGCCGAGGCGCATCGCCGCTACGGCCGGGAGTGCGTGCCGCATTATGTTATCTCCCAGACCACCGGCGTCTCAGACATCCTCGAAACCGCGGTGCTGTTAAAAGAAGCGGGTCTGCTGCGGCCGCGCGAAGGAGCGCTCGACCTCGATATCGTCCCGCTGTTCGAAACGATCGATGATCTGCGCCATTGCGGTGCGGTGATGGATCAACTGCTGGGTTTGCCCGAATACATGCGCTTTCTTGAAAGCCGAGACCGCGTGCAGGAGGTCATGCTCGGCTATTCCGACAGCAACAAGGACGGCGGATTTCTCACCTCCGGCTGGGAGCTCTACAAGGCCGAGATCGCACTCGTCGAGGTGTTCCGGCGGCACGAGATCGGGCTGCGCCTGTTTCATGGCCGCGGCGGCTCGGTCGGCCGCGGCGGCGGGCCCAGCTACCAGGCGATCCTTGCCCAGCCTGTCGGCGCCGTCCAGGGCGCCATTCGCATCACCGAGCAAGGCGAGGTCATCGCCAGCAAATACTCCAACCCCGAGCTTGGCCGGCGCAATCTCGAGATCCTCGCGGCGGCTACACTCGAAGCCACCCTGATGCAAGCAGAGACAGCCGAAACACGACCCGAATATCTGGAGGCGATGGAGTACCTCTCGGCCGAGGCCTATCGCGCCTATCGCAGTCTCGTCTACGAAACCGACGGCTTCGACCGCTTCTTCCGCGAGTCGACGGTGATCGGCGAGATCGCCAATCTGAACATCGGCAGCCGTCCATCGTCGCGGCGAGCGTCGGCGCGGATCGAGGATCTGCGCGCCATCCCTTGGGTTTTCAGCTGGGCGCAATGCCGCCTGATGCTGCCGGGCTGGTACGGTTTTGGGAGCGCCGTCGAGGCTTGGCTCGAGACCCAGCCAGACCGCGGGATGAGAATGTTGCAGAGGATGTACCGCGAGTGGCCGTTCTTCCAGATGCTGCTGTCCAACATGGACATGGTATTGGCCAAGAGCGACATTGCAATTGCCTCCCGCTATGCGGAGCTGGTTTCCGATAGCGAGCTGCGCAACCGCATCTTTTCCCGATTGCGGGTGGAATGGCAGAGCGTGGTCGACGCACTACTGAGGATCATGGGCCAACAGAGCTTGCTCGAAAGCAACCCGCTATTGGCGCGCTCAATCCGCAACCGTTTTCCGTATCTCGATCCGCTCAATCACATGCAGATTGAATTGCTGAAGCGCTATCGTGCCGGCGACACGGATGAGAATGTCGTCACCGGGATTCATCTGACGATCAACGGCCTCGCCGCCGGTCTGCGCAACAGCGGGTAGCCGGGCCGCGACTACTTTCCCTCGCTCAATTCCCGAGCAACACGCATGCCAGCGGCTTCCCGATAAAACGCCGCAAGATTCATAAAACGGTTACCGGCATCGCAGCGTGGCACGCTTCCTGCGAGACGACAGCGGCGTATCGCAAACAGCGACGAATAACCAGTGCAAGCGCGAATCGTGTACGCCCGAAGCAGCGCTCGCGGCGTGCGCAATTGGCGCGAGGATGGGCACCGGCGTCATGAACAAGGCGGCGGGAACGACCCCAAAGGAGCTTTTCGGAAGGCGGCAGAATCGAAGGAGATAAGGCGATGACGACAGCGGCAGAAAACGAACTGTTGACGCAGGTCGGCCCAGGCACGCCGATAGGTAACCTGATGCGGCAATATTGGGTGCCGGCCTGTCTGTCATCGGAGCTGAAGGCCGACGGCGACCCGCTGCGGCTGATGCTGCTGGGCGAACGGCTCATCGCGTTCCGCGACAGCGCCGGTCGCGTCGGGATTTTCGACCACCGCTGCCCGCACCGTTGCGCCTCGCTGTTCTTTGGCCGCAACGAGGAGGGCGGGCTGCGATGCGTCTACCACGGCTGGAAATTCGATATCGAAGGCAATTGCCTCGACATGCCCAATCTCCCGGTCGAACACGACTTCCGCGAGAAGGTCCGGGCCAAGGCGTACCGCGTCGCCGAGCGCAACGAGCTCGTCTTTGTTTACATGGGCGCTCGCGAGGTGGCGCCGCCGTTGCCGATGCTTGAAGCGATGCTGTGCCCACCCGGGGAAACTGAGTTGTGGGCGCGCCAACGGCAATGCAACTGGCTGCAGGCGCTGGAAGGCGACATCGACACCTCGCATTTCAGCTTTCTGCACACCGGCAAGGTCACGATCGACGACGTCGACTCGAACCACCTTGAGCGGTTCCAGTACACCGACCGCGCGCCGCGCTATCACGTCACGCGCACCGACTACGGCACGATGTACGCCGCCTATCGGCCGGCGACCCCGGGCGACACCTACTACCGCTTTGCCCATTTCGTTTTTCCGTTCTGGACGCTGTTCCCGAACGGCCCGCTGACCGACAATGTCCTCGTTCAGGGCTGGGTCCCGATGGATGACACTCACACGATGGCTTTCACGTTCAGCTGGAGCCGCAAGACGCCCGTCCTGAGCTGGAACAAGAAGGGCGAGCCGCTACCGCTTCTCGACCGCGTCACCGAGACGCTGCCGAACACCACCGACTGGTACGGGCGGTGGCGTCCGGTAGCCAATAAGGACAACGATTATCTGGTCGATCGCGATGCTCAGCGGACGGTCAGCTACACCGGCATCAACGGCGTGTTTCCACAGGATTCGGCCGTCACCGAGGGGATGGGCGAAATCTCCGACCGGACGCTGGAAAACCTTGCACTGAGCGATTTGATGATCGTCGTGACCCGGCGGGGCCTGCTCGATGCTACGCGGGCGCTGCGCGACGAGGGTATCGAGCCGCCCGGCGTCAACAATCCCGAGATCGCCGCGAAGGCGCGCTCCGGCGATCTGATCGCCCCCGAGGGGCAACCATGGCTCGAGGCTTACGAGGAGACGCTAAACGAGGCGCTGCACCCATTCCTGGCAATGGCGGCGGAGTAAGCTGCAGACCACCCCGGGAGGCCGGACGGACAAAAGGGTAAAGCACCCTACGTCTTGTGGCTGAATAGCGCCTTTTTGAGGATCGCGTGGACGCCCCAATTGGCGTCGACCACTTGGGTCACGCCAAAATCAACCGCGACCGACATCAGCGAGATCGCCTCGTCTTCGCTGAGGCCTCTCGCCGTCATCAGGAAGTGGCGCATTTTGCGGAACGCGTCCCGCATCGCGCGATCGAGTGACGACTTGGCAAAGATCTCGGTTTGCGCCCGGTCGCCGAGTTCGGCGAGGTAGTTCGCAAAGCTGAAGCCATGGACGATCCATTCGTCCGGTGTTTCCAGCAGCGGATAGTGCAAACCCGCCAGCGGTGTACCGCCCAGGCGGTCCTGTTTGCGCAGGATCAGCTGAAACGTGCCGGTCAGCGAGCACTCGATCGCGGTGCCGCACAGCTCGGAATCGCCCTGGCTCGCATGCGGATCCCCGACCGAAAACAGCGCGCCCGGCACCGCGACCGGGAGAAACATCACCGCGCCCTTGCCGATCCGCCAATTGTCGATGTTGCCGCCGAAATAACCCGGCGGGATCGTATCGACAAGCTCCGCTTCTTTGGGCGCGACCGCGACGACCCCGAAATGCGGTCGTACGGCGATGCGGACACCTTTGAGGACCGAGTGGTTTTCCTCGACCAGTGAATGGTCGACCGGCACGCCAGGATAATCGATGGTCTGGTGAACGACCGCAAACGGGTCGGTCTGCGGTGCCCACCGGTAGTTGTAGACCGCGCGTGCCCAGTTGCTGCCACCGCTCGCGTCGAGTTCGTAAATCGTGATGACCTCGCGCGGCTTCGGTTCGGTCAGCAGATCGTTGTAGTGAAAGCCCCACCAGGCGGCCACGTTGCTGCCAAAAGCGCACCCCGCAAATGCTGGATTGCCGCAGCCGCGCAGCCGGACATCGAGGATGCGCACCTCGAGCATATCGCCCGGCTCGGCACCCTCGACCCACACCGGACCGGTGCAGATATGGACGCCAAAGCCTTCCCCGGCGCCGCGGCCGTGGATCGACGCGTCGAGAGGCCCGGCATTACGGCGATCGACATTCTTTTTATCACTTGTCCAGTGAAAGACGCTTTCGGCGCCGGGGTCGCCGGCGATCATCCGCGCATAGTCATCATAGGCGTGGTGGGTCAGCGTCTCGATCGTGACAAGGTCCCCGGATGCGACCGACAGCGCCGGCCGGAGCGAGCGGCTGAAATAGCCCCAATGCACAGTTTCCGTGCTGGCGGGAACGACGTGATGCCTAGGTTGCGCTGTGGCCATCCGGCTCCCCCGAAGTTCTTGTTCAGGCGGCCATGTCTTCCTGATGCGCGACCACCCGCAGAAATCGCTGCGTGCGCTCATGCTTTGGCGCGTCGAGCAGCTGCATGGGCGGCCCTTCCTCGACGATGACACCGTCATCCATAAAGACGATACGGTCGGCAACCTCGCGTGCAAAGCGGACCTCGTGGGTCACGGTGATCATTGTCATCCCGGCCTCGGCTAACCCGCGGATAACGGCGAGGACTTCACCAACCAGCTCGGGATCGAGCGCCGAGGTCGGCTCGTCGAACAGCATGACGCGCGGGGACACCGCAAGCGCCCGGGCGATCGCGACGCGCTGTTGCTGCCCACCCGACAACCGGTGCGGCAGGTGATTGACATGGTCGGCGAGGCCGACGCCGGCGAGCAGCCGCAGGCCGATTTGGCGGGCCTCATCGGGCGCTTGGCGGTAGACGCGGATTGGCGCTTCGATCAGGTTTTCCAGAGCCGTCAGGTGCTCAAACAGGTTGAAGTGCTGAAACACCATGCCGATCCGTGCTTCCGCCCGCCCGCGCGCAATATTGCCGGACGGCTTCAGCCCGCCGCCCGGCATGCGTCGATAGCCGACATGCTTCCCGTCGACGGTGATCTCGCCCCAGTCGAGCGGCTCTAAATGGTTGATCATGCGTAGCAAAGTGCTCTTGCCGGATCCGCTTGGACCCATGATCACCACGACCTCACCGCGGCCGACAGTCAGATCGATGCTGTTGAGGACCTGTCTCTCGCCATAGGTTTTCTGGACGTTTCGGCAGACGACGACAGGCCGCCCTACCCCGCCCTCAACGCCTTGGCAAATGTCTCCAATCAGCGCCGGCAGCTTCTCGCGCCGCAGCGGCTGGGACTTGGCGGCAGGCTCTGACCGCGGTGCGAGGCCGACTGCCGATCTGAACCGCGCACGCAGGGTACCGCCAGGTTCGCGGAGAAAGTCGAAGCGCCGCTCGGCCGCGATCTGGCCAACCGCGACGCAGCTGGTCATCGCCAGATAGATCAGCGCCGCCGCCGTGAACACAGTAAAGAATTTGAAATTCTGCCCGACGATCTGCTCGGCCCGAAACGTCAGCTCGTTGACCATGATGACCGAGGCAATAGACGTACTTTTGATCATGCTGATCGCCTGGTTGGCGATGCCAGGCAGGATCGCGCGCATCGCCTGCGGCATGATGATCCGGCGCAGCGTCAGCCCGCCCGGCATGCCGAGCGCCGCGGCAGCGATCGCCTGGCTGCGGCTGACCGACAGGATGCCGCCGCGGATGATCTCGGCGCTGAACGCCGCCTCGTTGAGGGAAAAACCGATGATCGCGGTCGTGAATGTGTCGAGCTTGATGCCCACCGCCGGCAGCACGTCGTAGATGAAGACGAGCTGCAACAAGAGCGGCGTGCCGCGAATAAACCAGATGTAACACCAGGCCGGGCCGCGCAGCACGGCGTGGCGCGACAGCCGCAACAACGCCAGACCGAGTCCCAGAACCAGCCCCGCCACCATCGAGACGACAGCGATCTCGATCGCCAACAGCGCGCCTTCCAGCAGGAAGTGCGATGTCAGGTAGTGGAGAAATTGGCTCGACATCGGTGACCGCCGCGCTCTTGCGCCGTGACTTGCGTGCCTATTTCGTATGCATCTCGACCGGCCGCTGCAGTTCGGGATCGACACCGTACTTGGCCATAAGCGTTTTTTGCGTCCCATCAGCCTGCACGATCTGCATCGCTTCAAAGATCGCCTGCCGCAATTCCGGCATCGATTTGCTGATCCCCGGACCGACCTTGTAGTCAGTCAGGATCACATAGCCGCTCTCCAGATCGTTGGGGTAGAGCTTGATCGTGTACGCGTTGCCCCCGGCATCGCCCATCAAGAGGTCGGCGCGGTCATTGATCAGCATGCGCACGCCGGTTGGCCGGTCGGGATAGGTGACGATCTCCAGCGGCGGCTTTCCGGCAGCGACGCATTTGTCGCTAAGCCCTCGAAACATCGCCTCCTCGACCGTCCCGAGGCCGGCCGCGGCGCGCACGCCGCACGCGTCGTCGAGCGAATGGACATTCTTTGGGTTGCCCTTGCGGACAATGCCCCGCGTCGCAGCCAACAAATAGGTCACGAAATCGACCTGCTCGGCGCGGGTCGGCGTGTAATAGAGGTTGCTCCACATGACATCGGCCTGACCGGCGATGACCGAGGGCAAGAGGCCCGACCAGCTGCCGGTCTTGAACTCGAACGGCACCCCGATGCAGGCAAAGACGGCGCGCAGGATATCGGCGTCAAGCCCGACCAGACGGTCGAAATTCTCCGGATCGCGAAACGCGTAAGGCGGCCCTTGCGGGTCCTGTGCGATCCTGATCGTCTTGCCGGCGAGTGAAGGATATTTCCTCGCGAGCGCAGCTGGCTCGCATTTCTCAGCCGCCAGTGCAGAGTGGATCAAGAAGAGGTTGATCAACACCGCACCCGCGATCTTGACAATCAGGTTGCTCATCGGTCCCGATCTCCGGCCAGACCTGCCGCCGTCGCGCGTCGCGGCAGCCGGCGAATAGGCCCAGCAAGGATCATGCCGTCCGCGGTGCTGGCACGGCGATTGCGGCGCGCGACGCCGGCATTTTGCTGAGGGAGGCGCTTGTGCTGCATCTCGGGTGGTTTGTCGGCAGGGGCTACTCGGTCCATGCCTGGAACCAGTCCTGGTCGGGCTCTATCGGCGCCGACTGGGCATTGGGCGAGCGGCTGATCGAGCTGGCGCGCGCGATGGACCAGGCGTGCTTTGATTATGTGTTGATTGAAGACGGCTCATTTGTCCCCGACGCCTACCGCGGTTCGTCGGAATGGCATCTGCGCAACGCCGCAACGGTCCCAAAGCTCGACCCGCTGCCGCTTGTCCCCCTGATCGGCCAGGCGACCTCCCATCTCGGCATCGTGCCGACGCTCTGCGCCGCGTTCTATCCACCCTACCTTGCCGCCCGCCTGGCCGCGACGCTTGACCATCTCACCCATGGCCGGGTCGGACTAAACCTGGTGACCGCCCACAGTGACCGCACGGCGCAGAATTTCGGCCTCGACCGGCATTACGAGCACGACCTCCGGTATGAGATGGCGGATGAATGGATGGAGGTCGTCGACCGGCTCTGGGAATCGTGGGAACCGGATGCAATTGTCGCCGACTCCGAGACCGGTACCTTCGCCGATTACCGCAAGGTGCATCCGATCGACTTCGCCGGCCGGTACTATCAGTCGCGCGGGCCGCTCAACGCCCCGCCCGGACCGCAGCGCCGCCCAGTCATCTGCCAGGCCGGCGGCTCACCGGCGGGGATGGCATTCGCGGCAAAGCATGCCGACACGATTGTCGCCCGCGCGCGCGGCGTTGCGGAGGCGAAGGTCTATCGGGACGAGATCACCGCTTTGATGACGAAGCAAGGGCGCGATCCGGCAACCTGCAAGGTCATGTTCTGCGTCGGCATCATACTCGGCGAAACGATGGAGGAGGCGCGCGACAAAAAACGGCGCTTCGATGCGGCGCTCGTCGAAAATATCGAGCCGCGGCTGGCCCAATTGTCGTTTCTCAGCGGCATCGATTTTTCCCGCTTTGACCTCGACGCGCCGCTACCGGACATCCGCACAAATGCTTCGCGCTCGCTGACGATGCTCTACACCTCCGGAACGGGCGCCAAGACGCTGCGCGAGGCGCTCAGCGATCCCGCCAGCGGCGGGGTCGATTTTGTCGGGACGCCGGACAGCATCGCTGCGGAGATGGGCGAGGCGATCGCGGAGATCGGCGGTGACGGGTTTATGATCACCGAAGGGTTGACCCGGCGCACGGTCGGCGAGATCTGCGACGGGCTCGCGCCGGCGCTGAAGCGGCGCGGCCTGATGCGGTCGTCCTACAGCCACGAGCTGTTCCGGGACAACCTGCTCGAATTCTGACGAGACACGTTCCGGGCTCGCCGCCGCTAGAAGGGTTTCTGGCCCGCCTTTAAGCTGACCGACCGCGAGGTCGCGCCGCCAACCACAATCCACCGCGATGGCCCGTCATGGCGCCATACAGCTTCCGGATTGAACATCAGCCGGCCGGACGGTTCCGCTTATCCTGGATCCCACGACGACAAATCATCTAAGGCCCGGCGCCGACGAGGTGACCGAGCGGGCGGGGCGGGCGGGAGCTATCCACTCTCAGACGGCGCAAAAAACGGTCGTTCCCGCTCTCATTCCACTCGACTTCGCGGCCAAAGCGAGCATTGCTGTCGGTGTTGACGGCCTCTTTCCTCGGTCGCCGCCCGCCTGGCCCCAATCGCCGGGCTTGTGGTGGTGCAAGCATCGCGACAGGCGCGGTGCGGATTTGGAGAGCACGGCCATGACCACTAGGCAAACCGGCAGGCAAGCAAAGACCAAGGCAGAGGCAAAGGTCGATCCCGGCGTCATCACAAACAAACCGGGCGGCAAGACCGAACGCCAAACGAAGGCAAGGTCCAATGACGCTGCCGCGGTTCACGGGAAACCTAAGCAGGCTCGCCCGCGCTCCAAACCCGTAGCTCCGCGCGCGGATTTGGCCTCGGCCAGTGGAAGCGGTGCCCATCAGCCACCGGCCAGCACAAAGCGCGCCAAGCTGATCGCTATGCTCGAGCGACCCGACGGCGCTTCGGTTGCCGAGATCGGTCAGCGGCTCGGTTGGCTACCGCATACCGTGCGGGCCGCCATTACCGGACTGCGCCGGGCCGGTCGCGCGGCGACGCGCAGCAAGGATGCCGATGATCGGTCGGTCTACCGGCTGGCTCCGGTCGAAACCAGCGACAAGCGGTGATGGGCTATGTCGGGTCGACATCACGAACGCAGTAGGGAGGCGCTCTCGCGCCTCCCCCACCTCGACCTCGCCGAGCTTCGTGCGCTGTGGTGCCAGCTCTGCAAAACCGAGACCGCGCCGCGCCTCAGCCGTAAGCTGCTGGTGCGCGCCGTAGCCCACCGAACGCAGGAAGTCGCCTCGGGCGGGCCGCGTCTGGAGCTGCAGCGTCAACTCCGCCAGATCGTTCTGGAACTGCAGCAATCCGGGCGGGTCAGGATCCGGCCGCAGCTGAAACCCGGCACCCGGTTGATGCGCGAGTGGCGGGGTGGAAATTACGAGGTGCTGGTGCTCGATGACGGCTTCTCGTGGCAGGGCGCGCACTACCGCTCGCTGTCGGCGATTGCGCGGAAGATCACCGGGACAGCGTGGTCGGGCCCGCTGTTCTTTGGACTGAGGCCAAACCGCTCGGGTACCCACTCGCCCTCACAAGCATCGGTTCCGCGAGACCAGCCGATGGAAGAAGACCGCAATGGCGCGGACTGATCCTCGCCATAAGCGCTGCGCGATCTACACTCGAAAGTCTTCCGAAGAAGGGCTCGACCAGGAGTTCAACTCGCTCGCAGCCCAGCGCGAGGCTTGCGAGGCCTATATCCGCAGTCAATGCCACGAGGGATGGTGCGGGCCCGAACCCGCTACGACGATGGCGGGTTCTCGGGTGGCAATATGGAGCGGCCCGCGCTACAAGCTCTGCTCGCCGATATCCGTGCCGGGCGGATTGACATCGTTGTGGTCTACAAGGTCGACCGGCTGACCCGTTCACTGGCCGATTTCGCGCGGCTGGTCGAGATCTTTGATGGGCAGGGTGTGTCGTTTGTGTCGGTGACCCAGCAATTCAACACGACGAGCTCGATGGGGCGGCTGACGCTCAATGTGCTGCTGTCGTTTGCCCAGTTCGAGCGGGAGGTGACCGGCGAACGCATTCGCGACAAGATCGCCACCTCAAAGCAGAAAGGGATGTGGATGGGTGGCAATGTGCCGCTCGGCTATGACGCGAGCGGGCGTACGCTGGTCATCAACCCTGTCGAAGCCGAAACAGTGCGCCGCATCTTTGGTCTGTATCGTGAACTCGGCTGCGTGCGTCGGGTCAAGCAGGAGGCTGATCAGTTCGGATTAAGCACAAAGCGCGTCATGACGGCAGACGGCCGCCAACGCGGCGGCAAGCCCCTATCGCGCGGGCACATCTACCGGCTGCTCGCGAACCCGATCTACACCGGTCAGATTGCCCACAAGGGCCAGCTCTATCCCGGACAGCATCCGGCTC
>Ga0306925_10001528_pt1 | contig 19119 bp, 14 predicted proteins | sample flu12Cox44000176_FD_203755 | JGI IMG/M metagenome (GOLD analysis project Ga0306925, IMG submission 203755) | Lab enrichment of tropical soil microbial communities from Luquillo Experimental Forest, Puerto Rico - flux8day.12C.oxic.44.000.176 (v2)... | ecosystem: Environmental > Terrestrial >... | reverse complement strand
AATTCGATCAGCCCGGATTTGTCGGAAACAGACAGGAGGGCGCGGGTCACACGGCGCGGGTGATCGGTCATGCATCAATCCCAATGACTAAAAGCATGATCCGGAATAGCGGGAACCCGTTTCCCCTGCGACAAACGCGGAAATGCGTCGGCGCGGAATTCATGCTTAAACAATCCAAGGCTTTTGCGATTCGGCCACAAACCGTCGCGCTTCAGGTTGGCCGGGTAGCACGGTTTTGCCAACCGCGAAACCGCACTCGCTCACCGGAGACATCTTGGCCACAAAAATCACAGCGGCAGTTCCGGCTCGCGCCGCGCGTTGCGTTTCGCCGAGGTGGTAGAGGCGGATGCGGTCGAGCGCACGAAACTCCAGCGCATGGACGGCACGCGGCGCGAATCCTGGCGGATTACGATCTGGGCGGAACGGCGGGGACCGTCGTTCCCCGCCAGGAAAACACTGTCTTCGAGCGAGACCTTGTCGTCGAGCGCCTCAAAGGTCCAGACGTCGCGATTGGGCAACACCAGCATGACGCCACGCGCGTCGCTGAGGCGGCTGGCCTTGACGGAAGGGTGCAGATGAAACCGCAGCGCATAGCCGGTCTCGCTGCCCTTGATCCGGCCGCCCGGCGCGGGCGCGATTGTATCTTCGCCGTCAAGTCTTCTACCGTCGTGTGAGAGCAGCAAGGTTCTGCGATGCAGGACGCCGAACCTGTCGAGATAGCCGTCGTGGGACGTGGTCAGCAGCACGCCGTTGTCGACGATCTCGCGATGATTTTCCACCTCGCTCGGGCCGCTGACGATGGGGGCGCCCTGCAACAGCCGCTTCATCGCCGAGAGTTCGACGAATTGGCAGGAGGAAACGTCGTGATAGGTGAGAGTCGAATGCGCCGGCGTGCTGCGGGCGAAGCTGCGCCAGTTGTCACGGCTGGTTGACGGCATGCCGCAATTGATGACGATCCGGCTTGTCCCCGACGACAATTCGAACGAAAGACAACCGGCATGGGCATCATGGCTGACGCTCGGCGGCGGCGAGGGGCCGGCATCCATGACGAGCGTAGTGGTGCCGGCATCGAGCCGCTGAAAGCCGGTGTGCGGCATGTTCGACATTGGTGCGCCATGGGCATCGTCATAGGCAAGCAACGTCGCCAGCACGTCGGAAGGCGTGCTGCTCATGCCGTTGAATAGCGCGAAGCTGCCGTCGCCGTGACGGAAGAAACGAAGCATCGGCATCATGCGGTCGATCGCATTCAAAAGTGCCGGCGGTGGGGCAATGTTTCGGGCTGCAAAGGTTTGCCGCAGCGGCAAGAGCTCGGTCAGGAGTTCGATCAGCGCGCCGGGATTGCGCGAAATGTGTCCGCCATCGGGAAGAATCTGTCGTTGCAATTCATCGGACAGTTTTCGCGCCGCGTTGCGGATGTGTCGCGCCTGATTGGCGAGGCAGAGCGATGCGTAACAAAGCGCGATCAGTACCTGCAACCGTGCTACCCCGTCGGGAATGTCGATCATGGTGTAGCGCAGGTAGCGGATTTCGCGGGTCAGCCCGCGCAGGTAGCGCCGATAGAACTTGCCATCGGTATCGCCGAGCACGAGCGGGGCCTGCGACAACAGCGAGATCACCCGACGTGCCAGCACGTCGGCGCGGCGACCCACCGGGCGTTTGTTGGCCTGGTTTGAAAGCCAGTCATCGACCAGGGAGCGCGCATTGGCGCGGGTGAGCGCGGTGTCGGCGGCGCGCAAATGCCGAAGCCATCCGAAGCCGAGGAGTGCCACTTCCCAATCTTCCGACGGCGGCTCGAGATCGAAGATGGAACGGCCGTGGCATGTCACGATCTTGCCGGCGAACACGAATCTCCCGGCATAGATTTCGGCGGCGCGGGTAGCGTCGGCGGTGCGCAGATCATGTGGTGCGATGATGAGGCGATCAGCGCGGCCCGGCCACAGGCGCGACAGCGCCAGCGAACTGCCACTTGCACGCGCCAGAATGTTGCGGGCAAAGCGAGTTATTACCAGCGTCGAGATACGTGTGCGTTGAGCGACCGACACGCCTTGCCTTGGTTGGGAGGGTCCTTTGGCGAATCCTTTTAATCCGGAAACGCTGCCAAGACACCCTCTTGAAAACGCGCGAATCAGCGCGGCAGGGCGGAAAAACGGCGTAGAATCAGGATTTAACGAGCCGGGCGGCGTAGAAACCGTCGAGCCCGCCAAGTCGCGGGTCCTGGTGAGGCATGTGGCAGGGCAGGGTGCGCAAATCTCCCTCAGTTGTGAGGATTTCGGTCAATCCAGCGACCTCGTCCGGCTCGATCGGCACGCGCCCGATCGCCTGCTCGGAGGTCAGAAGTTCCGATATCGCCTGCTCGCCCTCCTCCGGCTCAAGCGAACAGGTGCAATAAACCAGCGTTCCGCCAGGCTTCAGCGCCGCCAGCGCTGCTAGCAGAAGACGCTTCTGCACCGCCACCAGTGGAGCAATATCAGATTCATGCCGTAGCCAGCCGATATCGGGATGCCGGCGGATGGTCCCCGTCGAAGTGCAGGGAGCGTCGATCAGAACGCCATCGATCTCTCTATGGTGGTTTTGCCCCAGCCATTCGGCCCCTTCGGCGATCACCATTTCCGCATTCAGCCCAAGCCGAGCCAGATTGTCGCGCAGCCGCGCCATTCGGGCGGGAGAACGGTCGACGGCGATCACGCGTGCGCCGGCGTGAACGAGCTGCGCGGTTTTGCCGCCCGGCGCGGCGCAGAGATCGACGATCGTTTTGCCGGCGACGTCGCCGAACAGCCGCGCCGGCAAGGCGGCGGCGGCGTCCTGCACCCACCACTGGCCTTCGGAGAAGCCCGGAAGCATCGTTACCGAGCCCTGCAACAACGTGCGTACGGATCCCGTCGGCAGCATTTCACCGTGCAGACGGGAGGCCCACTGCGCGGGATCTGACTTTACGGTAAGATCGAGAGAGGGCTCATGGCCGATCGCGGTCGCGATGTCGCTTGCGACGGCGGCGCCGTAATAGCTGCTCCAGCGTGCCATCAGCCAGGGCGGAATGTCGAGGGCCTGTGATTTGACTTCGTCAATCAGCGGCTGGCCCTCACGCGCGCAGCGGCGCAACACCGCGTTGACGAGCCCTGCATATTTCGCTGCCCGTCGATCCGACTGCACCAGACGCACGGAGAGATCCACCGCGGCATGATCGGGGACGTCCATCCAGAGAATCTGGGCTGCTCCGATCAGAAGCGCGCTTTGCGCACGCGGCGCGTCGGTCGGCACGCCGCGATCGAGCAAGCGCGACAGCACATGCCCGAGCGTCCCCAGCCGTCGCAGAATTGTCGCCACCAAGCGGCGCATCAGGGCGCGGTCGCGATCGGAGAGGCTCTTCAGTCCCGGATGGGCCGCAGCGCCGTCAAGCTGTTCGTCGAGAGTGCGGTGCTTGTGCAGGACGCCGTCGAGAATATCCGCCGCGATCCGACGTGCCGGCAGACCGGGCGCTTCGGACGACTGGGCGAATCGTTGTTGGGGCATGGAGCTCCAAGATCTTGCGAAATCGGACAGCAGTTCGCATTTCAGCTCTTGCCATCGACGCGGGTCGCGAATCCCTTTGGCAGCAGAATATGCCAAATGTAAGAATCGGTTCTGTGACTTCACAGCTTGGAAGTAACCTGCTCGCCAGCGGGCTGAATGAAAGCAGGCCGATGGCGCAGCTGGGATGTCCTTGATGACGGATGATCCTTCACCGACTGCAAGGAATCGATCCGGAAAGGATCGCAAGCCGCTTTCGCCGGCAGCACAACGCGCGCTCGCAGAGGCCCAAGCGCGACGGCTCACGGTTGCAGCCGCCGCGAAGGCTCGGCCCAGGGAGTTTCAGGGCCCTGAAGGCCCTGAGCCCACGAGATATGGCGATTGGGAAGTCAAAGGCATCGCCTCGGATTTTTGACTGGGAGAGACGGCGATCAGTGCGTCACCACCACCGTCGTGCCGACAGATACGCGACCATAAAGGTCGGTAATGTCGGGGTTGAGCATGCGGATGCAGCCGTAGGATACAAAGCCACCGACCGAGCCCGGCGCGTTGGTCCCGTGGATCGCGTACTCGCCGCCGGCGAGCGTCATCGCGGCAACGCCCATCGGGTTGCGCGGCGAACCCCCAGGGATGACATCTGGAATGTTGGGCTTGTCCCGCCTCACCTCTGCCGGCGGAGACCAGGCCGGATGGAGGTACTTGCCGTTGATTTGAGTGGTACCGGCCCATTGCTTGCCGTATCTGCCGACGCCGACCGGATAACGAACGGCGTGGTCCTGGTCGATAATGTAGTAAAGCCTGCGCTCATTGGTCTTGATCACGATCGTCCCGGGCGAATAATCGCCCCGGAAACCAACCACATCCCACCGCGCCTCCGCTCCGGTCGTGCCCAAGGCTCCGAACCCGATCGTGGCCGCCAGAGCCACTGCAATCCTCAACGACATTGACCTCTCCGATGCTACGTCTGGCCCTCCGAGGCTGTCGATCCGACCGACGCCGTCAAAAGAACCGCTTGCCCACGAAATCTTAACCGCGCGCGTTAATTGAACGTTTGTCACGCCAAGGCCGGGACTGGTTCTGCGACGGAAGAGAAGAAAATGTTCAAAACAAAGTAAATGACTGGAAAACCACACTCCCTGAGGAAACACTGGCCGACGCCTGGCTGCGCGATGACAAAGGCGTGAGGGAAAACAGTTTCGATCCGCGTTCCGAAGGCGAGAAGGCGTGCGCACGCTGACGCTCGCCGATCCCGCCGGTTCGCGCGATGCCCCGACAAGGAACAGGGTCGGATGTTGATGATGGTTTCGATTCTGGCTGTCAGTCAATCCGCGCGCGCCGTGAAATAGCGCGCGCCGATCGTCCGGAACGGGTTTCGGGACCCGTTTTACGCCGGCGCGTCCTTCTTGTTCTGGCGATGTTGGACGAGATCGTCCACCACCGCAGGGTCGGCAAGCGTCGAGGTATCGCCGAGGCTTCCCGGTTCGTCCTCGGCGATCTTGCGCAGGATCCGGCGCATGATCTTGCCGGAACGGGTTTTCGGCAGGCCGGGCGCGAACTGAATCTGGTCAGGCGAAGCGATCGGGCCGATGTCTTTGCGTACCCACGCCACCAGTTCCTTGCGCAACTCCTCGGTCGGCTCGGTCCCGGCCATCAGCGTCACATAGGCATAGATGCCCTGGCCCTTGATGTCGTGCGGATAGCCGACGACGGCTGCTTCGGACACCAGCGCGTGCGCAACCAGCGAGCTCTCGACTTCGGCGGTGCCCATGCGGTGGCCGGAGACGTTGATCACGTCATCGACGCGTCCCGTGATCCAGTAATAACCGTCGGCATCTCTGCGGCATCCGTCGCCGGTAAAATATTTGCCCTTATAGGTCGAGAAATAGGTCTGCTCGAAGCGCGGATGGTCGCCATAGACCGTGCGCATCATTCCGGGCCAGGGCCTGGCGATGCAAAGATTGCCCTGGCACTCGCCTTCCAGAACCTTACCATCGGCGTCCACGATCTCGGGCACCACACCGAAGAACGGCCGCGTCGCCGAGCCCGGTTTGAGCCTGGTCGCGCCGGGTAACGGCGTGATCAGGATGCCGCCGGTTTCGGTCTGCCACCAGGTATCGACGATCGGGCAGCGGTCGTCGCCGACGACGCGATGATACCATTCCCAGGCTTCGGGATTGATCGGCTCGCCGACGCTGCCGAGCAGGCGAAGCGACTGGCGCGAGGTTTTCTTCACCGGTTCGTCGCCGCCTTGCATGAGCGCGCGGATCGCGGTCGGCGCCGTGTAGAAGATGTTGACCTTGTGTTTGTCGACGACGTTCCAGAACCGCGAATTATCGGGGTAATTCGGCACGCCTTCGAACATCAGCGTGGTGGCGCCGTTCGCGAGCGGGCCATAGAGAATGTAGCTGTGGCCCGTGACCCAGCCGACATCCGCCGTGCACCAGTAGACCTCGCCGTCGTGATAATCGAACACGTATTGATGCGTCATCGCGGCGAAGACGAGATAGCCGCCGGTGGTGTGCAGCACACCCTTGGGCTGGCCGGTCGAGCCTGAGGTATAGAGGATGAAGAGCGGATCTTCCGCGTGCATATGCTCGCACGGGCATTCCGTCGTCACCATCTTGGCGGCTTCGTGATACCAGAGGTCGCGCGATGGCTTGATGTCGACTTTTGCGCCGGTGCGCTTGACTACGATCACCCAATCGACGCCCTCGGCCTTGGCGAGCGCGGTATCGACATTGGCCTTCAGTGGCACCTTCCTGCCGCCGCGCAGGCCCTCGTCTGCGGTGATGACTACCTTGGATTGGGCATCGTTGATGCGCTGGGCGAGGCTGTCCGGCGAGAAGCCCGCAAACACCACCGAATGGATGGCACCGATCCGCGCGCAGGCGAGCATCGCGTAGGCGACTTCCGGAATCATCGGCAGATAGATCGTGACGCGGTCACCCCTCTTGACGTTGCGGGTGCGCAGGATGTTGGCGAATTTGCACACCTCGTCATGCAGCTGGCGGTAGGTGATGTGCTTTGACTCCGACGGGCTGTCGCCTTCCCAGATGATGGCGGTCTGGTTCCCCCGTTTTTCAAGGTGGCGGTCGATGCAGTTCCAGGCCGCATTGAGGACGCCGTCCTCGAAATACTTGATCGAAATGTTGCCCGACGCGAACGACCAGTTTTCGACCTTCGTGGGGGCCTTCATCCAGCCAATGCGCTTGGCATGCTCGGCCCAGAAACCGTTGGGGTCCTTGATCGAGCGGGCATACATTTCGCGATATTTGGCGTCGTCTATCCAGGCACGCTTGGCCCACTCGGTCGGCACGTCATAGATTTTCTCGGACATTTCTTTCCTCCACCGATGCGGCCAGTGAACGCGAGGCACTGCGAGCCGTCTTGATTATTGAAACAAGTATGCGCCGCGCCCGACGGCGCCGACAAGCGGAACAACCAGAACTGATAACTACGACCTTTGGTGGGGCGCTTGTTGCGCGGGATCAAACCATCAATTTTGATCGCAAGGGCAGCTGACCCGGCAGCTCTTTTGGGCGTCCTTCGGCAGGGTGCAAAGGACGCAGAGCAGGCTCGCGCGCACCTGCGACGGTAATATAAAACCACTGTGCTGAGATCATGGGACTAGCGCTGCGCGCGATAACCCCCTAAATGGCGCCCCCAGGGCCTAACGGTCCGAGCCGGAACAAACGGGAAAAACCGGCATTAGCACGATACAAGCGGAGCAAGGCTTCTAAAGCTATGGCGGATCAGCAGAATTTCGAGACTGCACGGCCCGACGCGGCCGATCCCGCCGTGGCCTTGGCCAAGGCGCTTGGGCAATGGGCGGTCCCGCAACCGAAGCCGCTCCCCTCCCGGACACTGGGCAAGATGCCCGGCATGCCGGCGCCCTCGGTGGAATCGCTGGCCCAGGAGCTCGGGCTCAAGCTCGGCGACCAGAATCAACTGACCATTCGCCGGATCAAACGCGGCAAGGGCTATTCCTTCGTCCGCGCCAATGGCGCGCATATCCGCGATGCCCGCACCATCCGCCGCTTGCATGCCATGGCGGTGCCGCCGGCTTATGCGGATGTGCGCTATTCGCCCGATCCGAATTCGCATCTGCAGGCCGTGGGGCGCGATGCCGCAGGCCGCCTGCAATATCGCTATCACGCCGACTGGGAGAAGGTGCGCGAGCAGCGCAAGGCGCATCGGCTGGCCAAGCTCGTGGCCGCGCTGCCGAAAATTCGCCGCAACGTCTCGATGCACCTGTCGGGCGAGGAGCCGACACGCGAATTCGCTCTGTCTGCGGTGATCGAGCTGATCGCGCGCACCGCGATCCGGCCAGGCAACGAATCCTATGCGCGGCTCAACGGCACCCGCGGCGCCACCACGCTTTTGAAATCCAACGTCACGCTGGAAGACGACAGTGTCGTGCTGACCTTCAAGGCCAAGGGCGGCAAGGCGGTGAAGAAGGAATGCAACGCCGCCAAACTCGTGCGCGCGATCGGCATTCTGCAGGGCGTTCCGGGAAGGCGCATGTTCCAGTACCGCGACGCTTCCGGCGTCGTGCGCACCGTTTCCACCACGACTGTGAACGGCTTCCTGCGCGAGATCGCCGGCATCAAGATTTCGCTGAAAGATTTTCGCACGCTGATGGCGTCCGCCGTGGTGCTGGAATCGCTGTCGCGGATTTCGCCCGCCAAAAGCGCGCGCGGCCGCAAGCGCCAGGTTCTGGAGGCGATCCGCGCTGCCGCCGACCGGCTTTCCAACACGGCGGCGATCTGCCGCAAGAGCTATGTGCACGACACCATCGTCACGGCGTTCGAGGACGGCATTCTCGAGCGCTTCGCCGCGACCATGAAGGGTTGCCGCTCGCAGAAGAAGCGCGAGCAGCTTCTGGCCCAGGTGGTGATGGCGGCAGCGGCGTAGCTGTCTCGTCGTCCCCGCGAAAGCGGGGACCCATAACCACCGGCCTCGAGAGATCGCAAAAGACTGGGCCCACTGCGTGCCAAGAATGGCAGCCCTGTGGTCATGGGCCCCGGGTCGCGTTCGCTCTGGACAACACTGCGCGTTGCCAGGCGCTCACTTGTCCGGGGCGACGTCGTATTTAAAATTGTCAAACAGCCAAGCGCGCATCCACATCCCCGCGGCATGATCTGCCCGAGCCTTGCCAAGCGTCACCCCAAAAGATGAGGGCACAGGGAATGCCGGGTGCTAGTGCGCACCCGCAGCCTCGCGTGTGAAAAGAAAAACACACGAGCAAAGTCACCACAGGCCCGCCGGAAGCAACCCGGCATTCCCTGCGCGAATGGTTTTAACGGTTTCCTTCGTGCTCTCCCCGGTGAGCCGGGCTTTCTTGCCACCGTCGCCTGCAAGATCATCACCTCGACAGGCTTGATATCAGCGTCGGGATATCAGGACCACACGACTTCGCCGTCCGCTTGATCGCGCATTCGTCCTTCGCGCGCCAAGCGTCCACCGCATCCCGCACCTACGTTCGTGACGATCGCGAAACGCCCCTCTTGTGAGGCGGGACGGCGGGAGTCTCGCGGTGATTTGGGGTGCGGGGCAATCGCAACGCCCTGCGACACATTAACACGACGGGCAAAACACCTTCGCGAACCGAAAACGCGTCAAGTGCGGTTTAAGCCCTCGTCGTTCCGCGACGGATCCGTCATTGCGAGGAGCAACGCGACGGAGCGATCCAGATTATCCCGGCTGCGAGATTCTGGATTGCTTCGCATGCGCTCGCAATAACGCGCTGCTTCTGCGAAGGTCCTCGAAGGGTGTCACACCCCGCCCATCTTGCAGACGATCTTCCATTCTTCCGCCGTCACCGGCTGCACCGAGAGCCGCGAATATTTCACCAGCGCCATTGCGGCGAGCTTCTTGTCCGCCTTGATCGCCACCATCGTCACCGGATGCTTCATCGGCTTGTCGGCCTTGATGTCGACGCAGACGAATTTTCCGGTCTTGTCGGTGGGATCGGGGTAGGCCTCCTTGATCACCTCGGCGATCCCGACGATCTCCTTGCCCTCGTTGGAGTGATAGAAGAAGGCCTTGTCGCCCTTCTTCATGTTCACGAGATTCTGCCGGGCGGTGAAGTTGCGCACGCCGGTCCAGGCCTCGCCCTTGGCGCCCTTTGCGACCTGCTGTTCCCACGACCATGAGGAAGGTTCGGATTTCACCAGCCAGTAGTTCACGACACTCTCTCCACTTGTCATGGCCGGGCATAGACGTTCGAAGAACGGCGTTGCTTCCGCTAGCCTATGCCATCCCGCGGTTGTTACACCCTTAATACCAACGGCCAGATATAAGCGCCGTCAAGGGCGAAGGCGCGCCGCGCACCCCAAACCGGGAAAGCAAATGTTCAATCGTCGGGAATTTGTAACCGTTGCCGCGGGTGCTTTGGCCGCGGGGCCCAAACAAGCGTTCGCGGACAATATCAAGCCGATCAGATTCAAGGCGGTCGCCTTCGATGGCTTCCCCATCATCGATCCGCGCCCGGTGTTCGCAAAGCTTGAAGAAATGTTTCCGGAAAAGGGATCGGATCTCGGAAACATCTGGCGCACGCGGCAATTCGAATACACCTGGCTGCGCACGCTCGGCGGGCGCTACGTCGATTTTTGGCAGGTGAGCGAGGAGGCGCTGGTGTTTGCGGCCAAAGCGCGCGGGGTCGATCTTTCCGTCGCGCGGCGCGATCAATTGATGCAGTCGTGGCTCACGTTAAAGGCGTGGCCGGATGTTGCGCCGGCCCTGCAGCAGTTGAAGAATGCCGGCATTCGCATGGCTTTCCTGTCCAACCTCACCGAGAAAATGTTGGATGCGGCGGTGAAGAATTCGGGTCTTGAGGGATATTTCGAACAGCATCTGTCGACCGACCGGGTGAAGGCCTTCAAGCCCGCTTCCACCGCCTACCAGATGGGCGTCGATGCGTTCAAGCTTGAAAAAGCGGAAATCGCCTTTGCCGCCTTCGCGGGCTGGGACGCATCCGGCGCCAAGTGGTTCGGCTATCCGACCTTCTGGGTCAACCGGCAGAACATGCTAATGGAGGAATTGGGCATTGCGCCGGATGGAGTTGGTTCGGGTCTTTCCGATCTCGTGGTATTTGTCCTGGGGTGAGGCGTGCTTACCGCGCGGATCATCCATGCCTTCAGGAATCCCGGACTCGATCAATTTCAGGTGGTATTGTCCCGCTTCTGACGACAAGCCGATACGGTGACCACGCCGCCGCTATCATCGAGTCAGTGTCGAAAAATAAGCTTCGGGAGCCGCAAGACGCCCAGCCGGGCCGTCGTCAAAAGGAGACATCCATGAATCGAAAGGCTGTTGAAATGGTTTTCGCCGTCGGAGTTACGGTCGCTGCGCTGACCGGCACCGCGAACGCACAGAACTCCCCCGGAAGTGGGCCGATCGACGCGATCCTGCTCGGTGCGGTCGAGCACAAGGACGTGCCGGGCGTCGTCGCGCTGGTCACGAATCGCGAGCGCGTGCTCTATCAGGGTGCCTTCGGGGTGGCTGACGTTTCGACCGGCCGCCCGCTTGCGACGGATGCGCTGTTTCGTATCGCCTCGATGACCAAGCCGGTCACGTCGGTGGCGCTGATGCAGCTCGTCGAGCAAGGCAAGATCGGCCTCGATGATCCGGCCGAAAAATACCTGCCGGAGCTGAAGAACCCGATGGTCGTCGAGTCCTTCGATGCGAAGACCGGCGACTATAAGCTTCGCCCGGCATCCAAACCTGCAACCGTCAGAAATTTCCTGACCCACACCTCTGGATTGGCCTATCCCTTCACCAGCGCGGTCTGGCGCGACTTCAAGCCGCGCGCGGGCGAGAGCTATCCATTTGGCGGACCCATGCTGTTCGATCCCGGCGAGCGCTGGCACTACAGCACCTCAACCGATGTCGTCGGCCGCCTGGTCGAGGTGGTCTCGGGGCAAAAGCTCGAGGATTATTTCCGCGAGCACATTTTCGTGCCGCTGAAGATGAATGACACGTCCTACAATGTGCCGGAGGCCAAGGGACCGCGTCTTGTCGCACAACAGCAGCGCGATGGCGCAAAGATGGACGGCCCCATCGTCCTGCAAATTCCGCCGCTTGTCGGGCTCACGGTTGCAAAACCAATCGGAGGCGGTGGCCTCGCCTCGACCGCTGCGGACTACGGCCGCTTCATGCGCATGTTCCTCAACGAGGGCGCGCTTGATGGCGTGCGCGTGCTCAAACCCGAGACGGTCAAGCTGATGAGCCAGAACCAGATCGGTGCGGTCTCGGTGCCTGCGCTGAAGACCGCACTGCCGCGCAGCGCCGACTTCACCTTCATCGCTGATGGCCGCGACAAATGGGGGCTCGGCTTCCTGATCACGGTCGATCAGGTGCCGGGCAAGCGCTCGCCCGGCAGCCTGAGCTGGGGTGGCATCAACAACACGTTCTTCTGGATCGATCCCGCGCGCGGCGTCGCCGGCACAATCATGATGCAATATCTGCCGTTCGCGGACGCCAAGGCGCTCGCCGTCTACGACGCGTTCGAGCGCGGCACCTACCAGCTCGTGAATGCGGAGCGGTGAGCGTCGCAACCATCATTGCGAGGAGCGTGAGCTCCGAAGCAATCCAGTCCTTCGCTTAGGCTCTGGATTGCTTCGCTTGCGCTCGCATTGACGGGCGATAACTTTACTTCACGCCACGCGATCTGAGGGCGCACAACGCGCCGTCTTCCAGAGCTGAGCAGACGCCATCTGCCAATCAAACGCGTAGTCGCTAGGGCCGTGTTGCTTGAGGTGTTCCATGCGCGCGACGGCCTGCTCGACACTCGGCCGATGTCCGATCGGCACCCACCACAGCACGACGGCCGGCCCTTCGAGGTGCTCGAACCAATCGGCGCGGCGGCCATAGAAGTGCCTATGCACGGTCTTCCAGACAAAGTGCTCGAGCGCAGCAACGCTGTCCCAAACCGAAAAATTGACAATGATGCGCGGCTCATCAAAAGGCCGCGTGTCGGTGGCATTGCCGCTCTCGTCGACATAGCGCCAGACGAACCCGGCGCTGCGCTCGGCAATGCCGTTTATCAAGGCAAGATTGTTGGTGAAATCCGCCATACGCGGATCGTCGAGATCGTACCTGATACGGCCGATGTTCAGTTGTGCAAGATGATGACCGGGCGGCTGCTGCAACGTCCTACTCCCCCTTGCTTGGCTCCATGAATTTATGGCATTGGCTTTCCGCCGATTTAACCTTCCGCCTTGAACGGCCGCGCCAGCAGACCCTCGATCGCGTCATCGATCGTCTTTGCGCCGCGCAGGATGTCGGCGACCGCGTTCGACACGGGCATGTCGATGTCCTGCGAAGCCGCCAGTTCCATCAGCACCGGGGCGGTGAATTCGCCCTCGGCGAGCTTGTCGCGCGGCCGCGCCTGGCCGCGACCGAGCGCCAGCCCAAGCGCGAAATTGCGCGATTGCGGGCTTGCGCAGGTCAGGATGAGATCGCCGAGGCCTGAGAGACCGACCAGCGTTTCCGCGCGCGCTCCGAGCGCGCGGCCGAACCTCGCCAGCTCCGAAAAGCCGCGCGTGGTGAGCGCGGCCTGCGCCGAGGCGCCGAGATTCTTGCCGACCGCAATGCCGACCGCGATCGCCAGCACGTTTTTCGCGGCTCCTCCGATCTCGACGCCGCGGACATCGCAGGTGTGGTAGGGCCGAAACGTCGCAGAACCCAGCGCCTGCACCAGATGCTTGGCGAGTTCGGCATTTTGGGCCGCGAGCGTCACGGCGGTCGGCAGGCCGCGCGCCACGTCGACCGCAAAACTCGGCCCCGACAGGATCGCTGGACTGGCGTTGGGCGCAGCCTCCGCAATCACTTCTGTCATGAATCTATGCGTGCCGCGCTCGATGCCCTTGGCGCAGGCGATGACAGGCGTGTCCTTGGCCAGGTGCGGCGCCAGCGCGGTCACCGCAGCGCGCAAACTCTGCGCCGGCGTTGCGATGAGAACAATATCGGCCTTCGCCGCGAGCGCGACGTCGTCGGTTACCTTGACGTCGGCGTCGAGCTTTGTACCGGGTAATTTTGGACTGGTGCGCGTGGCGGCGATCTCACCCGCGATCGCCGAGGTGCGGGCGCAGAGGATGACGTCGCGGCCGGCACGTGCGGCAACGCCGGTAAGTGCAGTTCCCCACGCCCCTGCACCAATGACTGCGACTGAGTCGAACGACGGCATCAGCGAACCTCAGCTTTGTACTTTTATATTCCTCCCCCTGCGAAGCAGCGGGGAGGGACAAGAACCACGACTATGAGCAAATCTGATTGCGCGTTCACTATGATCCTCAAAATCCGGCGCGGGTGTTGGCAAACTTCGCCGGTGGGCGGGCGTTCTGATCAAGCGGCCAGCGCGCGCGGGGCGCAACATCCATGGTGTCGGTCAGTCCCATCGCCAGGCGTTCCGCGCCGGCCCAGGCGATCATGGCGCCATTGTCGGTGCAAAGCGCCGGCGGGGGGATGATCAACGTGGTCTGTGCCTGCGCGGCGACATCCTGCAACGCCCCGCGAATCGCTTGATTGGCGGCGACACCGCCGGCGGCGACCAGGGCGCGCGGCGGACCGAATTTTTCGCGGAACAGCCACAGGCCCACGCTCAGCCGGTCCGCGGTCGATTCGAGCACCGCCGCCTGAAAGCTGGCGCAGAGATCGCGAATGTCCCGCTCTTCAAGCGGCGTCAGCAGGCTGACTTCGTTGCGCACCGCGGTCTTCAAACCGGACAGGGAGAAATTGGCATCGGCGCGGCCGAGCATCGGCCGTGGGAGCGCAAAACGCCGTGCATCGCCGCCGAATGCGGCACGCTCGACCTCCGGTCCGCCCGGATAAGGCAGTCCGAGCATTTTTGCGACCTTGTCGAAGGCTTCACCCATGGCATCATCGACCGTGGTGCCGAGCCGCACATATTGGCCGACGCCGATCACCGCGACGATCTGGGTGTGACCGCCGGAAGCGAGAAACAGGCAATAGGGGAAGGCCAGCGCGCAGGTCAGGCGCGGGGTCAGCGCGTGGGCTTCGAGATGGTTCACGGCGATCAGCGGGGTGTCATGCACCATCGCGATCGCCTTGGCAGTCGTGAGCCCCACGATGACGCCACCGATCAGGCCGGGACCGGCGGCCGCGGCGACGGCAGAGAGCTGCGAAAAGCCCAAGCCTGCGTCCGTCATCGCACGGTCCACGATGCCGTCGAGCAGGTCGACATGGGCGCGCGCGGCGATCTCCGGCACCACGCCGCCAAAGATCGCGTGCTCCTCGGTTTGCGAACGCACGATATTGGACAGGATCCGCCCCGAACCGTCGCTTCCGCGCTCGACCACGGCGGCGGCGGTTTCATCGCAGGTGGTCTCGATCCCCAACACCAATGTTGGCGCGTCGTCGGTCAATCTGAGCTCTTGTGCTTTCGAGCAATCCGGCGTTTCCCTTAGTCCGGTAGCATTGCGGGGTCGTGAAGTGCAATTGGGAATGCAAGGGCTTTAAGGGTTCGATGGATGGCCATTCTCGTCACACGCCCGCACCCGGATGCCGAGACCACCGCCGCCACCTTGCTAGCAAGGGGCTTTGAGGTGCTGCTCGCACCGATGCTGCGATTTGAGCCCGCAGCCTTCCACGACGACACCGAGGCGCGATATGGCGCGGTGATCGTCACCAGCGCCAACGCGCTGCGCGCGATCGAGGCCGACCTCAAAGCCAGCAGGTTGCTCAAGCTGCCGCTGTTTGCGGTCGGGGAACATAGCGCAACCGTCGCCCGCGATCTTGGATTCACACAGGTAATTTCGGCAGGCGGCGAGGCCACAGCCTTGCGCGACTGCGTCCTTGGCGCCGTCAAGTCGAAAGTGGTGAAGAAAGCGCATCCGCTGCTCTATCTGGCTGGCGCCGATCTTGCTCGCGATCTCGCAGGAGATTTTCGCCAGCGCGGATTTACCGTCGTGACGCAGACCACCTACCGGATGGTTCCGGTCTCCACCCTGCCGCGCGAGACCTGCAAAGCCTTCGCCGCCAATCAGGTCGAGGCGGTGCTGCATTATTCGCGGCGAAGCGCCGGCGCATTTTTGGAGGCCGTTCGCGCTGCCGGCATCGAAATATCGGCGCTTTCCGTCCCGCAATTCTGCATTTCCGCGGGTGTGGCCTCGGTCCTGCGCGAGGCAGGCGCGACAGGGGTGATGGCGGCGGCATCGCCGGACGAAAATGCCTTATTTGCGCTTCTGGATCGTGCTTTGCGGCGCTGATCGCGCTAAAACGCGGACCTTGCCCCTCCGCGGAATGGATGCGGGCGGACTCGCTTTCGTGTGTCGAGTTCAGAAGAAGCCTGAAGAGGAACCGTTGGGAATGGACGAAGAAAAGCCGGAAGACCCATCGCTGCCGCCAGATTCGGGTCGCGCAAAGCGCCCGCCGCCGACCATCGACCTCGAGGCGTCGGAGGTATCCGGGAGAGCCGACGATCCCGATGCTGGGGCGCAGCCAAAGCAAGCGTCTTCCTGGGCCTTCCCGCGGCCTCTGGCAAAGGCGCTTTCCGCGACATTTGTGGCCGCTATTACCGCCGCGATTACCGCGGCGGTAATCGTCGCCGTCGCCTGGGGTATCGGATGGCCGGGCGAGACGGTTCCGCCGCTCGCCAGTCCACAGACCAATGCGAGTGCCATCGATACGCTTGCCTCCCGCGTCGCCGATCTCGAGGCGCGATCGGCAAAGCCGGCTCCCGCCGCAGCCGACCCGGTGCTGACGGCACGGCTGGATGCGCTGGATAAATCGCTTGCCTCGCTGCGGGCCGAGATTGCCGGCTCCCGCGCGCAGTCCGAGAAAATGGCGGCCGATCTCAACGCGCTCAAATCGGCGCCGCGCGACGTTGCCGCGCCCGATCTTTCGGGTATCAACGAGCGTTTGAACGAACTCGAACGTTCGCGCCGCGCCGAGAACAGCGAGATCGCACAAGCCCTAAACAAGTCTGCCGACGATACCGCGCTTCGCCGTGTCGTAGCGGCATCCATGCTCGACATCTCGGTCCGCCAGGGCGAGCCCTTCGCTGCCGAGCTCGCCGCCGCCAAGGCGCTGGCGCCCGATCCGCAACAACTGAAGCCGCTCGACGGCTTTGCGTCGACGGGCGTTCCGAGCCCCGCCAGCCTCAACCGCGAACTGACGGCGCTGGTGCCGAAGCTGTCGCCGCCGGCACAGGAGAACAAGACGACCGGCACCGGAATCATGGATCGCCTGCAGGCCGGGGCCGCAAAGCTCGTTCGCATCGAGCGAACCGATACGAGCGGCAATGACCGCAACGCCGTGGTCGCCCGCGTCACGGCGGCCGCGCTGCGCAATGATCTGACCGAGGCTCGGCGCGAACTGAATTCGCTTGCCCCGGCCGATCGCGCCGCGGCGCAGGCATGGCTCGACAAGGCCAATGAGCGCGATCTGGCGCTTGCCGCAGCCCATCATTTCGCCAGCGAGGCGATGGCAGCGCTTGCCGGGGCAGCGCAGCCCGACAAGGCGGGGCAGCCAGACAAGCCAGCCCAGCCGAACAAGGCGGCGCAGCCCGACAAGCCGGCGCAATAGGATCTCGATGTACCGGATCATCCTTTTCCTGTTGCTGATCGCCCTCGCTGCCGCAGGCGCCGCGTGGGTCGCCGATCAGCCCGGTGACGTCTCACTGTCGTGGGGCGGCTGGCGCGTGCAGACCACGCCTCCGGTGTTTGCGCTGGCGTTTGGCATTGCCATCGTCGCGGCGGTGCTGGCCTGGAGCATTCTGCGCGGATTGTGGCACCTGCCCGAGCGGATCCGCCGCCATCAGCACGAACGGCGGCGCGCGCGGGGCCGTCATGCCATCACGCAAGGCCTGCTCGCCATCGGCCACGGCGATTCCAGCGCCGCCCGCATGCATGCCGACAACGCGCGCCGTCATGCCGCGGAAGATCCGCTGTCGCTCTTGCTGCACGCGCAGTCGGCGCAGCTCGAGGGCGACCGTCATACCGCGCGCGAAGCGTTTCGGGCCATGGCCGAGCGTCAGGATACAAGACTGCTCGGCCTGCGCGGCTTGTTCATCGAGGCCCAGCGCGCCGACGATCCGGTCGCTGCGGTCTCAATCGCGGAAGAGGCCTTGAAGCTTTCGCCGTCGTCGACCTGGGCCTCGCACGCCGTGCTTGGATTTCGCTGCGCGAGGGCCGATTGGAGTGGTGCGCTGGCGATCCTCGACAACAACCTGGCTTCCGGACTGATCGACAAGCCGACCTATCGACGGCAGCGCGGCGTGCTCCTGACGGCACGCGCGCTCGAACTGGAAACGGTCGATCGCGACGCCTCGCGCGACAATGTGATGGAGGCGGTCAAGCTCGCGCCGACGCTGGTTCCCGCCGCGGTGCTTGCCGCCAAATATCAAAGCGAGGCGCATCAGATCCGGCGCGCGATGCGCATCGTGGAGACGGCGTGGCTTGCGCATCCGCATCCCGATCTGGCGGACGCCTATGCGCATGTGAGGTTAGGCGATGCCGCGCGCCAGCGCCTGGTGCGCATGGAAACATTGGCGGCGAAAGCACCGGGTCATCCCGAGAGCGCGCTGGCGCTGGCGCGCGCGGCCATCGATGCATCGGAATTTGCGCGCGCGCGCGAGGCGCTCGCACCGTTCATCGAGGCGCCGACCCAGCGCGTGGCGATGCTGATGGCGGAGATCGAGCGCACGGAGCACGGCGACAGCGGCAAGGCGCGCACCTGGACGCTGCGCGCGGTGCGCGCGCGCCACGATCCGGTCTGGACCGCCGACGGCTACGTTTCCGACCGCTGGCGGCCGGTATCGCCGGTTTCGGGGCGGCTCGATGCCTTTCAGTGGCAGGTGCCGGTGTCGGCATTGCCCTCCGACAAGGGCGGCGCAATCGAAGCTTCGCCGTTCGAGCAGGCGATGCTCGCGACCCCGCGCCGGGTTGAGCCGCCGCGAGAGGCTGAGACGCCGCTGCCCGCCGCGCAGGATAATACGCCCCCAAAACCCGCGATCGACGAGGAAGCGTCGGCGCCCGCTGCCGAGGCCGTTCCGGCAGCCGCGCCGCCCTTGTTCCGCGCGCGCACTGATTTTGCGAAAGCAGGCGAAAAACCATCGCCGCCGATCCCGGCCATCATCCCGATAGTGCGGGCGCCCGACGATCCCGGGGTCGACGAGGAACTGGACCGGGGCGAATTCGCCGAACAAAGCACCCCGGCGGCGGGTCAGGCCGGCGGCTGGCGCGGTTTCTTGTCCCGCTGGGGCGGCTGAGCGTTTTTACTTGGAGACAGCGGCCTGCCGCGGGCGATTTTGCCGTCGAAAACGCCCCAAAAAACCCATCGCAAAGGCGGGCGAGCGTTCTTCTTGCCAATCGGGCCGGTGCCCGATATCAGGTGCGGGCGTCTCGAGGCCGTAGCCGAACGCAAAGCCCGTTTGGTCCGCCGCAATAGCTCAGTTGGTAGAGCACGTCATTCGTAATGACGGGGTCGGGGGTTCGAGTCCCTCTTGCGGCACCATTGATTTCAAGCATTTACCTGGCCTTCGACGTGTGTGCGTCGTGCGAAAGGTACGCCATAGGTACGCAATGCCCGCCAAGCTGTGCGGCTTGTTCAGGAAGAATTCGCGATTGCCGGTAGACGTTTCCGTGATCT
>Ga0306925_10001514_pt1 | contig 19177 bp, 15 predicted proteins | sample flu12Cox44000176_FD_203755 | JGI IMG/M metagenome (GOLD analysis project Ga0306925, IMG submission 203755) | Lab enrichment of tropical soil microbial communities from Luquillo Experimental Forest, Puerto Rico - flux8day.12C.oxic.44.000.176 (v2)... | ecosystem: Environmental > Terrestrial >... | reverse complement strand
CACCGATGTATTTGATGCCGGCGGCGGCGAGCAGGTCGGGCGTCTCATAGGTCTCGGTCAGTCCCGGACCAAGCCAGCCGACCGGCCGAGTGCGGGCAAAGCGCTCGAGAGTGTCGAGCGAGCGGGCGATCATCTGGGCCTGGTCGTCGACCTTGTGGATCGGCATCTGCTCCCAGGCATGGCCCATGAATTCCCAGCCCGCTTCTCGCGCCGCCCTGGCGACCCGCCGATATTCCCGGCAGACGCGCGCGTTGATCGACAGGGTCGGGCGAATCCCCAGACGCGCGAACAGGTCGAAGAAGCGCCAGACCCCGACTCGCATGCCGTATTCGTGCCAGGACCAGTTCGGGACGTCCGGCAAGAGGACCTCGCCCGTTGGGGCCGGCAGCACTTGGCGCGCCATTCGCCGCGAGATCGACCAGAATTCGAGGTTGACAATCGTCCAAACGACGAGGCGGGCCCGGTTCGGCAGCTTGAGCGGCGGCCGGTCGACAATCGCCGAATAGTCGCAACGTTCACGCGGAATCATGACGGGCTCTCGCTCTTGCCATCACAGAAGATTCTTTTTCGTGGCAAACGTTACGGCCACGCAAGACCGATCATAAATTGGCGAGTGCGATATAGGGACGTTATGACGCAACACTGCAATGCTGCAACGCAGCATTGCAGAAGTGAGCATTTCCCGCCGGCCATGGTGCCCGACATTGTCCCCTATAACGCATCGATGCCAAATGACCGAGTGTGAGGGACGAGGCTGATGAGAGCAAATCATTCCCGGGGCAATATCTTTGTCGCGAACTTGCCTCCGGAGTTCACTGACGATGAATTGGCCGAGACCTTCGACTCCTTCGGGATTGTGCTGAGCGCCTCAATCGCCCGCGATCCGGCAAGCGGAAAGCGCCTACGCTACGGATTTGTCGACATCGCGACCGAGCGCGCGGCCAACCTCGCCGTCGCGGCGCTGAGCGGCACCCAGATCCATGGCTTCACTCTCGACGTGCGGATCAGCGAACGCCCGGCAAAGGCAGCAAAGCCTGCGCGTCCCTATCCTCCGCAGCGCCCCTCCATCCGGCTGGTGACGCGGGCGGTCGCCGATGGTGAGAATACGGTTCACGATTTCGTGCCGCGCCTGCAGCCAAGAAAACCGCCCACCTTTCAGGTCGAACGTCGCTCGCTACCGCGCCGGGGTTGATTGGGCCCGCGCTTTATTTGGCGTGGACCGTCACGCCCGCCTCGATCATCGAGCGCATCGCCCGAGCGAGCGAGCCGTCCACACCGATCCCGCGACATGCGCTGGTCGTGACGCTGACCTCAAAGCCCGCCTCGCGTGCATCGATCGCCGAAAAGAGGACGCAGAAATCGGTCGCGAGGCCGCTCAGGGTGATCCGCTTAAAGCCGCGCTCTTTCAGATAACCCGCTAGCCCGGTTGGTGTCCGACGGTCGTTTTCGCGAAAGGCTGAATAGGAGTCGATCGCGCTTCTGAAGCCCTTTCTGATCACCAGCTCGGCATGTGGGACGTCGAGCCCGGGGTGAAGCGCAGCACCTTGCGTCCCCTGCACGCAATGATCCGGCCACAGGATCTGTTGCCCGTAAGACACCTCGATCGTGTCGAAAGGCTGTTTGCCAGGGTGTGAGCTGGCAAACGACGCATGCCCGCGCGGGTGCCAATCCTGGGTCAGGATCACATGGGCGAACTCGCGCGCCAGCCGGTTGACCACGGGAACGATCTCATCGCCCTGTGGAACCGCGAGCGCTCCACCGGGACAGAAGTCGTTCTGCACATCGACGATCAACAGGACCTCTCGGTCGTCTCGCTTCATTGCCTGCCTCGCAGCCGCGGGATGATCTCGCGAGCGATGATTTCGACCTGATCGGCTCGGTATCTGTAAGGGATGAAGATCAGTTTCTGGACGCCGACGGCGAGCTGCGCCCGAAGCTGATCGACGCACTCCTCGACCGTGCCGAAGATCGCTGCTTCCTTGGTCGAGTCGCTCCACGCCGCGTAATCCCACTCCTGACCCAGCCACTCCATCATCGGCGCCTCGACCGCTTCGCGCGACGGTCCTACATAGATCGGCAGCTGGTTCGCGTTGAGCAAACTCGCCGGGTCCCTCCCCGCCGCCTCGGCAAAGCCGCACACCTTGGCCCAGGATTTGGCAAACCCGACGGGCGTATAGAAATAGGTCAGCCAGCCGCCGTTGAGCCCCGCTCGCCTCAACACCCGATCGACGTAACCGCCGATCAGGATCACCGGCAGGCGGGCGGGCTTTGGGGCCATATTGGAGCCGCGCAGAAGATGCGGCGGATATTCGCCGTTGACCTGGTCCTCGGTCCACAGACGCCGCAGGATCTCGAGGCTCCGGTCCATGATCCGGCCGCGTTGATCGAACGGCACTCCGACCGCGTCGAACTCGCGTTTGTACCAACCCGCAGCCATCCCCAGCAGCAGCCGACCCCCGGCAATCGAGTCGAGGCTCGAGAGCTCTTTGGCCAGTACCACGGGGTTGCGCAACGGCAGGACCAGAACCCCGGTGCCGAGACTGATTTTCGAGGTGCGCGCCGCCACCGCAGACAGCAAGGTCAGCGAGTCGATGACCGGGAAAGGCGGATCGACCCCCAAAAAGATATGGTCCCACACCCAAACCGAATCGAATCCCAGCTCTTCGGCCTTGGCGGCATAGGCGATCAGCGCATGCGGATTCGGCAGTTCCGGAAATGTCGTGAAGTTCCGCATCGCCAAGCCGAATGTGTTCGAGAAGATCGTCACCGCGAGGCTCCTCAGGCCGTGTAGACGCGGTCGGGGTCGAGATGGCGCAGCACGGCCAGCTCGTCCTCGGCCGGCGGATCGGTGGTCGGGAGATCGGGCGCAACCAACAGCTCGAACCCGGTGTTCTGTTGCACCTGGTCGGCGGTGATACCCGGGTGGACCGCCAAGAGCTCCATCCGTTTCGAATCCGCCTCGAAGCCGAGCATGCCAAGATCGGTGACGACGCGATACATGCCGCCGGCGATCAGCCCGGCGTCGCGCCGGCTGTTGTTGCCGATGAGAAAGCCGGGGCTGGTGACAAAATCGACCGCTCTAACGAACCGACGCTTCTCGTGCTTCATCGCCACGATCATGTTCGTCAAGCTCGCGATATCGTTACCTCCCCCGCTGCCGGGCAGGCGGATGTTCGGCTGTTTGGGATCGCCGATAAACGAGCTATTCAAGTTTCCGTATTGGTCAATCTGAGCGCCGCCCATGAAGCCAACGTCGACGTAGCCGCGTTGCAACAATAACAGTACATCGGCGCTGCCAAGCACCATATTGGCGCGCACAGTGCAACGTTGATCATTGGTTGAAGGGGGAAGCTTGCCCGGCGCGATGAAGGCGCCAATAACGCCACCTTCGAACAGAATGGTGAGACCCGGACAGTGGAGACGCTGTGCCAATGTTGCGGCAAGCAACGGGACGCCAACGCCTGCAAAAACTACCATGCCGTCCTTAAGCTGGCGGGCACTCAGGACCGCGAGGAGCTCGTTTGCACTGTACTTAGGCGTCATAAATCGAAATTCCCTCACGTGTGGCCGTCAGTAACTCGTGTAGTCCTATCAAGTCGAGGAATTCCGACCAGGATTTCGGTTCATATACGAAGCGGTCGAGGTATTCTTTGATGCCGGCAACTGGATCCTTGTTGACGCGCTGCACATAATATTCCATGTGCCTGATTATCGGTTCATAGGCGCCGTAGCATTCATGTGGAGCGCATCCGTACGGAACCTCGACAATCGCGTCGACGGTGAAAAATGGAATTTGGTTTGATCGGGCGACCGGCGGATCTGGTCGTTACTCACAATACGTTCGGTCGATAAAATAACTTTGTTCGCTGCCAATGCTAGATCGATGTCCATGAACTGGAGGCCGTCGATTTGCGCATTGCCGTAAGAATCGCACCGCTGCACGTGAATCAGCGCCACATCGGGATTGAGGGCCGGCACCAGCAATAGTTTTTCGCCGGTAAATGGGCAATCGAACTCTTTTGCTTCGGGGCGTTCCTTCAAAACATCGGAACCGAGCATCGGCCTGATAGGCATGAAGGGTATGCCCATCGCGCCCGCCCGTAGCCGCATACCTATCGCGAGATGGCTCCATTCCTCAAATTGGGCTTTTCCGCTTTCCACGTAATGCCGCATTACTTTTGAGACGCCCCAGAGGATGCTCTGGCTGAACCAGCTCGTGACAATGTGATCCGAGACATTCGAGGCGAACAGCAGATCGCCGTCGCTCGAGGTTATGCTACGGCAACATTTCAGCTTCCTGCGCTTGGCCCGAATGAGTGCCCAGATCAGAGCCATTGGCGTGCGCGACATCGTGCTGCCGCCGATCCCGACTGTGTCGCCATCGTGCACGAAGGAGCCAATATCCCCGAGAGCAACGACTTTCTCGCGCAGACTACGGTCGCGTTCGGCGAGGTCTTTGCGCAGCCTCTCGTATGGTTTGACAGAGCTCATGTCGACGTGTTGCGTCCAATTTCGGCATTGAAAAGTTCGATCTGCCTGTCCCATTCCGGAATTGTGTTGGCCAAACTTTCCCAGAAGTCCTGCTTTCTGCGACTTTCGAAATCGCCTATCGAGACGCCTTGCTGTTCGACCCAAGTGAAGTAGCCGAGGTTAAAAATACGATTGCGGTCTATGTGAGTGAGCTCAAGCACGCGATCATCACCGATGCCGTCGACGTACTGCCCAAAGACCTCACCAGCATTGACTTCGTCAAATCCATTCGGATATCTCCGCACTCGGTACGCTTCACACTCGCTGCGGTACATTGCAGCGCTGTCGGTCGCGATCGTCATCACGACTTCATTGCTGCCGTAATCGAGCCGCTTGGCAACCTTTATGGCTGCGACGATGTTCGCCAAGCTTGAAATTCCAAAATCGTCGAAATGCTCTATGAGATCAGGATTGATCTTTCGGCGCTTGCTCAAGTAAGTGCGGCCGCAGGGATCACAAAAAAGTAGATTGAGTGCATCGGTTGTCGCATCTGACACGCCAACGACGAGATCCGTATTCATCACATTGTGAATGAGAGGTACGTGCTTATCGCCGATACCTTGGATGTTGTGTTCGCCGAACCCATTACACAGCATCGTGGGGCACTCTGCCGCCTCCACTGCAACGATCCTCGTGTTGTGCAGCTTTTTGAGATGATCACCAGCTGCGATAGTACCTGCCGAGCCTGTCGCTGAAACAAAGGCGGCAAGCTTGTATTCCCTGTTGTTTCCCTTGAGGTGTTGGAATACGCGATCGGCGGCTTGACCGGTGCAGTGATAGTGCACCAGATAATTGGCAAACTCGGAAAATTGATTGAGGATGACGTTGCTTTTATCCCGACCAAGCTCCATGCATTTGTCGTAGATCTCCTTCACGTTACTCTCAGTGCCTGGGGTGCGGATAATGTCGGCCGGATCGACAACCCATTTCTGCAACCAGGCGAAACGCTCACGACTCATACCTTCAGGAAGCACAGCGACGCCGCGGCAGCCAAGAATACGCGAGATCGCGACGCCGCCGCGACAGTAGTTTCCCGTTGATGGCCAGACTGCGCGCTGGGACGTTGGATTGAACAGACCGGTGACAAGCCGGGGTACCAAGCAGCCGTAGGCTGCGAGCACCTTGTGGGCGCCAATCAACGGAAAGTTTGCTCCGATCAAAACAACGATGGGCGGCTTGACCCCGGTAAGATGCGGAGGCAGCACGACATGGACTGGCGTTTCTAGCCTATTTTTGCGATCCGAGGCGTTGAACCAGTGCACTCGCCAAAGATTGGCGATGTGCGCTGCGTCCGGGTCGATATCGGCAAGATCTGGTGCTTTGCCGTTTGGTGCGGTGACCGGGCCAGCTAAGTCGCTCCACGTTGGCAAAAAACCGCCAACGTCTTTTAATCGGCTGATCGCGGCATTGCGGCGAGCGCGGTCGACGATTTCGGGGGCAATCAACAGACTCATCGTGCTGAACTAAGTTTTGAACGTTGAACCCGCTGCTCGCGCGTGGAAAGCAAGCCCCAATATAAAGGCCGGATAGTAAGGTTATCCTATGTTTAGAACAATAGGAATCAGGGTTACACAGCGACGTTGGGCTCGATCCGCGCTGGCATCGCGGTCGAACGATCCGCGCGAGGAGAGGCGTTAAACGATGCGCGATAACGCTCATCCGGCACACTGCCATACAACGTCGTACGCTGGCGCGGCACCCTCCCGATCGAGTGGATAATGCCCTCCATTGCATTGGGGGTCATTTCCTGGCCGTGAATGGCCCCCGCGGAACGCGTGATGGTCTCGTCCATCAAGGTGCCACCGAGATCATTGGCGCCCGCGTCGAGACATACCTTCACACCGTCAGGGCCCATCTTTACCCATGATGTCTGAATGTTCGTTAGCAGAGGATGAAAGACCAGCCGCGCCACGGCGTGCATCAACACTGCTTCGCGGAAAGTGGGCCCGCGCCGGGCGCCCCCCTTTAGGTAAATGGGCGCCTCCATGTGAACGAAAGGCAAGGGCACGAACTCGGTGAATCCGCCCGTCTCCGCCTGGAGCGTACGCTGTCGCAGCAGGTGCCGAGCCCAATGCCGGTAACCATCAACGTGTCCGAACATGATCGTCGCTGTTGTCTTGAACTCCAGCCGATGCGCGGTATGCATCACGTCAAGCCATCGTGCGGTATTAATCTTGTCAGGGCACAGGATGGCCCGAACTTCATCATCCAGAATTTCGGCAGCCGTGCCTGGCAAGGTGCCAAGGCCGGCCTCTCGCAATGCGATCAAAAAGTCCTCAATCGATAACCCGAGCGTTGCCGCACCCTGATGCACCTCTAGCGGCGAGAACGCGTGAATGTGCATTTCCGGCACAGCGCCGCGAACGGTTCGGCAAATCTCCAAATAGGTTTGGCCGGTAAAATCAGGATGGATGCCACCCTGCATGCAGACTTCCGTGGCGCCGCGTTGCCAAGCCTCTTTGGCTCGCGCAGCGATTTCTTCAAGAGAAATACTGTAAGGCTGTCCGCGCAAGTTCTCGTTCGTTTTGCCTTTTGAGAAGGCGCAAAATCGGCATTTAAAGGAGCAAATGTTAGTGTAATTAATGTTTCGGTTCACAACGTAGGAAATGATCTCGCCGCAAGTCTCTCGACGCAAGGCATCGGCTGAGGTACACACGATTGCAAACTCATCGCCACGCGCCTGGAAGAGACGCGTGATCTCAGCTTCGGTCAAGCATCGGCCGGCGATACTGCGATCAACAATTTTTCCCACATCGCCGGTTACAATGCTCGGACTCGATAATTGCCGCACCTCGCTTGGCAATGCCGCCATTTTACCAGGCGACCAATTGTCGATGCGCGGCCATCCCGCGGCATCGATGCGGTGGAGGAGGGCTTTGTGGAAAGTGGCGTTGACCCAGGTGCGGTGGTCAGCCGCAAAAGCAGGATAAATAGCGAGGCGCTCGTGCAAGTCTTTGCCAGCGTTGTTAGTCGCGCGCTCGAGTTCCAGCATATTTGGCCAAGGCGCTTCGGGATTGACATGGTCTAGAGTGACTGGCGACACGCCGCCCCAGTCATTGATACCAGCTCCGATCAGTTGGGCCAGTGCGCCTAGACTCAAATTGGGAGGCGCCTGAATGTTCATCGTCGGGGGGAAGATCAGCCGCGCGATTGCGATTGTCCAAAGATGCTCTTCAAGCGCCGGAGCCCGGACGTCTGCCATCCGTGTGCCGAGCTTGGGGCGGAAATTCTGTATGATGATCTCCTGGATGTGCCCATATTTCTCATGCAACTCGCGCAGGGCTATCAAGGCGTCGATCCGTTCTGCACGAGTCTCGCCGATACCCACCAAGATGCCGGAAGTGAATGGCACTCGCTGCTCACCGGCCATACGAATGGTCGCAAGTCGAGAGACGGGATTTTTATCAGGAGAACCGTAATGCGCAGCGCCTTTCTCCATGAGTCGCGGAGACGCGCTTTCCAGCATCAGGCCTTGCGAAATTGATACTTTACGAAGGGCGGTGAGATCATCGGCATCGAGCAGCCCCGGGTTGACGTGAGGGAGTAAACCGGTTTTCTCAAACGCCAAACGAGCCATCTCCACGAGGTACGAAATCGTACTCGAATGACCAAGACGCGCTAGCTCGTCGCGCGCTTCGCGATAGCGCAGCTCGGGCTTGTCGCCAAGCGTGAACAGTGCTTCCTTGCAACCCTTGTCGCGACCGGCTTGGGCAATGGCCAATACTTCTTCACTGGAAAGAAACGCTCGCTCGAGCTCGCGAGGTGGTCGCGCGAAGGTACAATAATGGCAGACATCGCGGCACAACCGCGTCAGGGGAATGAAAACCTTGCGCGAATATGAAATCAGCGCTCCATGAGCGCGGTCGCGGCGTTCGCCTGCAGCCCGCATTAACGGGTCAAGGTCACCCAGAGTCGTCAGGTGAAGAGCTTCATCTCGAGTCAGATTGCGATCGTCGGAAAAGTCATCGAGTGGCAGCGCCGTACGGCACCAACGGTTAGCGCTGCTCACCGAAGTGAGGAGTGCGTGAGTACGGGTCGTTGATTGCAATGCCAGGAACGCCGTCAGGTCCTGGGGCCGGTCGATGTCGAGTTCAAGTTCGCCTGACGGTAATGTGCAAACCTCAAGGCCATGCTCTCGTGCCGCGTCACAATGTTTTCTAAAACTGCCCGGTCCGAAACATAATGGCAAAGATCTTGCCGACCCACAGGCAAGCAAGTTGGTGCCACCATCCATAGCTTTAATGATCGCCAGCGAGTCGGGCGTTCTAATTGCGCCGACTGCCTGCGCAACCGCGTCGCATCTGACGTGGGGAATGTCGGATGGCACGATCAGCACACCTGCGCCTTCGTTTTTCAGAACGTGATCAAGGCCGAGCCGAATCGCCGCATTGATTCCATTGCGAACCCGATCGGACACTACGTGACAACCATGCTGTTCCGCGAGCGCAGCAGCGGCATCGTCGGAAGTAACTATGATGATTCCCGCAAAATGTTCACGGCAGCGCGCAAGCACATCGAGTACATCTTCGAACATTGCACGCGCCAGACGTGCCCGGTCGGTCGCGTTAAGGGCGGGCGACAGACGTTGTTTCGCTGCAGAGAAGGCCTTGACGGGCACCAGCGCCCATATGTTTGGGCGGGAGTTCATTGAGCGACGCGCACCGCTCGTTCGGACGACGACTGTCGGAGGCTACTGCTGTAGGTGATAACTTCCCGACCAAGCCGTATGCGATCAGCAAGAGTTTCCATTTTCGTCCGCGTCGCCATTATCGGCGTACTGATCCCTGCAGTGTCGCGGCCATCTGACTCGTCGATAACGAGCGCGTCAATGAGATCGCGGTAATGCGTTAAGATCGTTTGGGTGTTCACCACTCGGCCAAGCTCACGCATGATCTTGGCAGTCGGCCCCTTCACGGCATTGCCGCCGATGATCGGGGAGACAGCGATTACCGGGGCAGTGGTATTCTTAATTGCACGATGAATTCCCGGCACCGCTAAAATGGGATCGATGCTCAGATAGGGATTTGAGGGGCAAATTACGATCGCGCGAACATTGGACCCTGACAACTCGTTAGTAGCTTCTGCCGGGGGCTTCGCTTGCGCCGCGCCATCAAAACGAATGCGTTTGACGGCTGGATCGCAGCGGCGCCGCACAAAATAATCCTGAAAAGCAAGATCGCCCTCGACTGTTTCGACCATCGTGCGTACCGTATGATTGGTCATTGGTAAGATTTTCGCAGAAATGCCGAATGCATGGGCACTCAGGCGAGTAAAGTCACTCAAGCTTTTCCCGCTGCGCAGCCATGCCGTGCGCAAGACGTGCATTGCGAGGTCGCGATCACCAAGCCGAAACCAAGTCTCCCCCCCGAGCTGGTCAAGCTCTTTCATGAAATTCCATGTTTCGTTGGCGCGTCCCCAGCCGCGGTCTGGATCGGCGAGTCCACCGAGCGTGTAAAGAACCGTATCGAGATCGGGAGAGATGTGCAGCCCAAGGTGCTCGAAATCGTCGCCCGTATTCACGATCACCGTGAGAGTCCCGGGCTCAAGGATACTGTATAGGCCGAGAGCGAGCTTGGCGCCGCCGATCCCGCCGCACAACGCAACGACCTGACCTGTCTGTGTGCCAGCCGTCACCTGAATAAATCCAGTTCTTTAGGGCGCAGCAATGCCGCGGCAGGCAACGGCGGCGAGTTGCTAACGAAACCCCGGATGTGTACCGCCGGCAGGCCTTCCGCTGCTTGCCCCATCAGCAATGAGGCTGCAGCCGCGACTTCATCGGCCACCGCTACCTCCGTCACCTGCATTTTGCGGCCGAATAGATCGGGGATGCCGACCATACTGCGCAAAGAGGGCACCCCGGCCGCGCCAAGCGCAACACCGACGACGCCGTTCCGCCAAGCCCTGCCGAAGCTGTCATTAATAATCACACCGATATTGACCCGGCAATCGTTGTCAATCTTCGCTTTCAACCCTGCAGCGGACCCATCCGGATCTCGGGGCAACAGGATGACGTGCTCGTCATCCGCCTCCCCGGAATTGGATCGGTCGATGCCTGCGTTCGCCATAACGAAGCCAAGTCGGTGGGCAACGATCAAGACTCCTTTGCGGTAACGAATCACGTCGCTCGATTCTGAAAGAATGACTTCGACAAGCCGCGGATCATTCTCGACTTCCTTCGCCAGAGCTGATGCTCGAAGCGACGGATCAACGTTGTTGAGATTGACAATTCGGCCTTCTGCCTTCGAGACAATCTTCTGAGCGATGACCAAAATGTCACCGTCCTTGACCACGATGTTTGCCCTTTGCAGCGCCGCTTGTAATAGGACTGCAAGATCATCGCCGGGTTTGACGAGTGGAAGCCCCGCCAAAGCAGTCAGCGTGAGTGTTGGAGAGTTCATTCGGACTTCATCGCGCGTCGTCCGATGGCAGACCGGTGATGCGGATGCCAGCGCCAGCGATCTTGTAGCGCCGATTAATTGCAATCAAGACTGACGTTAATGCTTCAGCCGCAACCGCGTTCGCGAGTGCTCCGCCATCCACTCCGCGCGTCGCAATGACGTCTGCGAGTCTGATGATCCGAGCGCGCACCTGCCCGTCGTCGGAAAAGACCAACACGTCACAGTCAGCCTTACGGCCTTCATGCAGTTTCTTGGCACTGACGTTATGAAAAGCGGCCGCGACGCGTACGTCGCCGCCAAGCCTGCGTTGCGCCGCCAACGCCGGTGAACCGGCAGGCGGCAAATGAACCACCGATACCTTTGGCGGGACCAGCGGGACGACAGCGTCCACCAGAATCTTGCCGGCCATGACCGGCGCAATTTCTTCAATGATGCTGTCGTGGTTCGAATAGGGCACGCATAGGGTGACGATTTCGGCATGCCGTGCGGCTCCGCGGTTATCGTCGCCGCTGACATCGGTACTGGTTTGCCGCGCCAGCTCTTGGGCTGCGGCGACCGCTCGCTCCTTCGCCCGTGATCCGATTACGATCGGATAGCCCGCAGCCGACCACAAACGGGCGAGCCCGGATCCAAGCTCTCCGGTCCCGCCGATGACGGCGATTCGCGACTTGCCGTTGTCCATGGCGCCCGTTCATCAAAATCCGGCGGTGACGCTAAGGTACCATGTTTAGAAACACAATACCTTTTCAGCGTTTGGTCGATTCGACCCCGCACCAGTCGCAGATGGTCAGGGCCATTACCTTGATGGCGGTCTGGTAATCGGCGACGCTCACATATTCGTCGTCAGAATGCATGATCGCGGTCGAACCGGGACCGAAGATGACGGTCGGGGTATTGCCGTAGAGATTGAGAAAGCGCGTATCCGCCGCTCCCTGGCGACCACTGATCTCCGGGTCTCGACCGGTGATCTCCTTGAAGTTCTTGCAGACGACCTGAACAATGGGGTGATCACGCGGGATTTCCGATGCCTGCGCATCATAGCCGACAAAACGAACCTTTGGCGGGTGGTCCTTCATCCAGGGATCTTCCGCCGACACGCGGGCGATGTGCTCCACCAAAGTCTGCTTGACGCCCTCGTGGTCTTCACCGGGCACGGTGGCCATACTGCCTTTCAGTAAACAGGTCGCCGGAAAGGAGCTCGGGAAATTGCCTGAATGGAACGCCCCGATCATGCAGGGTATGGCATCGATTGGTTTGGGATAGAGCGGATGCTTGATCTTGGCGACGCGCTTGGCCTCAAGCGCCTCGACTGCCTTGGTGATCTTGTAGCCAAGCTCGATTCCGCTGACGCCCTCATAACGGCGCTGGATGCCCGCGGGTTTTCCTTGGATTTCGATCTCAAACCAGATGCGGCCGATACAAGCCGGTTGCACTGCGAGCCCGCTGGTCTCTCCGGAAATCCCGGCATCGGCTTTGTAGCCGCGGATCACCGTATCGAGCGTGCCATGACCGCTGATTTCCTCATCGACGACTATGTCGATGTAAATATCGCCCTTTGGCTTGAGTCCGCTCTCGATCACGTTCTCGATCGCTATGATATGGCTGGCGACACCGCTCTTCATGTCGCAGGAGCCGCGTCCATAAAGCCGACCGTTCTTTATCGAAGCCGACCAGGGATTGTCGCTCCAGCCTTCGCCATTGCCGACCGGGATCACGTCGGTATGACCATTGAACAGCAAGGACCGCCCGCCGCCGTTGCCCTTCCAAATGGCGACGATATTGGGTCGCCCTTCGTAACCACGATCGACCGGGATGTAGCCAGGATGTTTCTTCAGTTCCTCCCAATCGCTTTCCCAGACATCAACCTCTAGTCCTATCTTTGTAAGATACTCGGCCAGGAACTTCTGGATCTTGGCCTCCTCACCGGTGACACTCGGTATTGAAACCATCTGCTGGAGGAATTTGATCGACTTGTCCTGGTTGACATCGATTTGTTTTAGCAGCCGTTGGCGAGTGTCGACGCTCATTGTCGCTCCTTCTCTTTGATTTAAGTCCGCAGCCAATGCATGGCGCGAAAGATGCGAGAGAGATGCGTTTCCCCTCGGGACGTTGTTACGATGGCACCTTCGGCTGGCCCCGCCCGCGGGGCCGATACGGCTTGCGTTTGATGATTGTCGTGGCGCTCTTTCGGGGGCCATTGGCAGCTGCGCGCGCGGGAGCCAGCAGATCAATGTGCAACTGGATGGCGTCGCTGCGGTAGGTGATGTCGGCGACGTAAATGGCGACGTCGTTCCGGTCGACCAAAACACATCGACATTCGGCAGTCGGTGCACCAAGGGCGATTTTCAAGAGATCAGAGGTCGTTGGATCAGCACTGCCGATCACAACAGTTTGGTGGGCATGTTTGATCCCGATCTGTTTCAAGCCGGCAATCACCGACAACGCCGGATGCTGGCGAAACGCATCCGGCGCTCGGGTATAAATAGCCTTGGCAAGATGTAGGTTCACAATCCCATACGGTTCGGCGTCTTTATATTGGACGCTGCGCTGGAATACATAGCTCGACGCGAGTTTACCCTCGCCGGCGCGCAGCACCGGAACCTTTGGCGGTTGATCAACTTTGATGCGTTTGAGAACGTTGTCTTTGATCGATTCGATCAAAACATCCCAGGTGGTGGCCAACTTAAACCAGTGCCGCTCGGCGGATTTTTCCGCCGCAAACGTGCCGCTGCCCTGCTGAGAGCGCAGCAGGCCTTCCTCGCGCAATATGTGAACCGCTTGCCGCACGGTCACGCGGGCGACCTGAAACTCGCGCTCCAGCTCGAGCAAAGTGGGAATCTTCGCGCCCGGATGCCATTGCTTTGTCTCGATCCGCCGTCGCATCACCGAAGCGACTTGGATGTACAACGGCACGCGACTGCGATCATACGCCCTGGAAAGGTCAGCCATCCTCTCAAACTGCCGTTTGTTTCAGCCCGTCGATCTTTTTCAGCACCCACCCACGGCATCCCAAGATCAAGCCCAATCATACTATCATCTCATTATTGAGCACAGTAGATCGAGTCAGGTGACCGGGCGGCGGCGGTCGAAGAAACTGCATATTATCGGCGCTAGTTTAGCCTCGCGACAGGAATAGCAGTTGCTAATCCGTCGAGTTCAAACGTACTATAAACTAGCCCATAGATCTTTTGAGGATCGGTGATGCGCCGGATGGATAACTTCGACCGGCAAAGCCTGCGCGGCTTTCTCCACATGGTCGAGACCGAGTATCCTGACGAACTTCTGCGCATTCGGCAGACGGTCGAGCCGCGCTTCGAGATGACGGCGATTGTCTACGAGCTCGAACGCTCGAACAGAAGCCCGGTGGTAATTCTCGAAAAGGTCAACGGCTACGAGATGCCGGTCGTGGCCAATGTGGCGGCCAATCGGCGACTGTTAGCGGCCTGTCTTGGCGTGGACCCGCGAGATTTGCCGATCGCTTTCCGCGAGCGCTGTCAGAAATACATCCCGTGCGAGACGGTGGCGCAAGCGGCCTGGAATGACATCGTCATTGAAGGCGATGCGGTTGATCTCACAAAGCTGCCGATCACGCTGCAATTTGCGGTTGATGCAGCACCTTACATCACCGCTGGCCAAATTTCAGCGCGGGATCCGATCAGCGGCGTCGATACCACGGGCTTCCATCGGCTGATGCTTAAAGACAAAGACCGGCTCGGTGTCTCGCTGCATTCGCGGCGGCGTCTGTATGAGTTTCATCGCCGCGCTGAAGAGCAAGGCAAGTCGCTGCCTGCCGTCATTACCATCGGCACCCATCCGCTGCATTACATGGGCTCGATGGTTTACGCCTATCCGCCAAACACTCGCAAATTCGAAATCATCGGCGGATTATTCGGCGAGCCCTATAGGCTGGCGCGGAGCGGTGTCGAGGGGCTTGAAGTACCGGCCGGCGCCGAAATTGTCATCGAAGGTGAAATCCTCGCCAACGTGCACGAGCCCGAGGGGCCGTTTAGCGAATTCACCGGCTATGCGTCCTACCGGAGCACCCAAAATGTCTTTGTCGCCAAGCGTGTGCGGATGCGCGGCGATGCGATGTATCAAGCCGTCATCTCCGGTATGTCCAGGGATCACATCCTGGTTTCATGTATCACGCGCGAGGGTGAAATCCTCAACGCACTGCGACGTAATTTCCCCAACGTGAAGGCAGTGCATGTGCCGCATGCGACCTGCGGCGCGTTCATGGCGTTCATTTCGCTTAAGAAGACCGCCGACGGCGAGCCGCAAATGGCGGTTATGGCAACGCTCGGCACCGAGCTTTACACCAAATACGTTATTGTGGTCGATGACGATGTCGACGTGTTCGATATCAACGATGTGATGTGGGCCGTGGCAACCCGCGTGCGCGCAGAGAAAGACATTTTTTTCATCCCTGGCGCGAAGGCGGCTGTTCTCGATCCCACGTCGGATCCTGGGAATTTCACCGTGACCAAGATGGGGATAGACGCGACCCGCCCAGGGGGCCGCGACTTCGCCGAGCGTCTCGTCGTCAGCGAGGAGCAGCGTGCGCGAGCCCGCAGCATACTCCAGGCAGCAGGGGTGAAACTGTAAAACTCTAGAAATTATAGCCAAGGGACCGATCCGGTGGCTGCGGTGCCGTTCCGATAACGGGGGAGCCCTATGCGCACTGCAATCGCCGGCGGCTGGATCATAGGCTTTGAAGCCGGCCACCACTGCTTGATTCACGACGGAGTTGTTGTCTTCGAAGGCAACAAGATTTTATACGTCGGCAGGAATTTCGACGGTCGCGTCGACAAGACCATCGATGCTGCCGGAAAGCTGGTAGCACCCGGTTTTATCGATACCCATGTTCATTCCGGCCATCGCGCCTCGCACCGGCTGATCACCGATACCGGGCGCCCGATGTATTTTGGCCAGCCTTTTCTTGAAATCAGCGTGCCCAAGGAAGGCAAACTTGTAAAAGGCGACCCTCGCTATCTCAAGCATGGCGATGCTAGCGCGCAATCGGCGTTCGAGCTCAATGCCGTCTTCACAGTTGCAGAGCTCCTGCGCAACGGCGTCACCACCATGATTGAGTTCGGCAGCCAAATGCGCGTTCAGGACGCGCTGCTGACCGAAGTCAACAGACTTGGCATTCGGGCGTATTTGGCTCCCGGTTATGATTGCGGGCGCTGGGTCGGCGACGAAAAGGGCCGATTGAAGCGAGTCCGCAACGATGAACTCGGATTGAGCGGCCTGAAAACCGCCCTGGAATGGATCGACAAGCACGACGGCGCCGCTCAAGGCCGCGTCTGCGGCATTCTGGTGCCGAGAGAGGTGGAGACTTCGACCATTGAGTTACTTAAACGAACGCGCGAGGCAGCTGACGAGCGAAACCTACCGATCGCTACTCATGCCGCCTACAGCGTGCTCGAATTTCACGATGTCGTCAGCGAGTATATGAAGACTCCCATCGAACTGTTGGATGAGTTCGGTCTGCTTCGCCCGACACTTAATATCGGCCATGGTAATTTCATCGCCGACAATCCCAACCTGAACTATGCGCTGGCTCGTGATTTAGAACTGATGGGTCGGTCAGGCGCCACCGTATCGCATTGTCCAATCAATATTGTACGACGGGGCAGAGTGCTCGACAGCTGGAAGGCCTATCAGGAAGCGGGCGTCAATATTTCGATCGGGTCGGATACCTATCCGCGCGACATGATCATGAATATGCGGACTGCTTCCTATATGGGAAAGATTATGAGTCACAGTTATTTCGCCGCTACCGCGGGCCAAGTATTTGAAGCTGCCACCGTGGGCGGTGCAAGATCCGTCGGGCGCGACGACCTGGGACGGCTTTGCGCCGGCGCGCTGGCCGATATCATCATCATCGACCTGTCGGGCCGCGATACGCTTCGTTATGGGCCGGTGCGCGATCCGGTAAAGAGCGTGGTCGAATGCGGGATCGGAGACGATGTCGAGAGTGTCATCGTCGATGGCAGATTGTGCATGGAGGATCGGACCATACCCGGAGTGGATTTTGCGCAATTGCGCGCTGACGCGCAGGCAGCCAGCGAACAGATTTGGGCGACCCTGTCAGAGTGGGATCCGCTTGGACGCACGGCGGATGAGGCCTGTCCTTACGCCTATCCTGAGCGCGATTCCGCTGGAACCTGACTACGGCTGGAGGCTTTGCGGCGCTGCCAGTGTTGTTGCAGCTGAGGAGCAGCATGGGTCACTCGCGTAAGCATTTCCACGGCACATGCAGGACGACGATATAGGGATATCAGTCTTGTGCATGGCAAGCGCGAGCCTTTCCTGAAATTTCGGCAGTTCGCCCAACGCTTCGCGCCTTTGCAAACATTCGACCAGTCCATGCAGCGCCCAGACATTGTTGGGATGCTGTGCGCATCGTTGAATTTGACCGGTCAAACCAAGATCGTCGCGATAGATTTCCTCGGCTTCTGCACAGTGACCCTGCTCCGCCAAAAGAGCTCCCAGAGCATGCCGCGGTGGATGCATCCACGCCCACGGTTCGTGATACTGGAGATTGTCATCGAGAGAAACACTCTCGCGCAAATGACCGTAGGCCTGCGTATGGTTGCCCTTATGGTACTCTAGCTCGCCATCAAGCATTTTCTGTCCAACCGCCAAAATCTTTTGCGCATAGTTGTTGCAAAATCTACGCTGGTCCGGCATTCGCCGAATACTCGCGCGCATCAGTTGACGCTGTTCTTCGGATTCCGAAATTCGTTTAAGTGAAGCGTAAGCCACACCCTTGGCGTAATGATGCATGGCGGTCGTCACCAGGTACAACTCTGAATTTTCTGGCAGGGGATCGTTGATGATTTCCTGCCAGCGCCCGAACCGGACCATCACATGCAATCGCATGGAATGGTAGGCTTCCAGGATCATGGCGAGCTTTGGGCGATCTTGAATGGAAAGCATCTCGTTCGTGATGGCGCTCCGGAGCTTATTTGCTGCGTCCATCGCCGGAACATACTGGCCAAGAAACATCAGATGAAGATCGTGGCAGCGAGCTGCTGTATAGAAGTTGAGCGGACCCGCATAATCAACGTATTTATCGTTAGCGCGAATTGCCTTTTCGCTCGCGACTTTGGCCTTCTCATAGTCGCCACATAAAAAATAAATATGTGCCGGCATATGATTCAGGTGCCCCGCATCTGGACAAAGAGTTGCAAGATGGTCTGCTGAGTGGGCCGCTCGCTCGGGTTCGCGCGACATTTCCAGCACATGGATATGCATGTGCACTATTCCCGGATGCTGCTTTGTGCGAGCGTTGTCAGCCAACGCTATTGAACGCTCGCAAACTCGCATCGCCTCGACAGCATCGGAGTTCTTCGACGGTGCTCCCGTCTTGAGATCCCAGAGGGCGCGCGGGGTCCGGGTTATAAGGGCCTCAACAAACAGCGCTGCCACGTCATGATCATCTGGATAATTGTAATAAACCCTGCGCATCTGTGCAGCATAGTCATCATCCCAACGATCACATTCTTCTAACGAAACGAAACATGGCTTTTGAAATCGCTTGGCGAGAGCCTCAACCAGCTGGTTTTCAACCTCTGTCGCCCGACGCGAACAAGAGCGGGCCTTTGAAATATGCTCATTGGCAATTCCAGCGTGCGTATCGGCTTCTTCCTTACTCTGCTCCCGCCACAGGAGGTTATAAAAGGGGCTCTGACCATAGGCGATGCCCCAATGCACCATCACGCACTCGGGATCGCATTGCTGTGCTTTCCGAAAGCATTTCACTCCTTCTTCGAAATTGAATCCAAAACACCAATTCAGTCCAAGATCGAACCAGCGTTGGGCTTCAACCGAGGTGGTGGAAATTTTCCTTGTATGCGTTCCAAGATCAAAGCGGTCCATTCACGTGTCTCCGACGCTCAGTGATCTTATTGGTCATGCGGCTCTGGACCAAGCACGGCCAGCGCAGAGTCGGGCGGCGATTCTGTTCCAGCTCGCGGCGCCGGCGCCCGTCGCTTGACCCATTTTGCGGTGGAAAGTATCATTTTCAGTACCTTTAGTACCTTTTATGGTTCGGGCGATCGGTAAATTCGGATCGCGCTTTGAGGGAGGCTTTATGATCCGGCGCCGGTACTCACGCCGTCGGCTGCTCAGTGCAGGCGGCGCCGCGCTTGCGGGGCTCGCGGGCGGAGTCGCGAGACCGCGCCTGGTCTTTTCACAAAACAAGACTCAGATCAAATTTACGCTGCCTTGGGTCCCCGAAG
>Ga0306925_10001513_pt1 | contig 19181 bp, 18 predicted proteins | sample flu12Cox44000176_FD_203755 | JGI IMG/M metagenome (GOLD analysis project Ga0306925, IMG submission 203755) | Lab enrichment of tropical soil microbial communities from Luquillo Experimental Forest, Puerto Rico - flux8day.12C.oxic.44.000.176 (v2)... | ecosystem: Environmental > Terrestrial >... | reverse complement strand
ACTTGCTGAAAATAGGTGAACTGACTGACCTCCATCCCGTCGAGCCAAACCTCCCAGCCGAGACCCCAGGCGCCGAGGGTCGGGCTTTCCCAATCGTCCTCGACAAAGCGAAGGTCGTGCAGCGCCGGGTCGATGCCGATCGCTGCGAGGCTCTCGAGGTAAAGATCCTGACTTTCCGCGGGTGCCGGCTTCAGGATCACCTGAAACTGATAGAAATGCTGCAGCCTGTTGGGGTTTTCGCCGTAGCGGCCATCGGTCGGTCGGCGCGAGGGTTGTACATAGGCGGCGCGCCACGGTTCGGGTCCGAGAGCGCGCAGCGCGGTCGCTGGATGGAAAGTGCCGGCCCCGACCTCGACGTCGTAAGGCTGCAGAATGACGCATCCCTGCTTCGCCCAGAAGCTCTGCAGGTCGAGAAGCAGCGATTGGAAGCTCAAGGCCCGCCTTCGACGCGTTTCCGCCGCAAATCCCGCACGCAGTGAGGTCTTCGGCATGCAGCGACGGGCGCGCGGGTGAGGATCGGCGACGCGACAGCTCGCGTGCCGGGCCGTTCAGCCAACGATAGCCGATCCATACCGCGGCCATCACCAGAATAAGCACGACAAGCTTCGGCAACGCAAACATCACAGCCCGAACCTGGCCCACAAAAGGCGCCCTTCCAGCCAGTCGGCAAGCTCGGAGACGAGCGACACCGGCTCACGGTGGACGAACGGCAGCCGGCTCAGAAATGGCAGCCGGCGCCGCTCGGCGGCGATCGGGCGCAGCCGGACCTTGTCGCCATAGCGTGCTCGCATTACGGCACGCAACTCGCCAATCCCGTCGACCAGGCCGCGGTCCATTGCCATGCGCCCGGTCAAAACGTCGCCGGTAAACAGGGTGTCGTCGGCCTCATCGATCTTGCCGGCGCGTCGGCGGCGCACGTGCTCCTTAAAGGCTTGATGGATGTCCTCTTGCAACCCTGTCAAGCGAGTGATATCGGCCGGGTCTTCCGGCAGGAAGGGGTCAAGCAGTGACTTGCGTTCGCCGGCAGTGTGGAGGCGGCGTTCGACACCGAGCCGCCCGAGCAGCTGATAAAACCCGAACCCGGCGCTGATCACGCCGATCGAGCCGATCAGGGATGTCTCTTCGGTGAAGATTTCATCACCGGCGAGCGCAAGCCAATAACCTCCGGAGGCCGCAACGTCCTCTGCGAAGGCAATCACCGGGATGCGCTTCTCCTCGGCGAGCTGCCGGATGCGGCGGCAGAGTAGCGCCGACTGCACCGGCGAGCCACCCGGCGAGTTGACGACAATGGCGACGGCAACGAGCCCCGAGGCGCGAAATGCCTTCTCGATCGCTGCTGCGTGACTCGCCAACGATAAGCCGCCGCGCCGCTGGCGCGGCATGATGACCCCTTCGAAACGCAACACCGAAACGACTGGGCGACGGCGCCACAGCCATTCCAGATTGAGTTGGTCGCGCAGGCTCATGCTAGCCCAAATGGGGATTCGCGGAAGCTGCGACCACCGTCAAAGATCGAGCCCTCTGCCTTCGCGCAACACGCCGTCGGCATCGGCCGAGAGGCGGCCGTCAGCTTCGTGCAACACCAGCCCGGCGGCCAGCCGCGCCGGCGCGGCGTCCTGCTTGCGTGCGCGAACTAGGATTCGGCTCGCCGCTTTTCCCTCGCCCGGCCACAATGGAAAAACCACGACCTCCCCCGCGCGTCCGGCGATTTGGCCGAGCAGCGCATCGATGCGGTCGGCGCGATGGATAAAGGTTACGGTGCCTTTCGAGCGGACCATCGCGAGCGAGAAACGCACCCAATCGCCGAGATCGGCATCCCCCTCTATTGTCGCGGCTGGTTTCCCGGATACGGCGACGGGCTCGGCATGACGACGCGGATGGAATGGCGGGTTCGCCATAACATGGTCGAAGGCCCCGGGGGATAGCCGCGGTGGTGGATGCAGCAGATCCCCGATCATCACCGAGGCTCGAGCCTCAAGCCCGTTCAAGATTATGTTGTCGCCCGCCACACGGACAAGGTCGCGCTGCATCTCGAGACCGACGAGCCGCGAATGAGGCACGCGAGCAGCGAGACACAACATCGCGGCGCCCGCTCCGCAACCGACATCAAGGACTAGCTGATGGGGCTCCGCCGGAACCGCCGCGGCAAGGAATACTGGATCTATGGCAACGCGATAGCCAGCCGCAGGCTGCTTAAGGCGAATGCGGCCGCCAAGCAACCGATCCTCGGTGAACCCGGGTTCGTCCGTTGGTAACTCGCTCATCGTAAGGCCTCGTCGGCGGCCGCGAGAACCGAGCACGCCAACGAATAGTCCTGTTGCGCAACCATCAGACGACGGGGGATGGCGCCGATGCTGCCCTCAACCAGGCTCGTGTGGTGGTCGAGGACAACGCTCTCGATGCCGCGGTCCCTCAATAGGGACTGCAGGAACGATAAGCGAACAATGTCGTTGGTTCGCAGCAGCTCCTTCATGATGGTCAGTTTCGCGACGCTGTGATCGGCATACGAGGGCGCGGCCCCTTGACCGGACTTTCGGCCAATCTATGCTCGCTGCCGTTCAAGTGCGTCAAGCCGTTCGACGGGCATTCGACCGCAACAGGCAGGAGAATTTGGTGGCGCTGGCAGCGGGTGTCGATCAGGTGGAGGCGGTGCACAAACCCTCTCTCGACCCGCTGTCCCAGCTGCTCGGAAGCGATCTTGAATGCGTCAATCGGCTGATCGTTGAGCGCATGCAGAGTCCCGTAGCGCTGATCCCGCAGCTCGCCGGGCATATCGTTGGCGGCGGCGGCAAGCGCTTGCGTCCGATGCTGACGCTGGGTTGCGCCCGTCTCTGCGGATACGAGGGGGTGCGGCATGTCGCGCTGGCCGCTGCCGTCGAATTCATCCACACCGCGACCTTGCTGCACGATGACGTCGTGGATGCCAGCGATCTGCGCCGCGGCCGTGACACCGCCAATGCCCTCTGGGGCAACAAGCCGGCGATCCTGGTCGGCGATTTTCTGTTCAGCCGCTCCTTCGAGCTGATGGTGGCGGACGGATCCCTGCGGGTTCTCGATATCCTGTCACGCGCCTCCTCGGTGATTGCCGAAGGCGAGGTGCTTCAACTGATGACCCAAAACAACCTCAAGACCACTGAAGCGTCCTATCTCGAGGTGATCCGGGCAAAAACCGCCGAACTGTTCGCCGCCGCGAGCCGTATCGGCGCGGTGGTCGCCGAGCGGCCGCGGGAAGAGGAAGTGGCTCTCGACCGGTTCGGCCGCGATCTCGGGATCGCCTTCCAGCTGGTCGACGACATGCTCGATTTTTCGGCGCGGCAGACCGAGCTCGGCAAGAGCATCGGCGACGACTTCCGCGACGGCAAGATCACTCTGCCGATCCTGCTCGCCTTTGCGCGCGGCGACGAAGAAGAGCGCGCCTTCTGGCGTCGCGTCCTCGAAGAGATGGACCAACGGGCCGGCGATCTCGATCGCGCAATTGGACTGGTCAAGCGACGTGGGGCCCTTGAGGAGACCTTGCGCAGGGCGCGTGCCTATGCTGCCAATGCAATCGAAGCACTATTAGTATTTCCGGATGGGCAGGAGCGGCGGGCGCTGATCGAAGCTGCCTTGTTCGCGACCGAGCGTCGCGCCTGACCCATAAGCCCTTCAACAGGGGCTATCAGCCAGACAATGCGTCGAGCGCGGGCAAACGGTAGCGGTCTTCCGGATCGTCCCAGCCTTTAAAGCGGGGCGGCCGCTTTTCGGCGAAAGCGGCGCGCGACTCGATCAGATCGCTCTTGGCGCCGTGCTCCTTCAACGCCGTGGCGAGACGCTGTTGCTCTGCCGATGGAGCCGGGCGCATTTGGCGCATCATGTGGACCGTGTTGACCCGCGAGGCCGGCGGCAGGGTCAGCAGGTGCTCAGCCATCGCAAGGGCGCTCGGGATGAGCTCATCTCCATCCACCAGGCGATTGAGAAAGCCGATCTCGTAGAAGCGCTCGGCGGTGAAGCGGAAGCCGAGCGCCATCTCCATGGCGATCGGATAGGGCAGGTTTGCGAGGTGTCCATGATTGAAGCCGCCGAGCAGCCAGCGCTTGGCCTCCGATACCTCGAAGACAGCGCCCCGTGCCGCAACCCGCAGATCGGTGCGCTCGACCAGCATGAACCCGCCGCCCATGGCGTAGCCGTTGACCGCGGCGATGACCGGCTTTTCCAATGCTCCGGACATGAAGGGGTCCTCGATCGCTGGCCTGCGCCCACCGGGTGTGCCGTGCTGCAGTGATTCCTTCATGTCTTCGCCGGCACAGAACGCCCGGCCAGTCCCTGTGAAAATCGCGACTTCGAGCTCGTTGTCGCGGCGGAACTCCGTCCAGGTCTCGGCGAGCCGACTGCGCATTTCATGACTGAGCGCATTGAGGCGCTCGGGCCGGTTCATCCGTACGACGAGGACTTGCCCGTGACGCTCGGTTTCGACGACGGCCATCTTTGCCTCTCTCGGTTTTTGCGTCGAGAGCCTATCACCCCCCACGGCCGGGTCAAATTGTCGATCAGGTGCGGGCGAGCTGCGCGTAAAGGCTGTCGGCGTTGGCCCATCGGATCGCCTGCATGAAAGCCTCGACGTAATCGCCTGCCTTGGCGCCGTAATCCATCTGATAGGCGTGCTCGTACATGTCGAGCGCGAGGATCGGCTGGCCGCTCGCCAGAGTTGTCGTGTGGTCTGCCGCCCAGGTATTGATCAGCCGCTTATCGCGTGGATCCCACGTCAGCAGCACCCAGCCGGAGCCGCCGCCTTCGGCCTTGCCCATCGCGACAAATTGCGCGCGCCACCACTCAAAGGAACCGAAATCGCGTGCGAGAGCCTCGGCGAGCACCTGGCCAGGGCGGGTCTCTTCCGGACTGAGCCCGGCAAAGTAGACTTCGTGCAGGATCATCGAATTGGTCGCCATCAACTCCTCGCGCTTTAGCCCGTTGATCAGGTACCCGGGCGCCTTGGCGTAATCGAGCGCGGCGAGCTGCTCGGTGACTTGATTGAGCCGTTTGACTGCGCCGGTATAGTTGTTGGCGTAGTGGCTGGTAAGGATCTTTTCCGACAGTCCTTTGATTTTGGTCGGGTCGAACGGCATTGGCTTGACATCGAATGTCAACGCCTTGGGCCCGGCCGAACCCGGGCCAGCAGTTTGTGCCGCCGCGGGCGACCCCACGGTCGTACCGGCGGCGAGCGCGACGCCTGTCTGCACGAACGCACGCCTGTCGAGATCGACGTTCGTCGGCTTGCTCCAATTCTTTGTATGAGGGAGGTTGATATTGGGCCGGCAGATCGAAGAGTTGGCGCAATTTGTCTCGCAAACCCGATGGGAAGATATTCACGACTCCGTGCGGCGGCACGCAAAGCTTGTGCTGCTGGACACGTTGGGGGTCATTCTGGCTGGTGGCGAGCGGCCCGAGGTGCGACAATTGCGCGAGCGACTGGCGGACACCGCGGGCAGCGGTGCAACGGTTCTCGCGCAGGGTTGGCCAAGCCATGACCCGCGCACGGCAGCATTGCTCAACGGCATTGCCGGGCGGTCGATCGAGCTGTGCGAAGGCTTGCGCTTCGTATCCGGCCAGGCCGCAATGCAAGTGCTGCCCGGTGTATTGGCGGTCGGCGAGCACATCGGGAGTTCCGGCCGCGATATCCTGACCGCTTTGGTCCTCGGTTACGATGTCGCGGCGCGGCTGGCGGGCGGCTTCACGCCACGGCCGCTGGCGCACCAGAACGGTCAGGTATCGCTGCTCGCCGCCGCGGCCGCCGGGGCACGACTGCATGGGCTCGATGGGGCCGGCATCAGCCGCACCATGCGGATCGCCACCACGCTAGTGCTGACGCCGAGCTATACGAACGCTGTCGCGGGCGCCACGGCGCTCAATGTCGCCGGTGGGATGAGTGGCTTTGCCGCCGCTCTGGCACCCGAACTGGCCGGTGCCGGCTTCGAAGCGCAAGAGGACGCGATCGAACAGGCCCTCGGCGACCTAGTCGGAAGCGGCTTCACCGCCGAACACCTGCTCGAAGAACTCGGCACGGTCTGGCACATCACGCGAAACTATTTTCGCCTCTATGCCTGCTGCAACCCGATCCACCCGGCTCTCGATTGCCTGCAAGAGGCGCTGGCGGCGTTGCAGCCGCGGCCCGACCAGATCGAGCGGATCGACATCGCGACCTACCGTTTCGCTTCGGTGATGCGCAATCCGGATCCGCCCAATTATTTCGCGTCGAAATACTCACTGCCTCACGCCGCCGCGGCGATGGCTGTGCGGGGCGGCGCCGGCTACCACGCGCTCGACGACTCCGCTCTGGATGATCCCGCAATCCTAGCACTTCGCCGCCGCGTGCACGTAACGGAAGACCCTGCGATGACTGCAATGGCGCCTCGGCTTAGGCCAGTGCGCGTCACAGTGACCTTGACGGATGGCCGCCACAACACTCATTCCCGAGAGAGCCACAGGGGCGATTTTCAGCAACCTTTCGCCGAGGCCGAGATCCGCGAAAAATTCCGCGAACTAGCAAGCGTTGTGCTGCGCCCGGAGGGGGTAAGCAGCGTCGAGAACGCCGTTGATCGCTGCGAGGAATGGCAGAGCATCGCCGAGCTGACCGGGCTGCTGAGGCGCGACGGTCGCAGCTGAGCCATGGCAGGGGCGCCAGTCGGCGAACTGATCTGGGTTGCGGTCGCGGTGATGGCCGCCGGAGTCGTTACCGGGCTGCTCGCCGGATTGTTCGGGGTTGGCGGCGGCGCTGTTATCGTTCCGGTGCTGTTCGAGGTGTTCCGCCTTCTCGGGGTTCCCGAAGAAGTCCGTATGCAGCTCTGCGTCGGCACCTCTCTTGCGATCATTGTGCCGACGACAGTCCGCTCTTACCAGGCTCATCGAGCAAAGGGCCTCGTCATCGGGGCGGTGGTGCGATCTTGGGCTTTGCCGGCGGTCATCGGTGTTGCGGCAGGGTCGGCAACAGCGGCGTTTGCACCCGCGCGGGTCCTCGAACTCGCCTTCATCCTGATCGCCGGCGTCATCGCCGCCAAGCTCCTCGTTGGCCGCGAGACTTGGGCGCTGGGCAGAAGCCTGCCAGGAACCGGGCCAATGACCGGATACGGCTCTCTTGTCGGACTTGCCTCGTCGCTGATGGGCATCAGCGGCGGTTCGCTCGCCACGATGGTAATGACGCTCTACGGCGTGCCGATTCACAACGCGGTAGCGACCTCAGCCGGCCTCGGTGTTCCGATTACGATCGCCGGCACGCTCGGCTACGTGATCGCCGGTTTATCTCATCAGGCATTATTGCCGCCTCTGTCGGTCGGCTTCGTTTCCGTAATCGGCGTCGTCATGGTCGCGCCGATCTCGAGCTGGATCGCCCCGTTCGGCGCTCGTCTTGCTCATGCCTTGTCGAGGCGGCGGCTGGAAATCGGCTTCGGTCTGTTTCTGATAGCCGCCGCGCTGCGCTTTGTCGTCAATCTGATTTGGGGCTAAGCTACTGGAGCCGGGGCATGACCTTTTCGCAGAGTAGCTGGAGCGAGCGGGTCATTGGCTCCGGCGGGATCAGCGCTCCGAAGTTCAGCTCCGCCAGGATGCCGTTCAGTCCGAGTTCCTCGTGCAGTTGGCGCAGGCGGTCGGCGACGCGTTCCGGGCCGCCGATGATGACCTTGTCACGCATGACTTCTTCGTAGGAGATCGTCCGCACTGTTTCCGCCTCTGCGGCGCGGCGGCGGTTGGGCGAATTTTCGAGCCTCGTGCTCAAGGTCCGGTAACCCGACATGATGCTCTGCTCGGCTTCTTCCCGCGCCTGCCGATCGGTATCGGCGATATGCAGGGTCAGCCGCAGGTAAACCTCTCCGTTACCCTGGTGGCCGGCCTCGCGGTACGCCCGGCGATAAGCGTCAAGGTCCGGGGCCAACGCCGAGAGGGAGCCGCTTCGCACCGCCACAAAGATCGGATACCCGGCCTCGCCGAGCGAAGGGAAGGTCTCCTCGCTGGCGGCAGCGACGCGGATCGGCGGGAACGGCTCCTGAAAGGGTCTCGGTACGGCCGAGGCGTTATTGAAGCTGTAATACTTCCCTTCGAACGAGAAAGTAGGTTGCGCCCAGGCCAGCTTGACAATTTCGAGCGTTTCGAGAAATCGCTCCCGGCTTTCGGAATATGGCACGCCATACGCGACGTAGGATCGCGGATTGCCGCTGCGCCCCACGCCGAACAGCAGTCTTCCTTTGCTGATCTGGTCGATTGTCGCCGTTTCTTCGGCAAGCCGCAGCGGATGGCAGAGCGGCAATACCTGAACGCCTGTGCCAATCTTGATGCGCCGTGTTCGCGCCGCAATCGCGGCGGCGATGGTCAGCGGCGCGGTCAGTACCGAGCGGCGTGGCTGCTGGTGAATTTCGGCGAGCCAGATCGCGTCAAGCCCCCAGCGGTCGGCCGCCTCGATTTGTTCCAGCGCCTCCTCGAATGCTGCGGCCGCGCTCTGGTCCGGCCGACAGTGAAATTCATGGTAGACGCCGATTTCCATTGTTTTCTCCCGCGCACGTGCTCCCAGCCACGTTAATTCCCCATGCCCATCGGGCAAATACAGATTTTCGTTTACCACCCCATCTATCCCTGGTGACGACGTGCTATAGCCAAGGGGGCCGCATCGATCGGCCCCTTTGTTTGTGAGCCCCCTTTGTTTGTGAGATTGGGCCGATGGCGGATTTGAACCCCTCGATCGACGTGATCCTCTCCGAGATTGCCGAGGCGCGATCTCCCGAGGCTCTAGAGGAGCTGCGCATCAAGGTGCTCGGGCGACGCGGGTCATTGACCTTGGCGATGCGCGAGTTGGGCGCACTCGAGCCGGAAGAGCGGCGTCGCAGTGGCGCCGCGATGAACGACGCGAAAGACCGCATCACGGCAGCGCTCGGCGAAGCCGCAGCGCGGCTCGGGCGGGCCGCGCTCGACCAACGGATCGCCGGCGAGCGCGCGGATGTGACCCTCCCGGTACCGTTCGCTACTGCCGGGCGGCTTCACCCGATCAGCCAGACCATCGACGAGATCGTCGCGATTTTTGGCGAGATGGGCTTTGCGGTCGCCGAAGGGCCGCATATCGAGGAGGATTTCTATAATTTCACGGCTCTCAACATCCCGCCCGAACACCCGGCGAGGCAGGAGCACGACACCTTCTACCTGCCGCCGCGGCCGGGGTATCGCACCAATCGGGCCGCCACCTCGGCAGCGGATGGTGGTGACGGCAGCCGGCTCGTGCTGCGCACCCACACCTCGCCGGTGCAGATCCGCACGATGCTGGCGCAGCAGCCGCCGATCCGCATCATCGTGCCCGGGCGCACCTTCCGCTGCGACCACGACGCGACGCATTCGCCGATGTTTCATCAGGTCGAGGGGCTGGTGATCGACCGCACCACGCATATGGGGCATCTGAAGGGCTGCTTGATCGAGTTCTGCCGCGCCTTTTTCGGGCTCGACGACCTACCGGTGCGGTTTCGGCCGAGCTATTTCCCGTTCACTGAACCCTCGGCCGAGGTCGACATCGGTTGCTCGCGCAGCGCCGGCGAGCTGAAGATCGGCGCCGGCGGCGACTGGCTCGAGATACTGGGCAGCGGCATGGTCCACCCGCAGGTGCTGAAGAATTGCGGCATCGACCCGTCGGAGTACCAGGGTTTTGCCTTTGGAATGGGGATTGAGCGCATCGCGATGCTAAAATACGGCATCCCGGACCTGCGCGCGTTTTACGATTCCGACCTGCGCTGGCTGCGGCATTACGGCTTTCTGCCGCTCGACATTCCTTCGCTCGTGCGCGGCCCGCTTCCGGGAGGGGCGGCATGAAGACGACATTAGCCTGGCTGAAGGAGCATCTCGAGACCGAGACCCCGCTCGACGCGATTATCGACCGGCTGGTGATGCTCGGTCACGATGTCGAAGGGGTCGAGAACCGCGCGGCCGGTCTCGAACCCTTCACCGTCGCGTCGGTCGCGTCGGCTGAACGCCATCCCAATGCCGACCGGCTGCGGGTCTGCATCGTCGACACTGGGAAGGGGCAGGTCCAGGTGGTCTGTGGCGCGCCAAACGCCCGGACCGGGATGAAGGGCGTTTTCGCCCCTGCCGGCACCGTCATCCCGCGCACCGGTGCGTTGCTGAAGGAAACAGTGATCCGCGGCGTGGCGTCGCGCGGCATGCTATGCTCCGCGTACGAGCTCGGCCTCGGCGAAGATCACGAAGGCATCATCGAGCTGCCGCAGGACGCGCCGGTCGGCGCGCCCTATGCCGACCTTGTCGGTCTCGGCGACACCGTCCTCGATATCAAGGTGACGCCAAACCGCGCCGACTGCCTCGGCGTGCGCGGCATTGCGCGCGATCTCGCCGCCGCTGGGCTCGGACGGCTGAAGTCGCTTGATACGACCCCGGTTCCCGGCCGCTTTCAGTCGCCCTTCGGCATCGAGATCGAGGACCGCACCGCGTGCCCGCTATTTCTCGGGCGGCACATTCGCGGCCTTCGCAACGGGCCGAGCCCGGATTGGCTGCGAAAGAAGCTTGAGGCGATCGGACTGCGGCCGATCTCGGCTCTCGTCGACATCACGAATTTCCTGACGTTCGACCTCGACCGGCCATTGCATGTCTTCGATGCGGGCCGGCTCGCCGGCGATCTGACGGTGCGTTTGGCGAGGCCCGGCGAAACCCTGCTCGCCCTCAACGGACAGGATTACGCGCTCGATCCGGAAATTACGGTCATTGCCGATGCGGCCGGCGTGCAGAGTCTCGGCGGCGTGATCGGCGGCGAGGGGACCGGATGCACCGAAGCCACGACCGAGGTCATGATCGAGGCGGCGCTTTTCGATCCGGTCCGCACCGCGGCGACGGGCCGAAAGCTCAACATTGCAAGCGACGCCCGCTATCGCTTCGAGCGCGGCCTCGACCCGGAATTTGTCCGGCCTGGATTGGAAATCGCGACGCGGCTGATGCTGGAGCTGTGCGGCGGCGAGGCGTCGGAGGTCATCACGGCCGGCGCTGTGCCCGATTGGCGGCGGCGATACGTGTTGCGCGCGGAGCGCCCGGCAACGCTCGGCGGGCTCCACATTCCGCACGAAGAGAGCGCCGAGATCTTGACGGCGCTCGGATGCGCCGTCGAGACCATGGCAGGAGGGGACCTCTCGGTCGAGCCGCCGTCATGGCGCGGCGACATCGTCGGTGAGGCCGATCTCGTCGAGGAGGTGTTGCGCATCAAGGGCTACGACCAGATTCCGGCTGTCCCGCTCGAACGCGCGACGCCGCTGTCGCGCCCGGCATTGGGGCCGACCCAACGCCGGGCCGAACTTGTCCGCCGCAGTCTCGCCGAACGCGGGCTCACCGAGAGCGTGACGTTTTCCTTTGTCGCGACGCACGAGGCAGAATTGTTCGGCGGAGCCAAGCCGGAATTGCGCCTCGTCAATCCGATCAGCGCCGATCTCGACGCGATGCGCCCATCCGTGCTGCCGGGCCTCGTCGCCGCGGCGCGGCGCAACGCCGACCGCGGCTTTCCCGATGCTGCATTGTTCGAGCTGGGGCCCCTCTATCGCGACGACACGCCGGAGGGCCAGGTGCTCACTGCCGCGGGCGTGCGCAGCGGGCATACCGGCTCGAAGCACTGGCGTGCGTCGGCCCGCGAGGCCGATCTTTACGACGTCAAGGCCGATGCCCTCGCCGCCCTCGCCGCGATGGGCGCGCCGGCGGAGAACATCCAGGTCACCGCCGATCCGCCCCCCTGGTACCACCCGGGCCGGGCCGGCACATTGCGACTTGGGGCCACGGTGCTCGGCGCCTTTGGCGAATTGCATCCGGCGGTGCTTGACGCGCTCGATGCGCGCTCGCCGATCGCTGGCTTCGAGGTGTTTCTCGACGCGGTGCCGGCGCCTCGTGCTGCGCGACCGAAGCCGCCACTGCCCCTCTCGGTATTCCAGCCGATCGAGCGCGATTTTGCTTTTGTCGTCGACCGCGACCTGCCGGCCGAGACCTTGCTGCGCGCCGCCCGCGGCGTCGACCGCAAGCTCGCCTCCGAGATTCGTCTGTTCGATGTCTACGAAGGGGCGGGTCTGCCCGAGGGCAAAAAATCGCTGGCGATCACAGTGGTACTGCAGCCGCAGGAGCGGACCCTGACCGATGCCGAGATAGAAGGCTTTTCGAAGCGCTTGATCGCACAAGTCGAAAAGGCGACCGGCGGCCAATTGCGCGGATGAACAAGCCCCGGCTGTCGGCAGCCGCCCAGACTGCCGGCTTTCTGCTGCTGGTGACTGCCATACTGTTCGGGTCGGCCGGCCGCTTCGATATTCCAATGTTTTGGCTGTATCTCGCGGTGCTCGCGGGCGTTTGCATCGCCAGCTTGTTTCTGATCGACGCGGATCTGGCGCAGGAGCGCATGCGGCCCGGCGGTAAGCCGATCGGGCTGCGGCTCCAGCTCGTCTTTTTACTGTGCATCGCGCATTGGGCGATCGCGGGTCTCGATTGCGGCCGGATGCACTGGTCGGACCACATCCCGCTGCCGGTTCGGCTCGCGGGGATTATTGCATTCGCTGCCGGGTTGGCGCTCTTCGTCTGGGCAATGCACGTCAACCGGTTCTTCTCCTCGATCGTGCGAATCCAGCGCGAGCGCGGCCATCACCTCGTCACTGGCGGTCCCTACCGGTGGGTGCGGCACCCCGGCTACACCGGCGCGCTCGCCGCCATCCTTGCGAGCGGGATTGCGCTCTGCTCGTGGATCGCCGCAGCAATCGGCGTGTCCGGCCTGCCGCTGCTTTTTTGGCGGGTGATTGCTGAAGACCGGACTCTGATCGCGGAACTGCCCGGCTATGCCGAATATGCCCGGCGGGTTCGCTGGCGGCTGCTCCCTGGCGTCTGGTGACCGGTTAGCCGATCGGCGCCGCGCCCGCCTGCAGCCATTATGATCTGTCTACGGAATCTGGCAGGCCGGTAGCACGGCTTGCTACCGGCCTGCCAGCTTGGCCTGCCAGCTTGGCCTGACTACCGGGTCCTTATCGCTGCTAGTCGGCGATGCTGTATGGCGGCGTCATCTGCCACTGGCAGAGTTGTGACGCCTGCTCACGCGCTTCGTCGGTGAGCGCGTCGCCGTGCGGCGCGTCGGGCGGCGCGAAGCCCCAGAAGCGAACCGCGCGCAGCTTTGCCATCGCATTGCCGCCAAAGTTCGCTCTGTCGACGATGTGGGCCGCGGGCGGGTTCGGTGAACGGAACGTATTGAGCTTGACGTCGTTGCCCGTGACGCCGGGCAGACAGTACCACCACGCGTCGGTGACATAGAGATCGTTGTCGGCGAAGAGCTGGAACTTCTTCGTGAATTGGCCATTGGCGTGATCTATGAACGACGCGGCATCGTTCGGCGCCGAGACTGAGACGCCGGGCCCGTGATAGCCGTCGTTCGCGGTGTAACCGTTTGCCGACAGGAACTGGAGGCAATCGACCGCATTGTCCTCATCCGTGTGCACGTCCCAGACAAACGCGGCGTGACCGTGGCCGCTCACCCAGTCGATGCCGATCAAATCGCCGCGACGAACATCGCGGGTATCGATCGCATAGCCGAGATTGAAAAACGCGGTCGCGAGCGCCGAATCGTCGCAGTGCGGCCACCCGTGTTTGTCGAACAGCTGCTTGCGCGCGGTGATGACTGCCGCCGGCACGTCCGGGTCGGATTGGAAGTAAAAGCCGTTGTGCAGCATGTAGTAATCGACCGGCAGGGCGAGCGTGCCCGCGCCGTTGTTGATCGCGGGCGCGTACTCTGTCGCGTCGTCGGTCGCTCCGCCCGGGTCGAACATCATACCGATGCACGTCGCCGTGAACGGCGAGCAGGAAGTTGTCTGTTTCGAGCTCGGCTTGCCCCAGCCCGAGATCTGCTGCAGCACGCTGCCGCCATAGCCGCCGCCGTTCGCATCGCGGGAGGCTTCCCAGATCTGGATCATCCGCTCGAGGCCGCCCGTCGGAACCGACGGTTTCGGGTCGAAATCGTCAGGAATGGACATCGAAAAATCTCCTTGCGGCTCGCTAGAGCCGTCTATGAACAGGTGTTCGCCAGATGGACGGTCGATCCGCCCACCTCGATAAAATAGCTCACTGAAACCCGGGAAATGTGTGAAGTAGTTAACATTGGCCGGCGGCTGAGGGAGCCAATGCGGCGCCGCCACTCGCCATCGCATCATTCACAAGAGCACTGCAGCTAAGTGGGCGGCGCCTTTCAGCGTCCTAGGGCGGTGGATGCTGACGCGTGCCAGATTTTTCTCACGCCGCCGCGGCAGACCTGCGTCCTTCGAGCACCTCACGAATCCCCGCGATGATCCGGTTGCGGTCCGGAAAAACGTGGTTTTCGAGGACCGGGCTGTAGGGTATGGGCACTTGCAATGCACAGACCCGTTTCACCGGCGCCTTGAGCCGCGCGAAAGTCGTCGGATCCTCAGAAACGATTGCGGCGACTTCTGCGGAGAAGCCGGCGGTCGGTCCGGCCTCGTCCGCGATGACCAGTCGGCCCGTTTTCCTCACTGAGCTGCGTATTGTCTCCACGTCGAGCGGCACCAATGTGCGCGGATCGACGACCTCGACCGAGATGCCTTCTTTGGCGAGCTCTTCGGCCGCCGCCAGCGCCTCGTGCACGAGCCAGGCGAGGGCGACGACGGTGACGTCAGTGCCCTCGCGCTTGACGTCGGCCTTACCGAGCGGGATCGTATAGTCTTCCTCGGGCACCGGCCCCTTGCGGGTCATCAGCCGGCTCGATTCGAACGAAATGACAGGGTTGTTGTCGCGGATCGCTGTCTTCAGCAGGCCCTTGATGTCGTGGGGCGTGGAGGGCAGGAACATCTTCAAGCCGGCCACATTCATGAACATCGAATAGGGCGACTGCGAATGCTGCGCTGCGACTAGGCCGCCGCCCCCGACGGCGGCCCGATAAAGGATCGGGAAGGTCACTTGGCCGCCGAACATGTAGTGGATTTTCGCGGCCTGATTGACGATCTGGTCCATCGCGACGAAGCAGAACGTCACCTGCCGCCAGTCGACGATCGGTCGGAAGCCCGAGCCGGCAGCACCAATCGACATGCCGGTCAGCGCCGCTTCGGTGATCGGGGTCGCTCTGATCCGCTGCGGGCCGAACTCCTTGAGCAGCGGCGGCAACGCGTCGGTCGACATGTAGAAGATCTTGGGATCGCGGCGCATCTCCTCGGCGACCGCCTCGACCGCGGCCTCGTTGTAGGTCAGCTCTCGCATCGTCCGCTCCTCGCGTCAGGCCGCAAAAACATCGTCGGTCGCCTGCTCAGGTAACGGGAAGGGGCTGGCCTCGGCGAAGGCGACGGCGGTCTCGAGAGCGGCCATGACGTCGTCCTCTATGGCCCCTAGCCCGGCGTCGTCGAGCTCGCCCTGGTCTCTGAGTAGCCGCCCGAGCAGCGCGATCGGATCCTTCCGCTTCCACGCTTCGACCTCCCCCGGGTCGCGAGGATCAGGCTGTCCTCGGCGTTCCGTGTGCGAACGCCAGCGGTAGGTCTTGCACTCGATCAGGGTCGGGCCGCCGCCCGAGCGCGCCCGCTCCACGGCGGTGTTTGCCGCCTGATAGACCGCGAAGATGTCGTTGCCGTCGACCACGACGCCCGGAATACCGTAGCCCGCCGCGCGCTCCGCCACATCGCTCAGCGCGTGGGTCGCAGCGGCCGAAGTCTGCGCCGCATAGAAGTTGTTTTCGCACACGTAGAGCATAGGCAACTTCCAGGTCGCCGCGATATTGAGGCACTCGTGGAACGGCCCCGCATTCGATGCTCCGTCTCCGAAGAAGGAGACCGCGACACCGCCCTTGCCTTCCATCTGCGCCGCGAGGCCGGCGCCGGTGACAATCGCGATTCCGCCCGCGACGATGCCATTGGCGCCGAGCATGCCGATGCCGAAATCGGCAATGTGCATCGAGCCGCCCTTGCCCTTGCAGTAGCCCGTTTGCCGTCCATAGAGCTCGGCCATCATGCGGTTGAGGTCCGCGCCCTTGGCGATGCAGTGGCCATGGCCGCGATGTGTCGAGATGATCCGGTCGCTCTGGTCGAGCGCAGAACAGACGCCGACGGCGACCGCCTCCTCACCGATATAGCAGTGCACGACGCCGTAGATCTTGCCGGCCAGATAGTCGGCCGAGGCGCGCTCCTCGAAGCGGCGGATTGTCAGCATCCGGCGCAACATCTCGCGCTGCTTGTCGGGCGGCAGGTTCGGCGAGAGGCTTTGCATGGAAGTGCTCCCTTCGGGCCGGTCGCAGCACGTCATGATGAGCCAGCGCCGGCGGGCTGGCAACCGCTGCTAAATCACGCGACGCGATCGCCTTGCTTGATTTCGACCGTCCGGTTGTCGACGGCGGGGAGCATGCGCGCGGGGTCGCGAGTAACGACGACATCGAGCACCGTTGGACGGCTGCGCTCGGCGAGTCCCGTTGCCAGCGCGTCGGCGAGCCGGTCCGGATCCTCGATGCGAATGCTATTGCAGCCCATCGCGCGGGCGATTGCCGCGTAATCCATCTCGACGAGATCCGAGGATTGGTAACGGCCGCGGAACATCGCGTGCTGCAGCGCTTTGACGTAACCCGAGGCGGCATTGTTGACGACGACGATCGTGAGTCCGATCCCAGCACGGCGCGCGGTTTCGAGCTCGCCCAACATCATGTTGAAGCCGCCATCGCCGGTGATCGCGACGACCGCCGTTGCGGGCGCGGCGAGCGCCGCCCCGATGCCGCCAGGCACCCCATAGCCGATCGAAGCAAAGCCGCGGTCGGGGATGAAATGCCGCCCGGCGATCTTTGTGTCGTAGAGGAGCCCGGTCCAATGTCCCGCGAACCCGCCATCGGCGACCAGAAGACTGTCGGCCGGCAGGGCCCGGTTCAGTTCGCGGCAGAGGCGCGCCATGTGGACCGGGCGCTCCTCTGAATCGAGCCGGGGCGAGGCTTCCTCCCGCCACGCCGCCATGCGCCTCGGGATCTCGCCGATGTATTCGGCGCGGGTGGCGCGGGACGGCCGTGCGTCCTCGGCCAGTGCTTCGGCGAGGTCTTCGAGCCCGGCCCGCGCGTCGCCCCACAGCGCGACCTCGGCCGGTACGCAGCGGCCGATCTCCTCGGCGACGATCTCCAGGTGAATGAGCGGGATCGCGCGCGACGGCAGCGCATAGCGCTTGGTGGCGATCTCCCCGAGCTTGCAGCCGACAGCGACCAGACAATCCGACGCCTCGATCAGCTCGTTGGCGATCCGCGAATAGCGGCCGAACAGCCCGGTCGACAGCCGATGTGTACAGGGGATGCCGCCCTTGCCGCTCATCGTATGCGCGACCGGGATCGACTGCGCCTCGGCGAGCGCCAGCAATGCCTCGTATCCTTCCGAGAGATGGATGCCGCCGCCGACTAGGATCAGCGGGCGCTTGGCGCGCGCGATCAATGCCGCGGCGCGCGCGATATCGGCGCGGTCGGGCCGGATGCGCCGCGCGGGAGCGCGCAACGTCGCCGGGTCGATCGCGAAATCTTCGGCGGCGAAATCGTGCTCGCCGTGGCAGACATCCTCGGGCACATCGAGCAGAACGGGTCCCGGCCTACCCGAGGTCGCCACCGCGAAGGCGCGGCGCAGCAATTCGGGGACCCGGCTCGTCTGCTCGACCCGGATCAGCTCCTTGACCGCCGGCCGCAGGATTTCAACCTGACGGCATTCCTGGGTCATGTTTTTCCAGGAATGGCCGCGGTTGGTGTCCCCGGCAAACGCCACGACCGGGGTTCCGGCGTTCAGCGCCTCGACGAGGCCGGTGACCAGATTGGTCGCGCCGGGACCGAGCGTGCCGTCGCACACTCCCGGCCGGTTGGTGACCCGCGCATAGGCTTCGGCGGCAAAGGCGCCGCAGCGCTCGTCGTTGATCAAGAAGTGCCGCAGGCCGAGCTGCGCCAGCGCATCGTAGAATGGCAACAGTTGGAAACCGCCCATTCCGAACATCGGCCCGACCTCGGCGAGCCGCAGCATCTCGGCCATCGCGCGGCCGCCGTTCATGCGGCCGGAAGGACGGTTGCTGATGCGGTTGGCTTCGCTCATCGTTGCTTCTCCCGGTCGGTTGCAATGCGGCGGACAGCAGCGACAAACTCGCGCGCGCTGGCACCAGGCGCGATGCCGAGCGCAGCGGCGCGCGCATTGACGCGAGACACGATACCACCCTCGTAGGTGGAGCGCGCGTCGCCGATGCGCGCGCTCGATGCCGCGACGGTAGCGGCGGCGATGCCACGGGCATCGAGCGCCGGCAGCCGGGTCACCCCTGCCTCGTCGATGCCGATCCCGGCATCGTTGAAAAGCGCCGCCAATGCATCGTATTTGAGCGCTGTCGCCGGCTGACCTCCCAGCAATCCGCCATGCGAGCCGGTGACAACAATCGCGCCGACATGCTCGGGGCCGACCGCCGAGGCGGAATCGAGCGCCCAGACCGGGAGCGGCTCGGCGACCAGCAGAAACGCCGATTCGAGCGCGGGCGGCGGTTCTCGGCCGCTCGCCGCCGCCTGCGCCAGAGCGCGGGCGGCTTCATGGCAGGAGATGCCCGCACGGCAGCCGAGCGCGACTGCAGGCGGATTTGCGTGGGTGACAATCCCGCGCGCCATCATATCGGCGCCGTCGCCGATGCGCGCAGTCATGTGGCCGACCGCAGCGGCCGGGATGCCGAGCTGCGCGAGATATTCGAGCCCGGCAATACCGGCGGCGTCCCGCCCGATCCCGGCGTCATTGAAGATTGACGCAGCAACGCCGAGCTTTGCCGCGACATAGGCGGCATAGATTCCCCCATGCGAGCCATTGACGACAACGGCGCCTTTGGCTTCGGGACCGATGCGGGTGATGCTGTCGACAGTTGCGATCGGCGCGGGCATGGAAGGCATGGGAGCGTCTCGCGCATCCGAAAGTGAACCTGGGGGTGTCAGTAGCTCGGTTTGGACGGAAACGGTGTCAGCTGAAGCTCGTGGGTCCAGCACGACCGGTCCTGCGTGTGCAGGTACCAGAACGCCTCGGCGATCTTGACCGGATTGATGATGAGATCGCGGCGGTTCTGATTTCTCGGCAATGCCCGGGTTCCGGGCGAGTCGATCGTGCCGTCGATGACGATGTTGGCGACGTGCACACCGTGCTCGGAATACTCCTCGGTCAGCACCTGCGCCAAGGTGCGCATCATGACCCTGGGGTAATACA
>Ga0306925_10001512_pt1 | contig 19186 bp, 20 predicted proteins | sample flu12Cox44000176_FD_203755 | JGI IMG/M metagenome (GOLD analysis project Ga0306925, IMG submission 203755) | Lab enrichment of tropical soil microbial communities from Luquillo Experimental Forest, Puerto Rico - flux8day.12C.oxic.44.000.176 (v2)... | ecosystem: Environmental > Terrestrial >... | reverse complement strand
GCAGATCGCGCGCTCGGGCGGGATCTCGCGCGGCGGCATCTTGCACCCGAGCTTTCGCTGCAGGATTTGCACGGCCTTGAGCGGATGATCGACCGGCGCCTCCCCGATCATCAGGCAGAAGCGCGAGAGATTGCAGCCGATCATGTTGTAGAGCGCGCGATGCCCCGGATGCCCTTTGATATTCTCGAACAGCAGCGCGGGGCTGCGCTCGCTGCCCACAAGATAGGTGATGGTCGCCGCCTCCAGATCGGGATCGACCTGCGCCGTGATGCGTTTGAGCTCGCCGAGCGCCTCGACCTTTTCCAGCCAGGCGTCGAGATCGCTGCTGTTGGCACCGCGCGCCGTGCGTTGGATTTCCGAAGGCTCGCTACGTGGGCCGCTTCCCGCTGCACCAACCGTGACGCTCATGTCCATGCGAGACCTCCCTGCTGGCTCAGCGCAAGCTGCGCACGGGCCTAAAGTTTAGTCGAGCGGGACAGCTGCGCAACAAAAAGCCCGGCCTGTAGCCGGGCCAGGCGTGCCGTGCATTTTGCGGGCGGTCACAAGCTCGACATCACCCCTTCCAGCCCAAGAAGATGTGCGAGCGACTTGAGCTCTCGCTTCTGATCGTCATTGAAGCTCATGACCAGCGGGAAACCGGCGGACTTGAGCCCGTCCATGTTCACCTTGCTCATATCGATTGCGGCCGTGCGGGATCCAGGCGATTTCGGATCCTTCTTGTACTCCATCTTGCGAAGCTCGGCCGCAACCGCCGGCCAGTAGCGCTCCTGATCGCGCGTCAGATTGAGCCGTTTCTTAATGCTGGCGATCTGCGACTCGTTGAGAACAGCATTCGAGCGATGCATGGGCCGGGCGGCCGCAGGCCTGGGAATCGCCGCCGCAGCGGGCGCAACCGAAACCGGCACAGTCGCTGCTTCCGGCTCCTCCACGCCAGCGATAGAAGCCATATAGAGCGGCTTGGGATCAAGGAGCGTGATGCCGGCATCGGCCGAGGCCAAGGCCATCGTCACCGGCGCAGTGGGCGCGACTTCCGCCCAATCGCTTGGAAACCGCAGGTTTACCGCATCTGAGGCTGACGCCTCGATGCGGTCACGCTCAATCTCCGAGCTTGACCCAATGGTGCCCAACCCGCTTCCATTGAAGGCTGCGGAGAAGCCGAAAAAGCCAGCAGTGCCAAGGAGGCCGACACACGCCAGCACGGCCATATCGGTGCGTGCGAACCGTACCGCCATCCCCTTGCCCCCGATTTTCCGCCCCTATTGTTTTGCCGAAGCAAGCTTAATTATGGCTTAGCCAGCGATTTTCCCGCCGTTTCCGTGCCGGACGGGCTGAGGCGGCCGAAGTAACGCCAGCATTTCGCCTCGTTGCCGTCGCAATGCGAGAAGCCCGGCATCACTGCCGGGCCTCTCACATTGCATTGGCATACAAACTTTGGAACCTCAGGCTGCCTCGTCCTCGACCCCGGTCCCTTCCTCGTCTTCCCCTTCTCCCTCGCCCTCGGCGGGCTTTGGACCGCGGCGCGGACCTTTGGCCAAGGCTGCTTCGATCTCCTTGATCGCCTCGGTCTCGGTAATGCGCTGCACGACCGAGATTTCACGCGCCAACCGGTCGAGCGCCGCCTCATAGAGCTGGCGCTCCGAGTACGACTGCTCGGGCTGGGTCTCCGAACGGAAGAGATCGCGGACAACCTCTGCGATCGCGACGATGTCACCGGAATTGATCTTGGCCTCATATTCCTGGGCCCGGCGCGACCACATGGTCCGCTTGATGCGGGCGCGCCCCTTGAGCGTCTCGAGCGCGCGCTTCACCAGCGGCGCTTCCGCCAGCTTACGCATGCCGACCGAGGCAACCTTCGCAATCGGGACCCGCAACGTCATCTTGTCCTTCACGAAATTGATGACGAACAGCTCAAGCTTGGCGCCCGCGACCTCCTGCTCCTCAATGGCGACGATCTGGCCGACACCGTGGGAGGGGTAAACGATGAACTCAGTGGTCTTGAATCCGTGCCGCTGCGTCGCCTTTTTGGCCGTCATTCCGGGGGTCGCTCCTTCATCGGGCCTGCGCGCGGACGCAACTTCTTCAGGCTTGCGGGTTTCGGGCTTGCGGGTGCGCACGGACTCGTGCGGCTTGCGGACTCGCGCAGGTGCCTTGGCCACGGGACCGGCATGGCGCGTTGCCGCACGCGGCGGCTTCGCGCTCCGCCGATGACTGCTGACGGAAGTCTTTTTTGTGCGCCGGGTTGCGGCGGCGGTCTTTTTCGAGCGATGGCGTGTTTTTGCTGCCACGGCTTTTGCGTGGATATCACGTCCCTGGTTGAGGGTTCCTCGGAATGCCCCGAAAAATAAGGCTCCCAATCAGGGAGCGCCTCGGGTGCGGTGCATGGCTCATTTTTTCAATATATAGCACATTTTTGGCAGAAATCAAAGGCTTGTCGGGTCGCAGAAGTCTAATTTGCTGCCTCTGGATATTACAATTTCGTCATCGCTGGTTAATTCGTGCGCTCAGTCTCCGGTTCCGGGGTTCGACGAGAACTGGGTTTTCAGCTTGTCAGGCACGTCCTCCCAGTCCTTGGCATCGGCCGGCGGCTCCTTCTTGGTGGTGATGTTTGGCCAGATTTTCGAAAAGTCAGCGTTAAGCTTGAGAAAGGACTCTAGGCCCGGCTCAGTATCCGGCTTGATTGCCTCGATCGGGCATTCCGGCTCGCAAACACCACAGTCGATGCACTCGTCAGGGTGGATCACGAGCATGTTCTCCCCTTCGTAGAAGCAATCGACGGGGCACACCTCAACGCAGTCCATGTACTTGCACTTAATGCAACTTTCGACGACGACGTAGGTCATTCGCAAGCTCTCCGGCCGGCTGAGTAGCGCATGCCCTGAAATGAGGCAATACTGGCCCCCCAAGCTATGCCGTGCAGCAACTAATTTAGCGAGGCATCTCGTGGCGGCGCGCAAGCTGATCGAGAGCTTCACAGAGCCTGCGCGCCTCCTCGGCCGAACCGCGGCGCTCCGCAAAGGCAAGAACCCTGACCACTTGCACGGCACGATCGAGCGCAACGGTCACGACGTCCCCGGGGCGCACGGTCCGGCTTGCGGCGTCAACGCGCTGGCCATTGATCCGCAATTGTCCTGACGCGGCCAGCGCCGCGGCCGCCGCACGGGTGCGTACAATCCGTGCGTGCCACAACCATTTGTCGATGCGCTGGCGATCCAAACGCGACGCGCGCGATCAGCGCGGCTCCTTGCTGCCCGCCTCCAGCTGCTCCTTGAGTTTGGCGAGCTTGGCAAACGGTGAGTTTGGGTCGGGGTCCTGCTGCCGACGGGTCCCCCCGTCCCCTCCCGCCTTGATGTACTTGGCGCGCAATGCCGGGTCGCGCTCGGGCCGATCAGCGGCCGCAACACGCTGGCCGCGCGCGGGCCCCTGCGAGCGCCTCGGCCGCTCGGAAACTTCCATGCGGTTCTCGCCATGAGCGCGACCGACGCGTGTCGATTGTGGCGCACGGAGCTGGTCGGAATGTTCGATGCGCTCGCCATGCATCCGGCGGCGGCTTCGAGAGCGCTCCTTGCGATCATTACCGGGATGCATGGAGACTGGCGGAGCATGGGGCGCGTGTGCTGGCGCCTCGACCGTACCGACCTCGTCCGGCGCCGTTGGTGCCTTGTCGCCAGCGGCGACGGGTGCCGTCATGTTACGACGCCGTCGGCTGGATGAAGGTTCCCGTCGACGCGGACCGCGTCGGTCCTCGCGTCGCGGCGGCCGCCAAACTTCAATCAATTCCACGGCCACAGCCGCCTCCGCCGACAGAATTGGGGCGGCCTCACTCCGGCTTTCGGCCTGCTCGGAAATGGTGGTTGTCGGCGCTTTCGCTGCCTCTGTCAGGTTCGGAGCACCATCCCCTGTTTTCTGTGCAAGCGTTGAATCCTGCGACGGTGCTGTCACGCTCCCGTCGGGCTGATCGGGTTCCACGGGAGCGACAACCAAAGCCTTTGCTTCAAGGGGGTCCGCAGGCAATTCGGCGGGATCTGCGGTCGGTGGCGGAACGGGTTCTTCAGCTCCGGCATCGGCGCCGACCGCGCCCGTAGCTGCAGCCGCAGATTGCGCGGGCGGATGCGGAGCGGGCTCCGAGACGCTCAGAGTCGGGACGGGCTTTGGCCGCGTCTCCATGCGATAGCCGAGCGAGCGCAGAACCGATGCGAAGTCCTCGCCCGAGCAGCCGGCGAGCGAGGTCATGCCTACAGTTACGGCGAACCCGAAACCATCGATTGCACCCGGCGGCTTGGGGGCGACGGCGCCGGCCCGCCAGGCGAGCGCGGGACGAATGAGATCGGCAAGGCGTTCCAGAATATCGACGCGCACCGCGCGCACCCCACAGACCCGATAGCCGGCGGTGCGATAGAGCACCTTGTCGGCATTGGTTTCGGCGGCGATCGAAGTTCGCCCGCTGCCGGCGAGTTGGACAATGGCGGCAAGTCCCTCGCTCTCCGCCCCGCCGTGCTTAAGCAGCCAGAGCTGGGTTGCCAGAATGCGCGGGGCGGGCTTGAGCAGGCCCGGCAGATAGACGTGATAGGCGCCGAAGCGAACTCCATATTTGCGCAGGCTGGCACGCGCCGACTGGTCGAGGCTCTTGATCTCCTCAGCAACTCTCGGGCGATCGAGAACCCCAAGCGCTTCGATGAGCTGGTAGGCGACGCCACGCGCGATGCCCGTCACGTCGTCGGCAGCGGCAAGCCGGAACAGCGGCTCCAGGATTCTCTCGATATGAGACTTGAGCCAGAACTCCAGGCGCGCCTGCACGCCGTCGCGGGGCGCCCCGCTGAGATGCTCGTCACAGATGATGCGAAGGCGAGGTTTGAGCGCCTCCTCGCCAGCCGTAAGCCGGGCAACCGGCTGTCCGAGCCATCGAATGGTTCCGTCATTCGAGAGAACGATTTGACCGTCGGCGGCCTGCGCCAGCCGCGTTGCGCGCGCGCTGATCTCGCCCGCCAGCGCTTTTTGCGCCGCACCGGCGAGCGCCTTGGCATCGGAGCCCGCCGTCGAGCTTTCGGGCGTGAACATGAAACCATCCAGCCGGCCGATCACGTGGCCTTCCACCACGACCTCGCCGCTTTTGCTGATGTCGGTTTCCAGCGCCGTGTTCTCACGCAGCCGACGCATGAGCACGCTGGTACGGCGGTCCACGAAGCGCTCGGTGAGCCGCTCGTGGAGCGCGTCCGACAGCTTGTCCTCAATGGCGCGGGTAATGCCTTGCCAGTGCTCGGGATCCGCAAGCCAGTCCGGACGGTTCGCGGCGAACGTCCAAGTTCTGATATGAGCAATGCGGTTCGACAATGTATCGATGTCGCCATCGATATGATCGGCCTGCTCAACCTGACGAGCGAACCAGTCGGTCGGGATTGCGCCCTCCCGCATCAGAAACTCATAAATCGTGGTTGCAAGCTCGGCATGGGTCGCGGGCGAGATTTTGCGATAGTCCGGAACCTGGCACACATCCCACAGCCGCTCGACCGCCGCGCGCGTGGTGGCGAGTGCACGCATGTCATCGTCGCGGGCGGCGTGCTCCAGCACCTGGATATCCTCGGCAATAGGCGCGCGGGTGAGGCAGCTGCCCTCCTTCGGCGTCTGCGCCAGCGAAGCCTGCAAGGCGCCGATGCTGGAAAAATCGAGGGCCGTGTTGCGCCACTGCAGGACCTTGATCGGCTCGAACGAGTGGCTCTCGAGCGCCTGCGCAAGCTCGGTCTCGAACGGCGGGCACCTGCCGGTTGTGCCGAACGTGCCGTTACGGGTGGCGCGGCCAGCGCGGCCCGCAATCTGCGCAAGCTCGGCCGGAATGAGCCGGCGAAACTGATAACCGTCGAACTTGCGGTCGGATGCGAATGCAACGTGATCGACGTCCAGATTGAGACCCATTCCAATCGCATCGGTCGCCACGAGATACTCGACATCGCCGGATTGGTAGAGCTCCACCTGCGCATTGCGGGTGCGCGGTGAAAGCGCACCCAGGACCACCGCGGCTCCGCCGCGCTGGCGGCGGATCAGCTCGGCAATGGCGTAGACCTCCTCGGCGGAGAACGCGACCACGGCCGACCGGCGAGGCAGCCGCGTGATCTTCCTCTCGCCTGCGAACGTGAGCTGTGACAGGCGTGGTCGGGTCAGCACGTGGGCGCCGGGCAGAAGCCGCTCCACCATGGGCCGGACCGTCTGCGCCCCGAGCACCAGTGTCTCCTCCCGGCCGCGCCGATTGAGCATGCGGTCGGTGAAGACGTGTCCGCGATCGAGGTCTGCGCCGAGCTGCACTTCGTCGATGGCGAGAAAAGCCACGTCCAGATCGCGCGGCATCGCCTCGACCGTGGAAACCCAGTAGCGGGGGTTGGGCGGCTTTATCTTCTCCTCGCCGGTGACCAGCGCGACGGCATCCTCCCCCACGCGTTCGGCGATCTTGTTGTACACCTCGCGCGCCAGCAACCGCAGCGGCAGGCCGATGATGCCGGACGAGTGACCAAGCATGCGCTCGATTGCGAGATGGGTTTTTCCGGTATTGGTCGGTCCCAAGACGGCGGTCACGCCGGCTCCGCGGGCGCCGGACTCGCGACTACTGACGCAGGAGAAGGAAATGGACATCAAGGGTGGAGCTTTGGGCCGAAGCTGCTTCTGTACCACAACGAAACGACCAAGTGGCCGTCGTCCGCTTGTGCTTAATCTCTGGAACGCCTCTCGAACGAATCGCGCCCGAATCGCTCACTCGAAATGCGTCGGACTTCGTTCACGGCTACATCTCGAGGGTGAAGGAGGCGGGCACCCAACCCCTTGTAGGATCACCTTGGGAGCGCAGGGCCAATGCCGCCGGATCTGGTTAATTCCTGAAGCTGCTACCAGCCCCCGATCGTCGAACCAGCGAGCATCACTGTGTCTTTGCAGTTGTCCTTCCCGGTTGCGCAGTTGATACGAACTGGGTTGCCTGCAATACGCCGACCCCAATCGGCGTAGGCACGGAAACCCGGTAAGGAGCCATGATCCGGGTACCCGAAATAGGAGCAAGCCACATTTCCATGTCCCGTAGATCGGCAATATACTTGAGCGCATAGCGACTGGGGACATACCCTGCAATAGGCGAGAAGCGAACAGCGCAGACCACGACCGGGCCCTCGTAGCCCGCCTGCGACCGAACCACCTCGAAGCGCTTGAATGACAGGGCCAAGTCATAGCGCATGCGCCCGTCAAAGACCGACAAGGTTCGCTGGCAGACCTGCGGAGCTACCATCTCCCCGTTGCCAGGAACCCGGATCAAGGAGGCGGTCATCGGATCGGAGACTCCACGCCGGTGGGCTTCGGTCAGTGGAACGCGGCTCGGGTCGGGCGTGTTCGGAGGCTCAGCCGAAAACTCCTTTACTGTCCCCGCACTGATCACAATGTGAACCTCGTCATACTTCTTGTCGGTCTGAATGCTCGAAGCATACGTGGACGACACCAAGTGGCCGCCCGATACCGCTCCCCTCGCGGCGCTCTGCCCGTGACCGCCGGTAAACACCCGAAGAATGCCCGCAGTCGCGCCACTCGCATTTGTTGAAAAGCGATCCTGGCCGATGTCGATAACCCACTCGCCGTGCCCCACCGAGAGTCCGGCGAGCGTGACGGCATAGCTTGCTTCGAGCTTTCCCTGGGCTTGCGCCGGGCCCTGCTGCGCATCGGTCGTCGTCATCGCGAGCACCAGCGCACCGAGCATGACCACGTGACAAGCGAGACGGTACGTGTTCACTATCGCTATCCTTGCGCGGACCCATCGCATGGTCGCATGCCAGCGGCACGGCCAAGCTCGACCGCGCCCTGCAATTCAGAATCCGCTCCGAATCCTTGGAGAGCCATCTTGTCCCGATCAAGGCAGATCAAGGCAGGACGAGCGGGAATGGCGATCATGGAGGTCGTCTTGACGCAATTTGAGGCGGTCACTATAGGTCTGCGCAGGCTGGTCACGGGCAACGGGGTTCCAGCGCAAGCACCCATGTTCAAAGAATTGCGAGGCATCTCATGTCGCGTCGTTGCGATCTGACCGGCAAGACCGCTCAGGTCGGTCACAAGGTGAGCCACTCGAACATCAAGACGAAGCGGCGCTTCCTGCCCAACCTTCTCAGTGTCACCCTGATCTCCGATGCGCTTGGCCGGTCCGTCAAGCTGCGCGTCTCTGCGAACGCGCTACGCACCATTGACCATCGTGGTGGGCTTGACGCGTTCCTGATCAAGGCAAAGGAACACGAGCTTTCCGACCGGGCGCGTGACCTCAAACGCAGGGTCCGGAAGGCCCGCGAGCAGAAGGCCGAGGCGGCGGTGCCGGGGCCGCATCAATAGCCTTGGCTGACTTGCGCGCGCCGCTGGCGCGCAGCAGTCACGCTTCGCGCACGCCCGGCGGCTGCGACCGGCTTATCCCTTCCTCGTCGAACAATTCCGCAAGCTTCTCAGTCATGGCACCGCCGAGCTCCTCGGCATCAACAATGGTCACCGCGCGGCGGTAATAGCGCGTCACGTCGTGGCCGATTCCAATCGCGATCAACTCGACTGGGGAGCGCGTCTCGATGTCCTCGATGACCCAGCGCAGGTGGCGCTCGAGATAGTTGCCGGGATTGACCGAGAGCGTCGAGTCGTCGACCGGCGCTCCATCTGAGATCATCATCAGGATCTTGCGCTGCTCGGCGCGCGCCAGCAGACGCCGATGCGCCCAGTCGAGCGCTTCGCCGTCGATGTTCTCCTTGAGCAGTCCCTCGCGCATCATCAGGCCGAGATTCTTTCGTGCGCGACGCCAGGGAGCATCCGCAGACTTGTAGATGATGTGCCGCAGATCGTTCAGCCGACCTGGATTGGGGGGCTTGCCGGCGGCAAGCCACGCTTCGCGCGACTGGCCACCCTTCCAGGCGCGGGTGGTGAAGCCAAGGATCTCGACCTTGACGCCGCAACGCTCGAGCGTGCGCGCCAGGATGTCGGCGCAAGTCGCCGCCACCGTGATCGGCCGCCCGCGCATGGAGCCGGAATTGTCAAGCAGGAGCGTCACCACGGTGTCGCGGAAGCTGGTGTCCTTCTCCCGCTTGAACGAGAGCGGATGCAGCGGATCGACCACGATACGCGACAGCCTCGCCGGATCGAGCAGACCTTCCTCCAGATCGAATTCCCAGGCGCGGTTCTGCTGCGCCATCAACCGGCGCTGTAGCCGGTTCGCAAGCCGCGCGACCACACCTTGGAGATGCGACAGCTGCTTGTCGAGGTAACCGCGCAGACGATCGAGCTCTTCGGGCTCGCAGAGCTCCTCGGCTGCCGTTGCCTCGTCATGTCTGGTGGTAAACGGCCGGTAGTCGGGCCCACGCGGCTCGTTGCGTCCATGCCGCCGTGGACGCCGCGGCTCTGCCGGAGCCTCCGCATCCCCCATCTCGGCATCCTCGGCGCTCTCGGCCGAGAGCGCCTCGGCCGCCTCTGCGCTGGTCTCGGACATGTCCTCGCCGGAGACCTCTGCTTCGTCGACGCGCGCCTGGGCGTCATCAGCCTCGGCGCCCTCGCCTTGCTCCCCTGATTCCTCCTTGCGCCGGTCCTGCTCGCCCTCCTCGCCCTCCTCGTCGTCGGACTCGGTGCTGCGGTCGTCGCCCATATCAAGCGCGTCGAGCAGGTCATGAATCGCGTCGCCGAAGCGGGACTGATTCTCAATCAGCCGCTCCAAGCGGTCGAGGTCGCGGCCTGCGCGATCCTCGATCAGCGGCCGCCATAGCTCCACGATCTTCCTGGCGGCAAGCGGGGGACCCTGCCCGGTCAGCCGCTCGCGCACCAGCAGAGCGAGCGCTTCCTCGATGGGCGCATCCGCGCGATCGGTGACCTCGTCAAATTTTCCACGATGGAAGCGGTCGTCGAGCATCGCCGTGAGATTTCTCGCAACACCGGCCATGCGCCGCGCGCCGATCGCCTCGACCCGCGCCTGCTCCACGGCCTCGAATACAGCGCGCGCCTGTTGCCCGCCTGGGACCAGCCTGCGATGCACGAGCGGATCGTGACAGGCAAGCTTGAGCGCGATCGAATCGGCATGGCCTCGCACAATGGCCGCTTCCGATGAGGTCAGCTTGCGCGGCGGCTCCGGCAGCCGCACCTTGCTGGCGGCAATCCCGGGACGCTCGGCCGCAAACGATATCTCAAGCTCCGGTTTTCGGGCGATAGCGCGCAGGCATCCCGTCACCGCGCGCTTGAACGGCTCAGTCGGGCTCTCTTTGCCGGTACCCTTGCTCTTGATGTTGGAGGACATGTGATGTTGCAAGACATGTGATATTGGAAGACATGGCGGTTGGCGAAAAAGCGTGACCGCGCAGAAATCAGCTCAGTGCCACATTCACGGAAGACTCCGGCAGCTCCGTGCCAAAGCAGCGCTGATAGAACTCGGCAACGATTGGCCGTTCCAGCTCATCGCATTTATTGACGAAGGTGAGCCGGAACGCAAAGCCAATGTCCTTGAAGATCTCCGTGTTTTCGGCCCAGGTAATCACCGTGCGCGGGCTCATTACGGTTGAGATGTCGCCGTTCATGAATGCGTTGCGCGTGAGGTCGGCGACACGCACCATCTTGTTGACGGTGTCGCGACCCTGGTCGGTCCGATAGTGCTTCGCCTTGGCGAGCACGATCTCGACCTCATTGTCGTGCGGCAGATAGTTGAGAGTGGTGACGATGGACCAGCGGTCCATCTGGCCCTGGTTGATCTGCTGCGTGCCGTGATAGAGGCCTGAGGTATCTCCCAGTCCCACTGTGTTGGCGGTGGAGAACAGCCGGAACGCAGGATGTGGCTTGATCACCTTGTTCTGGTCAAGCAGCGTCAGCTTGCCCGAGACTTCCAGCACGCGCTGGATCACGAACATCACGTCCGGACGACCGGCATCATACTCGTCGAAGCACAGTGCCACATTGTGTTGCAATGCCCATGGCAGAATGCCGTCGCGGAATTCGGTCACCTGCATTCCATCGCGAATGACGATCGCATCCTTGCCGATAAGATCAATACGGCTGATGTGGCTGTCCAGGTTCACGCGCACGCATGGCCAGTTCAATCGAGCGGCCACCTGTTCGACATGGGTCGACTTGCCGGTGCCGTGATAGCCGGCAATCATGACCCGGCGGTTCTTGGCGAAGCCGGCCAGGATGGCGAGCGTTGTCGGCTTGTCGAAGCGATAGTCGGGATCGATATCCGGGGTATGCTCGTCGGGCTCCGAGTAGGCGGGAACTTCCATTTCGGTATCGATACCGAACAACTGTCGAATCGACACTTTCATGTCGGGCAGGCCGGGGATCTCTTCGGTGACGGCGGGCATTGATCCTCCGTGATCTCGGGACGACCGAGACCCCTGTCGGTCGATGGCGTGCAATGGACGGCGTGACAAGGCTACCAGAAAGCCCCGGCGCTGCGGAAGCGGGGGCCATGGGAGATCGCATTTCAAATAGGCATGGCGTGCGCCCGCCGCAACTTGCCCGCTCTCCACCTCCTCAACGAAACCCGATCGACTTCAAATACTTATAGGCCTGAATGATTTCCCGCAGACGATCCTCCGAGGATCGGTCGCCGCCGTTGGCATCGGGATGATGACGCTTCACCAGCTCCTTGAAACGCGATTTGACCTCCTGGGCCGATGCCTCTGCCTCCAACCCGAGCACGTCAAGGGCCCGCCGTTCGGCATTTCGCACGGTGCGCAACTCCGGACTTCGGCGGCGAAAACCGGTGCGCCCAGCGCCCAATTCCTGGAACATGCCGAAAGGATCCTCTGCCCCGGCGAAGCCTGGATGAAACCGTGAGGAGCGCGAGCGTGAGCCCGGACGCCCGCCGTTCATGCCCATCTTCCACGTCGGGCGGTGCCCGATGACTGCCTCCTTCTGGTATCTGGCAATGTCCTCAGGGCTCATTCCCGCGAAAAAATTGTAGGAATGATTGTACGCACGCACATGGTCCAGACAGAACTGCCAGTATTCCCGTTCGCGCAGCCGCCCTTTGGGTGCGCGATGGGTCGCGGGCGCCCTGCATTGAGGCCACTCGCAGGTCGGGCACTGGGCACGCAGCCGGCGGTCCTTGTCGGGCTTGACCCTGATCCGATCGAAGAGGGGCGAGTCGGTGTTTTTCATGACCGATCAGTATGCGCGCAGCTCCCTATCTCATTCAAGACTTGACAGAGTTCGTAGTGCTGCGCTTGGTCCCAGGGATCCCGACTCGTCGCGGGCGCATTCCGCACTGGGGCCGGCGTTGACCAGCCGCAGCGGTGCGCGTATGGGCAAGCGATGGGCAGGCGCGATCTGATCACGCAGAAATTGACCAGGGCTTTTGCCCCGAGCAGGCTCGAAGTGAGAGACGACTCCCACCTGCACGTAGGACACGCAGGGTATCAACCGGGAGGCGAGAGCCACTTCAGCATTGATATCGTGTCGGACGCGTTCAAAGGAAAGAGCCGAATCGAGCGTCACCGCATGATCAATCAGGAGCTCGAGGGTGAGCTCAAGGGCGGCGTGCATGCCCTTGCCATCCAGGCGCTCGCTCCCGGGGAGGAGGCGCCCCGCTAGTGCTGCTCGTCTAGGGCTCGCGCGAGCCCAGATAGGCCGCAATGGCGATCATATCCTCGATTGCCAGCTGATCGACTACTGCTTTCATGAGGGCCATCGACGACCCGGAGCGCGCACCGGTCTTCATGTCGTGGAGCTGGCGCACGACATATGTGGGAGGCCGGCCTGCAATGCCAGGCAGCTCACCAATGCCTCTCAGAGTCTGCCCATGACATATGCTGCATGGGATGGTCTTGCCGCCGCCGGATGTGACTAGAGCTTCACCCTGTGTGATGCTGCCGGCCGGCACATAATCGATGAAGCCTGAGCGCGGGTCGCGGGCCCTCGCCCGCTCCTCGTCCTGCGGCAAGACAATGATACGGTTTCCGATCGGCTCGACACTGCCATCGGCCGCTGCAAAGCGCATTGCGCCACCCCCGACATAGCTTTTCGCCACCGACTCGGTCTCCACCACGCGAGTCCAGATTGCCGGCTGAAGGGAAGAGAAGTATTCGGCCGCGGCAAGTGAGTCGGCGTCAGAAGTCGCCTGCGCAATCGCGATCATGGTGGCGGCGCGCACCCCCTTGCGGCCGCCGTTCTTGAACTCCGTCATCTGCCGCAGCAGGTAGGGAACCGGAAGCCCCGCGAGGCTCGCTGATTCGGGATGACCGTTCCCACTCGGCAGATGACACTGTGCACAAGCACGCACCAGCGGCTTTTGTCCCTGCGCCACGATGGGCGGCATTACCGGATGCTGATCAGGAAACCAGTCTGGCGGATTGAAGGGGTCATCGATCTGCGCCTGCGTGTAGGCCCTGGTGCTGCCCGGCACCTGCTTCAGAATCAAGCTGTCGGGCGCCTCGGGGCGCGGCGTCACCGGGTACGCCCAGTTCAGGTCATCGGCGGCGGTTGCTGGAACGGAAAACAAAGCGAAGGCAATGAAGGGGACGCTGCGTTGCATTTTGTCTCCCCGTACTGGCACAGAAGGACCCTGGGCGGTGCGCTGACCGATTCTCGATATAGCCCTAATCCCTCCTAAGCGGGCCTGGCGAGGGGCTTGCGCGCAAGCGGCATGATGCGCAGCGCGGTGATCCGGTTGCGCTCCCGCCGCAGCACCCGAAAGCGAAATCCGTGGAAAGTGAAAGTCTGACCTGGCTCCGGAATGGAGCGCGCTTCGTGAATGACGAGTCCCGCAACGGTGGTCGCCTCGTCGTCGGGCAGGCTCCATTCCATGGCCCGGTTGAGATCTCGGATCGGCACTCCGCCATCGACATTGACCGATCCGTCGGGCTGCGGCCGCACGCCGGGAACTGCTATGTCGTGCTCGTCCGTAATATCGCCGACAATCTCCTCCAGAATGTCCTCGAGCGTGACAAGCCCCATCACCTCGCCATATTCGTCGACGACGAGAGCGAAAGGTGTTCGCCGGCGCCGAAACGCCTTTAGCTGCTCCGACAGCGGCCGGATATCGGGAACGAACCACGGCAGCCGCGCAATCGCGCTCACCTGAATCCTGGAAAGATCGCCGTCGGCAACCTGGATTGCACGCAGCAGATCCTTGGCGTGCAGGATGCCGATAATGTTCTCAGGCTTGTCCTTCCACAGCGGCACACGCGTCACCTCTGTTTCCAGCACGGCCTTGACCACCTGCTCAGGCGGGTCGCCCGCGCATACAGTGATCATCTCGGTGCGGTGGATCATCACGTCGGAGACGGTGAGATCGCGCAGGTCCAGCAACCCGCTGAGCATGTCGCGATCCAGCCGCTCGACGCCGCCTTCGCGATGCAGGAGATCGACCGTGCCGCGCAACTCCTCGTGTGGAGAAAGGATGGATTCGCTTTCACCAACGCGCAATCCAAACACCCGCAGCAGCCATTTGACCAGCCACTCGACCGCAATGAGCGCCGGCGTGAGCAACCGGACCGTCCAATCGATGGGCCGGGCCACCCAAAGCGCAAGCCGATCCGGTGCGATGAACGCGGCAGTCTTGGGCAGGACCTCGGCCAGCACGACAATGAGCACCGTCATGACCACGGTTGCGTAGATGACGCCGACCTCGCCGAACGATTTGAGCAGCACGCCGGTTGCAAGCGAGGACGCGGCGATATTGACCGCGTTGTTCCCGAACAGAAGCGCGCCGATCAGGCGCTCACGTGCCTCGAGCAGACGATTGACGATGGCCGCTCGCCAATTGCCGTGCTTCTCCAACCGGTGCATGCTGGCACGCGAGGAGGCAACGAGAGCGGTCTCGCTGCCCGCAAAGAACGCGGAGAGCAAAAGACAGATCACGACCACGGGAAGGGCGAGCCAATCGTAAGTCGTCATGAGCAGGCGAGTTTCGCATCCAAGAACGCACGGACCTCGTCGGCTGCCACGTCGGGCGCGATGAAGCTTTCACCGATATCGCGTGCCAGGATGAAGGCCAGCTTGCCCTGCCTCACCTTCTTGTCCTGCGCAATCAGGTCCATCAAACGATCCGCGTCGGGCGGCCCGCCTGCAAGCTGGGCGAGCCTGGTCGGCAGACCGACGGTCGCAAGATGATGCTCGACGCGCTCCGCCTGACGCGCGGGAAGAAGGCCGCGCTTGACCGAGAAGGCAAGGGCGAGCGCGATCCCGAGCGAGACCGCCTCCCCGTGTAACAATCGGCCGGAGAAGCCCGCTGCCGCCTCGAGAGCATGCCCGAACGTGTGACCGAGATTGAGAAGCGCCCGCTCCCCGAGCTCACGCTCGTCACGCGCGACGATTGCCGCCTTCATGCGACAGCTCACGGCGATGGCGTGCTCCCGCGCAGGGCCGCCGGCAAACACCTCCTGCCAATTGCTCTCCAACCAGGCGAAAAAGCCTGCATCCGCAATCAATCCATATTTGACGATCTCGGCATAGCCGGCGGCGAACTCGCGTCGCGGCAAGGTATCGAGCAGCGCAGTATCGGAGACAACGAGCACCGGTTGGTGAAAAGCCCCGATCTGGTTCTTTCCGTGACGCGAATCGATCGCGGTCTTGCCGCCGACGGAGGAATCGACCTGTGCAAGCAGGGTTGTGGGAACCTGCACGTAATCCAGTCCGCGGCGGACGATGGCGGCAGCGAATCCAGCAAGATCGCCGATGACGCCTCCGCCCAGCGCCAGCACAATATCTGCGCGCTCCAGGCGCGCGCCGATGAGCGCCTCGCAAAGGTCCTCAAGCATGGCAAAGCTCTTCGATCGCTCGCCGGCAGGCACCACGCGAGAAGTCGAGCCGATGCCGACATTGCCCAGCGCAGATTCGGTCGCGGCGAGATGATGCTTTGCGACGGTTTCGTCGGTGACGATGGCGACTTTTGCGCGCGGCCGAAGCGCGACAATTCGCTGCCCGAGCGAAGCGAGCTGACCGCGGCCAATCACGATAGAATAGCTGCGCCCGGAAAGGCCGACATCAATGAGGACAGGGTCGCTGACCCGCACAGGTGCGGTCATGGAGCGCAATCTCCCCGATCGGGCGCGACCGGTGCTCCCAGGTGGCCGGCGAGCATGCTCACGATCTCGTCCACTATCTTGTCATGCGGAACGTCACGCGATTGCACGGTCAGGTCGGCCAATGCGTAGCACGGGTAGCGCTCCTGCATCAGCCGGCGCAGCGTGGCCGCCGGATCGTCGGTTTTCAACAGCGGCCGGTCATGCCGGCGTCGGATCCGTTTCATCAGGACGTCGAACTCGGCGTTGAGCCAGATCGAGATGCCCTTGGAGGCAATCGCGGCGCGCGTATCAGCGTTCATGAAGGCGCCGCCGCCGGTCGAGAGGACCTGCGGCCCGCCTCCCAGCAGGCGCAAGATCACACGCGCTTCGCCGGAGCGGAATTCGGCCTCGCCGCGGGTGGCAAATATATCCTCGATGGACATCCCGGCGGCCTTCTCGATCTCGGTATCGGCGTCAACGCAGGGCAAGCCAAGACGATGCGCAAGACGACGGCCGACCGAGGACTTGCCCGATCCCATCATCCCCACGAGAACGATCGATCGCCGCCCGAGCGCCTCGGAGATGAACGCCTCGGGCGAGGCAAGGGACAGAGGGGTCGTGGTGACCACCATGGTGCTTGCCTGTCCTCGTCGCCTAAACCGCGACAGTGTGGTTTCTGTTGCAACACAATAGCTTGCAGTCAAGTCCTGTGGACCTACCCCCGCCTGGTCCCCACAACGGGCGTCTGGTCTTGCTACGACATATGGGCGACCAGCGTCCTAGTTTTTCCATTCTTTGGATGGATGGTAGCCCAATGCCAAGCCTTTTTCGGTTTCTCACCCTGATTGGCGTGCTGGGAGGGCTGGTCTACGGCGCGATGTTCATGCTGGCGACCTGGTTCGACCCCAAGCCGCGCGAGATCACCGTTTCAGTTCCAGCCGACCGATTTGCCAAACAGCCCTGACTTGTCGCCGAACGCCCAAATATCGGACAAGGCGCTCATCGCGCTCTTCCTCGACATGGTTGCGGCGGAGCGCGGGGGAGCAAGGAATACGCTTGCCGCCTACGGCCACGACCTTGCGGATCTTTCGAGCGCGCTTGCGAGGAGCCGGCGCAGCCTCGCAGACTGCACAAGCGAGGATCTACGCTCGTATCTTGCCTCGCTTGCCGCAATAGGCTTCGCCGCCTCCTCTGCGGGCCGGCGGCTCTCCGCCATCCGGGCACTATTTCGCTTCCTGCATTCGGAAGGACACCGCCGTGACGACCCTTCTCTCGTGATCGAAGGGCCCAAGCGTAGGCGCGCCCTGCCGAAAGTGCTCAGCATCTCTCAGGTCGATCGCCTGCTCGCGCAGGCGCGGACCGAGATGAGCCGGCACCGGTCACTGCAGGCTCGGCTGCGTGCGGCGCGCCTGGTCTGCCTGGTCGAGCTGCTCTATGCCACCGGCCTGCGCGTGACCGAGCTCGTCACCTTGCCGGCGTCAGCGGCTCGCCGCGATGCGCAGTTCCTGCTTGTACGCGGAAAAGGGGGCAAGGAGCGCCTCGTTCCGCTCAATGAGCCTGCCCGGAAGGCCATGGACGATTACCTCGCTCTCCTGGCACAGGCCGATCGACGGACAAAGGCGAAATGGCTCTTCCCTTCCAGCGGCCGAGCCGGTCATATCACGCGCCAGCATTTTGCCCGTGAGCTGAAGATGCTTGCCGCAGGCGCCGGCCTACGCCCGACGGATGTGGCCCCGCACGTGCTGCGTCACGCTTTTGCCAGCCACCTTCTGCACAATGGCGCTGACCTGCGAGTGGTGCAGACGCTGCTCGGGCATGCCGACATCTCGACGACGCAGGTCTATACCCATGTGGTCGATGAGCGGCTCTCAAGCCTGGTACGCGATCTACATCCGCTCACCGAGGAATGAGAGGGCGGTCGACGCACGGAAGGGAGCGAGCCATGCTGCCAGGAGCAACGAAGGACGTCTGTTTTGCAGTGCTGTTGCTATCGGCAACTCTGGCAACCGCAGACGCCGCCGCCGCGCAGACGCCGCAGCAGCAGCGGTGGTGTGACGGCGAGGAAGGAGCGACCCCTTCCCAGCGCATCGATGCTTGCTCGTCAGTGATCAAGGCCGCGCACGACAAGGGGGACAAGCTTGCAGAGGCCTTCAACGCACGCGGAGTGGCGTACCGCGTCAAGGGCGATCTGGAGCGGGCCATCCAGGACTATGGACAGGCGATCAAGCTCAATGGAAAGCTTGCCGCAGCTTACAATAACCGCGGCGTCGCCTATGATCGCAAGGGCGAGTACGATCGTGCCCTTCCGGATTATGAGCAGGCGGTCAAGCTCAAGCCATCAGCGGAATCCTATTTCAACCGTGGCAACGCGTATCTCGCCTTGGCGCAATATGACCATGCGATCGACGACTTCACGCAGGCGCTGCGGCTGAAGGGCGACTTTGCACCCGCTTATGACAACCGCTGCTGGGCGCGGGCAGTGGCGGGAACGGCGCTTGGAATGCTCAAGCAAGCGCTTGCAGACTGCAACCAGGCAATGCGCCTGTCGCAAGGCAATGCCGCGACTTTCGGCAGTCGCGCCTTCATCTTCCTGAAAATGAACCAGCTCGATGCTGCCGTGTCGGATTACGACGATGCATTGCGGCTCGATCCGAAGCTCGCATTCGCGTTGTACGGTCGAGGCCTTGCCAAATTGAAGAGCGAGGATGCCGCCGGGGAAGCCGACATCGCGGCCGCAAAACTGTTGCAGGCGAATATTGCCCAGCAATATCTGCAATATGGAATTCGGGACGCGCACTGAGCTGCGTTAGAGTCACGACACGAGATGCGCAGCTATCTCGACTTCGAAAAGCCGGTTGCGGAAATCGAGGCCAGGATCGACGAGCTACGCGCACTGGAGACGGGCGATAGCGCCGCAGCGATCGGCGAGGAGATTTCCCGGCTGGAAGCAAAGGCAGCCGATGCGCTCAACGAGCTCTATGCGGATCTCAGTCCTTGGCAAAAGACCCAGGTGGCACGCCATCCGGATCGGCCACACTGTCTCGACTATGTGGCAGCCCTGATCACTGAATTCGTGCCGTTTGCAGGCGACCGCAAATTTGGCGACGATGATGCAATCATTGCAGGGTTCGGTCGCTTCCGGGGCGAGAGCATTTGCGTCATCGGCCACGAGAAAGGCTCATCAACGGAAAGCCGGATCAAGCACAATTTCGGCATGG
>Ga0306925_10001511_pt1 | contig 19190 bp, 21 predicted proteins | sample flu12Cox44000176_FD_203755 | JGI IMG/M metagenome (GOLD analysis project Ga0306925, IMG submission 203755) | Lab enrichment of tropical soil microbial communities from Luquillo Experimental Forest, Puerto Rico - flux8day.12C.oxic.44.000.176 (v2)... | ecosystem: Environmental > Terrestrial >... | reverse complement strand
GGATGATGCGAAAGCTCGCGGCGGTGGCTGTGTTCGCGGCATTTGCTTTTGCCGAATGCTCGCGTCCTGCATTGCGGCCTTCGGTGTCGTCAAAATCATGATCTTCAAGATAGAACAAGTGTTGTCCAGCAAGTGCAGCAACGCATTCTGGCGGCCACACGTGGTATGGCGTGGCTGTCGCGAGCAATCCCTTATCGTTGATCGGCTTCGATTTGTTCGCGCCCTCGGTAACAAAGACAGAGGCGCCGGGACCGGCGTTCATAATGGCCGGCCAATTGTAGATGATGCGGCGCGGTCCGGTACCGTTTAGGTGTATGCCGTCTTTCACACGGTAGTAGCGGATTGTCTTACGAGGCTGTTTCTTGGTTGCCGTGATTCCAGGCTTGAGCTCATAGCGCCGCTCGTAATAGAGGCTTTTTCCACCCGGCAGGTCGTAAGGAAAGTCTTGCGCCGGCACATAGCCTTTTCGCAGCAACCGGTTGTGGATCGGCGCAAACGGCTCATCGGCGGGCGCTTCGGAATGGTGGCCGCTGTAGTTGCCACGAGTTCCATCATAACCATTATCTGTGCGTCTGTTTCCATCATGCCGCTGATCTTGATCGTGCCCATTCCCAGCCGCAGCCGGTCGCACGATTGCGCGATCTTCCTCGGATAGCGAGGCAAGGACGGGCGACACCTCCTCGATGATCGGCGTTGACCATTGCAGGCCGGCGGTGCCTGCATCGGCGTAGATGTCAGCAAGGGGATCATCCCACGGCGTCCCGTTGGGAGGGGGTGCAGCCGTGGATTCCAGCTCGGTCCTAACAAAACTCGCCCCACAATTGGCCGCTGGTGCGTTTTCCGCGGGGGTCAGGGACTGAGGTACCCCCTCGTTTTCGGCTTTCGCGAACCGCAACCCGTCCCTGACTTTCGCGGCGATCGGCAGTCCGTCCGCCCAGGCCGGAACCTCGCACAAAATGCGCTTGAACTCGTCGAGGCTGCCGAAACCATCGAGCACCTCGCAGACGATCTCGTCATGCACGTGCAGGATCGGCAGATAGCCGGCTGCTTCCAGCCGCGTCAGTGCCGCAGCGAGCAGGTCGCGCGCGATGGCGGAGACAATGTTCTCGGTCCATAAGCCGCCATAGGCGCCATTGCCGAAGCGGCAATCGACGAACTTGCCGCTGGAATTGTCAAGAAACGTGACCCGCGGGCTGCCGTATTTCCCGGTCTCAAGACGCGGGAATGGGTATGAGAGCGAGCGCCCGCTCGGTAAGGAGACCCGCAAGAATGGTCGATCGTATCGGAAGAGAAACCGATCGGCTCGCTGGTCTGTTGCGGGCGAAGCGACAGCTCGGACTGCGGCACGGTCGAGGGCATACCAGAACCGCTCAGTTGCGGGATGTTGGCGGCGCCAGGTGTCGCGGTAGATCTTGATCTGCGCTTCGCTAGAGGTGTCATCATCGGGGCCGAAGTTCTGCCAGGCGCCGACGCCGCCTTGGTAGCCGAAGGCCAGGTCGGCGATTTTGCCATAAGCGCGCGCGGTGGCTTCGGGATGCCCAATGGATCGCCCGATTAGCACGTAGGGATCATCGTTCGGGTCGCCGGTCTCATCGAATCGTTTCCACTGGTCGAGCTTGCTTTGCTGACGCGAGGCCCAGGCCAAGGCGCGGGACTCGATGCCGGAGAAATCCCCGATCTTCAGCCCGTGCCCAGGCGCCGCAGTGATCATGGCCCTGGCGATGTCACCGACGGCCTCCACCGGCGACGCCAAGCCGGCTCCGCCATTCATCACGGCGGTGATTTTCGCATTAATGTCCGAGCCATCGCGCTTGAAGTTCTGGGGCTGGGGGCCACGCCCGACCCAGCGGCCGGTTGCGGCGCCGTGAAATTGCAGCGTGCCCCTCACCCTCCCATCGGCGCCACGCCAGGCCTGCAGCGCTTCGACCTTGGCGGCGGAGGCATGGGCGAGCTCAAGGCGGAGCTCGATGGCACGGCGAACCTCGTCGCCGAGCTCCTTGCGCCGGAGCGCATGCCGCAGCGTACCCTTCTGCACGTCCGTGACAATGCAGCCGGCCGCGGCAAGCCAGGCGACGAACTTCTGGGTTTGGTTGGTGCTGTCGAGCCCGGTGAGCTCCCGGAACTCGGATTGTGACTTGGCCTCGGTCTCGATGACGACCTGGTGCGAGGCATGGAGCAGATTGCCATCAGTGTAGAACCCGCGTGCATTGATGACCGCATCGAGCTGCCAAATCGCCTGTTCCTGGGCGATCAGCGGCGGCAACGCACAATAAAGACCGCGTTCTGCGCGCACGTCCTGTCGGCAGTATTCGTAGAGCTGGCGAAGCAGCTCGGGATCGTTGTTGAATGTGCCATCAGGTCGAGGCTTCGAGAGCAATCGGATTAAACGTGCTCCGCGAGGGTCCTTCTTCTCCGGCAAGTCGAGCGCTTCGGTCGCCTTCTCCAACTTGCCGGGCAAGGCCGCGGCCAGCGCCATGGCCATCGAGCAGCGCCGCCGCTCGATTGGGATTGTTGGAAAGCCGTAACGCGGTTCTAGGATGTGGTGCGCGATCAGGCGCTCAAACTGGTCGTTATGTGCGACGACGGTCCAATTTGGGTTGCTCGCCGCCTCAGCGAATTCCGCCGAAACCTGGTCGCCGGGGGTCCACAGTTGCACCGGCTCGTCATCGACTGCATAGGCGAGGCACAGCACCTCGGTCGAAGGGTCGGCGGCATAGGCATGCGTGCCGACGACTTTCAGGTCGGCTTTCGAGCGGGTTTCAACGTCGTAGTGAAGAACGGGCATGGCGGGTCGCCTCCCCACGTCGTCCCGGACGCAGGAACGACATGAAGCGGCGGCTCAGAACCCGATCTCATCGTTGAGCTCGTCTTTGAGGCTCGGCGGTTCCACCTTCTCGCCGACGGACCCGGAGGGCTTTTCAAGCCGCGGCGGCTCGACCGGTCCGCCACCAAACCGACGCCACTCGCCATCGAGGATGATGAAATCGGGTCGGTATTTCTTGAATTGTCTGCTGTGCAGCTTCGAGCCGAGCGTAACGACCGGCCACATCGTCTCGTGCTTGAGCGCGCTCATCCATTCGATGCGCGAGCGCAAGCTGTTGGCCGCGGCGTGCTGCCCGCTAGTCTTGTTTATCGAGGTGCAGAGCAACGCGTCCCGCAGCCGTAACAGGTATACGGCGGCGGCTATCGACCAGGGCGCTTGTCGAGTTATTCCGTCGGCCCCAAGTTCCCAGGTCTCCTCCGGGATCCCCTCGTTTTTCGCCTTGATGTCCGGCAGTGGGTTGGGTTCGACGACTTCTTCGATTACCCGGCCGTTTTCCCAATGCTGCGCTGCCTTCTTGATGGCAAGCACTAGAAACTTTTCATCGGGAGAGATTGGCTCCTCCTCAAGCGTCCATTGCCTGTCCACAAATTTGACTAGCGGGCCCTGCAGCGCCCGATCGGTGTTGAGTACCGGCATAGCCGGCGCAGGCAAGTTCACTTTCTCATTCATCCTAGTTTCCTTTCATCATCATATGCGCGGGAGATACCGCCCCGCCCGGATCCTGTTGCGTAGGAATTTTCATCGCCGCACTTGTGCGAGTAGAGCGCGCCATGTTCGCCAGGGCAGCAGCACCATCGGCTCCGCATTGTTCCGACGCAGGAACAAGGCGTCATATTCTCCAAGCCAGCGTTCGAGCTGCACGAAGCCGTTGCCGGATCGGCGCGCCTTTGACTCTGCTACGAGCGGCGCCTCCTCGCGACCAAAGGGATAGAGATCGATATCGTGTCCACTGCCGCGAAATCTGGTAGCCCCGGAGGCTGGATAGCGTTCAGCATGAACACCGATTTCTTTGTGTCGCTGGATCAGCTCGCGCTCGACGCGATCGCCCTTGCGACGGTGCCGTATTCCACTCATGCGGCGAGCTCCTTCATTCCTTCGCTTCATCGGTGTCGGGATAAATCTCGCGCAACACCTTCTCGATCTGCGGCAGGGCTTGTTGCAGCGCCTTAAGCATCTCGATCCTGATGACGAGCTCGATTTGTTTGAGATCGAGGGCGATGCGATCTTTGTAGGAGGATCGATAGAGGTCCGGCCGCAGTTTTTCCCTCGGGATTCCGGTGACGGCCTCGACCTGCAAAATCCGGTGCGACGGCACTTGCTGCCATTCCATAATCGCTGAAGCAGTCATTCCGAGCGTCTGGGCCAGGGCGTTGAAACTGCCGGCTTTGGCGACGGCGAGCCGCAGACCTTCATCCGCGATATTTTCAGGAGGGATTGCGCTCGGCATGATGCTGCCTCTTCTCTTAGGAGAGGGCACCGCAATGGAGCCGCGGTGCCCGGTGCTAATAACGAGACTCATCGGCAGCTAAGGGTGGGTGAGCACAGGCCCAAGACAGTCGATGTCGGTGCCATATGGCCCCGGTTCGATCTGCGGATGCTCGATGTCATCGGGTTGACCGCACTGGTTCTCCCAATCGGGTCCGAGTTGCTCGGCAAGCAACGCCTCCGCCTCTTCTTTGGTGGCGGCAGTGACGATGAAGCCGAAGTGAATTGATGCCTCACATTCAAATCGCGGCACGCGAGTTCTCCTTTTCAAAATGAGAACGAACCCGCCCTTGCGAACGGCGCCGTAAGGTTCAGTTCTATGGTGTCGAGGGTGCCGGGGTTGGCGCCGAGGCCGGCTCATTCAGACGCAATCGCCAGCGACGGACGGCTGGGACCAAGTTAAACGCGGCGAGGAAAGCCGCTTTAGCTTGTGCGGCGACATGCTCATCCATGTCGTCGCCGTCGAAGTCATCAATCCAGTCGGTTACCTCGTCCATAAGATCCACGGCTTCACGGGCACGGCCTTCTATCTCCAGCAGTGCGCCTTTCAGGTTTTCGGCTACGATCATTGTCATTCCTCCTTGTCACTTGGCCGCTTCAACCAACACGTCGAAAATTGCGTCCGTGCCGCAAGTGCGGATGAATGCAACACGATCAGCGTAATTGGCGGAGCGGTACGCCGAGATCAGATCGGCCGTGCGCTGAGCTTGCTGGGCAGATTCCAGCAGTGGCTCGTGACCGGCGAGTACGAGACGAAGCAATGCCTCGTTCTCGGCCTTAAGCAGGACGGTTGCGGCCTTAACGTAGTTGACGTTGCTGCCGCAGGCTTCCGCCGCCTTGACGAGGCTTGTGATCGCCCCGGTGGAGTAGAGTTTGGCCGCGGTGATGGCCCGCAAGACAGCGGCACGTTGGCCATTACGAAATTGGCGCCGCGGAGATCGATGCGCCAATCGCGGACGTGGGAGGTGCCACTTTACGCCGTGGCCGGCGCCGCTATATAAGGAGCTCATTCAGCTCTCCTACATTTGCGAGCGGCGGGGTCTCGTACACCCCACCGCCGCCTCGCCCAGGAACGTCCGGGCCCGCATTCCGCCTTTCAGACGGAATCTGCTTCTTCATCTCCGTTATCTGTTGTGCTAAAGCGGCCTTTGACGCGCGCGCGTGACCGGGCGACTTCCCATCCGGGGTTCTTCTTGGTTTCCGAGGAAACGCGCCTGCGCTCTATGTATTCGCGCAGCTCACCTCGTTTGTTGTATTTGCGCCCGTTAATCCAATACGTTGGCGGAAAGTCGGGGTCATTCTTCTCCCACTCCCGCTTCGTTCGCAGCGTGACGCCGAGTTCTTTGGCGCCTTCAGGGTTAGCCACGAGCTGATGGTAGTTATCGATTGCCATGGGAGCTCACCTTCCGGTGCCACGCGTTTCCGCGTGTCTCCGCCATGGTCTGTTTTATGGTGGGTGAATCGGAGCGCCAGATTTGCCGCCTTGACGCGAATAAAAAAGCCGCCAAAGCAGCTAAGCAATCGCAATCTAAGAGGAAAACAGGTCAGCCTTGACGGCGTTTGTTTGTCAAGGTCGGTCCACCTGGCAACCTGCGCGCGGCATGTTGTGGATCATTCGCGATGTTTCTGATCTGAGCGGTGTCTTTCGCTCGGAGCCCACGGTCCTTTAGCCACTTTCTCACCTTCGGTGGCAGCTTGCTCTTGTTGGGTATCGGCTCGCCAGCCTCATCAGCAGCATCGTTCACCGCCTCGATTGCTGCGCTAATCTCCTCCCGCTTGGCTAGCTTAAGCGGTGCCGGCCCTTTTGGGACCTGCGGCGCTGCTGTCGGCGCAGTATCCGTGCGTAAGACTAGCCGCGCGTGCGTTCTTGTTCCGTCACCAGGCACGATCTCGCCGGTATCAAACCTGAACCACTCAGGGGTGATCCCATTCAGTGGTATAGGCTCCCCGGAATCTCCACGAATTAAACGGCATTCCCCTGAGAGGAGCAGGTCTATGACGCGCACGAGGGCTTCGTATATCCAGGTGTGGTGATCCAGATGCAACGGGCTGGAGAAGCCCGAAGGTCCTGGCCAGCAATCGGCAAGCGACCTTCTGGCGACCTCCTCGTCCGAAAAATCGCGCGGGTAGCTTCCTCTCCGTGTCACATTCACGAACGTACGCCACTCTCTCCAAAACTCAGGCCATTTACGTTCGTGGAGCGCAATGAATTCATCGACGAGCGGCGGAATGCCTGACACGGCACCAACCTGCGGGGTGCTCCTGCTGGTAGTCGGCGCGGCACCGGGGCAGGTTTTTCCCGGGGTTCGGTGATCAGCCTAGCCGCGCCAGCTAGGAACCTAGGCGCGCTCGCCGGAAGCAGCAACCTTCTGCATTGGCAACACGTTGGCGTCGGCCTGGCCGCTGACGAGCCGCTCGACGTAGTCGGCCCACTTCTGAAGCGCGGTCGCCTTCTCGGCGTCATAGACGTGTTTCTGATAGACGGCGACAATACCCTTAAAGGCGCCGCTGCGGTGGTTGAGGATCTGCTCGATGACGTGAATCGGAGCGCCGGTCTTTTGCAAACCAGAGGCAGCAGTTCGACGCAAGTCGTGGATTGTCCACCGCTCGGCGAAAGCCAGCTTGGCATCGAGCTGGCGCTTGATACGGCCGAAGTCCGCCAGCTGGTGGCCGAACACGAACGCGGGATCACCACCTAGCGGGACGCTTGAGAGGATGTCCCACACCTGCGTGGCGAGCGGGATGGTGTGGGCCTTGTCGTTCTTGGCGCGCGCCGCCGGCAGCGTCCACAGCCGCGTATCCTTGTTGATCTCGGCCCAGGGCAGCCAAGCGACCTCATTGCGCCGCTGTGCGGTCAAAACAAGCACGCGAATGGCGGCGCCATAGTGTGGGCTAATCTCGCCGCACGCCTGCCACAGCTGCTTGAGCTCGTCGTCGGTTAACGTCCGTTCGCGCTCCACCTCCTTGGTTGGCCGGACCACGCCTCGTGCAGGCGAGGCGACGATGACGTCCTGCGACATCAGCCAGTTGAAGAACTTGCTCAGCACCGCCAACACGCGGTTCGCCAAGACCGGCCGCGGCCGCGTGTGCTTGTCGCCCTCGGCGACCGCCTCAACGAGATCGATAACATCGCGGCGCCGGATCTCATGCACGGTGCGACCCCGCCATGCCGGCAGCACAATGCGGTCGAAGAGGCTCTTGCTCCGCGTCCATGATGAGGCGCGCGTCTCACGCTTGGCGTACTTTTCAATGAACTTAACGGCGAGGGCTGCCACCCCGTCGTGGTGCTGAAGCTCGGCAGCGGCACGCGCCTGCTGACGGGCCTCGTGCGCTGCTCGTTTGGCGGCCTGCTTCGCCTCGGCCGGGTTGCGTCCCTCTGCCACCTCCGCCAGGGCGGCGGCCGCGAGCTTGCGGGCGCCAGCGAGCGAGATGCCAGCCGGCAGCGTGAGCTTGCAGGGCACACCTTCGAAGCGGTAGCGGACGGCGAAGCCCCTTTGCCCCGATGTTTGGATAATAAGGTACAAGCCGCGGGCGTCGGGATCGCGGATCTCGCGCCTCTGTAGACCTGGCTTGAGCTTGCCGATACCGATGTCGGTGAACCTAGGTGATCGCATGTCACGTGGCCTCGTTTGGACGGAACATTACCCAGGGGGTAACGCGAGGGGTAACGAAATTAGGCTTCTGGGCGCCTCCGCGCGCTTCCGCGCGCTTCATATATAAATACGAGAAATGCCCGAAAAAAGCCAGTAAAATGCGAGTCTTCTGCACGGATGGCTTCCGCTTGCTTCCGCGTGTTGCCGGCTAGCCACATGTGTCACTGTTTCCCATCGGGCCCGTGATGCGCGCCAATCTCTTCGTCTATCGCGATATGGATGATCCGTGGCTGCGCGAGATGCGCCGGCACGGGGAGGAGGCGTTGTTTACGGTGCTGCCGCGGCTGCGGGCGCTCACCGGCGACGTCGAAGTCTCCGACGTCAAGATCCGCCCGGTGGATCTCTACGTCAGCAAGGGCTACCGGCAGGCGGGTATCGTGCTCGTCGGCGATGCTTTTGCAACGTCGTGCCCCGCCGCCGGCACTGGCTGCAACAAGGTACTGACCGACGTGGAGCGGCTCTGCAACTTTCATTGTTCCGCGCTGGCTCGCCACGCCGGGCATGGACCGGGAAAAGATTGCGGCCTTCTACGACGACGAGGTCAAGGTCGCCTGCGAGAAGTACTGCCTCGACAAGGCGTTCTATCTGCGTGCGATGTCGACCGAGAGCGCGCTCTCCTGGCGCGCGCGCCGTGCGGCGAAATTCTTGGCTCATCTCGGCAAGGGCACGCTGCGCCGGGCAGGGGCCCGGCTCGCCGTCAAGCCGCGCGCCGGCGCCGGCGCGCCGGCGCGCAGCAGCGCGGGGTGACATCTCTCCAAGTCTGTTTTGCCGGCACCGGCTATAAGTTACGTTGCCCGCATGCCCCTTCCGCTAAGGCTTCACCCTCACTCGGGGTGCCCGACGTCGATACGCGTTGAGGTGGACGTCGCGCGGCCGCGCGCCGGCAGCCTGACGTTGAGCTATTTCGTGACCGGCAGGATCGACGATCTGCGCCTGCCGTCGGTAACGGCGTCCGTGCGTGCCGATGAGCTCTGGCAACACACCTGCTTCGAGGCGTTCGTGCAGGCCCCGCCCGATCCGGCGTATTACGAATTCAACTTTGCCCCCTCGACGCAATGGGCGGCGTATCGGTTTGACGGCTACCGAAGCGGGATGCGTGCGGCGCGCGGGATCGGCGCGCCGCGGATCGAGGTGCAGCCGGGCCCCGCGTCCTACACGTTGCGGTCATCGCTCGATCTCGATGGGATCTCTGACCTGCCCTGCGCCGGCCGCTGGCGCCTCGGGCTTTCGGCGGTGATCGAGGAAGCGAGCGGCCGCAGGTCATATTGGGCACTGGCCCATCCGCCGGGCAGACCCGATTTCCATCATCCCGATTGCTTTACACATGAAACTTCCCCAGCGTAGCGGCCATGAAATTCGGCATCGATCGGCTTCTCGCCGAACACCGCCTGCGTGCACCGCTCATGCGCCGGCGCGTTGCACTGCTCGCGCATCCCGCCTCCGTCACGGCAGACCTGACGCACACGCTCGATGCGTTGGCCGCGTGCGCTGACGTCAAGCTCGCCGCCGCGTTCGGTCCGCAGCACGGCCTGCGCGGCGAAAAGCAGGACAACATGATTGAGTCGCCGGACTTCACCGATCCCGTGCATGGCATTCCGGTGTTCAGCCTATATGGCGAAGTGCGCAGGCCCACGGATGCGATGATGGACACATTCGATGTCATTCTCGTCGACCTTCAGGATCTGGGATGCCGCATCTATACCTTCATCACGACGCTGCGCTATGTCCTGGAAGCGGCGGCGAAGCATCGCAAGACGGTGTGGGTGCTGGACCGGCCCAATCCCGTCGGACGCCCGGTCGAAGGCCTGACGCTGCGCGCGGCGTGGCAAAGTTTTGTCGGCGCCGGAGCGCTGCCGATGCGTCACGGGCTCACGCTGGGGGAGCTGGGCGCATGGTTCGTCAAGACCCTTAATCTCGATGTTGCCTATCGCGTCATCGAAATGCAGGATTGGCGTAGCGATGCGGCGCCCGGGTTCGGCTGGCCACTGGGGGAGCGCGCATGGATCAACCCCAGTCCCAACGCGCCGAATCTTTGGATGGCGCGCGCCTATGCGGGTACGGTGATGGTCGAGGGCACCACGCTCTCGGAAGGGCGCGGCACCACTCGGCCGCTCGAAATGTTCGGCGCGCCCGACATCGATGCGCGATCCCTCATGCGGGAAATGCGCTCGCTCGCGCCGGACTGGCTGCATGGCTGCCGCCTGCGCGAGTGCCGGTTCGAGCCCACCTTTCACAAGCATGCGGGGGCCCTTTGCAGCGGCGTGCAGATTCACACCGAGGATGCGGGCTACGATCACCAGGCGTTTCGTCCCTGGCGCATCCAGGCGCTCGCGCTCAAGGCGATTCGCCGGCTTTATCCGGGCTATCCGCTCTGGCGCGATTTTGCCTACGAGTACGAGCACGGCAGGCTTGCCATCGATGTCATCAATGGCGGCCCGCTGCTGCGCGAATGGGTGGACGATGCGTCCGCAACGGCGAAGGACCTCGACGCGCTCACTGCGCCGGATGAGCAGGCCTGGCTCAACGAGCGGCAAGAATATCTGCGCTACTGAGATTCAATTCCTCCCCGGCGGGGAGAACCGCGTTGGTTCGTCGCGGCCGCTGTCCGAAAGCCTGCCGGAGCGGACGTAGTCCTTCTTCCGGATGGCGGCGGTTGATTTAGGATCGCAGACTCGGAAGATGCCGAGCCCTTTGCGATCATACCGGGAAGCATCCGATGAAACTTGCGCGGCGCGCGTTCTTGCATTTGGCCACTGCTGCTGCCGCGTCGGCGGCGGTCTCACGTTCCGCTACCGCGCAGCCCTATCCATTGCGGCCGGTGCGGGTGCTCGTCCCGTTTGCACCGGGTGGGCAGGTGGATGTTATCGCGCGCCTGATCGCGCAGCGGCTGTCCGAGCAGCTTGGACAACAGTTCTATGTCGAGAACGCCGCCGGCGCGGGCGGCACGATCGGCACCGGCCGGGCAGCCCAGGCCGCACCTGACGGATACACGATCCTCGTTCAGGACGGAATCGCCTTCACTGCAAATCCCAGCCTCTACGGCAAGGTACCCTACGATGCCACGCGCGATTTCGATCCGGTGACGGTTCCGGCGACCACGATGCAGGTCCTTGCGGTGCATCCTTCGATCGCAGCGCACTCCATTCAGGATCTGGTCGCGCTGATCAAAGCAAACCCGGGCAAATACAGCTACGCTTCGGCCGGTGTCGGAACGGGCGCGCACCTGACAGGTGAGCTGTTTCGCAGCTCGCTTGGACTCGATCTTGTGCACGTGCCCTACAATAGCGGAGGACAAGCAATCGCGGCCGCCGTGGGCGGACATACGCCGATTTCTTTCGGATCGCCGGCCGCAACCATTCCGCAAGTGAACGATGGCAAGCTGCGCGCTCTCGCCGTCGGCGGCAAGAAGCGCGTGCGCGAGCTGCCGGACATCCCGACTATGCGCGAGGCGGGCTTTGCAGAAGTGGAATGCGATGCATGGATTGTGGTTCTGGTGCCAACCGGCGTGCCAAGGGAGATCATTGCGCTGCTTCACGACGACATCGGAGGCGTCGTCGCATTGCCGGAGGTGGAGGCGCGTTTGGTTGCGCTCGGCTTTGAGCCATTCACGGCAACTCCGGACGAGATTGCGGGACTGATCAGGAGCGAGCTTCCAAAATGGGCTGGCGTGATCCGCGCGGCAGGCATTAAGCCGAATTGAGGTTGGAGTGCGGGTCCGCAGCCGCGCCTGTCACATGATAGACAGGCCGCCATCGACGGCGAGCATCGCCCCGGTGATGAACGAGGCTTCGTCGCTGGCGAGCCATAGAATCGGCCAGGCAATCTCCTGCGGCGTCGCCCAGCGGCCGAGCAGCGAGCTCGTCTGGCGCTCGGTCTTGAGCGTCGCGACGCTCTTGCCGGCAGCCTTGCCTCTCGAGAGATGGAAGTCGGTCAGCGTCGAGCCGGGACAGATCGCATTCACGCGGACCCCGTGCGCTACCTCCTCGAAGGCGAGCGTGCGCGTCATCGCGAGGATGCCGGCCTTGGTGGCGTCGTAGAGCCCCATGCCCTTGCGCCCGGTGAGCGCATAGCATGACGAGACGTTGACGATACTTGCGCGACCGGTGCGGCGCAGCGCCGGCAGCGCCGCCTTGCAATAATTGGCGATCCCGACGAGGTTGACACCCACTATGGCCTGCCACTCGGCGGGGGTGGAATCGGCGATCGCGGAATAGTTGCGCATGGCCGCATTGTTGACCAGGACGTCAAGCCGGCCGAACGTCTGCAATGCATGCGCTACTGCCTGTACGGCCGCGGCGGGGTCGGCGACATCGGCCACAAACGTCGAGACCCGCGCACCCGGTAGCTTTGCCGCAATCACCTTGGCTGTGCCTGCCAGCGCGGCTGCGTTGGCGTCGACGAGCAGCGCCATCCCGCCTTCGGCGCAGATGAACTCGCCCGTCGCCGCGCCGATGCCCGCGCCGCCGCCGGTGATCAGAGCGGCCTTGTCCGCGACCCGATGCATGCTCCCAGAGTTCACTCGGTCGGAACAACGCCGAGCTGCTTGGCTGCGGCAGCAACCCGCGCACGTTGCAGATCGATCGCCGCTTGGAATTCAGCCGGGCCTCCGAAGTTCGGCAGCTGTCCGGTGTCGTTGAGCCGCGTCGCAATCGCCGGATCGGCGCCGACCTCCCCGACGTCCGCTGCGATGCGACTGCGTAGAGCAAGCGGCATCTCGGGGGGCCCGAAAAAACCGACCAGCCCATCGAGCGCGAGGTCCGGATAGCCCGACTCCACGGCCGTCGGCAGATCGGGCATGACAGGCGCCCGAACACTGTTGGTCAACGCAAGCAGCTTCACCTTGCCGGCCTGCAGCTGCGGACGCACGATCGCATAGGCCGTTTCGTTGAGCTGGATGCGCCCGGCGGCAAGATCGTTGGCGGCCTCGACCTGATTGCGATACGGAACCTTCGACAGGTTCAGCCCGGCATTATGCAGGAACCCTGCCACGAGAAAGTCGATAGCGCCCGTCGTGCCGGCCCAGTTGAGCTTGCCGGGCTGCGCGCGCGCCAGCGCGACAAAATCGGCAAGCGACTGCACAGGCAGGTCCGCGGGCACCGCAATGACGATAATGGTGTTCGACACCCGGGCGATCGGCTGCAGATCGTCCGGCCTGTAGGGCAGACTCTTGTAAACGAAGGGATGCGCGGTGAACGAGGACGTGGGCGAGGCCAGCAGCACGTGCTCGTCGTGGGCCGATACCATCGCGCTGATGGCAACGAGCCCATCGCCGCCCGGGCGGTTCTCGACGACCACCGGCTGGCCCCAATGCTTGCTCAGGCGATCGGTGAGCAGTCGGGTACCGATATCAACACCGCTGCCGGGGCCGAGAGTCACCAGGAACTTCACGGGGCGCTGCGGCCAGGATTGCGATTGCGAGGGCGCCGCCGGGAGAACAAGAGCAAGCGCGGCCGCCACGATGAGAAGGCAACGCAGTCTGTAGCGCATCGGCTTTTCCCGGTTTCACTGTGACGTTGAAGAGGTGCTCAGATCGAATAGACTGGCTGGCCAAAGCCGCCGGTCAAGTGTGCCTTGGCCCATTCCTGCGGCTTCATGTTGCGATCGAGCAGCACTCCGGCGGCGCGGACCTGCTGCGCGTCGGCGTCGAGCGCCGGCGGCTCGGCGCCATCCTGCATCGCGATCGCAGCCTCGTACAACATGCGGCGCGCCATCACGATCGCGCGGTCGGTCGGCAACAGCTTCTCTTTCGCGTGATCCTGGATCTGCCCCATGCTCTCCTGCAGCGAGGCATCCTGCATGGCGATTCCGAAGACGCCGCTGTAGGCGCGTTGCTCCTTTTGCGCGCGGCGATCGATCAGATAGTCGTTGTCCTTGTTTGCCAGCGGCCGGAACGTCCCCGGCACGTAACGGCAATGGATGCCCTTGCCCTCTTCCATATGGCGCCGCTCCTCCTCGGACAGAGGATGGTCGGGGCGAAAATTGATGCTCCAGGCCCAGCAGTGGTGATCGTCGATCGGCACCCAGACGTGACCGCCGAGCGCGTGATCGCCGAACGGCGGGATCAGCGTGAACCAGGGAAACAGCCACTGGGTAACCCGCCAGTAGTATGAATCGGGCTCGCCGTTGCGGCGACCGTACAGTGTCAGCCCAAAGGGCGCGCTCTCGATCTCAAAGATCACATTGCCGTCCGCCTTGATGTAGTCATTCGCCTTTGTGCCTTCGTGCATTGGGTCCTCGTCCACCTCGAAGCGGTGCACGTAGGACACGTGGCTGGTGTCGATGCCGCCTTCCATGGCCTGGAGATAATTGCACTCCTGCAGGCGTTTCGAGACGAAGACGTGGCTTGCCGGCAGATTGCACCACTCGACGGCGGGGGGCGCGGGCTCCCTGCCCTTCGGTCCCATGTAAGCCCAGACCATGCCCGCTCGCTCGATGCAGGGGTAGGCCTTGATCCCCATGTGCTTGCAGGCCTGCGGCGCCGACGGCACGTCGACGCATTGCCCGTCGATTGCGAACTTCAGGCCGTGATAGGCGCAGCGAATGCCGTTCTCCTCGTTGCGGCCGAAGTAGAGCGACGCACCGCGGTGCGAGCAGAATTCATCGATCAGGCCGACCCTGCCTGTGCTGTTGCGAAAGGCGAGCAGCTTCTCGCCGAGGATCTGTGCGCGCACCGGCGGACCATCGGGCTCGCCGACCTCGCTCGAGAGCAGGACAGGAGCCCAGTAGCGGCGCATCAGGTTGCCCATCGACGTGCCGGGGCCGGTGCGCACCAGGGTTTCGGCCATTTCCTTGTTCATGGGGACGCGAACCTTCTCTTGCCTTCCGGGCCTGGGAGGGTAGAGGTTTGAACCCGGGCGCGCCAGCGTGCGTGGAGCAAACATTGCCCATCGCATTGCGGTTGAAATTGCGATTGAGCCGCAAAGGACCAAGCAAAGCTCAGCGCCGCCCGAACAAACGCTCGATATCGCCGAGCTTGAGCTCCACATAAGTGGGCCGGCCGTGGTTGCACTGGCCGGAATTGGGAGTTGTCTCCATCTCGCGCAGCAGCGCATTCATCTCCTCGGCCTTCAGCCTGCGTCCGGCGCGCACCGAACCGTGGCACGCCATGGTTGCCGCCACATGCATGAGCCGGCGCTCGAGCGGCAGCGCCTCCTCCCACTCCGCCATGTGCTCGGCGAGATCGCGCACGAGCGCGTTCGCATCGACGGTGCCGAGCAGCGCAGGCGTCTCGCGTACCGCGACCGCACCCGGCCCGAACGGCTCGATCGCAAGGCCGTAACCGAGCAGCTCGCCGGCGCGCGCGCAAAGCCGCTCAACCGCATCCTCATCGAGTTCGACGATCTCCGGAATGAGCAGGATCTGCCGCGCCACGCCAGCCTTCGCGAGCGCCGCCTTGAGGCGCTCGTAGACGATGCGCTCGTGCGCGGCGTGCTGGTCGACAATGAGGAGCCCGTCGCGGGTCTGCGTCACGATATAATTCTCGTGCAGTTGCGCGCGCGCGGCGCCGAGGGGCCGGTCGATCAGCTCGGGTTCGGGCGCGTTTTCCGCCGCACGCCAATCGGCGGAAGGAGCGCCGGCATCGAACGCCGCCTGCTCCGGCTCGGCGAGGCCTGCGGGCTGCGCATGGGGAAGCGGCCTTGCAAGGCTGGCTGCGGCCGCCGGGCGCGCCGGCGAATGCCGCCAGTCCCAGCCGCCGCGGGACACGTGGCGCCCGGCGCGCAAGGAAGCGATGGTGGCGCTTCCCCCGGTCGTCGCCGCGCGGGAGCCCTCGCGCGCCAGCGCCTCCTGCAAGGTGCGGATGAGAAAGCTTCGCACCAGGCCGCCGTCGCGGAAACGCACTTCGGCCTTGGCAGGGTGAACGTTTACGTCGACCTCGTGCGGATCGACCGTGACGAACAGCGCCACCACGGGATGGCGCTCCCGCGGCAGATAGTCGGCATAGGCGGCGCGCACCACGCCGATGAGGAGCTTGTCGCGCACGGGACGGCCGTTGACGAACAGATATTGCGCGAGCGAGTTGGCGCGGCTCATGGTCGGCAAGCCGGCGTAGCCTTCGATCGCAAGCTTGCCGCCTTCGCTGCGCAGCTCGACCGCGTTGGCGCGGAACTCCGGACCCAGGATGTCCGCAAGGCGCGCAAGCCGCCCGGCGGTGCCCGGCAGCCGCGCCTGCCAGGTCGCGGGAGCGCGCTCCTCGCCCGCGAGCGTGAAGGCGACCTGCGGAGCGCTCATGGCGAGACGACGGACCACCTCGCGGATCGCCTCGCCCTCGCTGCGGTCGCTCTTTAGGAACTTGAGACGCGCCGGCGTGGCGTAGAAGAGCTCGCGCACCTCGACGCGGGTGCCGATGCCGAGCGCTGCCGGCCGCAAGTCGGATTTCCTGCCGGCGTCGACGCCGATCGTCCAGGCATGCGGCTCGCCGGCGTGGCGGGTGGCGATGGCAAGCCGCGCCACTGCACCGATTGAGGGCAGTGCCTCGCCGCGAAAGCCCAGGGTGCGGATGGCGAGGAGGTCGTCGTCGGGAAGCTTCGAGGTGGCGTGCCGCTCGACTGCAAGCGCAAGATCGGCGGCGGTCATCCCGGTGCCGTCGTCGGTGACCTCGATGCGGCGGCGCCCGCCGCCGTCGGTGAGCACATCAATGCGCGTTGCGTCGGCATCGAGCGCGTTCTCGATCAGCTCCTTGACCACGCTCGCGGGCCGCTCCACCACCTCGCCTGCGGCGATGCGGTTGACGATGCCTTCCGGGAGCTGGCGAACGGGCATGGGGGAAGAGCGATGTGCGGACGGGCGCGGTTTGTGGCCCCGATTATACCCGGCCGCGGCGATTCGGTCCTACTCCGGCTCTGGCTTCTCCCGGCGCAGGTGCTTGACCGCGCCGCGGCGTTTCTTGGATGCCAGGCGGCGCTCGCGTACACCGGCACTGGGGCGCGTCGCGCGACGCGGCGACGGTGCAACCGCCGCGCGGGAAATGAGCTCGATCAGGCGCGCGCGTGCGTCTGCGCGGTTGCGCTCCTGGGTGCGGTGGCGCTGCGCGGTGATGACGAGAACGCCTTCACGGGTCAATCGCCGGCCTGCGAGCCGCGCCAGCCGCTCGCGCACCTCCTCGGGAAGACTCGACGCGCCGCGCACATCGAAGCGAAGCTGCACCGCGCTCGCGAGCTTGTTGACATTCTGCCCGCCGGGCCCGGAAGCGCGGATGAAGCGCTCCTCGAGGTCGCGCTCGTCGATGATGATTGCCTCATTGATCCGAATCAGCGCCACCTGGCCGCTCCGTCCCAGCACGATCCAACTGTTAGCCTACTCCCGGTCCCTCGTGGAACGGATTACGCCGGAGCCACCTGCGCAAAAAGGTGTGGACGCCGCGTGATGGCGGCCAACGTGCTTATGCGACTCGGATAGACAGATGTTTTGCGTCTCTCCTCGGGTGCTTCTTCCATGCGGCAAGGGCCGGTCAAGATCATCTGCCGCTGGTGCGGCGATGCGCGCGCGCCGGGCAATGCTTGCTCGCGCGACGACGAGCTCCGATCAAGCTGCGATTGCGGATCGGGTCAAGATTTTCCGAGCGCGAATCCTGCTGTGGATTTCGACGAGCTCGCCGCCACCTCGCGCCGTGTCAGCGCCGGCCGCGCCGGAAAGCGCCATTGAGGCGCGCGCAGCGAATCGAAAATCATCCCGCGCGCGAGAAACCCAGCCAGCGGCGCACCGACTTTCTTTGCTCTCCGACCTTGGCGAGGAATTTGTCCCGGCAGCGCTTCGAGCAGAATTGCGTCTGATACCAGTGCTGCCGGACCAGGCCGAACCTCCCGCCGCAATAGGCGCATCGTTTGGGCATGGCACGCATTCCGCAAAAGAGCTGCCAGAGAAAAACGCCGCAAGGCGACAACATCGATGTGGGTGGCGCAGGCGCCCGCACGAGGCCTGCCGAAGATTATGTTTTTGCAATGTTGGCAACAAACGTTCAGGAACGGCCGGCTATTTGAACAGAAGATAGCCGACCGGGTTTGATGGCAGATCCCAGTTGAGACCGGCCTCGGCGATCACCGAGAGGAGGTTGGCCGCCACCACGACCACGAAGCCGCCGGCGGCGACGTTGCCGAATCGCCAGCGGATGCGCTCCTCTTTGAGCCAGGCGGCGGCGATCAGCATCGCGCCGCTGGCGGCCATCTGGCAGACGAAAGCGATGAGGCACCAGGTATAGAGGTGAAGCCCCAGCAGCGGGCCGCCGAACCCGGCATCGCCCGGCAGGATATGAAGCAGCACCTGCCGCGCGGAGATCGCCGCTCCCACCAGGGTGGAGACGATGGCGATGCCGCAACCGGCGGCAACATCGCGCGCAGCAAGTGCGCCGTCGCGGAGCCGCGCAGCATGTGCAACGGGCCGAGCGCGCACATCATGAGCGCGATGCGCTGCGCGACGCAGAGCGGGCAGGGCGGCTCGCCGGCGATGAGCTGCACGGCGAAGGCGGCCGCGAGGATGCCAATCAGCACCCACACATTGAGGGAAGCGGCCGCAAGCAGGAGCCAAGCCATCCGGCGCTTCTCAGAAACTCAAGGTGAGCGGGGTGGTCATGTCGCGCACGACATGCACGAGCAGGAGTGCAGCCGTCGCGGCGAGCAGGCCAAACGCCACTGCGCGCGACCGGCCATCCCCGCGCCAGATCGCGGCGAACGTCAGCAGCACCAGCAGCATCAGTACCGCATAGACCATGCACGCAATCTCTTTGAGCGCATGATGCTATAGCAGTTCATAGGCCGGGGCCACGGCCTCGGTGTCTTCCTTTCTCCGCTCGCGGAAACGGCGGGCGAAGTGAACGACGAATGGCCGCAATCCCTACCTTGGCAGCGTCGTCTCGCCCATGAGGAATTTGTCCACGGCATGCGCGCATTGGCGGCCCTCGCGGATCGCCCACACCACCAGCGACTGGCCGCGGCGCATGTCGCCGCAGGCGAACACCTTGGGGAGCGAGCTCGCATAGGCCGTCATGTCGGCCTTGACATTGCCGCGCGCGTCGAGCTCGAGGCCGAGAGCAGCGATCATGCCCTCGTGCACGGGATGCACGAAGCCCATGGCGAGGAGGACGAGCTCGGCCTTGATCTCGAACTCGGTCCCGGCAAGGGGATTGATCTTGGCGTCGACGCGCACGCAGTGGAGCCTGCTCACGCGGCTGCCTTCGCCCGAAAATTCTTTGGTGAGCACCGCAAAGTCGCGCTCGGCGCCTTCCTCGTGGCTCG
>Ga0306925_10001510_pt1 | contig 19190 bp, 19 predicted proteins | sample flu12Cox44000176_FD_203755 | JGI IMG/M metagenome (GOLD analysis project Ga0306925, IMG submission 203755) | Lab enrichment of tropical soil microbial communities from Luquillo Experimental Forest, Puerto Rico - flux8day.12C.oxic.44.000.176 (v2)... | ecosystem: Environmental > Terrestrial >... | reverse complement strand
CACCCCCGGTGAGGGTGCCGTATCCGCCGACCCCACCGGCCCCGCCGTCCGCGCTGGGAAGGATGCTCAGCCCGCCGAGGAGATTACCGGCCCCGCCGGCCCCGCCGGCCCCGCCGGTGCCGCCGATGCCCAGTGCGGCGCCGCCGGCCCCGCCAGTCCCGCCGAAGGCGATCAGTCCGCTCTGCCCGCCGGCCCCGCCGGCCCCGCCGAGTGCGTCTACTGCCGTGGTGAGCCCGCCGTTGCCGCCGACGCCGCCATGGTCGGCCCCGCCGGGCCCGCCGGCCCCGCCGGCCCCGCCGTTGCCGGTCGTTGAGTTTCCGCCGGCCCCGCCGGCACCGCCGGCACCCATCAGACCGCCGGCCCCGCCGGCACCACCGTTTTCACCCGGCCCACCCGAGCCGCCGGCGCCGCCGTCGCCGAGCAGCCACCCGCCGGGCCCGCCGGGCTGCCCGGTGCCCGGAGCCCCGTTGGCGCCGTTGCCAATCAGCGGGCGCCCGGTAGCTGTCTGGATGCGCGCATCTATTGCGCTGAGCACCTGCTGCTCCAGGTTGTGCGGGGGCGAAGTGCTGGCCGGTGCGTTGAAGCCGTCGAGACCCACCAGTAGCCCGCTGATACCACCGGCGCCGGTGGCACCCAGCGCGGTGCCGGTCCCGGGGTTGCCTTCGTTGCCGCCGTTGCCGATCAGTACAGCGTTGCCGCCGGTCCCGCCGGCACCACCGGCGCCACTTAAGCTCGATCCGCCGGCGCCGCCGGGCCCGCCATTCCCCATCAGTAGGCCGGCGGTGCCGCCAGTTCCGCCGTTCCCGCCGGCGCCGAGGGCGCTGGCGCCGCCGGCCCCGCCGGGCCCGCCGGACCCAATCAGGCCGCCGTTGCCGCCGGCCCCGCCGTGCCCGCCGTGCATGCCGCCGGCTCCGCCGGTCCCGCCGAAGCCGCCGCCGGCCAGGTAGGAAGTGCCGCCGTGCCCGCCAGCCCCGCCGACCCCATTTTGGCTGGTTCCGCCGGCCCCGCCGGCACCGCCGTCGCCGAAGAAGGCGTTGGCGCCAGCCCCGCCCACCCCGCCGACACCGGCTTGGCTAGATCCGCCGGCGCCGCCATTCCCGCCGGGGCCGCCGAGCGGGGCGTTGCCGCCGGGTCCGCCAGCACCACCGGGGCCGCTGACGCTGTCCCCGCCGGCACCGCCGTTCCCGGCGTCCGCGCCGACTACCCAACCCAAAATCCCACCCGTCCCACCGGCCCCACCGGCACCCCCACCAGGCCCGTTACCGAATCCGCCGGCGCCGCCGGTCCCGCCGCCGCCCAACAGCCCGCCGGCCCCGCCACGGCCACCGGCGCCACCCCCCGCGCCAGTCAAGCCGGTTCCGCCGACACCACCGACCCCGCCGTTACCAGACAGCAGCCCGCCAGCACCCCCGGCCCCGCCGGCCCCGCCGATATTGCCCGCGCCCGTTGCCGCACCGCCGCCCCCGCCGGCGCCGCCGGCGCCCATCAACCCGGCAGCCCCGCCGTTACCGCCGTTTTGGCCGCTCGCGCCCGAGCCGCCGGCCCCGCCGTTACCCAGCAGCCACCCGCCGGCCTGGCCGTTTTGCCCCGTCCCCGGGGCCCCGTTGGCGCCGTTGCCGAATAGCGGGCGCCCGGTCAGCGCCACGCTGGGCGCATTGATCAGGTTGAGCAGATCCTGCCCTACCGTCTGCGCCGGATTGGCCGTCAACGCCGCAACATTGGCGGCCTCAGCGCTGGCATAAGATCCCGCACCCGCGGTCAACGCCTGCACAAACTGCTCATGAAACGCCGCCGCCTGGGCGTTGAGCGCCTGAAAGCCCTGACCGTGGGCGGAGAACACCGCCGCAATGGCCGCCGACACCTCGTCCTCAGCCGCGACCAGAATCCCCGTCGTCGATGGCGCCGCCGCCGCGTTGGCCTCCCTAATCGCCGACCCAATCCCGGCCAAATCCGACGACGCTGAGGCCAAAACGTCAGGCGAAGCGAGCACGAACGACGACATCTCTAGCTCCCATCACTAAGGCAGGCACTAGGGGTCAGCGCAAAAATCCTCAGGACAACTCTGCTACGTTACGGCGTCTTCACCCGCGCATTCGGCGTTTCAACCAAACGTGGGCTTGATGCGTGCTGCGACGGTGCTGCGCGTGTCCAGCGGCGCCGCGACGGGCAGGCCGGTGACGTGGCAGATCGCCGCGGGACGCTCGACCGCCAGGTTCAACCGTTCCTCGGCGATCCAGCGCAGGATGTTGGACAGGAAGTCGGACTGGCCGGATACCACGCCGTAGCCGACGCGCATGATCAGCGGTTCGCGTACGGCGACGCGGCCGAACAGCTGGGTGTCGAGCAGGACCGCTTCGCCGGGTTTGAACGCGGTGGATTGCAGCACCTCGACGTCCCACATGGTTTCGGCGGTCTGATCGGTCGGCGCCGGGGTCGCCAGATACCGGGCGTAAAGATCCTTCTGGGTCCGGATCGCCGTCCAGGTGTCGGGGTGCAAAAGCAGGAGGTCGGGTTCGGCCAGCGCGGGGCCGGTGCGCAGCAGCGCGATCCCGCCCGCGATGTCATCCCAGTTGTTCGGCGGGGACGCGGTGGTGCCGGTGGCCGCCAGGGTGAGGATTCCGGCGGTGGTGGTCATGCCGGACAACTGGGTGGTGCCGCCGGTGCCGTACACCAACTGCGAGTTCTCCAGGTCGATGACCTGCTTCAGGAGCTCGTTTTGCACGGCCGCGGTGAACGAGTCGTAATCCTGAATGTTCTCCCAAGAGACGCCCCCGTGGCAGGCCAGCTTCAAAGCGGTGACGATCTGCTTAGTCGGCGGCGCGACTATCTCGGGCTTGAGTTGCCCTTCCCCCACGATCGCCGCCGCGCCGGTCACCGACGTGACTTGCACATACTCAAGGCTGGGGGCGTCGAGCGCGAACCCGGGCAGCCGGTCCATCAGGCGGGCCTCGTGCCGCGGGAACGTCGGCACCGGGTACAACTCGGCGGGCAGCAGCCCCACCGCGGAGTTGAAGGCGCGGGCCTCGAGCACCGCGGTCGATCCGCCCGCTAGTGCGGTGTGGGCGCGGCGCAGCGTCTCGTCGGAATACCCGAGCGGGGACACCGCGCCCGCGGAACGGAACTCACGACCGCCGCGACCGCTGCGGCTGCCGTCGCGGCGCAACTTGGCGTACTTCGCCGGAATGCCCGAGCGGGCTTCGTCTTCGCGCAGATCGGCGATGTGTTCCTCGATGCCGCGCAGATCCTGCTCGGCCTCGCGGTAGCGGGCGGCTTCGCGCCCGTTGAGTGTTTCTCTGCCCGCCGCGCGGGCGGACAGCAGCAGGCGTTCGCAGGTGCCGCGGATCTCGTCGCGGCGACGCTCGAGTTGGGGTAACAGGGACGATACGGTGCCGGGCATGGCGAGTCCTTAGCGTGATGCGCCCCCGCTATGGGGGGAGTGCGCAGTGTTGTTCCAGGGATTCGATCGGTCCGACGCTGCTGGGACTCACCGGGGCGGCGTCGCGGCCTGGCATCGATGTCCCGTCCATCTGACCCGCGGCTGGCCAAGCCGTCTGGGGCAGGTTTCGGGGTGCTGCTTCGTCGGCGCGCCACCGATTGCCTGTGAGCAGGATAGTCCCGCTAAAACCGCAATGGGCCTTCCGCCGCGCCTTTCCGGCTGACTTGCGACCAGGGCGGCGGCGCTGTCTCCGGTGTTAACGGTTCGGTGAGCGCGTCGAGCAGGGCGGCGTCGGAGCGGGCGCGCTTGGCGGCGTTAAGCGCGTGATAGCACGCCCAGTCCGACGGATCGCACGATGTTTCGGCGGTTGTGCGGGCGGCTTCGACGGCCTCATCCAGGTTCACTGAACCACTCCTTTCGGTTGCAGCGGCTCGTTGAACGAGCACAGCGCCGGCCACCACTCCGGCGACGGTTCACGGGGTCCGGTACGCGGGGTCGGCGCCCGCGGGTAGCACTGTTCGAGTTCCTCGGCCAGGCTGCAGCGGCGCCGGTGGTCGAAGATGTCGGTGGCGACGGCGCCGTGTTCCATCCAGGCGACGATGTGGACCCCGCTGCAGTGCGGGTTGCGGCAGGGAAGCACCTCGGCGAACGCGATCGCGGCGGCCAGGGTGGCGAAGGTGCGCAACTTCGAGCCGCAATCGCCCGGCCGGGGGTCGCATAACACCGCCACACGCGACACGCTGCCATCGTGAACTCCTGCAGGCCCGGCTCGCTACCATCCGGCGCGGTCGGGGATCTGCGTGGCGGGAATCAACCTTGGCGGCTTGGACTCCGGATGCTGCTGCCGGGCGCCCGACCAACTCACGCCTGCGTCGCCGGCCTCAATCCAGCGCCATCCTCGAGCGAGTGCGAACACGGGTCGGAACGCCGCGGGAGGGTCAGCATCGGCCACGAGGAATGTCGCCACACCGTCGGAGATCTCGAACGCCTCCGCGTCGATGGTGGCGGTCGTCGAGTCGCCGAGGGTCACAACGAAGCGGTGGGTGGTCATCTCATCAACTCCTCGATCTCCTCATCGGACAGGCCCAACAGCCGCAGTTCGTCGCGCAGGTCGTCGGGGTCCACGGTCATATCCCGGCCAACCCGGACCGGAGCCGGTTTGCGCGCCAAGCACACCGCACACAGCGGACCGCCTAGGCGGCAATGACACATCTGGTCGATCACTTCTCACCCCTTCCCCGGTCGGCGGGCTTGCTCTGCTTACTCATCGGATATCTGGCTCCAAGGGTTTGCTGGGCACTCGCGTTTATGCCCTTGGGTGGCGACGTGCCAGCCGCACTCCGGGCAACGGCCCCCACCCGACGGCGGACTAAAACCCCCTGACGTTGGATTTACATTGGGGGTTGATCCTGACTCACCTGACTCACCGCCGCTGACCAGCGATTTCGGGCCGTCCAGTGAGTCAGGTGATGCTGACTCGCCCATTCCAGGCAGAAACGGGCCGGCAGGTGAGTCAGGCCAACCTGACTCGCCGGCAGCACCCTGACCGGCGGATTCATCGGGTGAGTCAGGTGAGTCAGGCAGCAGTCCAATGTGGGTGTAAGTGTGAATCTGCCGGCCGCCGACTCGGCGGCGGAAATCACGCACCTCGGGCACCACGGCGCGCAGGTCGCGGCCGAACGTCGAATTTGCTCCGGGCTGGTGCCCGTTGTCTAGCGCCCACGTCCTCCACGCGGCGTAAAGCTCGTCGCGGGCGACGATCGCGTCCGGGTCGCGCACGCAGCGCTCCCGCACGAACGCGCTCACCGGGGACGCTAGGTCCATCATCAGCGCGGCCGCGTCACGGGAAGACTGCGGCTCGGTGAATCGGCCTTTTCGGGTGAGCCGGTCCAGTCCCTCGAGCGCCCACACCAGGATCGCGCCCAACTCGTCACGCAGCTTGGTGTCGAGTTCGTGGTCCTCGCGGCCGAGGAAACTCTCGGTCATCTTCAAGATCAGCAGCCGGGTGGCGATCGCCCCGGAGGAGTCACGGAACTTCGGCAACTCGTTGCTCAAGATCACAAACCGGGTCGGCAGCTTGCCGGTCCACGGCTCCCGGTACTTACGGTCGATGGTCAGCCAGTCCTCGCCGGTGATCGACAGCAGCCGCTCCACCACGATGTGACTCGGGGCGTTGCCCAGCCGGGCGTCGGTGACGAACGCCAGCGGCTTGCCGATCAGCGGGGACAGGCCGAAGTTGGTATTCAGCCCGGCCAGCGTCGGGGAGGCGATGTTGTGGCCCATCAGCGCGGTCAGGACACGCTCGATGGTGCCCTTGCCGGAGCGGATCGGCCCGACCAACAGCAATGCCTTCTGCATGTCCAGGCGCCCGGACAAGATGTAGCCGAAGTACTCCTGCAGCAACGCGATCGAATCCCGGTCGTCGCCCCACACCGAGGCCAGGAAGTCCAGCCACTCAACCGGCTCGTCGGTGTGCGGGTCATAGTCGAACGGCACCGAGGCGAGGTTGAACAACGCCGGGCTATGGCCGTGCAGGATGCGGGTGGTCAGGTCGAGCAACCCGTTGTGGCAGGAGATCACCTGCCCCGCATCGGATTCGGCGCTGTGTGGGTTGATCCACGAGGGCGGGTCGATGTCGCGGGACAGCTGGACCACCGCGGCCAGCGCCTCGAGCACGTTGACGATCTTGTGCCTGGTGGGGTTCCAGGCCCGCAACTCTTCACCGTCCTTGGTGACGTGCAGGTACACCGCATCGGACAGGGTCGCGTAGACCGCTTGGCGCAACTCGGCCACGTCAACCTCGGCCCAATGCATCGTCTTCCAGGCCATCCAGCCGCCACGCCAGAACGCCAGCTTCGGCAGGTTCGCGTCGGTGAGGTACTGGGTGTGGATCTGCCGTGCCACCGCGTAAGGGGCTTCGGGGGCGGGGAAAATCGCCGGGCCACTCATGCCGGCGTCCTTCTCAGCCAAGGCTTTTCGTTGTAGAACTCAGCCTGGTCGCGGATGCGTCGGCTGATGCCGCCCCAGTCATAGGCGGCCGAAACGTCACGTGACGCGTCGCAGCGGGCCTGCTGGGCGGTCTCCACCCGCAGCGCCCAATGCCTCGCGGCGTCCAACAACGACGCGAGCTTGCGTGGATCAGCGTCGGGCAACTGTTGCCATTCGACGCTGCCAGCCATCGGCCACGACCTGGTCGCCTCGAGGTAGTCGGCGACGAACTCGTGAACCGACCACCACGACACCTGTCGAGAGGTCGTGATTGAATCGGGGTAGTCCGCGCCTGCAGACCTTGCCGCCGCTCCCTCGCCCGGGGGCGGCGGTTCTCGTCGGGTCACGTCACGCGTTGGCTTCCTCGGTCAGCCGGCGCACGTACCGTTCGACCGACGCGGTGGTCACGAAGGTTCGGCGGCCGATGTTGACCTTTTCGAGTTCGGGCAGGATCTCGAAGAACTTGGTCTTGCCGATGCCGCCGAGGGCCGCCATCGCCTCGGGATAGGACAGCAGCAGTTGGTTGATCCGTTCGACGATGGCGTCCATGTCGCTCCTGATTTCGTCGGATGCCGCCGAGCAGTCCGGCGGCACTCAATAGCGTGGCATAGATGTTCGTAGCTGTGCGGCGACACGCCGCACGCAAATGACGCTGAAATCCCTTGTCCAGCACTATAGATCAGCATGCTGATACTACAGCGCGCTGATACATTGGTTTGCCACATATCCTCTGGTATAGTTTCAGGCATGGATACACGCATACCTACGCTCGAGGAAATCAACGACATGACCGACGTCGAATACAAGGTTCTGGAGAACCGGCTGCGCCGCGCCGCCGACCGCCAGGGCCTGCAACTGCAAAAGTCCCGCCAGCGCGACCCCAACGGCCTGCTGTATGGCACCTACCAACTCGTGGACATCGACACGAACGGGATCGTGCTTGCCAACTGGACGCTGCAGCGCGGCTACGGCGTCGATCTGGCCGACGTGGCCGAATACCTGTTCGCAGAGGACGACGACGAATGAGCAGGGGGCGACGCGCCAACGGCGAAGGCAACATCCGCCGCCACCACCGCGGCGGCTGGGAAGCCCGCATCTTCGTCACCGACCCGCTCACCGGGGAACGCAAACGCGAATCCCTCTACGGGCCGACACAGGCGGCGGTGCGGGCCAAGGTCGCAGCCGCGCGCTCGAGGGTTGATGCCGGCGCCCCGGTCCGCGATGCGACCCGCACCGTCGGCGACTGGATAACCCAGTGGTGCGCAACCACTTTGGCGGTGTCCGACCGCAAGGAATCCACGCGGTCGCTGTACGCGACGCTCGCGAAAAAGCACCTACTACCCCCGCCGTTCGGCGCGATCACACTGGACCGGCTGCGGGCCAGCCACGTCGAGGCGCTGATCCTGGCCCTACGTGAACGGCAATTGAGCGATAGCACGGTGAGGCAGGTCTACACGATCCTGCGGCTGGCCCTCGATGGTGCGGTGCGCGATCAACTGCTGGCCCGCAACTGGGCCGCCGTGGTGGCCCGTCCGGGCGTCAAACGCCGCGAGGCCACACACCTGGACACCGAGGCGCTGATGGCCCTCCTGGCCGCGACTGAGGGTTCCCGTTATCACACCGCGCTATTGCTGATCGCCGAGACCGGGCTGCGCCGCGGCGAAGCCCTCGCGCTGACATGGGAGCGGGTCGATTTGGACGCCGCGACGCTGACCGTCACGGCCACCATCGCCCGCATCGACGGGAAGCTGATCACCAGCGAGCCCAAGACTGACCGCAGCCGGCGCACCGTGCCGCTGTCCGCGGACGCCGTCGCGATGCTGCGCCGACACCGCACCGCTCAGAAGCACGAGCGACTGCGCGCCGGCGAACGGTGGACCGACTCAGGTCTGGTGTTCTGCACCGAACTCGGGCGCCCGGTCGAACCCCGCAACCTCCTCCGCGTCATCGAAACCGCCGCAGCCAAGACCGGCATCGACAAGGTCGGAGTACACACCATCCGCCATTCCGCGGCCGTCGATTGGCTCGAGTCGGGCACCCACATCAAGGCCGTCGCCGACCTGCTAGGCCACTCCTCCATCGCGATCACCGGCGACGTCTACGGGCACACCACCCACGACGTCGCCCGCGCCGCCATCGACGGACGGGCCGCACGGCTCGGGCTGAACAGAACAGGGATTTAGCAGTCGTGCAGACGTTAGGTAACTGGCTGCAGTTGTTGGGGTACGTCATCACCGCGGCGGGCCTTTTCCACGCATGGAGACGTGCGTCGAGCCGATTTGATGAGTGGCGCGACACCCTGCGGACTCGACTTACGCAACTCCGCGCGTTCGTTGCCAGCCGGGGTCGAGGGGTGAAACGCGAGGGCGGCGCAGACTCCACCTTCGGGTGGAAGGCGGAGGCCGCAGGGGAGGTGCAACGGGCCGGGACCGACCCTGAGCGCCTGAAGCGGGTCGAGCAAGAGGTCGATGAGCTACAAGACAGCTTCAGGAAGTTGACGTCATCGCTTCCCGTCCAGATCGACGACGCCATAGCCACCGAGCTTGAAAAGCTTGAGTCACTCTCGAACGCGATTCGCCTGAAAGACATCTCCTGGGCAATCGTGGGCATCGCGGTAAGCGCGGCCGGCATCATCGTTCAACTGTGCGCGTAGTGCCGCAAACTCTGGCTGGGGTGAAAACTGGGGTGAACACCCCGAACAGAACCAGCTATGCTCTTCAAAAACGCCCTGACCAGCAGAGATGTTGTCGGGCTGACAGGATTTGAACCTGCGACCACTTGACCCCCAGTCAAGTGCGCTACCAAACTGCGCCACAGCCCGGTTGCCGCCGAGATCATCGGCAGCAGGTCGAAAGCCTACCGCAGCGCCTCGGCGGTAGTGCAAACGCCGACGACAAGGCGCACATCTCCCGGGGAGGCGACACGGTTTTTACCCACCTCTCAGCTGACAACTTCAGTTAGGGCATGCCGGGTTCGCCTACAACACCGGCCATACTCTCGCGCAGAGGCCCGTGTGACGGCTGTGGCTCACAGTCGAAACAAGGCGTCAGAGACTCGTGAAATCGGTGACAATCGACTGCGCCGCGGATGCGAGGACTATGGCTTCGAAACCGCCCGCGATGGTGAACAACGCGATGTCGGCGGCGATTGGATCGCCGACGGCATCGATTAGCCCAATCGGGTCGCCGTTGATCGCTTGCAAGATCCCGTTCAGGAAGAGGTTGATGTCATAGGACGGGACGGAGAGTACGGCGGCAGTGGCGAAGTCCGCCGTCGGAAGCAGGACCGAGTAACCGGTCGATAGCGCGCTGGTGAAGGCAGTGGTGAAATCGGTGTTCGCCGCCTGCAACGACCCGATAATGCCGGGGATCGTCGGCACGGATGGTGGGCCGGGCTGCGGCAGCGCAATCGACGGCAGCATGTGCGACAGGCCAGACAGTGACGGGCCGGACGGCGACAGGCCTGTTCCCGCGGAGCCGAGGTCGCTCGCGAAAGCGCCGATGCCTTGCTGTGTGCCGGTGGCCAGAGCGCCGAGTACGTTGACTGGGTTGACCGGCGGGAACAGCCCGAACGGGGTGGGCACATTTGGCGGCCCGGTCGACCAGCCCTGGTCGGGGCTGCCGTAGCCGAGGTTGACCAGCACCCGCGTGTCGGGTTCGACCAGGTCTGCCAGCGGAGTCCCCGCCACTGGAACTGCGCGCAGCGGTTCCAGCAGCGGCAGGTGCGGGTTGGGGATCATGTAGTAGTTGGTCAGCGTGGGGCCCGCCGTGTTGGTCAGCGGAATCGCCGAACCAATCTGTGTGGGGGTGAGATCCGCATACGTGCCGTGCACGTAGTAGATGCCCGCAATGGCATTGAGGTCGGCCAAGAAGTCGATCGGGTATTGCGGGAAGTCGGCGAAGCCGTCGTATTCGATCGTGTAGATGTTCGTCACGAAGTCATTGCCCGGAGTCGCGCCGTAGAACGTGAACCCCAGACTCGGTATTACGAGGCCGGGAAACTGCGCCAGGAGACCGCCGTTGGGATTCATGGGATCGCCGAGCAGCGTGAACACCACGGGCAGTGAGCTCGGCGTGCCGTTGGGGTCGAGATTCGCCATCTCCAGCGAGGCGATGATGGAGCTCTGCGAGAAGCCCAGCACCGCAACGTTGTTCCCGGCGCTGAGTTGCTGCTGGATAGCGCCGTCCAAAATCGTTACGCCCCTGGACACTGAGACATTCGGGGTCAAATCCTTGATGCCGGTCAGCGGATAGAACGCCTCGGGCGTGAACAGGGATTGCGCGTCGCTCACCGCGAAACCTGGGAAGTGGGGCGTGATGTATTTCGTCACAACGGCGTCCACATAGCTCGGTGGCGGATTCGGGTTGCCGCTGCCGCCCATGACCAAAGTGACGTTCGCCGCGGCGGCGTTGACGGCCTCGGTTTCCGAATAAGCGCTCCAAGCGGCCGACAACGCCTGAGCGAACTCGTCTTGAAACGCCTTCGCCTGCTTGAGAACCGCCTGATACTCCTGGGCGTATGAGTTGAAGAGCGTCGTGGTGGCCGCCGACACCTCATCGACGCCCGCTGCCAACACATCGGTTGTGCGGCCTGCCGCGGCGGCATTAGCCTCGCTGATCGCCGAACCGATCCGAGCCACGTCCGCGGCGGCCGCCGCCATCTGCGGCTGGATCGTCATGAACGTCATTGGCCGAGCCTAAAGTTGAGTGTCGCCGAGGGCGGGAAAATCGCTGGATTTCCGCCATGAGCGCACACTCGAATCCGTGAGCGCACACTCGAAGCGTTTAGCGCCGCTTGGCTCCCCGCTTCTCGCGCACCCGCACGTTGATGCGGATCGGACTGCCCTCGAACCCGAACGTCTCGCGCAGTCGCCGCTCCAGGAAACGCCGGTAACCGGCCTCCAGAAAACCGCTGGTGAACAGCACGAACGTCGGCGGGCGAGCGGTGGCCTGGGTGGCGAACAGGATCCGCGGCTGCTTGCCCCCGCGCACCGGGGGCGGCGTTGCCGCCACCACCTCCTTGATCCAGGTGTTCAGGGGGCCGGTCGCGATCCGCGTGTCCCACGACGCCAGCGCGGTCTCCATGGCCGGCACCAGCTTCTGCACCGCTCGTCCCGTCTTGGCGGAGACGTTGACCCGTTGCGCCCACCGCAGCTGCGCCAGTTCGCGATCGATCTCGCGCTCCAGCAGCTCGCGGCGGTCCTCGTCCACCAGGTCCCATTTATTGAAGGCCAGCACCAGCGCCCGGCCGGCCTCGATGACCATCGACAGCACCCGCTGATCCTGTTCGGTCAGCTGCTCCGACGCGTCGATCAACGCGATCACCACCTCGGCCGCATCGATGGCGGAGTGGGTGCGCACCGAGGCATAGAACTCGTGCCCGCTGGCCTGGCCTACCTTGCGCCGCAGGCCCGCGGTGTCGACGAATCGCCACACCTTGCCGCCCAATTCGATGAGCGAGTCCACCGGATCCACCGTGGTCCCGGCGACCTCGTGCACCACCGAACGCTGGTCGCCCGCAAGCTTGTTCAGCAGTGAGCTCTTGCCGACATTCGGCTTGCCGACCAGCGCGACCCGCCGGGGACCGCCCGCCGCCGGTGCCGCTTCGGACACTTCGGGCAGCGCGGCCAGCACCTCGTCGAGCAGATCGGCAACGCCGCGACCGTGCATCGCGCTGATCGCATGCGGCTCACCGAGGCCCAGCGACCACAACGCCGCCACGTCGGCTTCGGCCTTTTCGCTGTCAACCTTGTTGGCGGCCAAGAAGACCGGTTTACCCGAGCGGAGCAGGATACGGGCGGCGGCCTCGTCGGGCGCGGTGGCACCGACGGTCGCATCGACCAGCAGGATCACCGCGTCGGCGGTGCGCATCGCCACCGACGCCTGTTCGGCGACCAGCTGCTGCAGGCCCTTGGCGTCGGGCTCCCAACCCCCGGTGTCCTGAACGACGAACCGGCGCCCGGTCCACAGCGCGTCGTAGGACACCCGGTCCCGCGTCACGCCGGGAATGTCCTGCACCACCGCTTCGCGCCGCCCGAGGATCCGGTTGACCAGGGTCGACTTGCCGACGTTGGGCCGGCCCACCACCGCGACCACGGGCGCGGGACCGGCCTCGGCCAAGTCTTCGAAGTCGGAACCGACTGATTCCCAATCGCTTTCGTCGGTCCAGGTGCCGTCCTGAGTCACCGCACCGCCCCGCTATTCTGCCTGACCAACTCCAGCAGGTGGGCGATCACCTGCGCCTCGGTCATGTCGCTGGTGTCGACGACCACCGCGTCCGCGGCCGCCCGCAGCGGCGACACCTTCCGCGTGGAATCGAGATGGTCGCGGCGGCGCACGTCGGCCAGCACGCCGTCGTAGTCGTCAGCCAGACCCGCCGCGACGTTCTGCTCGTTGCGCCGCAGGGCGCGGGTTTCGGCCGACGCGGTTAGGAAGATCTTGACCGGCGCATCGGGCAAGACAACCGTTCCGATGTCTCGGCCCTCGACGACGACGCTGCCCGGGCCCCCGGCCATCGCGCGCTGCAGCCTGACCAGCCGGGTGCGCACGGCCGGGACCGACGACACCGCCGAGACCGCACGCGTGACCTCGTCGCCGCGAATTTCCACCGAAACGTCTTCCCCGGCAAGGTAACAGCGGTCGGCATCGGGGTCGTAGCTCACCGACAACTGCACGGTCGAAGCGATCGACCCGACAGCGTCGGCATCGCCCGGGTCGACCCCGGCGCGCAGGGCGGCGAGCGTCACGATCCGGTACATCGCGCCGGTGTCCAGGTAGCGGGCACCCAAGGACCGTGCCAATCCCTTTGACACCGAAGACTTTCCGGTTCCGGCCGGTCCGTCGATGGCGACGACGACGTCGGAGTTCACAGGCCGACCGCTTTGTACAGTTGCCCGATCTCGTCCCGGCCCAACGCGCGGATGCTGCCCGGACGCTGCTTGCCCAGCGACACCGCGCCGATGTCGGTGCGCACCAGCGCCTCCACCGGGAAACCCGCGGCCGCCAGCAGCCGGCGCACAATGCGATTTCGTCCCTCGTGTAATGTCAACCGCACCAACGTCTTACCCGGAATGGCGTCCACCACCGCGAAATCGTCGACCCGCGCCGGTCCGTCCTCCAGCTCGATTCCCGCCCGCAGCCGTTTGCCCAGCCCGCGCGGCACTGACCCGGTCACTGTCGCCAGATACGTCTTGGGCACCTCGTGAGAGGGGTGCATCAGCCGGTGCGCCAGCTCGCCGTCGTTGGTCAACAGGATCAGGCCCTCGGTATCGGCGTCCAACCGCCCGACGTGGAACAGCTTCTTGTTGCCCCGGACCCGGCGCTCGATCAGGTCGCCGATGCACGGCCGGCCGCGATCGTCGGACATGGTCGAGTGCATGCCGCGCGGCTTGTTCAGGGCCAGGTACACCAGCGACGCGTCGATGACCACCCGGGCCCCGTCGACCCGGATCACCGAGACGTCCGGGTCCACCCGGGTGCCCAACTCGGTCACCACCCGCCCGTCCACTTCGACGCGGCCGTCCATGATCAGCTTCTCCGCGGCGCGCCGCGACGCAATTCCGGCCTGGGACAAGACTTTTTGTAGACGGACTCCCTGGGTCCCCCCAGAATCTTGGGCCTCGACCATTAATCCTGGTCCACGTCGAACGACAGCGCCTCGTCGGACGCCTGGCGGCCCGCGAGTTTGATGAAACGTGGCTCGCTGTCCAGGGATTCGCTGAGGTCCTCGATCGTGTCGACGTCGGGCAGCAGCGGTGCGATATCGGGAAGGTCGGTCAGCGACGCCAGCCCCAGGCGCTCCAGGAACAGCTCGGTGGTGGCGAACGTCGTCGCGCCGGTGTCCTCGTCGGCGCCGGCTTCGGTGATCAGGCCGCGCGCCAGGAGCGTGCGCATGACGGCGTCGACGTTGACGCCGCGAACCGCGCTCACTCGCGCACGCGTCACGGGCTGGCGGTAGGCCACCACGGCCAGCGTCTCGAGCGCGGCCCGGGTGAGCTTGGATCGCGCGCCGTCCAGCAGCAGCTTCTCGACGTAGGGCGCGAACCGGGCGCGGGTGTACAACCGCCAGCCCTCGCTGTTCTTTCGCAGGTCGATGCCGCTGTCGCGCTCGGCGAGTTCGTCGGCCATCTGCTGCAGCTTCGCCGCGATCCGGTACACGGGTTGCTCGGTGGCCGAGGCCAGCGCCTCGACGCTGACCGGGGTGTCCACCACCAGCAACAGCGCTTCCAGCACGGAGCCGAGTTCGTCGGCGTCCAGCGGCGCCGCCTCGGCAATCTCCGGGATACCCGGGATATCTGAGCCCAGATCGATGTCGGGCAGTTCTTCACTCACAATTCGTCCCGCACTTCTGCCAAGGCTTCGCTGGTCGGACGCTCCCCGGTCCATGAAATCTGGAGCACGCCGAGCGCCTCCGACTGGTCGAATGCTACCGTCCGGGTCCGATACAGCTCGAGCAGCGCCAGGAAGCGCCCGACGACCTCCATCGACGCCTGACAGTCGGCGACCAGCTCGGCGAATGTGGCCCATTGGCCGCTGCCCCGCGCTTCCAGGATCGCCAGCAGCTTTTCGGCCTCCTCGGGGACCGAGACCATCAATTCGTGCAGATGCTCGATCGCCACCGTCGGGACCGGTCGCGGGGTGAACGCGATCGCGGCGATCTCCGCGAACCGCTCGGCATCCACACCGAGCATCACCTCCGGGAGCAGCTCGGTGAACCGGTCTTCCAGCGACACCGCACGCGGATAGCTGCGCAGCGCGGCGGCCTCGAGCTCGGCGAACAACTCCGCCACGTGCTTGAACGCGCGGTACTGCAGCAGCCGGGCGAACAGTAGGTCGCGCACCTCCAGCAGCGCCAAGTCCTCGTCATCGTCGACCTGCCCGGCCGGCAGCAGGCGGGCGGCTTTGAGATCGAGCAGCGTCGCGGCGATCACCAGGAACGCGGTGGTCTCCTCCAAGCCCAGCTGGGGGCCGATCTCCCGGGTATACGAGATGAAGTCGTCGGTGACTTGGTGCAGTGCAACCTCGGTGACGTCGAGGCGATGGGCGAAGATCAGCTGCAGCAGCAGATCGAACGGCCCCTCAAAGTTGGTCAGCCGGACCCGAAAACCCTCCGAGAAGCCATCCTGGGAGCCGTTCTTGATTGGCGCCTCACCGTTCACGCTGCCCTTCACGCGCCGAATCGGTCGATGACTTCGCGTGCCAGGGCGCGGTAAGCGATCGCGCCCGCCGACTTCGGCGCCCAGGTGGTGATGGGTTCTCCCGCGACACTGGTCTCCGGGAAGCGGACGGTCCGGGTGATCACGGTGTCGAACACCAGGTCACCGAAGCGCTCCACGACGCGGGCCATCACCTCGCGCGCGTTGACGGTGCGGGGGTCGTAGCGAGTGAGCAGGATGCCGCTGATCTCCAGCTTCGGGTTGAGCCGGTCGCGCACCTTCTCGACGGTGTCGGTGAGCAGCGCCAGGCCACGCAGCGAGAAGAACTCGCACTCCGTCGGAATCACCACGCCGTCGCAGCACGCCAGCCCGTTGACGGTGAGCAGGCCCAGCGAGGGCTGGCAGTCGATCAGCACGTAGTCGTAGCGGTCGAGCACCGGGTGCAACGCCCGGGCCAGGGTCTGCTCGCGGCCGACCTCGTTGACCAGCTGGATCTCGGCGGCCGAAAGGTCGATGTTGCTGGGCACCAGGTCCATGTGCTTGACCCGGGTGGAGAGCAGCACGTCGTCGATCGAGACCCGCGGCTCCACCAGCACGTTGTGGATGGTCTTTTCCAGCTCGTAGTGCGGGACGCCCAGGCCCGCGGACAGCGCGCCCTGCGGATCCATGTCCACCAGCAGCACCCGCCTGCCGTACTCGGCGAGCGCGGCGCCCAGGTTGATCGTCGACGTGGTTTTCCCGACGCCGCCCTTCTGGTTGCACATGGCGACGACCTTGGCCGGGCCGTGCGAGGTGCGCGGCGCGGGCTCGGGGATCGCCCGGGGCGGACGTCCCGTCAGCCCGATGACGACATCGCTGTCGGGGTGGTCGGCCATACCCGGGGTGGTCGGGTCGGTCATGGCCGGGGCGGTCGGGAGGTGAACATCGGGGGAAAGTCTAACGGCTTCGCACGCCGAAGCCGGGTGACGCGCGGGCGAGATAACCAGCCAATACGGAGAAAGTCGCTGGCCAAGTTCCCAACCGCTAACAGCGTTAACATCAGTCACTCCAGCACCACTGGGATGCTCATCCGGGGTGCGCTCACGGCGGCGACACGCCGCTTGGGCTCCGCGCTGAGCGCACAGTCAAAGCCGTGAGCGCACACGCGACGAGAATCTCGCCCGCACTATCGTGGTCGAGCGTCGACTTGTTGTTGCGATTTCGGCGTGATCCGCCCAACGACTCGACGTTCGGCGCGAAAATTATGTGGCCCGGGGATGGGCCCCCGCCCACACCTCGCGCAGCGCGTGGACGGTGACCAGCGTGTAGATCTGCGTCGTCGTCACCGAGGCGTGGCCCAGAAGCTCCTGCACGACCCGGACGTCCGCGCCGCCCTCCAGCAGGTGGGTGGCAAAGGAATGCCGCAGCATGTGCGGCGACACACCCGAGGTGATGCCGGCGCGCTCGGCGGCGTCCTGCAGCACTTGCCATGCGCTTTGCCGCGACAGCCGCCCGCCGCGCGCATTGAGGAAGATCGCCGGGGTTCCGCGGCCGCGGCGTGCCAGGTCCGGGCGGCCCCGCACCAGATAGGCGTCCAGCGCCTGCACGGCGGGACGCCCCACCGGCACCAGCCGCTGCTTGCCGCCCTTGCCGCGCAGCAGCACGGACCTGGCATGGGTGTCGATGTCGTCGACGTCGAGGCCGACGGCCTCGGAGATCCGAGATCCGGTGGAGTACAACAGCTCCAGCAGCGCCCGGTTGCGCAGCGTCAGCGGGCCGTCGTTCGGGCTGTCGCCGCCCGCGCCTTCCAGCAGCGCCAGCACCTCGTCGATCGTCAGGCTCTTGGGGAGCCGGCGCCCCGGCGTCGGGGGCCTGACCGCGCGCGCCACGTCCAGTTCGGCGAGCCCCTCGGCGGCGGCGAACCGGTGCAGGCCGCGCACCGCGATGAGCGCCCGCGCCGCCGACACCGCGGACAGCGCCGCGGCCCCGGAATCGGGATCGCCGCGCCGCAATGCCACCAGGAACTCGCTGACGTCGTCCTCACCGACTTTGGCCAGATCGTGAATTCCGCGGTCGGACAAGTGCTTCGAATAGCGGCGCAGATCGCGGCGATAAGAGCTCAGGGTATTTTTCGCCACGCCCCGCTCGATTGTCAGGTGGTCGAGGTAGCCCTGCAGTTGTGTCTCCAGCGCCACCGCCGTCATCGGGCGGCCTTGCGCGCGGCGAATGCCTTCGATTTGTCGATCCACGGGCTGTCCACCGGCCGGGGCTGCGCCACCCCGTTGGTCACCGCGTGGGCGGCCAGAATCCCGCCAACGGCAATGGAATTGACCACTTCGCCGCTGAGCACCAGCCGCACCGCCTCCTCGAGGGGAGTCCAGCGCATCGACATGTCGGCTTCTTCGTCATGCGGATGCGGACGGTCCACCTCGCTCAAATCGGTGGCCAGGTATACGCGTACCGATTCGTCGCTGAAGCCGGGCGCGGTGTCGAGGTCGACGAGCACCCGCCAGCTGCCGGCTTGCAGGCCGACCTCCTCCTTGAGCTCACGCGCGGCCGTGAGGTGCGGTGGCTCCCCCGCGACATCGAGCAGACCCGCGGGGAGCTCCCAGAGCCGCCGACCGAACGTGTGCCGGTACTGATAGACCAACGGGATGTTGCTGCTTTCGTCCATCGCCACGATGGCGACCGCCCCGTAGTGCTCAACGACTTCACGTATCGCGACATTGCCGGCCGGCATTCGCACCCCGTCACGGCGCAGCGCGAAAATGTTACCGGTGTGCAGCGTTTCGGATGACGCCGTCTCGAAGACGTGCTCAGGCACGGGCCGCGGGCTCGGGTAGCGGCCGTTGGACTTTGCCTGGATGCTGGCTGCCGTTGGGCGAATGCTGCTCGGGGATTTCCACCGGCAGCTGCTCGCCCGCTTTGTAATCAAGGGCCGCACCGACGAATGCGACGAACAGCGGGTGCGGCCGGGTGGGTCGGCTCTTCAGTTCGGGGTGGGCCTGGGTGCCGACGACGAACGGGTGTACGTCCGACGGGTATTCGACGAACTCCACCAGGTGGCCATCGGGCGAGGTCCCGGAGAAACGCAGACCGCTTTCGGCGATCCGTTCGCGGTAGGCGTTGTTGACCTCATAGCGGTGCCGGTGTCGCTCGGACACCTCCGTCGTTCCATAGGCTTGGGCGACAATCGAATCCGGCTCCAGCACCGCGGGATAGGCACCCAGCCGCATGGTGCCGCCGAGGTCGGCCTCGCCGGCGACGATCTGTTCCTGATCGGCCATCGTGGAGATGACCGGATCCGGTGTGCCCGGCGCGAACTCGGCCGAGTTCGCTTCCGTGAGACCTGCCGAGCGCGCGGCCTCGATCACGATGCACTGCAGGCCGAGGCACAGCCCCAGCACCGGCAGCCCCCGCGCCCGGGCGTGCCGGATGGCGCCGATCTTGCCCTCGATTCCGCGGATGCCGAACCCGCCGGGAATCAGCACACCGTGCACGTCGCGCAGTGCGGCCGCGGCGTCGCTGGTGCTCTGGCATTCGTCGGATGGCACCCAGACCATCTCAACCTTGGCGTTGTGCTTGAAGCCGCCGGCGCGGAGCGCCTCGGTGACGGACAGGTAGGCGTCGGAA
>Ga0306925_10001508_pt1 | contig 19195 bp, 17 predicted proteins | sample flu12Cox44000176_FD_203755 | JGI IMG/M metagenome (GOLD analysis project Ga0306925, IMG submission 203755) | Lab enrichment of tropical soil microbial communities from Luquillo Experimental Forest, Puerto Rico - flux8day.12C.oxic.44.000.176 (v2)... | ecosystem: Environmental > Terrestrial >... | reverse complement strand
GGGTCAAGCTCGCCGCCACCGCCCTGGGCGACCTGCGTGGCATCGCCCGGATGCGCTGGGGGCTCCTTCGCGGCACGCTGCGGGTGCCGCGGCTGCCCGCCGCCGCGCCGCCGGGGGCAGCAAGACGGCTGCCGCGGCAACTGGCCAGGTTCCTCGCGGTTGGCGTGGCCAGCGCGCTCGCCTATGTCCTGCTCTACCTCGGCCTGCGCACCGCGCTGCCGGCGCAACCGGCCAACGCGGCCAGCCTGCTGGCGACCGCGATGCTCAACACCGCGGTCAACCGCCGGTTCACCTTCGGCATCCGGGGACGGCCGGACCTGGCCCGGCACCAGGCGCAGGGGCTGCTCGCGTTCGGCGCAGGGCTGGCGCTGACCTCCGCCGCCCTGGCCGCGCTGCATGCGGCGGTGCCCCGGCCGGCCAGGGCCACCGAGGTGGCCGTGCTGGTCGGCGCCAACCTGGCGGCCACGGTGATCCGGTTCCTGGCCTACCGGCACTGGGTGTTCCGTGAGCGGCGCCCCGGGCCGGGTACCCAGCCCGCCGGCCCCCCGGCGCTCACCGGCCAGGCGCTGCGAACGGCCGTCCCCAGCCTCGATATCAACACGAACGGACACCATCAATGACCACGATCACCACCGATCCGCGCGGCACGGGCCCGGGCATCCCGGCACGGCGGCCGCGCCTGGCCGCCCTGGTCCAGGGCCGTCCCGGCGAGCCCCGCTGGGCCCGGCCGGCGCTGCTGGCCCTGCTCGTCCTGACCGCCGCGCTGTACACGATCGGCCTGTCCCGCAACGGCTGGGCCAACGACTTCTACGCCGCGGCGGTCCAGGCGGGCACCAGGAGCTGGAAGGCGTTCTTCTTCGGGTCACTCGACGCCGGCAACTTCATCACGGTGGACAAGACGCCAGCGTCCCTGTGGGTGATGGAGTTGTCCGCCCGGGCGTTCGGCCTGAACTCCTGGAGCTTGCTGCTGCCCCAGGCGGCCGAGGGCGTGGCCACCGTGGCGCTGCTGTACGCCACGGTGCGCCGGTGGCACGGCCCGGCAGCCGGGCTGATCGCCGGCACGGTCGCCGCGCTCACCCCGGTGGCCGTGCTGATGTTCCGGTTCAACAACCCGGACGCGCTGCTCGTGCTGCTGATGACCGGCGCCGCCTACGCCACGACGCGGGCGATCGAGTCGGGGCGCACCCGGTGGCTGATGCTGACCGGTGCCCTTCTGGGGTTCGCGTTCCTGACCAAGATGCTCCAGGGGTTCCTGGTGGTCCCGGCGTTCGCGCTGGCCTACCTGGTGGCCGGGCCGCCCCGGCTGGGCAAGCGGCTGTGGCAGCTGCTCGCCGCCGGGGCGGCGCTGGTCCTGGCCGCGGGCTGGTGGGTGGCGATCGTCCAGCTCACCCCGGCGGCCGACCGGCCCTACATCGGCGGCTCCACCGGCAACAGCGTGCTGCAACTCGCCCTGGGCTACAACGGCCTCGGCAGGCTGAGCGGGAACGAGGCAGGCTCCGTCGGCTTCGGCGGCGGGGCGGGCCCGCGGTTCAGCGGCTCGGCAGGCCTGACCAGGCTGTTCGCCGCCGACATGGGCGGGCAGGTGAGCTGGCTGCTGCCCGCCGCACTGATCGGCCTCGCCGTCATGGCCTGGCTAAGCTGGCGTGCCGTCCGCACCGACTGGCTGCGTGCGAGCGTGATCGTGTGGGGTGGCTGGCTGCTGGTTACCGGGGCGGTGTTCAGCTTCATGGCCGGCATCATCCACCCGTATTACACCGTCGCCCTGATGCCCGCGATCGGCGCGCTCACCGGGATCGGTGCCGTGGAACTGTGGCGCAGGCGGCAGCACGCCGCCGCGCGGCTCGCCCTGGCGGCTGGCATCGCGGTGATGGCGATCTGGGCGTACCTGCTGCTCGGCCGGACGCCTGCCTGGCTGCCATGGCTGTGCACGGTGGTGCTGCTGTGCGGGCTGCTCGCCGCCGCGGCGCTGCTCGCCATGCCCGCCATGGCCAGGCTGGCGGCCACCGGCCGCGGCAGGACGGCGCTGGCCGCCGTGCCCGTCACACTGGCCTTGGTCGCCGCCCTGGCGGGCCCGGCCGCCTACAGCATCGCTACGGCCGCCGCCACGCACACCGGCGCGCTCCCCTCGGCCGGGCCCGCGGTCACCGGCGCGTTCGGCAGCGGGCCGGGCGGCTCCCCCCGCGGCGCCGTGCCCGGGCGGGGCCAGCTACCTGGCGGTGTGCGGGCACCGGGCGGCTCGGGCGGGTTCCCCGGCGGCGCCAGCGGTACCGGGAGTGCGCCCGCTCGCGGCACGGGTGACGGGTCAGGAGGAACAGGTTTCCCGCAGGCCGGCGGGACCGGCAGGTTCCCGGGCGGCGCTCCCGGCGGGATCGGGGGTGCCCGGGCCGGTGGCCCCGGCGGCCTGGGGGGCAACACCCAGGTGGCGGCCGCCCTGACCAGGCTGCTCGCGCGCGGTGCGGCGGGGTACCGGTGGGCCGCGGCAACGGTCGGCGCGGAGAGCGCGGCACCGTTGCAGCTTGCCAGCGGCGAGCCGGTCATGGCGATCGGCGGCTTCAACGGCACCGACGAGGCCCCCACGCTTGCCGAGTTCGAGCACATGGTAGCGGCCGGTGAGATCCACTATTTCATCGGCGCCAACCAGGCCAGCTTCGGTGGCGGCAGCGGCCCCGCGGCACAGATCACCGCGTGGGTGCGGGCGCACTTCACGGCCGCGACCGTCGGCGGGGTCACCGTCTACGACCTGGCCAAGGCCCGCTGAGGAACGAGCCCGGCCCGGTGCGGCTAGGCCTGGGCGCAGGCCGCGCGGTAGGCGCCCGGTGTGATCCCGTAGCAGCGCCGGAACCAGCGGGTGAGGTGCGCCTGGTCGGCGAACCCGCTCACCGCGGCGGCGTCGGCGAGGGCCGCGCCACCGGCCAGGGCCTGGCGGGCTGCGCGCAGCCGCAGCAGCCGCTGGTACTCGCTGGGCGGCACGCCGTAACGGCTGCGGAAGGCACGATAGGCCACGAACCGGCTGCAGCCCGCCGCCATGGCCACGTCGGCGAGCGTCGCCTCCGCGGCACCGTCGTCGTGCAGGAACTCGCGGATCCGGTCGGCGGCGGCCGCCTGGTCCCAGGTGGTCAGCCCGGTTGCCGGGGCCGCACGGGGCAGATCCTGGCGCGGCCCGCTCACATGGCGGGCGGCGAGCGCGGCCGCGGCGGCGAGCCGCTCGGACTGCTCCAGCGGGCTGGCCGGCCCGGTGAGCGACCGGTGCAACCGCCGCAGCGCCGCGGCGAGCGCCGGGTCGGTGATCACCGGCGCGGCGAACAGCGGCATACCGCCCTTGGTCCCGGTGAGGTCGGCGAGCAGGCCGGTCAGCAGGGCCGGGGCCAGGTGGATCATCCGGTAGGTGAAGCCGGTCCCGGTGGCGGCGTGACCATCATGCGGATCGTCGGGGTTGAACGCCATCACCAGGCCGGTCGTGCTGACGTGCCCGGCGCCGCGGCAGGTGAACGCCTGCGCCCCGGACTCGGTCACTCCCAGGGAATAGGTGTCGTGGCTGTGCCGGTGATAGACGTGCCCGCGGAACCGGGCGTGCATCGCCTCAACCTGCCCATCGCCTGACCGCCAATACCGCGCCCAGTCCTCCGACTTGTCGCCTCCCACCCTGCCAGTATGCCGCCGCGTCGAGACTTCCGGTTGCTTCCATTTGCCGGGAGGGAGCGACGGATCCCGGGGCCGCGTCTACGAATGGAGCGTCAGGCCGCGGCAGACCTTGTCCACGGCGTTGCGCGGGCCGTAGATGGCGATCCCGACCACTACAAGATCCTCGGCGGCAACGGCTCGCACCACGGCGCGGTTGGCGTCGTCGTCGCCGGTCGTGAACATTTCCTCGGTGTAGACGGCTGCCGCCATATCCCGGGAAACCGCCCGCTCCCTGACTGCGGCGAGTGCCTCGCCCGTCCCGGTGTAGACGAGCACGGGCTGCCGGAACATCTCCAGGTAGCGATTGCCGGAGCCATCCTCGTAAGGCTTGCCCGCCACTTCGTCGATGCCCGCTGCGATCCCGCTGGCGAGGAAGGCCGTCACGTTCAATTTCTGCCAGACCGCGAGATCGGAGCGCACCGCTATCGCGATCTTCGTATCGAAGCGCATACCCCAGAATCGCGCGCCGCCTGCGCCGCCGTCTTGAACGCTGGTGCGCGGCCCGGAACCAGGCGCGGGGGTGGACGGGGGCTGCCCTGGCGCGGAGTTTTGTCCTCCGCGCCAGGGCCATCCTCCGGCCGCTCCCTTCCCGGCCAGGAAGCAATGAGCGCGTCGATTCGACAGGCCGGGCGGTCATGCCTAGGATTACTAGGTATGCGATCCGAGAGGCTGAAGGGGCACCTGGACCTGCTGCTGCTGTCCGTGCTCAGCCGTGGTCCCGGCCACGGCTACGAGGTAATTACCAGGCTGCGCGACCGCAGCGACGGCGCCTTCGAACTGCCCGAGGGCACCGTCTACCCGGCACTGCACCGGCTGGAGGAGGCCGGCCTGCTGGCCAGCGCCTGGGACATCGTGTCCGGGCGGCGCCGCCGCATCTACCGGCTCACCCTGACCGGCGAGGAAGCGCTTGCCGAGCAGTCGCAGCAGTGGAGCGAGTTCAGCGGGTCCGTGGCCAGGGTGCTCGGCACGCCCGCCGCGGTTTCGCCGCTGCGGACGGCCCTGCCGGGGGTGACGGCATGAGCCCGCGCACCCCGGACGCGCCGGCCGACCCCGTCGAGGACTACCTGGACCGGCTCTTCGTCACGCTGAGCGGCAGCCCGCGCCAGGTGCGGCACACCCTCGCCGAGGTGGAGGCACACCTGCGCGATGCGGTCGCCGAGGGCGTTGCCGCCGGGATGACCGAACCGGAGGCGCAGGCACAGGCGGTCGCGCGGATGGGCCCGGTACAAGGGGTCACCGGCCGCAGGCCCGCGCTGACCCGCCCGTCCCTGGCGCTGGTCCGCCGGCTCGCGCTCACCGCAGCCCTGATCGGCGGCGCGGGCTTCCTGGCGATCGGTGTCGCCGGGGTGTTCGCCAGGCTGCTGCTCACGGTGAAGGGCAACGAGTTCCTGACCGCGCCCTGGCCGGCTGGCACCTACACCAGGGCGGACTGCGCCCGCTGGCTCGCCGGCAACCCGGGCACGCATTCCTGCGTGACCGCCATGCTCGCCGACCACGTCGGAGATTTCCTGTTGCAGGCGACCGCGGCCGGGCTGCTCGGGCTGATCGCTCTGGCGGCCTATCTCACGCTGCGGCAGCGGTGGCAGGACCGCGGCACGCTCACCGCCCTGCCCGCGGGGACCGCGGAGGCACTGGGCGCCGCGCTGGCCGCCTTGGCCGCCGTGGTGTGCCTCGGCCAGGCGGTGAACACCGAAATGGTGCAGCACGGGGTTGGCGCAGGCGAGGCGTGGAGCCTCGGTGCCGCGGCCGTGGTGGCAGCCGTCGCGTTCGTGCTGGCGCTCCGCCGTGCCCTGCGCCGGGCCGCCCCAGCCTGAGCAGCTCCGCAGCAATCGTGCGCGATTAGCCTTGGTGACCGGCCAGGTCCAGGAGGTCGTCGAGGATGGCGCCGAAGCTGTGTACCAGGGTCAGGTGGCCCTCGCCTGGCAGCAGGTGCGCCCGGGCACCGGGGATATGCGTGGCCAGCCAGTGGCCGTGCGACCACGGCACCATCATGTCCTGATCGCCCTGCCAGACCGCCACGGGTGCACCCGCGCCTACGTCTGCCATGGTGAAACCCCAGTCGGTGACGAAGGCGAGATCATCGTCGCGCCAGCCGGCCACGCCGCCCGCCACCGCGGCGCGGAACGAGGCCGCCTGGTAGTCGGCGAACTCCCCGGTGAGGGCCGCCTTGTCGGCCGCCGACGCCAGGTCCCCCAGCCCCGCCACCACGTCGGCGCCGGTGAGTGTGGCCATCTCCCGGGCGGCGGGCTCAAGGAACCTGGTCAGCTCCTCCGGCCCGGCCAGGGCCGCACGGAACTCCGCGAGGTTCTCCGAGCTCATCCCTTGCGACCAGTCAAGGCCCTCGGCCTGGTGTGGCGCCGGTCCGGCCATGGTGGCCGCGGCCACGCACCGGCCGGGCAGCAGTGCGGCGCAGGCCAGAGCGTGCGGGCCGCCACCGGACCAGCCGACGGTCACGAACTCCCCGGTGCCCAGGGCGTCGAGGACGGCCGCGAGGTCGGCAGCGGCGGCGGCGACCCGGCGGCCCGGAACCGGCGTAGAGCTCCCATACCCGGGCCGGGCGTACAGAACCAGGCGCAGGCCGCGCTCGGCTGCCGCCGCAGCGATGGCCGGGGCGGCCATCAGTCCAGCGGGAGTCCCGTTGTGCAGCACGAGCGTGAGCCCACCCGTCGGGCCGCTGGCCAGGGCTTCGAGTTGCCGGTCCCCGGCGGCCCGGACGATCACCTTTCCCGCGGTCATACCTGGACTATAGAAGTGGCCCCGGCGGCGAAGTCGCGGGGGCCACTGAGCCAGCCGGGTCTACCCGGCCCGGTAGATGATCAGGTGCTGTGCAGCCACTTCACGCTGAAGTTCTTGCTGCTGGTGAGCGCGGAGACCGAGTCCTTCGCGCGGCCACTGCCGTTCACCATGGTGATCTTGACGCCGCCGGCGCTGCCAATCGCCGTCCCGTCCACCAGCGAGTTGGTGAAGTGCATCGTGCCGAAGTTGGTCAACGGCAGGACGCCGCCCGAGGATGGCGCCTCGGCGATGACCTCGGCAGAGGCGCGCTGCGCGCTCGCGAGGGTCTTCTTGATCGTGTGCGACCAGCCCTTGGTGGTGTCCTTTAGCACCAAGGTGAAGTGCCCGCTACCGGTGAAGGTGACGGAGCCGGTGAAGTGGTCGCCCGGGCTCACCGGGCTGGAGAAGTTCACCGGGAACGCGGGGAACATCTCGTACCAGGAGTAGTACTTAGCGTGGCCGCTGACGCAGTCCACTTCGCTGCCGGTCTGCTCGACAGTGTTGCTGCCGAAGCCGTCCAGGCCGACCCAGAAGCTGGACCACCTACGGCTGCTCCCGCAATGCCCGGTGGGCTCGACCCAGCTCGCCGAGATCTTCTTGTAGGTCTTGCCGCGGGCCGCGTAGCCGGACCAGTTCGTGGATTGGGCGTTAGTTGGCCGGCCGTGCGCGACCATTGGCGCGGTGCCGTGCATGGCGGGCCGGATCAGGTGGATGGTGTGCCCGGCGGGGTGGCTGCTGGCGGCTGCGGGCGCGGACGCGGCGAGCGCGCCGCCGGCCAGGGCCAGCCCGGCTAGAGGGATGCACCATCTGCGTAGCATTAAGGCTCCTTTGTGGGTGCTTCGGGCAGTCACGACGGAATGAGCGGACTATCACCCTTCGGCCATGTCTGCGGCGGTCTGCGCGACCGTACGACGGGTGAGAGTAATGCGTGGGCCAGCTGAGAGTAAAGCTCTGGTAATTCATCTCCCATGAGAGGGCTATGGAAGCAGCCGGTGGCCGGGCGGGCTCGGTCAGGCGCGGCGCTGCTCTCCGGTTTCGGTGAACTTATCCATGATCATGGATTCACCCCGGAACAGCGGGGTGCGCCGCACCCGCCTCTCGATCGAGGCGGCAGACATGGTGTAGCCGAGGAACAGCAGCAGCGAGAACGCCTGGAGCAAGATCCACGGCCAGGGCAGGGAGAAGTTGGACAGGTACCAGTCGTTGAGCGCGTGCAGCACCGCGGCGATGGTCACGCCGAAGAGGATCAACGGCACCCGGCGCCGCGGGTAGTTGACCGCGATGCCGATGAAGAACGCGGCGACCCCGGCCCAGATCGCGTGCTGGAACCCGTCGACGAACACCCGGTAGGCGAAGCTCAGCGCGCCGATGACCGCGGCATTGGCGGAATGGTGCACGGCCGCAGCGGCGATGTGCTCGATGGCGATGGTGGTGTACTGCGACGCCTCCCTGACGCCGAAGGTAAGGCCGGCGATCGTGCCGAGAAACATCCACATCCGGACGTCCAGCTTCACCGAGCGCAGCTTCAGCAGGCCCAGCGCGGCCACCAGGATCGGCAGTGCCTTGGTGATCTCCTCGTTGAACCCGACCGCCAGCGCGCCGACCAGGCTCTTGGGGTTGAACATCAGGTTGATGTTGATCGTGATGAGGCTCATCCAGATCATCACCCAGATGACGATGCCGAGCCCGATCAGCAGTTCCCGCTTGCCGTGCGGCTCCGGTGGCCGGATCAGCAGCCAGAACGCCACTCCCCACAGCGGCGCGATATACAGGCTGTACGCCCAGCCGGGTGTGGTCAGGTTCCCCGACGAGGCGAACAGTGCCAGGAAGACCAGTGGCAGCAGGGCGTACGCGATGACCAGCAGCCGCAGGCCCTGGCGCCACCCGGGGTCGGTCAGCCAGCTACGGACCGGGACCAGGATCTGGACCGCGGAGGCGAGCTCCTCCCGGGCCTCGGCCGCCGCGCCGAGCCGCAGCGGGACACCGACACGTGGCATCGCCGCGGTGCCGGACGGACCGGCCTGGCCCGGCGGTGGCGCACCCGCGCCCCAGTCCGCCGGTGGGGACGGCGCGGCCAGGCTAGCGGGCGGTGCTGGCCTGGGGGGGCGACCCCCCTGGAACCCCCCGATGGCCTCCGGCCCGGTTCCTCCGTCACCGGGCCGGGGCCCTGCTGGCCCGCCCTGGAACGCCTCGTCGGCCTCGGGCCGCGTTCCGTCGTCACGCGGCATGAGGCTTGCTGGCCCGGGGCTCGCCTGGCCAAAGGATGCCGCCGCGTCGGTGGGCTGGGACGGCTCGAGCTTGACCACGGGGCCGTGCGGAGAGGCGAGCGTCAGCTCCACCGGCTCGGCCACAAGCAGCCTGGTGACCGCGCCTCCCCGAAGGAATGTGCCGGCCCGGCCCAGGCCCTCGAACACCCAGCCGTCCGGGCCCCAGGCCAGCCGCGCATGCTGTCTGGACACGGTCGGATCGCTGACCACGACGTCGTTGTCCGTGCTCCGCCCGATCCTGACGGTCTGGTCCTGCTCGAAGGTGGACCGCTGGCCGTCCCAGCTCACCTGAAGCTTGTTCACCGTTCGTGCCTTTCCGGGCGGCCGCACTGCCGTGCGGCGCCCGCCGCTGACTGCTGAATCATCCGCCCGCTGGCGGAACCGGAGCGGCCGGGCCGGCCTGCGCGGCGGTGGGAGCGAGCAGCAGCGCGAGGGTGGTGTCGTCGGCACTGCCGTCCACCGAGGCGCACTGGCCTGCTTGCGCGTGCAACTGACTCGCCATCCAGGACAGCGGCCGGGTCGCGATGGGCCCGGCGAGCTCCGCGCTCACCACGCTCTCCCACGCCTGTGCCACCTGAGCGTTGCCGTAGCCGTCCGTGGCCAGCAAGGCCGCGAGCACCGCCGTGCCCGCCAGGTCGACCGCGGCAACGCGGAACGAATCGCTGGCCCCGTGCGAGCACAGGCTCGTGGTGTGCCGGCCGTCGAGCAGCGGGTCGCCGGGCACCGCCAGCAGTGCCGTGCCGTCCGGGCGGATGCACACGATGTCGCCGTCGCCGATCTGCGCCAGCAGCAGCCGCTCCCCCACACCAATCGCTACCAGCAGCGTCGTTCCGTACGGGATGGTGGCGTCGTCGCCGCGGCGGACCGACTCCTCGGCGCGGGTGAACGGCTCGGCCGTCACGTCTCGGTGTACCGCGTCACGCCATTGCGTGACGATGTCCGGCACCAGAAGATGCCGTAGGTCGTCTGGTAGCGCGGGCAGCCCGCCCGGGCGGGTGGCGAGGTCGGCGGCGGCCTGGCAGGCTATGGACACGGCCAGCCGGGCACCGCGGGCGCTGCGGAAGTGCCTGGCGTGCCCGTGCCCGTCCGCGACCGCAGCCACCATGCCGCCGTCGAGCGGACGCACCTCGACCGCGTCCTGGTTGGGGAGGCCAGCGGCGCGATGCGCCGCGCCGCGTTCGGTGGCCGTGACGGCCTGCCACCGGCTGGTATCGCCGGCGGTGGGGGGCTCAGAATCCAGCGCGTCCATCATGGTCACGCCCGGCGTCATCTCACCACGCATCGAGCCGGAGCCGCTCCTGCGCCGGGCCGGTCACCTGCACCCCCTCTGGTAGTGGCGCAAACCTTACCCGACGGACGGCTGCCGCCGGGCTGCGCTGCACACCGTGACCGTGCGGCCAGGCGGCGGGCGGCGGTGGTGCCGCCCGCCGCCTGGCACCGGACCGGTTAGGGCTCGGGGTCTATCCCGTGCCACGCCGGCACCTTCACCGTGCGGTGGCCGGGGGTGCCGCCGAGGATGACCTTGCGCAGCGAGACGTCGTTGCTTGTGGTGGTCTCGTGCAGGACCTTCTCCGGGTTGGCGATGATCTGGATGTAATAGGTGCCGTTGGGCACGTTGGTGATGTCGAAGTTCTGGCCCGCGATCGACTGGATGTAGGTGTCACCCCAGCCGACGGGCATCTGCTCGGCCACCCACAGCGCCGTCGGGCTCCCGCAGGCTCCTCCGCCCAGGCCAATGAACGGCGGCTGCCAGACCGCGTGCGGCGCAAGCAGATCGATCGCGTCCGTGGGGGCGATGCAGAACCCCACCTTGTGGCTGGTCACCGCGATCGACTTGGCCGAGGTGAGCAGTTGGTACTTCGCGAACTGCTCGAAGTGCCAGTGGTTGTGGCCCTGCTGACTGTCGAAACCCATGGTCCCGGCCCTGACCCGGCCGATGACCTTGCCGCCGCTCAAGAAGTACTGGTACGCCTTCATGACCGGCGTGGCGTGCGCCCGGAACCCCTCTACATCGAGCGGGCCGTGGCCGCCGACCCACACCGTGGCCCCGAAGTTCAGGAAGTCATGGGTCTGCTTGCGCGGGTGGCTGACCCTGATCAGCCAGGCAGGCAGCGCGACCAGGTCAGGCAGTGCGGACGCCGGGGGGTTGTTCATGGTCGGGACGTTGGCCGGGGGCCGCGGCAGCGCGTGCCCGCGCAGGCCGTTCGGCCTGCCGGGGATGCAGCAGCCGGGAATCGGGCAGCATCTGGAGCCCTTGACCACCTTGGCCTTGACGGTGGTCGTCGCGTCGCGGGCCGGGATGTGGAACAGCTTGGTGTACTCGGGAGTGATGGTCCCGGTGATCTTGTACACGCCCACCGGGAGCTTGGTCTGGTGGCCGAGGAAGTTGGTCTCGGCCGGGTCAGTGGCCCAGCCCTTCTGCACTCCCCAGACCATGCTCAGCGCAAACGGGTTGGTAGGGCACTGCGATGGGTACGGGGTGGTCCGCGGGCTGGACGGCCCGGTTCGTTCCGGGTCGTAGGTGTTGGGGCAGAACGGGATCGTCTCCGTTGCGGCCACCTTGCCCGCGGAGTTCCGCACGGTCAGCGTGAGGAACTTGGTCAGGCCGAAGTTGAAGCCGTCGATCGCGCTCGCCGGCAGCGGCCGCCGCACGGTGCCCCCTGAAGGCGGGTAGATGACCTGCGTGATCGTGATCGGCTTGGTGTAGCTGGCCCGCTGCACATCAAACCGCAGTGGCGAGCCGTTCACCGCTACCCACATGCCCGGGTCGAGGTAGACCTGGCCGCCGAAACTGTCCAGCGTGATGCTGCGCTGGGCGGCGATCAGGCGGAGTTGCGGGCCGGCTGGGGCCGCGGCCCCGGCGGCCCCCGGTGCGGGCAGGCCGGGCACGGCGAGTACGGCGACGGCGAGGCCCGCCACCGCCAGAACGCATCTCTGTTGCTTCCATCGCGGATGTCGCATGTGGCCTCCAGATGCCCGCGCGCCCGGTGCGCGGGGGCAACACCGAAGACGCTCCGAAGCGGCGCGGCGTTGCCTGCCCGGCGGGAATTCCCAGCCACCTGGGGAATTGCGGATTCGGTGGCGTGACGCCGCGGGTTTGCGCGGCGTGAGCCATCGTTCATCTTCCGGCCTTCCCCCCGCCCCGGCGGTCTGGCACGCTTCCGGGGATAGCACTGTCCCCGGGCCAGGAGGGCATCGTGAGCGACGAGCAGATCACCCCAGACGAGGGCACCGCCGCCACGGCGCCCGGCGGTACTGCGGGTGCGGGCGGGCCGAGCAGGCGGGGGCTGCTCAAGGCCGGAATCGTGGCCGGCGCGGTCGCCGGGACGGGCGCGTGGCGCGAGGCACCTGGCAACCGGGGGCGGCACCATCACCCGCGCAAACCGAACTCACGGCCTTACCCTCACCTGCCCGCGGGCACCGACACGATCCCGCAGATCGAGCACATCGTCGTGCTGATGATGGAGAACCACTCCTACGACAACCGGCTCGGCATGCTGAACCGCCACGGCGCCGACGGCTTCCGGCTCCACCACGGACTGCCCACCGCCACCAACCCCTACGCCAACGGCGACCTCCAGCACGCCTTCCGCATGCCGACCACCTGCCAGCTCAACGGCCAGCCCGCTCAGGACTGGCTGGACAGCCACCTTCAGTTCAACCACGGCCGCAACGACGGCTTCGTGGCATCGGGCAGCGGCCCCGTCTCGATGGGCTACTGGGAGCAGGCCGACCAGCCGTTCTACTACTCGCTGGCGCAGGCGTTTCCGATCGCCGACCGCTACTTTTGCTCGGTACTCGGCCAGACCTTCCCGAACCGGCGTTACCTGATGGGCGCGACCTCTATCGGGCAGGTCAACGACACGATCCCGAACGAGAGCGACTACCCGGCGAACGGGACCATCTTCGACAAGCTCGAAGCGCACGGCATCACCTGGCGGGACTACTACACCACGCTGCCGACGACGCTGCTGTATCCGCAGCTGTACATCAAGAACCACGGCACCAAGGTCATCCCGGTCGCGCAGTTCTTCACCGACGCCGCGGCGGGCAACCTGCCCGGGTTCTGCCTGGTCGAGCCCGACTTCGGGAATCAGTCGGAGGAGAACCCGCAGAACATCGCGGCCGGGGAGCAGTTCGCCGCGCAGGTCATCAACGCGGTGATATCCGGGCCCGGCTGGCCGAAGACGCTGCTGATCTGGAACTACGACGAGCACGGCGGCTACTACGACCACGTGCCGCCGCCGCCCGCGATCGCGCCCGACAACATCCCGCCCGCCGTCCCCGCGGGCCAGTCCGCCTACAACGGGTTCCGGCAGTACGGCTTCCGTGTGCCGTGTGCGGTGGTCTCACCCTGGTCCCGGCCGCACTACGTGTCTCACCGGGTGTTCGACCACACCAGCATCTGCGCGCTGGTGGAGGCCAAGTGGAACCTGCCGGCGCTGACCTACCGGGACGCCAACGCCAACAACATGCTGGACATGCTGGACCTGCGGCGCCCTGCGTTCCTCACCCCGCCCGCGCTGGCCCAGCCACTGCTCGACACCGACCCGGGCGCGCTCGCCTGCAACACCTCAGGGCCAGGCACCATCCCGCCGCCGGGCTCGGTGACCCCGCCGCACCATCACCACCCGGCGCACCGTCACTAACATTGGCGCCATGACGGGACGCGCAGAGATCGGGCGGTTCGGGATCTGGCGCAGCGCGAGCCTGGTGACACCGGAGACCGCCGCCGGCATCGAGCGGCTCGGCTTCGGCGTGCTGTGGCTCGGCAGTTCGCCGGACGGCGACCTGGCCCAGGCCGAAGTCCTGCTGGACGCGACGACCACGCTGACGCTGGCCACCAGCATCGTGAACATGTGGAAGGACCCGGCGGCGCTGGTGGCGCAGTCGTATACCCGGGTGCAGAAGCGCCACCCCGGCCGGTTCCTGCTTGGCGTGGGCGCGGGCCACCGCGAGGCAACGCAGCAATACGCAAGGCCCTACGAAACCCTGGCCCGTTACGTGGACGACCTCGTGGCCGGTGGCGTCCCGCGGGATGGCATCGTGCTGGCGGCCCTGGGCCCGCGGGTGCTCCGCCTCGCCGGGGACCGGACCGCCGGTGCGATCCCCTACCTGATACCGGCCGAGCACACCGCTCAGGCACGTGCCCTGCTCGGCCCCGGGCCGCTGCTCGCGCCGGAACACAAGGTCGTGCTTGACGCCGACCCGGCCCGGGCCCGTGCGCTCGGCCGAGGCCGGGTACGCACCCCCTACCTCGGGCTGGTCAACTACACAAGCAACCTGCGCCGGCTGGGCTGGACCGAGGCAGACCTGAGCGGCGACGGCAGCGACGCGCTGATCGATGCCTTGGTCGCGCACGGCAGCCCGGCCGAGGTCGCCACGCAGGTTGCCCGCCACCTCGACGCCGGCGCGGACCACGTCTGCCTGCAGCTGATCACCGAAGCGGGCGCCGACCCGCTGCCCGGTTACGCGAGGCTCGCGCCCGCCCTTGGCCTGTGATGCCGGGTCGGCCGGGACAGCGGCTACTGTCTACGTACGTAGACCGTAGATAGCGGGCTCCGTGCACGCGGCCGCACGGGTGCCCAGCCACCACCCGGTGGCCCGACCTGGGGAACGGTGCTGTGTCCAAGGGCAGCAGGAACAGGCAGCAGCAGGCCCGCGAGAAGATCGCGCAGGCCAGGGCGGCCGAAGCGCGGCGCAAGCGGAGGCAGCGCTGGCTGGCCGCCGCGGGCGGGGCCGTGATCGTGGTCGCCGCCGCCGTCGTCATTACGATCGTGGCTACCTCCGGCGGCTCGTCCAGCACCAGCACCGGCGGCACGCCCTCGCTCAAGCTCGCAGCGCTGAGCACGCTGGGCACGCTCAAGCCAGCCCCGGCGGCGGGCACGACCGGGCCAGAAGGCGCGCCCGTCCCCAGCGGTCCTCCGCTGACCGGCACCGCCACCAAGGCCAGCGGCCAGAAGGTGGACGGCATCGGCTGCAACACCAGCGAGCAGACCCTGTTCCACATCCACGCGCACCTGACCCTGTTCGTGAACGGCACGGCCCGGCAGGTCCCAGCCGGCATCGGGATACCGGGCGCCACCGGCCAGAACTCTCCACAGGGCCAGTTCATCAGCAACGGGAAGTGCTTCTACTGGCTGCACACCCACGCCGCCGACGGCATCGTGCACATCGAGTCGCCGGTGCACCGCACCTACACGCTGGGGAACTTCTTCGACGAGTGGGGCCAGCCGCTCGGCCCGAACCAGGTCGGGCCGGCCAAGGGCCACGTCACGGCGCTCTACAACGGCAAGGTGTACCAGGGCAACCCGCGCGACATCCCGCTCAACGCGCACGCCCAGATCCAGCTCGAGGTCGGTACCCCCCTGGTCGCCCCGGAGTCGATCACCTTCCCGAACGGCCTTTAGCCAGGAGCCGTGGCGCGGCAGGCCCGCCCGGCCGCCACGCGGCACGGCCGCGCAGGACACTGCAGCGCTGACCGCAGGTCGTTTATCGTGACAGTGGCGGCCAAGTGCTGGCCGGCCCCACCACCTCACGCTCTGCTGGCCTCGACCCCACCACCTCGCGCTCTGCTGGCCTCGACCCCACCACCCCGCGCTCTGCTGACCTCGACCCCACCACCCCGCCCAAAGAAATCTCGCCGCTCGCGCGAACCGGCCGCCGCCTGCACGCAATAGAGAAGCGATGGACGACGATGCGCTGATCGCCGCCGTGGCTCGCCGCGACGACACCGCCCTGCGCGAGCTGTTCTCCCGGCACGCGCCGTGGCTGGCCGCCCGGCTGCGCGGCGTGCTGCCCGCCGCCGAGGTCGAGGACGTGCTGCAGGAGACGTTCCTCGCGGTCTGGCGCGGCGCGTCCGGTTACCGGCCGCAGGGCTCGGCGGGCGGCTGGCTCTGGGGCATCGCCCGGCGGCAGGCGGCGCTGTGGCTGCGCCGCCGTGGGCCGGCCGAACTGCTGCTGCCGGCCCTCCTCGCCGCCGACGGCCGGCATCCGGGCGACCCGGCGGAGGCGGCGCTGTCCCGCGCCGAGCTGGCCAGGGCCGTCAGCGCCCTGGGCCCGGAGGACGGCCCGGCACGCGAGACCTGGCGGCTGATGTACGTCGAGGACAAGAGCGTGGCCGAGGTGGCCGAGCTGATGGGCGTGTCGCCGGGCACGGTGAAGAGCCGCGCGCACCGGGCCAGGCGGCTCATGCGGGCGGCGCTGCGGCACCACGAGCCCGCGCGGGAGGGAGGCGGGCAATGACCTGCGGTGACGACCTGACCGGCGGATACCGGGACGCGGGCCCGGCCCCCGATGACGTTGATCTGGACCGGGTGTGGCTGGGCGTGGCCGCGCAGGTATGGCGCCGCCAGCCTGGGCCGGCCGAGCGGATGGCCGGGCGGCTGCTGCGCTCCCCCGGCCTGGCCCGGGCACTGGTGACCACGCCGTCGCTGCTGCTCGGCTGGGTGATCGCCACGGTGGTGATACTGCTCGCCGGTGTCGGGTTCACGCTGGGCACCGGGACACCATGGGTAGCCCTGCTCGCCCCGGGGATCGCGGCCGCCGGCATCGCCTACGCCTACGGGCCAGGCATCGACCCCGCCTGGGAACTGTCCCAGAGCATGGCGGTCAGCGACCGGATGGTGCTGCTGGTCCGCGCGCTCGCTGTGTTCGGCCTGAACGCCGCCCTCGGGCTCGCCGCCTCGGCCGCGTCGGGGGCCGCGGCCGCGGTGACATTCGGCTGGCTGGTGCCGATGACCGCGGTCTGCGCGCTGGCGCTGGCCGTGGCGACGGTCACCCGGTCGCCGAACGTAGGCGTGGCAGCGGGCTCGGCCGGCTGGGTGATCGCGCTCCTGGCCAGCCAGGCCGCCGAGGGGCGGTTCACCGCGGCGATCACCGACTCCTTCCTCGTGCTCCCCTACCTGGCGTTCGCGGCCGGTTGCGGCGCGGTCGTCCTGTTCGCGACCCGGATCCCGAGAGGAAGCTCATGAACGTCGAGCTCACCGAGCTGACCCGCAAGTTCGGCCACACCCAGGCCGTGGCGGGGGTGACCCTGCAGGCCGGCGCCGGCGTGTTCGGGCTGCTGGGCCCCAACGGGGCGGGCAAGACCTCGCTGCTGCGGATGATGGCCACCGTGCTGCCGCCGACCTCGGGCACGCTGCGCCTGCTCGGCCGCGATCCGGGAGGCTACGGTCCGCGGCGGGAGATCCGGCGCCGGCTGGGGTACCTGCCGCAGAACCTCGGCTATTACCCGGGCTTCACCGTGTACGACTTCGTGGAGTACTTCGCGCTGCTCAAGGACATGCCGCCAGGGCAGGTGCCGAGCGCCGTGGCGACCGCCATCGAGCAGGTGGGCCTGGGCGACAAGGCCCGCATCAAGCTGCGCACGCTGTCCGGCGGAATGCTGCGCCGGGTAGGGATCGCCCAGGCGATCGTGAACCAGCCGGAACTGCTGCTGCTCGACGAGCCGACCGCGGGCCTGGACCCGGAGCAGCGGGTGGCGTTCCGTGCGCTGCTGCGCGAGTTCGGCGAGCGCGCCACGGTGATCGTCAGCACGCACCTGGTCGAGGACGTGGCCGCCGCCTGCTCCGAGGTGACGCTGATGGACTCCGGCGCGATCGTGTTCCACGGCACCCCGGACGAGCTGATCGCCCAGGGCGAAGGCAGCGGCGCGGCGGGCGATGCCCCGCTGGAGCGCGGCTACAGCGCAATACTTGCCGCGGCCCGGTCCGGCGTGGCGGCGCGGTCATGACGGTGGCGACCGACGCCCCGGCGCGGCGCCGGCTGCCCTCGGTCGGCGGGACGGTCCCGCTGACCGCGGCCCGGCTACTGCGCCTGGAGCTGCGTCACAACGCGATGCCGTGGCTGCTGCCGCTGATCGCCGCGCTGTTCTGGTTCGACTCCTACCGGCCCAGCATGGGTATGCCGCAGTACTGGGTGCTGCGCACGTTCTGGAACATGGGGCAGGGCCACACGATCGTCGACTTCGTCCCCTTCGTGGCCGGAGTAGCCGCGTGGATGGGGTCGCGGGACGGCCGCCGCGGTACCGCGGACCTGCTGACCGCCGCCGCCCGGCCACGCTGGGCGATGCAGCTCGCCACCTGGTCGGCGACCGCGATCTGGGCGGTGGGCAGCTACCTGGTGTTCGTCGGCGTCATGTTCGCGCTCTACGCACACCAGGGCGTCCGGGGCGAGCCGCCATGGTGGTGGGTCGCCGTCGGCGCGGCAGCAATTCTGGCGTGCAGCGCGGTTGGTTTCGCCGTGGGCGCGCTGTATCCCAGCCGGTTCACCGCGCCGCTCGCCGCGTTCGGCGCGCTGGTCGCGATGGCCATGTCGTCGCAGATCGGCTTCAGCCACACCAGCGGCTGGGCGCAGATCCTGCCGACCAACTCCAACGGCAACTTCCAGCCCGACTCGGGGATGCTCTACCCCTGGCTGCCCGACCTGCCGATCGCCAGGATCATGTTCCTGGCCGGGATCGCGGTCGCGGCGCTCGGCGTGCTCGGCCTGCCCGCCGCGGCCGGCGGTCCGCGGCTGCGGCGTGCCGCCGCCGTGGCCACACTCGCCGGCCTGGCAGCGGCCGGCGCTGGGGTCGCGCTTGCCGGTACCGCCAGGCTCGGGCCGCACGGCCTGGTGATCCCCGCGCTGCACGACGCGGCGAATGACCGGCCCATCGCCGCTACGCCGGACTGCGCCGGGACCGGGTTCCGGGTTTGCCTCAACCCGGACTACCGGTCCGAACTGGCGCACGTGACGGCGGCGCTGGCCCCCGTCGTCCGCGAGGTGGCCGGCCTGCCCGGCGCGCCGGTGCGGGCCGCTCAGACCCCTGCGATCTACAGCGCGGGCGAGGGCCAGGGCGGGCAGGCGATGACGATCAGCGGTCACCCGCCGGTGCTCGGCATGCCGCTCGGTGCCCTCGGCTTGCCCGGCGCGTTCGGGTGGACCGATGGTATGACCGCCGGCCAGTTGCGGCTGCTGTTCGCGCACGCGTTCGTCGGTGCCGGCAACGGCGTCGGCACCCCGGCGCAGCAGGCGGTGCAGGCAGTACTGCTGCAGGGTGCCGGCCTGCCGATCGCCATGCAGCCGAACCTGCTTGGCAGCGTGGGGCTCCCGTCGTGGGCGCCGGCTACGGGAGGGCCGGGGCCAACAACCCCGGTACCCGCGACGGGGCCCGTCTACGCCGCCGCGAGACGGCTCGCCGCGCAGCCGCCGGCCGCGCGGCATGCCTGGCTCGGCGCCCACCTGGCCGCGCTGCGGGCCGGCCAGCTCACCCTGGCGCAGCTGCCATGACCGCCGCCGGGGTGCACCAGGCCGCGCCGGGCGCCGCGTCGGCCCCGGCGGCCCGCTTGGGCCCCGCCTGGCTACGGCTGGCCTGGCTGTACCTGGTCAGCCGCCGGGCCCCGGTCGCGCTGGCGCTGCTGGCCGGGCTGGGCGCGCTGCTCTGGGTGGCGCTGCACTGGCACTGGAACGTGGCCGGCGGGCCCGCCGCG
>Ga0306925_10001503_pt1 | contig 19216 bp, 20 predicted proteins | sample flu12Cox44000176_FD_203755 | JGI IMG/M metagenome (GOLD analysis project Ga0306925, IMG submission 203755) | Lab enrichment of tropical soil microbial communities from Luquillo Experimental Forest, Puerto Rico - flux8day.12C.oxic.44.000.176 (v2)... | ecosystem: Environmental > Terrestrial >... | reverse complement strand
CGCCCGGTTCTACGACTTCAGTCCCCGCCGGATCGCCCAGGCGGCGGCCCGGGAGGACGTGGAGCTGATCTACCAGCAGATGCAGGAGGACATCTGGGAGTGCTCCCAGTGCTTCTCCTGCCTGCGCTGCCCGCGGGGCAACAACCCGGGCGGGATCATCACGATCATGCGGGAGGTGGCCGTCAGTAACGGCCTGGCTTCCGCCAAGGAAGCACTGGTCGGCTACTCACGGATCATCTACAAGATCATGTCGACCGGTACCCAGGTGTCCCCGGACATGCTGCAGCAGGACGCGTTCCCCGACTGGGGGCCGGAGACCGCTGACGTCTCGGCCAACCTCGATCTGTGGCGCCGGGCCCTGCCGCCAGAGACGCTGCACACCACCACTACCGGCTGGGCCGTCAGCGACAAGACGCTGATCGAGCTCTACCTCATCTGGCTGCACACCGGCTCCCTCGACATGATCGCGGAGGTCGACGCCAGCCTGCACGCCATCCTCCAGGAGGTCATGGAGGAACGCCTGGAAGACGAAGGGATCGAGCTGTGACCATCCCGATCGAGGCTCTCAAGCGCAAGAAGGAACATTTCGAGCGAGGCGAGGACCGGCGGGCGCTGGAGGACCCGCGGGCCGAATTGCTGGCCCTGGAGGAGCGGGGCGAACTGGTGGTGCAGAAGATCGACCACGACGCGGTCGCCGTTCCCACGAAGTACGGGCGTGAAAAGCGGATCCAGAAGGCGCACCTGTGGCACCACAAGTCATGCGGGCAGTGCGGTCACATCCCGGGCTACTCGACCTCGATCTTCTGGGTGATGCGCAAGCTCGGCTACGACTACCACGACCCCCGCGACCAGACCTCCTGCACGGCCTGGAATTACTACGCCAGCGCGACCTCCAACATGGCCGCCCAGGCGGCCGTAGCCGTGCGCAACTTCGCCGCGGCAAACGAGACCGGCTACTTCCCGCTGATTCACTGCGGCACCTCCTACGGCCACTACAAGGAGGTGCGGGAAGAACTCATCCGCCACTCGGAACTGCGCGCAGAGGTCCGCGGCATCATGGCCAAGCTCGGCAAGCAACTCGTCCTGCCCGAGGAGATCGTCCACTACTCCGAGTGGTTCTACGCGCTACGGCATGAGATCGCGGCCAAGCAAGTGCGCGACGTGTCGCAGGTCAAGGTCACCGTCCACCCGGCATGCCATTACTACAAGCTGGTCGAGGGCGACGCCATCTACGATCCCGACGTCTATGGCGGCCAGCGCACCGCGGTGGTCACCGGGCTGGCCCAGGCGCTCGGCGCCGATGTGCGCACCTACTCCACCTGGTTCGACTGCTGCGGGTTCGGCTTCCGGCACATCCTCGTGCAGCGCGACTTCACCCGGTCCTTCGCTACCCTCCGCAAGATCGAGGTGATGAAGGAGGAGGCAGACCCAGACGTCGTCCTCACCCACGACACCGGGTGCGTGACCACCCTCGACAAGAGCCAGTTCGCCGCCAAGGCGCACGACCGCAACGTCGGCGTCGGCGTGATGAGCGAGGCCCAGTTCGCCGCCCTGGCCATGGGGGCCCACCCCTACAAGGTCTGCCAGCTGCACTGGCACTCCGCGGACTACCGGCCGGTGCTGGAGAAGATGGGCATCGACTGGCAGCAGGCGTGGGCCGAGTTCCAGGCCGACGTCAAGCGGCTGGAAAACGGCGAGAAACGCTTCCTGGACTGGGACGACGTCGACGGCTGACCATGCGCGCCGCCCCGGCGGCTCGCAAGCGACACGATATTTGAGGTGAACTGATGTCCTCGGACACGGTAGCCGTCATCGGCGGCGGCCCCGGCGGCCTGCGGGCGGCTCACGCCATCGCGGAGATCGGCGGCACGGTCGTGCTCATCGAGCAGCGCGACTTCCTTGGCGGTGCCCCCATCGCGGAGAACTACGCGGGCCTGACCCCGCACGGGGAGCCGGCCGGCCCCCAGATTCAGCAGATGATCGAGGCGGTGACCAGCCATCCGGGCACCGACGTGCGGCTCGGCTCTGAGGTCACGGCACTGTCGGGTGACCCTGGGTCGTTCACGCTCACCGTGCGCGGCCCGGCTGGCGAGCAGCCGGCGGAGTGCGGCGCGATCGTGCTCGCGACCGGCTTCACCCACTTCGACCCGGGCCGGGAAACACAGCTCTACGGGTACTACGAGTACCCGGACGTCATCACGCTGCCGGACCTGGAATCCATGCTGTCGCAGCACCAGGTCGTGCGGCCGTCGAACGGCCAGCCGCCGGAGCGCGTCTGCTTCATCCAGTGCGTCGGCAGCCGGGACCGGCACATCGGCAACGAGTACTGCTCAAAGGTCTGCTGCGGGGTGGCTTCCAAGGAGGCCATCGAGGTCCGCCAGCTGATCCCCGGTTCCAAGGTCTACATCTTCTACATCGACATGCGGATGTACGGCTACTGGGAGAACGAGATCTACTGGCCAGCCCAGGAGAAGCACCACGTCCAGTACGTCAAGGGCATGATCACCGAGGTCATCGCCAAGGGCGACCGGCTGCTGGTCCGCGGCGAGGACACCACCATGGGCCGCCCGATGGAACTCGAGATGGACATGGTGGTGCTCTCGGTCGGGATGGAGCCTTCGGCGGGCACCAAGCGGATGGCCAAGGTGCTCGGCGTCGGCCAGAACAAGTACGGCTTCATCCACGCGGTCGGTGGCCCGCTCGACACGGTGTCGACCAGCAGGCCGGGCATCTTCGCCTGCGGCGCGGCGCTGGGCCCGGCCGACCTGGAGGACACCGTGTCGTCGGCGGCGGGGGCCGCGATGAAGGCGGTCGGCTTCCTGCGGCAGCACGCCGGCACCGGCGCGAGCTGACCGGGCGGGCACCGATGACAGGGGCCGTTGTCGACACTCCCAGCGCCAGGGAGTTCCAGCGCGAGATCGCCAGCCGGGTCAGCCCCACCGACCTGGCGGCGATCGCCGGCGACCTCGACCGCAAGTCGCGGTCGCTGCGGGAGCTGCTCGCGCCGGGCGCGGACCGGCTGGACCGGGCCGCGCTGCGGCAGGTGCTGCGGTGGGTGTTCGCCACCCGGCGCCGCGCTGACGCGATCCTGGACGAAGCCGGCCCGGAGCGCCTCGGCGCCGCCATCGCCAGCCTGCTCGATCTCGGCGAGCCGGTGACGGCGCGCTTCGACCGCTTCGACGCGTTGGCTGTCGGCCTGCCAGGCGCCGGCTACGACCTGGCCGGGGAGCTGCTCCACTTCACCGATCCCGGCCAGTACTGGCTGTGGACGCGATGGCTATGGGACCCGGCCACCGAGACGGGCGCGCTGCGCCTGGTCACCACCGACGACATCGACCTAACCGAGGGCGCTGGCCGGGGCGAGATGTACCTGACGGTCGGGCGGGCCACCGCGTTCCTGGACGAGACCGGCAAGGCCGTCGGCTTCACCGGCGCCGGGCCCGGCCTGTTCGGCACCGATGTGTTCCTCGCCGCCGTGTACGGCGTCTACATGTTCACCGTGCTGCGGATGCGGATGACGCAGGAGTTCACCCGGCTGGTCCCCCCGCTGCCCGACCTGATCCGCCGCCTGCTGGGCGTCTACCACCTGGAGGTCTGACCAATGCCTATCGGAGGGCACAAGGTCCCGCCGCAGGCCGTGGAGAAGGAGACGGTGACCGTCGCCTCCACCATCTCCGGCCGCGAGGTCGAGCTGCCGGCCATGTGGAACCGGATGTTCGAGCCGCGGGTGCTGACCAGCATCGGCCCGGACGCTTTCGAGCCGATCAGCGCGCTGCCCGGCGCCGAGTCGCTGGAGTGGTGCTACGGCTGCGGCAAGTGCGTCCCGGTCTGCCCGGTGGACGTGGTCGGGGAGTACGCGCCACGGAAGCTGCACCGCAAGGTGCAGACCGGCACCGACCTGATGGCGGACCCGGACCTGTGGCTCTGCACCACCTGCGGCAACTGCCTGCGGGTCTGCCCCAAGGAGGTCGACATGATCCAGATCATGCCGGCCGTCCGCGAAAAGGCGCTGACCGACGGCGGCAGCGTCCCGGGCGAGTTGCAGGATGTGTTCGAGAAGACGTTCCGCTACGGAAACGCCCTCGGCGAGAACCCGCGCCGGCGCGCACAGTGGACCCGCAAAGCGGGCACACCGGTCCGCATCCTGGCCAGCGACCCGTCGCCGGTGGACGTGCTGTTCTACGTCGAGGACTACTGGAGCTACCATCCGCGCGGCCAGCAGGCGGCGCAGGCGTTCGCCCGGGTCGCCAACGCGCTCGGCATCGACTGGGCCATCCTCGGCCACGAGGAGAAGACCGTCGGCGACTCGCAGCGGCTCGCGGGCGAGAAGGGCCTGTTCGACTCCCTGGTTGAGGACGTCACCGCCACCCTGGCCAAGTACGAATTCGCCCGGATCGCGACCCCCGACCCGCACGCCTTCAACGCGCTGGTCAAGGAGTATCCCAAGCGCGGCCACGAGTTCGACGCGCTGCACTACACCCAGCTGCTGTCGCCGCTAATCGGCGAGATGCGGTGGGCGAAGGAGCTCGACCTCACCGTCACCTTCCACGACCCCTGCTACCTCGGCCGCCACAACGGCGAGTACGACGCCCCCCGGAAGCTGATCAACGCGATCCCGGGGGTGCGGCTGACCGAGATGGGCCGCTGCAAGCAGAACGCCTACTGCTGCGGCGGCGGAGGCGGCGGCATGTGGCTGGACGGGTTCAGCCGCGACCTGACCTCCGAGCGGCTGTCGGAGCGGCGGGTCCGGGAAGCCGCCCAGACCGGCGCGGACATGCTGGTGGTCTGCTGCCCGTACGAGGTGTCCCGGTTCGAGGACGCGGCCAAGTCCACCGGCAACGACCACCTGCGGGTCCGCGACATCATCGAGCTGATCGACGAGGCGATGGGACTGACCCCCGCCGATGCCTGAGGAACTGCGGATCATCGACTTCGGGCGGGTGAGCCCGCTGCGCTCGCAGACGACCTGGCACGCGGTCGCCTACGGGGTCAGCGAGGGCGCGCCGGCGACCCTGTCGTTCGCCCGCCCGTCCCATCCGTACGTGTGCGTCGGCTACCACCGCGACCTCGCCGAGGTGGACCGGGACTACTGCCGCTCCAACGGCCTGCCGGTCTACCGGCGGATGGTCGGCGGCGGCCCGGTCTACCTCGATTCCGGCCAGTTGTTCTTCCAGATCACGCTGCCCGCCGCCGCCGTCTCGCCGTCCCGGGTGGAGGCGCTGCGGGTGCTGCTCGCGCCGGCGGTGGCGGCGTTCCGGGCCGCGGGGGTGGACGCCCGGCTGGATGACGACGGCGAGATCTGCGTCGGGGACCGCAAGATCTGCGGGCACGGCGCGGGCCAGATCGAGGATGCGGTCGTGGTCTGCGGGAACCTCATCGAACGGTTCGACCACGAACGCGCCGCCGGCGTGCTCGCGGTGCCCGACAAGGAGCAGCGGGCGCAGACGCTGGACCTTATGCGCCGGTACGTGTCCGCTACAGCAGTGGATCCAGAACGGTTCCGTGCTTCGCTCACTACGGCCTACGCTGCCGCGCTCGGGCTCGCGCCGGTGTCCGGGAGCCTCACCAGCGCCGAGCGCGCCCGCCTCGCCAAGTTGGACGAACGGTTCAGCAGCGAGGAGTGGCTGGCCGGTCCCGCCAGGACCCCTTCCGCCCGCCCGCGTCAAGTGAAGGTGCGGGCCGGCGTGTGGACGTTCTCCGCCGTAAGCGGGCCCGCCTGGGTGGCCGCCAGCGTGGTGCGGGACGTGGTGACCGCAGCGCGGCTGCGCGCGCCGGGGCTGAACGGCCGCACCGAGGCGGCGCAGCGGGCGATTACCGGAGTGTCACTCGCACAGGTGCCGGATGTGCTCGCCGCCTTCGGAGAGCCCGGACGCCAGCTCGCCGCGGCCTTCGCCGCGGCCGACGGGAAGAGGGTCTGATGGCGAACAACACCAGCGCGCTGCTCCAGGTGGACGGGTTCCCGCTGGCGCTGGACCGGCTGTATCACCCCGAGACCCATATGTGGATCGCGCTGTCCGGGCCCGCCAGTGCGCCCACCGCGCGGATCGGCATAGACGCGCTCGGCGTGGAGACCAGCGGCACCCTCGCGCAGTTGTCGCTGCCCGACACCGGGACCGGGCTCGCGGCCGGCCGGCCGTTCGGGCAACTGGAGGCGGCGAAATTCGTCGGCCCGCTGGTCAGCCCGGTGGCCGGGACCGTGACGGCCGTTAACCACGCGGTCGCCGCTGACCCGGGCCTGGCCGAGCGCGATCCGTACGGGGAAGGCTGGCTGATCGAGGCGCGGCTGACCGGCCCGGTGTGCGAGCAGACCGGGCTGCTCGCGGACCCCGAGGAGATCAGGCAGTGGTTCGCCGCGAAGCTCGCGGACTACCGGCTCAAAGGCGTGATCGCCGGATGACCGCCATCAAGGCGTCCCTCCCGGCCGCCGCCACCGCGGCCGGCCCCGCCGAGGTGCGCAGGGCCAACTTCCCGGACGTCATGGACTTCTACGCGCCCGGCCTCAAGCGCTGGCAGACCCCGGAATGGACACCGGAGAACCCGCGCCGGTTCCTGCCGGTCTCGGTGACGGGGTCGGCCTGCGCGCTGTCCTGCGACCACTGCCAGGCCAAGGTGCTGGCCGGGATGATCTCGGTGCGCGCCGAGGAGGACCTGTTCGCCCTGGCCAAGCGGCTGCGCGCGCAGGGCAGCGAGGGCCTGCTGGTCTCCGGCGGTTCCACCCGGACCGGGGGCGTCCCGCTGCTGCCGCACCTGCGCCACGTCCCGAGGATCCGCGCGGAACTGGGCATGAAGATCATCGTCCACTCCGGCGTGGTCGACCCGAAGCTGGCGGCGGGCCTGGCAGAGGCGGGCGTCGACGGGGTGATGCTCGACATCATCGGCGCCGACGAGACCCTCCGCGACGTCTACCACCTCGACCTGACCACCGCCGACATGGACCGGTCGCTGCGGCTGCTGGCGGAGCAGGACCTCCGGATCATCCCGCACATCGTGCTCGGCCTGCACTACGGGAAGTTCCTGGGCGAGCACCGGGCGCTGGAGATGCTGACCCGGTACCCGGTGTCCACGCTGATCCTGGTGGTGCTGGTGCCGCTGACCGGGACGCCGATGGCGCATCTGCCCCCACCGCCGACCGGCGAGGTCATCGACTTCTTCGCTACGGCGCGGCTGGCCGCCCCGGCCACCACCATCAACCTCGGCTGTGCCCGCCCGCCCGGCCCGGTGAAGACCGAGCTTGACCAAGCCGCCATCGACCTGGGCCTGAACGGCATCGCCTACCCGGCCGACGGGGCCATCGAGTACGCCCGCACGCGCGGCCTGAAGCCCCGCCTGTTCGAGTACTGCTGCTCGCTCACCTGGACCGGCGACGACGGCTACGCGAAGGTGGAGGTGGGCGCATGAGCCGGCCATGGCGAATGCTGGCCGACGACGGCGCGGGTGCCGCGGACGGGCTCGCGCTGGACGAGGCGCTGATGGCGCGCTACGCGCGGGGCGAACCGGACCGGCCGCCCACCCTCCGCCTCTACACCTACGCCAGCCACTGCGCACTGATCGGCCGCTACCAGAACCTCGAAGCCGAGGTGGACCTGGGCGCCTGCCAGCGGACCGGTACCGCGGTCAGCCGCCGGCCGACCGGCGGCGGCGCCATCATCATGGGGTCCGGCCAGCTCGGGGTCGCCTACCTGACCAGGGCCCCGGCCGGTCGGCGTCCCCGCGAGATCATCGAGGAACTCGCCGGCGCGGTCGCCGCCGGGCTGGCCGGACTGGGCATCACCGCGGTGTTCCGCGGCAAGAACGACCTGGAGGCCGGCGGCCGCAAGATCGCGGGCCTCGGCCTGTACGTCGACCCGGCCGGCGGCATGCTGTTCCACGCCAGCATCCTCGCCGACCTGGACATCCCGTTCATGCTGGAGGTGCTCCGCATCCCCGCGGCGAAGCTGGCCGACAAGGCCGCCGCCGCGGTCGCGGAACGCGTCACCACGGTCACCCGGGAGACCGGCCAGCCGGCGGACGGAGCGGCACTCCGCCCGGCCATCGCGGCCGGCTTCGCCGCCGCATTCGGCGCCGCCCTGCAGCCCGGCCAGCCCACCGCCGCCGAGCACGCCCTCGCCGCCGCCCTGGCGGCTGACCGGTACCGCGCCCCGGCCTGGCTGGCCGACCGCAGCATGTCTGCCGACGGCAGCGGCTCGGCGGTCCTCAAGACCCCGGCCGGCCTGGCCCGCCTCTACCTCACCACCCACGGCGACCTGGTCAAGAACGCCATCGTGGTGGGCGACTTCAACGAACTGCCGCCGGCCCTCGTGGAACTGGAGTCGGGGCTGCGCTGGCGGCGGCTGGACGAGGACTCGGTGGCCGAAGCGGTCACCCGGTCCGGCGCGGACACCGCGCTGGGCGTGCCGGCCGGGCAGATCGCCGCCGCCCTGCTCAGCGCCGGCCGGCAGGCGCGCGCCCGCGGCGCGGCCGAGCCGGTCCGCGCCGCCGGTTCGTGCTATTTCCCCGAGCAGCAAGGAGCCTGACGTGACAACCTCGCGCGCGCGGTCCGGATTGGCCGAGCCGGCATCCGCCGTGACGTCATCCCGGCAGGCGCTCCCGCTGCTGACCACCAGGGCCACCGCGGCGCAGATCAGCCCCGACTATGTCCGCATCTCCATGGCCAGCGCCATCGCCCTGCGGATGAAGTCCGGCCGGTTCAGCCGCGACTTCGAGTTCGGCGGCATCAACTTGCTGCTCAACTACGACGAGGGCTGCCTGTCCGACTGCGGGTACTGCGGCCTGGCCCGCACCCGCCCCGGGTCGTACGAGGACAAGTCGTTCATCCGGGTGGACTGGCCGCTGGTGCGCACCGACGACCTTGTGGACCGGATGGCGCAGCACGAACAGACCCTGACCCGGCTGTGCATCTCGATGGTCACCCACGGCCACGCCTACCGGGACACCTGCGACATCACCCGGCGGATCGCGGAGCGGGTGCGGACCCCGCTGTCGATCCTGGTGGCGCCGCCCACCCTGAACCGGGAGCGGCTGGTGACCTTCAAGGCGCTCGGCGTGGACATGATCGGCATCGGCCTGGACGCGGTCACCGAGGAACTGTTCCGCACCATCCGCACCAACGTGCCCGCAGGCGGCCTGAAGTGGGAGAAGTACTGGGAGGTCGTCACCGACGCCAGGGAGATCTTCGGGCCCTGGAAGGTCAATGTGCACACGCTGGTCGGCCTCGGCGAGACCGACCAGGACCTCATCGAGATCTTCGCGGCCCTGCGGGAGCAGCAGATCTTCTCCTACCTGTTCTGCTTCAACCCCGAGCCGGACTCCCGGATGGCCGATCACCCGAAGTCGCCGCTGGCCCGCTGGCGCCGGATCCAGCTCGCCAGGCACCTCATCGAGACCGAGGGCTACGACCTGAGCCAGTTCGATTTCGACGCCGCCGGCGCCCTGGCCCGTCTGCGGGCGGGCCGCCCCGCGGTGGAGGCCGTGGTGGACCAGGGCGCGGCTTTCGTGACCAACGGCTGCCCGGGGGAGAACGGCGAACCGGGCTGCACCCGGCCCTACGGGTCCTACCGGCCGGCCGAGCCGTTCCGCGACTACCCGTTTCTCCCTGACGCCAGGGACCTGACCGAGATCCGGCAGCAGTTGCGACTGGACGAGGTGCTCGGCTAGCGGCCGGGCCCAGCTCCGGAAGGTGAGATACGCGTGCGAATTGTCGTTCTCATGAAAGCAGTACCCGACCTTGTCGAGGAGATCGAGCTGACTCCCGACGAGACCGACATCGACCGGGAGTTCCTCAAGTTCGTGCTCAACGAATGGGACTCGCAGGCGCTGGAGGAGGCGCTACTGGTCAAGGACGCGACCGGGGCCGAGGTGGTGGCGGTCGGCCTGGCCGAGGACCCGGACATCGACCAGGCGCTGTACACCGCGATCGCCAAGGGCGCGGACGCCGCCGTCAAGATCAGCGGCGGCGACGGCAGCACCCGGACCGGTGACCGTGCCGCCCTGCTCGCCGGCTACCTGTCCAGTGAGCCCGCCGACCTGGTGATCACCGGCGTCCAGGCCGCCGACGACCTCGACGGCCAGCTGCCGCCGATGCTGGCCGCCCACCTCGGGCTGCCGCATGTCTCGGTGGTGGTCGGGATCGAGGCCAGCGGGGACGGGGTCACCGTCCGGCAGGAGTTCACCGGCGGCCGGTTCCACGAACTGCACCTGACCACGCCCGCCGTGGTCGGCGTGCAGGCGGCCCGGCAGGCCCCGCGGTACGCGCCGATCAGCCGGATCCGGCAGGCGATGCAGGCAGGCGGCCTGCGCGAAACCGAGGCCGCGCCGGCCGCGGCCGTACCGGGGCTGACGGTGCGCCGGATGTACCGGCCGCAGGCGGCCGGGCGCGCCCAACTGCTGACCGGGGACGCGGACGAGGTGGCCGCCAAGATCGTGGACCTGCTCCGGGGTCGCGGCCTGGTGAAGGGGTGACGTGGTGATGAGCGGAAGCGTGATGGTGCTCGCCGAGCACACCGGCAAGCAGATCTCCGAAGGCACCTACGAGCTCCTGGGCAAAGCCCGGGAACTGGCGGCCGCCCTCGGCGGGAAGGCCGAGGTCGCCCTGTTCGGTCCCAGCGACCTCGCCTCGCAACTCGGCGGCGCGGACGTGGTGGTGTCGGTCGACCACCCAGCCCTGTCGGACTACCTGCCGGAGGCCTACGAGCAGGCGCTGACGGCCGTGCTGGCGGACCGCGACCCCCGGCTGCTGCTCATGTCCAACGCGACCGTCGGGCTGGACCTCGGCGCCGCCCTTTCCGTCCGATGGCAGGCGCCGCTGGCCGCCTACGTCACCGGGCTGACGGCCGAAGCCGGGCTGGTGGTGGCCACCGCTCAGATCCTGGGCGGCAAGGTGCTCGCCGAGGCAGAGCTGACGGGCGAGCGCGGTATCGCCACCGTGGTCGGGGGAGTGTTCCCCGCCGTGGCGGGCCAGGGCGACGGCTCACCCGAAGTGGTGGAGTTCGCCGCGCCGACCGCGCTGGACTCGCTGCGGATGAGCCTGCGGCGGGTGGTCGAGCCGCAGGGCGGCGACGTGGACATCACCGCCGCCGACATGCTCGTCTCGGTCGGCCGCGGCATCGACGGCCAGGACAACCTGGAGGTAGTGCAGGAACTCGCCGACGCGCTCGGGGTGCCGCTATCGGCATCCCGGCCGGTGGTGGACGCGGGCTGGCTGCCGAAGTCACGTCAGGTCGGCAAGTCGGGCCTGAAGGTGAAACCCAAGGCGTACCTGTGCTTCGGCATCTCGGGCGCGCCCGAGCACCTGGAAGGCATGCGCAACGCCGAGCTGATCATCGCCTGCAACACCGACCCGGGCGCCCCGATCTTCGAGGTCGCCCACTACGCGGCGACGGTGGACCTGTTCGACCTGGTCCCGGCGCTGGTCGAGAGGGTCCAGGGCTGACAATGGCGCTACCGTCCGTGCTGGCCGGGACTCCGGTCACCCGGCCCGTCTTCCAGGACATCGGGCCTGCCGGCAAGGCCATCTTCTATCTTGCCGGCACGGCGGCCATCATGGTCTTCTGCTGGGGGATGTGGCTGCGGGTCCGCAAGTACCGCCGCGGCCGGCCGGCCATGCGGTGGCCCATCATCCGGCAGGGGCTCGCGGGCCGGTCCCGCGCCGGCTCGGCCCGCGGCATCGGCCGGCCGGACACCCGCACGGTCGGCACGCTGGCATCCAACAAGACGATCGGGCGGGGGGACCGGGCCACCGGCATCGCGCACTTCTTCATGTTCTGGGGATTCCTGGTGGCCTTCGCGGCTACCGTGATCCTCACCGTCGACGTCGACGTCGTCCGCAACCTGTCCCGGCTGATCGCCGGGCACGAGGACAGCTTCTTCCACGGGCCGTTCTTCCTCGTTTACACGTTCGCGGTGGACACGATGGGGTTCGCCTTTCTCCTCGCGCTGGTCTACATGGCGCTGCGGCGCGGGGTGCGCCGGCCCTGGCGGCTCGATTACGCGCGGGCCCACCAGCCCGAGTCCGGTTACTCGCGCAAGCGGCTGGCGGCCGGAGACTGGGTGTTCCTCGGGCTGCTGCTGGCCATCCTGGTCACCGCATACCTGCTGACCGGGCTGCGCATCCTGAGTCAGGACATGCCATGGTTCACCGTGTTCAGCCCGTTCGGCCGGCTGACCGCGCAGATGTTCGCGGCCTTCGGCATGACCCCGGCCGGCGCTGTCACCGCGCACACGATCCTGTGGTGGGTGCACGCGGCGCTGGCGCTGAGCTTCGTCGCCTCCATCCCGTACTCCAAGGCCATGCACATGCTGCTGGACATGGTCAACCTGCTGGCCACCGACCGGAGCGCGACGCCCAGCCTGCCCGCCCCGGTTCCCGCCGAAGGACAGGCCGGCTACCAGCAGCTGAGCGACTTCACCTGGAAGGAACTGCTCGACCTCGACGCCTGCACCAAGTGCGGGCGCTGCCACGAGGTCTGCCCGGCCCGCACCGCGGGCGCGCCGCTGTCCCCCCGGGACCTGATCCTGGACCTGCGGCAATGGGCCGACACCAGCTCCGGCGGTCATACCTTCCTCGACCGCGAGCGGCGCCCGGAGCCCACCGGTCCGCTCGCCGCGGGCGAGGACGTGCGGATCGCCGGGGATGTGGTGGCCGCGCGGACCTTGTGGTCGTGCACCACCTGCATGCACTGCGTGGAGGTGTGCCCGGTCGGCATCGAGCACGTGCCCACCATCGTGCAGCTGCGGCGCAGCCTGGTGGACGAGGGCGCGATGGACCCGACCCTGCAGACGGCGCTGCAGAACCTGGCCACCCAGGGCAACTCGTTCGGCAAATCGGCGCGGATGCGGGCCCGCTGGACCAAGGGGCTGGATTTCCAGATCCCCGACGCCCGCAAGACGCCCGTCAAGTACCTGTGGTTCGTCGGGGACTTCGCCAGCTTCGACGACCGGCTGCAGGAGAACTCCCGCGCCCTCGCCAGGATCCTCCGCACCGCCGGGGTGGACTTCGGGCTGCTGTATGACGCCGAACGCAACGCCGGCAACGACGTGCGCCGGGTCGGCGAAGAGGGCCTGTTCGAGATGCTCGCCGAGCACAATATCGAGACCCTGCGCCAGGCCCAGTTCGAGGAGATCTTCACCACCGACCCGCACTCGCTCAACACCCTGCGCAACGAGTACCCGGAACGGGGCGGCAGCTACAAGGTCTGGCACCACACCGAGCTGCTCGCCCATCTGCTGGAGTCCGGGGCAATCCGGGCCCGCAAGCTCGGCTACAAGGTCACCTATCACGACCCGTGCTACCTGGCGCGCTATAACGGCGTCACCGAGGCGCCCAGGCGGATCCTCCGGGCGCTCGGCTGCGAACTCGCGGAGATGCCGCGTAACGGGGTCAACACGTTCTGCTGCGGCGCCGGCGGCGGCCGGATCTGGATGGACGACAGCTTCCTGACCGAGCGGCCCAGCGAGAACCGCATCAGGGAAGCGGCAGGCCTCGACGTGTCGCAGTTCATCGTGGCCTGCCCCAAGGACGTGACCATGTATTCCGACGCGGCCAAGACCACGGGCAACGACGGGCGGCTCGCCGTGCGGGATATCACGCTGCTCGTCGCTGAGGCCATGGCGCCCGCGACCGAAGAGGTGGCCGTCTGATGCCGGGCGACGCGCGCGACGGGCACCGGGTGCGGTGCCCCTTCTGCGAGTTCGAGGGTGGCCCCCGGGCGCTGCACGCGCATCTGGGAGAGCGGCACCGGGAGGCCGTTGTGGCTACAGCTGATGACGGTAACGCGCGGTATGAGATCACCTGCCCGCGGTGCGGGGCGCGGTACCGGCACGCAGTGCGCAAAGGCCGGCGCGATCCGGCATTCCTCACGGAATTCGAGCGCGAGATCCGGCTGGTGGCGCTGGACATGCTCGTCAATCACCTGCTGGCCGAGCACGAGCAGCCCGCCCAGCAGCAGGCAGGAGAGTGACGCGGTGGCGGTGGTCAATGACTGCAATCTGCCAGAGGACCTGTACTACATCGTCGACAAGCATGTGTGGGCGCGGCGGGACGGGGCGCTGCTAACGGTCGGGATGACCGATGTCGCGCAGAACATGGCGAAGACGATCATCGCGGTGACGCCCAAGGCGGCGGGGAAGGCGGTCAAGAAAGGCCGCAACATCGCCACCGTAGAAAGCGGCAAGTGGGTCGGTCCCGTCCCCGCGCCGGTCAGCGGCGAGATCGCCGAGGTGAACGAGAACCTCGCGACAACTCCGGGCCTCATCAACTCCGATCCCTACGGCGCGGGATGGGTCGCCAGGCTCCGCCCGGACAACTGGGACGCCGATGCCGCCGACCTCGTTTCCGGCGCCGACGGGGTGGCGGCATACAGGCGGTTCCTCGACGCCGAGGGCATCTCCTGCGGCGGCTGAGACATGGCGGACCAACTGTGGCACGGCTGCGTCGTCCCGGATGACCTCCTCTACGACGTGGACCTGCACGTGTGGATCAGGCTCGACAGCGAGCTGGCAACGCTGGGGATGACCGACGTGGCGCAGACCATGGGTGGCCGTATGGTCCAGATCAGCTGGAAGAAGACCGGCCGCGGCTACGCCCGCGGCCGGTCGCTGGCAGTCATCGAGAGCGCCAAGTGGGTCGGCCCTTTCCCCACTCCGCTCAGCGGCGAACTGCTGGAAGTCAACGAGGCCGCGTTCGCGGCGGACATCGCGATCGCCAACCGCGACCCGTACGGGGCCGGCTGGCTGGCCCGGGTCCGCCCGGCCGCCCTGGACAGCGAGCTCGGGCTGCTGGCCGACGGGCCCACCGCCTTCGCCCGCTATCAGTCCCTGATCGAAGAACGCGGCATCCGGTGCTACCGGTGCGCCGGCTGAGAGCAGCCGCGCAGCGGAAAGGAGAACGCATGGAGGGCATCCCAGAGGGCACTGGCCAGCCCCGGCCCCGCATGTCCAGGCGGAACATGCTCCTGCTGGCCATCGCCTTCGCCATCATTGCCGTCTATCTCGTCTTCCGGCTGGTCCAGGGCGTGCTCTGGCTGACCGGCCATCTGTAACCCCGGGAAACACATCCCGGTGGCAGCCGCATCAAGGCGCGCCACGCGGAACGCGGCCCGCCGCGACAAGGAGGTAAGCCCATGGACACTGCCGACACCGACCAGTCCAAGCGGATGGCGATGGTCTGCTGGAGCAGCGATCTCGACCGCGTCTGGCCCACCCTGATCCTGGCCACCACCGGCGCCGCCTCCGGACTGGAGGTCGACGTCTTCTTCACCTTCTGGGGCCTGCGGGTGCTGCAGCGCAACAACAAGCGCATCACGGGGCAGAACTGGATGCAGAAGATGGAGTCGGTGATCGACCCAGGCGGCACGGACCACCTGAAGCTCGGCCGCCGCCAGATCCACATGGGCGGCATGGGCACGATGATGATCAAGAAGCTGGCCAGGCGCTACAAGGTGGCCACCCCCACCGAGCTGCTGGAGATGGCCATGGACGTGGGCGTGCGGCTGCACCCCTGCCAGATGACGATGGACCTGTACGGGCTTACCCGGAAGGACTTCATCGACGGGCTGCAGCCGTCGCTGGGCGCGGCCAGCTTCATCGACATGGCCTCGAAAGCCGACATCACGCTGTTCATCTGAGGCACCGCAGTGATGGCGGACATGGCAGGCGGGCCTGCCGGAGCGGCTGAGGGGACGCAGGCCGTGCCGAGCAGCCTGCTGCTGCTGACTGACGACCTGCCGGTCCGCCGCCGGCTGCGGCAGCTGGCGGCGGACAACGGGCTCGCCGTCGCCGAGGCTGACCCGGGCGGCGGGGGCGGCGGCGAGCCTGCCGTGGCCGTCATCGACCTGGACCTGCCAGGGGCGCTGGAGCGGATCCGGGAGTGGCGGGCCCGCTGGCCGGAGGCACTGCTGGCCGGCTACCTCGCAGTGCCGGACCGGGAACGGTGGGTGGCCGCCCAGCGGGCTGGCTGCGACCTTGTCAGCAACCGGGGAGCACTGGTCCTACGGCTGCGTCAGCTGCTCGCGCGCAGGGCCCCGGACGGCCGTGCCTTCCCGTTGCTCGATGCCGCCGATGCGGCCGGGCGGCTGGGGCTGGTGTTCCGGGCCGCGGATACGCCGGCCGGTCCGGTCGCGGTCTACCGGGTGGCGGGGCGGCTGCACGCGATCGCGGACCGGTGCCCGCACGCCGGTGCCACCCTGTCGGAGGGCGAGGCCGACGGCAGCGTGCTCACCTGCCCCGGCCACGGCAGCCGCTTCGACATCTGCACCGGCGAACGGCTTCGCGGCCCCGCGGACACCGATGTCCCGGTGTTCAGGCTGGCCGAGAAGGGCGGCCAGGTCTGCCTGATGCTGCGGAGCTGGCATGGAGACCCTGAGCGTTGCTCAGGCTAGCCTGGTCCCGTGCTGCCGCCGTCTACCCCCGACCTGCTCGCGCTGGAACTGCTCGACTCCATCGCCGAGCTGGGCAGCCTGGGCCGGGCAGCCGCCCGGCACAAGATGTCCCAGCCCGCGGTGAGCATGCGGATGAGCCAACTGGAGCGCAGGCTCGGCGCCAGCCTACTGCTGCGCACCCCGTCCGGCACCCGGCTTACCCCCGCGGGGGAGCGCGTAGTGACCCTGAGCAGGCGGGTGCTGGCCGAAGCCCAGGCGATGATGACGGCCATCGAGGCACTGGTGGCGGCCGAAAGCTCGCACCTGCGGGTCGCCGCCTCGCTGACAGTGGCCGAGCACCTGCTGCCCGGCTGGCTCGCCGCGTTGCACCAGGAGTCGCCCGACGTGGTGCTGTCGGTGGAGGTAACCAACTCGGCCAAGGTGCTGGACCGAGTCTGCGACGGGCTGGCGGACGTCGGCTTCGTCGAGGGGCACGAGCACGAGCTGCCCGGCCTGCGTGCGGTGCCCGTGCGCAGCGACCGGCTGGTGGTAGTGGTCGACCCGGCGCATCCCTGGTCGCACCGCACCGCTCCGCTCACCGGCGCCGAACTCGCCGCCACCGATCTGATCGCGCGAGAGGCAGGCTCGGGCACCCGCGAAATCCTGGCGGACGGGCTGGCACCGTGGGGAGGCATCCGTTCCCGGCTGGAACTCGGCTCGTCAGCGGCGATCCTGGCCGCGGCGCAGCGCGGCGAAGGGCCGGCGGTGCTGAGCGCGCTCGCGGTGCAGACGGACGTGGACGCGGGGCGCCTGGTCATCGTGCCCACCGAGGGCATCGACCTGACCAGGGCGCTGCGCGCGGTGTGGCGAGAAGACCGGCCGCTCGCCCCGCTGGCAGGCCGGCTGCTCAACGTCGCGGTGTCCTGAGGCTGCCGCCGACCCGCCGGTCATAAGCCAGGCTTATGAGCTCCTAAGGAACTGGGGGCTACTTGACGGGCAGTCGCGCTGGATACCGTCCGGGGTATGACCGCCATCGACGACCAGGCGTTCCCAGGCGTGGCTCCGCCGCCGGGCGGCGTTCGGTGGGTGAAGGTGCTCGATCAGACCAAGTGCATCGGCTGCCACGCCTGCACCACGGCTTGCAAGAGCGAGAACGAGGTGCCGCTCGGCGTCACCCGCACCTACGTGAAATCCGCCGACATCGGCACGTTCCCGCAGGTACGGCGGGCCTTCCAGGTGACCAGGTGCAACCAGTGCACCGACGCGCCGTGCGTGGCCGCCTGCCCCACGCAGGCCATGTACCGCCGGGACGACGGCATCGTCGACTTCAGCAAGGAGATCTGCATCGGCTGCAAGGCGTGCATGGCCGCCTGCCCCTATGACGCGATCTTCATCAACCCCGAGGACCACTCGGCCGAGAAGTGCAACATGTGCGCGCACCGGCTCGACGTCGGGCTGGAGCCCGCCTGCGTGACGGTCTGCCCGACCGAGGCGATCCTGGTCGGCGACCTCAATGACCCCACATCGAAGGTGGCGCAGATCATCGAGCGCCAGCCGGTGCAGGTCCGCCGGCCGGAAAAGGAGACCCGGCCCGGGGTGTTCTACAAGGGCGCCCACCAGGCCACCCTGGACCCGCTGGCGGCCCGCCGTCCCGACGGCGGCCTTTTCGCCTGGGCCACCCAGGGCACGCCGGGCTCGCAGCTGGTGACCTCCGGGCACCCGGACCACCCCACCTCGTCGGCGGCGGCCCTGCTGTCCTACGACATCCCGCACCATGCCCCGTGGGGCTGGCGGGTCAGCCTCTACACCTGGACCAAGAGCATCGCCGCGGGCACGTTCGGGATCACCGCACTGCTCGCATTCCTCGGCTACCTGGGGTGGGGCGACGCTACGGCGCGGTGGGCCGCTCCCGTGCTCAGCCTCGCGTTCCTGGCGATCACCGGCGTGCTGCTGATCTGGGACCTCAAGCACCCGCTGCGGTTCTACCTGATCTTCACCCGCCACCACTGGCGCAGCTGGCTAGTGCGCGGCTCGTTCATCATCGGCGGTTACGGCGGCGTGACGGGCCTGTACTTCCTGGCGGCGCTGGCCAACTCGACCATCACCCGGCAGGTGCTGGCAGCCCTGATCGTCCCGCTAGCCCTCGCCACCGCCGTCTACACCGCCTATCTCTTCGCCCAGGCCAGGGCCAGGGACCTATGGCAGAGCCCGCTGCTCCCCCCGCACCTCGCGGTGCAGGCGGCGATGGCCGGCGCGGCGGCCATGCTGCCGCTGGCGGCCTGGCTCTCTCCCGCTACCGCGGTCACAGCTGCCGAGGTCACGCTGGCCATCGCCGCCGGCCTGCACGTGCTGATGGTGGCGGGCGAGACCACGCTGCCCCACGTCACCGCGCATGCCCACCTGGCCACCCGGGAGATGACACGCGGCAGGTACGCCCGGTTCTTCTGGCCCGGCCTGGCATTCGCCGCGGCCGCGATCGCCGCCCCCTGGATCGGGATTGCCGCCACCCCCCTCGCCCTGCTCGGCCTGCTCGCCCATGAGCACGCCTACGTGCAGGCCGGCCAGTGCGTCCCGCTCGCGTAGAGGTGGTTGCCATGCCAGCCGAAGACACCAGCCTGGACACCCTGGCGGCGCGGGTATCCGCCGCCAGGGCCGCGACCGAGGCCCGCGGGGAGACCTTCTACCCGGGCCCGAGCCGGGTCCACCTGGCCGCCTTCCCGCCGAAAGAGCGCTGGGACGACTGGGTGGAACTATCCTCGCGGGCCTGGCCCGCCCGGCAGGAGCGGCACTACCAGCTGGTGCCGACGACCTGCTTCAACTGCGAGTCCGCCTGCGGGCTGCTCGCCTATGTCGACCGCGGCACC
>Ga0306925_10001502_pt1 | contig 19216 bp, 16 predicted proteins | sample flu12Cox44000176_FD_203755 | JGI IMG/M metagenome (GOLD analysis project Ga0306925, IMG submission 203755) | Lab enrichment of tropical soil microbial communities from Luquillo Experimental Forest, Puerto Rico - flux8day.12C.oxic.44.000.176 (v2)... | ecosystem: Environmental > Terrestrial >... | reverse complement strand
CCCTGCTGGCCGCCCGGGTCCCCCCGGCTTGACACCACCAGAGTGCCGCCGCCAGGCGCGGGTCTCAGTGACCTCAGTCGCGTGCTGGGCGACTAAAGTCACACCCCAGCCCGCCCAAAACGGCACCAGCAACTGGCGCACCCCGGCGAACCCCAGCCCCATCTCCGCCTCAACCCCGCCACCCGGGCCACCTGAATGTCACCCGCCCGCCCCGCCGCCCACTCCAGCAGCACCGTCTTGCCGATGCCGCATCTTCCCCCGGCACCCCCGCTCCGCCCGCCCCGCACCGCCGCCCTTTAGACGCTGAGCCCGGCCCCGATGAGCGCCCGCCGGTGGTGATGTGCGATGTAGACGCCGGCGCCGATCAGGGCAAGAGCAAGGATTGGCAGCACCCACTTCAGGTCATCGAGCAGCCGGTAGAGCGTCGCAAAACACTCACTTGGCAAATTGAATCGCCCCGGTGAGTCCGGAGGCTAGGGGCGAGTATCAGATCAGTCGCCGTCGTCGGTGGCTATGGAGCGTCTGGGCACTTCGGGCGCATCATATGAGTGCGCAGATCGGGCAGCGTCTGGCACGGCATGGTCGCAGGATCGCAAGGGGGCCCACATGGAGGCCGCACCGAGCAGGACGGCGGCGCTTGCAGCGGTGGCGCGAGGGCTGCTTCGTATGGAGGCGACGCCGCCGTGGGTGCTGGACGACGCGTTCGCCCTGCTGCTCGTCGGACCGGTGTGGCAGGAGCTACGCGAACTGCTGTTTTCACTGTTTCCCGCCCAAGTCGTCCGCGAGATCCTTGCGGCTGTCTGCACTCGCAGCCGGTATGCCGAGGATCGGCTGGCTGCTGGCGCCTTCATGCAGTACGTCATTCTGGGTGCTGGGCTTGACTCGTTCGCGTGGCGGCGCCCGGACCTGCTCCGCTCTCTGCGGGTGTTTGAGGTTGATCACCCTGCCTCGCAGGCCTGGAAGCTTGAGCGGGTCCGGGACCTCGCGCTGCCGCTTAGTGACTCGCAGGTGTTCGTTCCGGTTGATTTCGAGGCCGAGCCTCTTCAGGACGCTTTGCGCACGGCTGGGTTCGACTGGGGCCAGCCGGCGCTGTTCTCCTGGACCGGCGTTGCCCCCTATCTCACTGCGCAGGCGATCACGTCGACGTTGCGCACGACCGCGAGGGCTGCGGCCGACTCGGAGGTGGTGTTCTCCTACCGGGCGGAGGAGTCCGTGCTCGATGACGTCGGCAGGGAGTTCGTACAGATCTACGCCCCGCTCGCGGCCTCACTTGGCGAGCCGCTTCAGCCCGGCTGGCCGGTCATCGAGATCGAGCGGCTGATCAGCCGGTCTGGGCTTAAGGTCGTCGACCACCCGGCACGTGCAGACCTCCAAGAGCGGTACTTCGCCGACCGGACCGATGGCTTGCGGCCCTATAACGCGGAGACCCTGGTCACTGCGCGGGTCGCTTGAGCTCAGAGCACGAGAACGGCCGACTGGCTTCCCGAGGTACATCCCGTGCCCGTGTCGTGTGCCCGGGTGCCACCTATGCAGCTGTCACGGCGCGCCTTCGCGGTGAGCTTCAGCCCACCCGAGCGGCAGGAGATGGCGGCGGCGGGTGGGGCTGCGTACTGTTAGCGCGAGATCGATTCCGCCCAGTGGTTGGGTGCCGCGGGCGGAGGGCCCGGAGGGATGCTGGGGCGATGGACGAGCCTAGGCCTTCGTTCGCCGGGCTGCTCCGACAGTTGCGGGCCGAGGCCCGGCTGACTCAGGAGGAGCTGGCCGAGGCGGCGAGGCTGTCCCCTCGGTCGGTCAGCGACCTGGAACGAGGGATCAACCGCACGGCCCGCAAAGACACCGCGCTGCTGCTGGCCGATGCGCTAGGCCTGGCCGGGCCGGTGCGGGAGGTCTTCATCGCGGCGGCCCGTGGCCAGGCCCCGGCCGCTGAAGTGCTGGCGACCAGGTCCGACTCGCGAAACAACCTGCCGGCCCCAGTTGACTCCTTTGTCGGCAGGCAGATGGAGCTAGCTGAGATCACCCGGGCCACGCGCACAGGCCGCCTGGTAACACTCACAGGTCCCGGCGGGAGCGGTAAAACCCGGCTGGCGCTTGAGGCCGCCGTGTCACTGATGCCGGAGTTCGCCGATGGCGTTTGGCTGGTGGAACTCGCCACTATTAGCGATAGCGGGCGGCTGCCGGGATCAATTGCTCAGGTGCTGGGAGTCTCCGACCGGCCCGGCGAGGCCCTCGAAGATACGCTCGCAGGCTGGCTACGGGACCGCGATCTGCTGCTGATCCTGGACAACTGTGAGCACCTCGTGGACGCCGCCGGCGGGTTTTGCGAGCGGTTGCTCCCGGCATGCAGCCGACTTCGCATCCTGGCTACCAGCCGGGAGTTTCTTAACGTACGCGGCGAGCATGCGATACAGACGCCGCCGCTGGCCGTTCCCGACGATCCTGCCCTAGCGCCGCTGTCCGACGCAGTCCGGTTGTTCCTGGCCCGCGCCGCGGCCGGGGCACCGTGGTTCCGGCCGGATGAAGCAGACCTCGGAACGGTGGTGCAGGTGTGCCGGCGTCTCGACGGGCTGCCGCTGGCGATCGAGCTGGCCGCGGCACGGCTGCGGGCCCTGTCGCTCCCGCAGCTGGCGGCTCGGCTTGATGACAAGTTCTTGCTGCTGACTGGCCCGCGCCGCACCAGGGTTTCGCGGCAGCGCACCTTGGATGCGGTTGTGGCCTGGAGCTATGACCTGCTGAGCGAGGTCGAGCAGCGCTCGTTCGCGCGGCTGGCGGTGTTCCCGGACAACTTCACCCTGGAGATGGCCGAGGCCGTGATCTCGGAGCCCGGGGCCGGCGAGTTCGATGTCGTCGATATCGTCTCCCGCTTGGTTGACAAATCGCTCGTAACCACCGTGAACGCGCCGGATGGGTTGCGTTACCGGCTACTGGAGATGCTCCGCCAGTACGGTCATGACCGGCTGGCCGAGCACGGCGACCTCGACCGGTGCCAGGAGCGGCTGTTCGCCTGGGCGATGCCGGGCGTGGAGCATCTCGAGCTCGTGATTCGTACCCCGGCCATGGACGAGGCGTTGCGCAAGGCGGCCATAAACGCCATCACCTATCGCGCTGCGATGCAATGGGCCGACTCGCACGCGCAGGAGGGTGCGGCGCTGCGCATCGCCGCAATGGTGCCACTTAGCCGCCACGGGTGGGAGCGGCGAACTGAGATCCTCGAGCGACTAAGCAGGGCAGACAGGGCCGGGCAACTTGACGACGCGGCGGCAGGCCACGCATGGACGGCCATCGCCAACCTCTGCTTCGAGCAAAGCGATTGGCAGGGATCGCTTGAGGCAAGCACTCGCGCGGTCGAGCACTTCACGGCAGCACGGCTCCCACGGCTCACCACCTGGGCCCAATGGTTTTGCCTGATCTCGGCCTGGGGCGCCGGGCAGTCGGCGGAGGTCGACCGGCTCATCAGCGAGGCGATCGCCAACTTCCGCCGAGAACGCGACGACGTGGGACTGGGCTGGTCCCTGTACGTGGCGTCACTACGCAGCGCGGATCTCGAAGCCGCTGAGCAGATGGCCGCCGAGGCGGATGAGTTGCTGCGGCGGGCAGCTGTGCCGATGGGCGTCGCCCACACCCTTGAGGGACGTGGCATCATCGCGTTCGAGCGAGGCGACCTCAACAAGGCCGCACGTCTGCTTATCGAGGCGATCCAGGCCTTCGCGTCCTACGGCAATATCGGCTGCACCGCCCATGCCCTCGAAGCTGCGGCCGTCGTGATCGCAACAGCGGCTCACAACGGTGACAGCCTGGCCGCGGAACTGTTTGCAGCAGCAGAACAGTTCCGCCAACAGAGCGGCCAGGACCACCGCCCCTGGGAGACACGAGCCTCCCTCGAGCCGTTGAAAAACCGCATCGTGACACCGAGCGCGACCGCGGACACCGCAGCACACACCCCCGCACGGCGATACACGCTGTCCGTGGCATCTATGCTCGCCGCCCAAGCGCTTCAGTCCGTAGCGGCACCTACGCCAGCCGACCCTTGATGGCTACCGGGTCATAGATGGCACACCCGTGATTGCCCCGGCTGGCGCCTATCTGGTCTCGGCCACCCGTGGACCTCGTCAACCTCGCCAGCTTCCTCGACCAGGACAACCACCGGTTTATCCAATGCCAGCTCTCCCCGGCACCGGATACTTATTACCTGTTACGCGCACGTGGATGGCCCAGACACCGACTCCAACGAGGCGACACTCAGCATCAACGTGGCATTCGGGAACAGCAGCCAGCCCGTCCCGCCAGCCTGAACTGCACGGCCCTCGACGGCGGATCCGACCGAAGCTGGGTGTACGCCCAGACGGTCCGGACCAACGCAGGCGCCCCGAACGATGTCAGTTCCTAGTAGCCAGTGACGCGCCGACGCAATGCGCCGCCCCAGGCTGCCCGGCCGATAACCCAGGCACCAGCGGCAATCGACCACACGTTCCAGAATGCCCCGATCTGCACCGCCGCCAGTACGGCCGACCCTGCCTGCGCACCCGCCCGTCACGGCGGCTCGGCGTGCGTTATTCGCAGTCCTTGCTGTCCGGTCGGCGGGCGCCCGGCCTCCCCGCGAAAGAGCCAATCCAAGAGCCAACGCAGGCCGACATCAGGCGACATCCAGCTGCGCCAGGCGACTGTCAAGCCTGGTCAAGTGCCCACTGAGCGACACTGAGCCACGCCCAGCGACGCTCGGAACGTGACTGGGGGTCAAGGGGTCGCCGGTTCAAATCCGGCCGTCCCGACTAGTAGTCGAGTTTTTTCGAATATAGTTACGTCTCACAAGAGCCAACAAAAGAGCCATTCGCTTGTGAAATGGCCCTTCTACAGGCCCGCGCCGATCATGGACACAAGCCTCCTACCAGGGCATTTGCCAACACGGCAGAGCCGGCAGAACCGGCAGTCAAGGGGTCATAGCTCGCTGAGCCACCCCGGCTGCTGTGCCAGGTTTCGCGTAGGGATCTGCGACAGCCTAAGTCAACCTCCTTAGGGGTGCCCTGGGAGTGTCTGCCCAAGACAAGCATTTCTCCCGATGTCGGCGAGTGGGCCTTACGGGGATCGTCGATGGTGCATGGGTAGGTGTAGCCGCCCGGCAGCGGAGGATCACGATGCAGCCCTTTATCTCGCATGCGCTGTTGGCGACGCGGATTGCCGAGATGCACCGGGAGGCGCAGATCGCGCAGCGCGTTCGCGACCTGAAGCGGCACGGCGGGCACCGCAGGCCCCGGACGCAGGTGCGCCCGGCAGACCGTCGGCCCTGCATCCAGCTAACGCTCAGCGAACCCCAGCAGACCCGCAGCGTGCACGCGAACCGCGTCGCGCACGGCCATACAGGTGTGTCACCAAGACAGGAGGAACAAGCCATGATCAAGGAACTGAAAGCGTCACTCAGGGGCCGGCGGTCCCGTGGCCCTTCCCGGACCGGCTGGGGCGGGCCCGGCCGGCGTGCCATCGCGGCCGGTCTCGGCGCGGTCGCGGTGGCCGCCTTGGTGGCAGCGTGCGGCGGCCCGGGCGGAATTTACGGGACAAGCGGCGGCTCTGCGGCGGGCACGGCACACCAAGCCCCGGCGTCCCACGGCGAAGCGATCTCCGCCCGCACGCTGCCTGGGGTCGGCACGGTCCTGGTCAACCGGTCCGGCAAAACGCTCTACTCGCCGCAGCAAGAGGCACATGGCGCCATCATGTGCACTGGCGGCTGCCTGAGCTTCTGGTTCCCGGTGCCAGCCACCACGGGTGCCACCATGCACGCCCCAGCGGGGGTCACCGGCGTCCTCGGCACCGTCCACCGCCCCGGCGGCTTGACTCAGCTCACCTACAACGGCAAGCCCTTGTACACCTTCCGGCTGGACCAGGCGCCCGGCCAGGCCCACGGCAACAACTTCACCGACCACTTCGGTGCCGCCTCCTTCACCTGGCACGCCGTCACCACCAGCGGGGCGCCGACCGGGACGGGACAGCCGGGCAATGCCAGTGGCTCTGCCTACCAGGGCGGCTCGCGCGGCTACTGACGCTCCTCCCCGACCGCCTGGACGCCTGCGCCCAGGCGGCCGGGCGAGGCCAGCACTGGCCGGCGGCGCGCCGGTCCGGCAAGCGAACCTCGCCGCGGCCACGGCAGGCTGTCACGTAACTGACGGCGGCCGGTGCAGAGGCGGAACACCAGATCTGGACTGCCTTGGCCCCGCCGTCCTGCGCGCCCGGCCGATGGCGATCGGCGGCCCGCTGTCTGCGTAAGTGACCGGCCGGGAGCGGCGCCGAACGATCGTTACGGCACACCACAGCGGACAGCAGCGCTCAGCGACGGCTTGGCGCGCGTTATTCACAGAATTTGCTGTCCGGTCGGCGGTCGACCGGCCTCCCCGCGGAAGAGCCATTCCAAGAGCCAACGTGGACAGACTTCAGGCGACACCCAGCGACGCCAGTCGACTGTTGAGCCTGGTCAAGTGCCCAGTGAGCGACACTGAGCCACGCCCAGCGACGCCCGGGAGGTGACTGGGGGTCAAGGGTCGCCGGTTCAAATCCAGCCGTCTCGACGCAGGTCAGAAGGCTGATCCGAAGTTCTGGGTCGGCCTCTTGCGCGTTTGGGGACCAAGATCGAGAGGTTGCGGAGCGTCCTGACGCTTCTCGACCGCTGGTCAAGCGGCTCGGGGAAGCAGTGGAAGCGCGTCAACACTCGGCGCGCCCCTCCGCGCCACCACCAGGGCGGCTGGAACCCGTACCGGTGCCCCAAGACCAGCACATACACGTCACAGGTGTCCACATCGGCCAGGCAGCCATCCCGCACCGTGTCACTGCTGGGCCGGTAACTATGCACCACCTGATGCTGCGCCGCCACCAGCCAGTCGATCACCGCCTGCCGCTCGGCTTCCAGGTCCGCGATCGTGGACGACACATAAACCCTGGCCATCACCCCACCCTGCCCGGGTCGCGTTCACCGGTGACCCAACCATCGCACAGCGCAACCCGCCCGGCCACCCGGGACTGTGGATCTAACGGTGTTTCCGGCCCCGACCACGCCGGGCGTGATGGCCCGGCGGGAGAGGTGCCGTGATGACCGCGACACTAGACACCGTGGCAACAAGGAAGAAGGACAAGCCGGAGCCGACCGCGGAGCAGAAGCTGGCCGAGGAGCTGGTGGCCCGCGCCCGGGAGCAGGGTGTGTCGCTGACGGGCCCGGAGGGCCTGCTCAAGCAGCTGACCAAGACGGTCCTGGAGACCGCGCTGGACCAGGAGATGGCCGAGCACCTCGGCCATGAGAAGCACGGCCAGCCGGTGGCGGGGAACGTGCGCAACGGGACCCGGGGCAAGACGGTGCTGACCGAGGCCAGCGGCCAGGTGCCCATCGAGGTGCCCCGGGACCGTGCGGGCACGTTCGAGCCGCAGATCGTCCGCAAGCGGCAGCGGCGGCTGACCGGGGTCGATGAGATCGTGCTGTCGCTGTATGCCAAGGGCCTGACCACTGGGGAGATCTCCGCGCACTTCGCCGAGATCTACGGCGCGTCGGTGAGCAGGGAGACCATCTCGCGGATCACCGACAAGGTCATCGAGGAGATGCTGGCCTGGCAGGCCCGCCCTCTCGATGAGGTCTACGCGGCGATCTTCATCGATGCCATCGTGGTCAAGGTGCGCGATGGGCAGGTCGCCAACCGGCCCATCTACGCCGCGATCGGGGTCACCCTGGCCGGGGAGAAGGACATTCTGGGGCTGTGGGCCGGCACCGGCGGGGAGGGTGCCAAGTTCTGGATGAGCGTGCTCACCGACCTGAAAAACAGGGGCATCAGGGACGTGTTCTTCGTGGTCTGCGATGGGCTGAAGGGCCTGCCCGAGGTCGTGGGCAACGCCTGGCCGCAGGCGATCGTCCAGACGTGCATCGTCCATCTGATCCGCAACACCTTCCACCTGGCTTCCAAACGGGACTGGGACGCCCTGCGCCGTGATCTCAAGCCCATCTACACCGCCGTCAACGCCGACGCCGCCCGGGCCGCGCTCGACCAGCTCGCCGAGACCTGGGGCACCCGCTACGCGGCGATCATCCGGCTGTGGGAGAACGCCTGGGAGCAGTTCACCCCCTTCCTCGACTACGACGTGGAGATCCGCAAGGTGCTGTGTTCCACGAACGCGATCGAGTCGCTGAACGCCCGGTACCGGCGCGCGGTCAAAGCCAGGGGCCATTTCCCCACCGAGCAGGCAGCGCTAAAGTGCCTCTACCTGGTCACCAGGTCCCTGGACCCGACCGGGACCGGCCGCACCCGGTGGGCGGTCCGCTGGAAGCCCGCCCTCAACGCATTCGCCATCACCTTCGGCGACCGGTTCCCGGCCGCCGAGACCTACTAACCCAGATGCCGGAAACACCGTTGGCGAGACAGACCCGGAAGGCCTCGGCCGCCACCTTCGGTGGTAGGACGAACCGAAGAGGTTTCCGGGTCCGGGACTCACTCGGCGATTCAAGGACAGCGATGGCAGACACGAGTTCCTGCGAGTTGCCTCATGATCGTGAGACGCATCCCGGAGGAGCGGCGTCTCACCTAAATGAGGCACCACAGGTCAGCAGTGTGGCGCTGCCTCAACTTCGGTGAGACAGGGCGGATACCCGACCGTTACCCCTTGTCGGTTGACCCTCGGCTGACCGTGTTAGAGCCTGCTGCCGTGACCGCCCAAGAAGCGCACGGGGGCGACGACGAGTCCGTGGCGGTAGCAGGCCCGGCCGGGCCTGGCGCCCCGCTGGACGAGCCGCGCCCGCTCCCGCCGCTGAGCCGGGTCGTGTATCTGGTGGCCGCCGCCGTGTTCGCCCTGCTGATGGCCCTGTCCGACCGCTACGGCTTCCACCGCGACGAGCTGTACTTCATCGTCGGCGCCCGGCACCTGCAGGCCAGCTACGTCGACCAGCCCATCCTGACCCCGCTGATCACGCGCATCTCGCTCGGCCTGTTCGGCACCTCGCTGGTCGGCCTGCGGCTGTGGCCCGCGCTGGCCGTGGTCGGCACGGTGATCCTCGGCGGCCTGCTGGCCCGCGAGTTCGGTGGTGGCCGCACCGCGCAGATCCTCAGCGCGCTCGGCGTGGCCACCTCGGGGGTGGTACTCGGCTCCGGTCACCTCGACGACACGACCATCTACGACATCCTGGCCTGGGGCGGGCTGGCCCTGGTCGCCGCCCGCATCGGCCGGACGGGGAACACGAAGCTCTGGCTGATCGGCGGCCTCGTGCTCGGCCTGGGCCTGGCCAACAAGCACAGCATCGGCTTCTTCGCGCTGGCCTTGTTCGCCGGCATCCTGGTCAGCCGGGGCGGCCGCCAGGTCGTGCTCAACCGCTGGCTGCTGGCCGGCGCCTTGCTGGCCGCCCTGTTCACCATCCCGGATCTGTGGTGGCAGGCGGGCCACGACTGGGCCACGATCGCGATGACCAAGCGGCTGAACCAGGAGAACGGCGGCCTCGGCAACATCCCCACGTTCATCGTCGGCCAGCTCACCGTGGCTAACGTCGGCCTGATCTGGGTCTGGATCGCCGGGCTGCGGTTCTTGTGGAAGTCCGGGCGCCCGGCCTGGCGCGGCCTGGCCTGGGCCTGGGCCGTGCTGCTGGTTTTCTTCGCGCTGACCTCAGGCACCAAGGCCTATTACCTGGCCGGCGCCTACACCTACCTGGTCGCGGCCGGCGCGGTCAGCGTGGAGGGCTGGCTGACGGCCGTGCGCAGGCGCCTGGTCATCGAGCTAGCCGTCATGGGCGTGGCCGTGCTGATCGGCCTGCTCATCGCGCTCCCGGCGCTGCCCGTGCGCGACATCAACCCGATCCGGCCGATCGACGCCAACGAGGCCGAGACGGTGGCCTGGCCGGTCTACACCCGCGAGATTGCCAGCGTCTGGCATCATCTCCCGGCCCGGCAGCGTGCCTCGGCGGTGATCTTCACGGCCGACTACGGCGAGGCCGGGGCGATCGACGTGTTCGGTCCGAGCATGGGCCTGCCGCAGGCCGTCAGCGGCCACAACACGATGTGGTGGTGGGGCCCCGGCAACCCGCACGCCACGACGGTGGTGGCCGTGGCGCCCGGCCCGCTCGACGTGACGAACTACGGCGGCTACCTGCGCCAATTCTTCCGCCAGGTACGGGTGGCGGCCACGCTGACCAACCACGTCGGGATCAAGGCCCAGGAGCAGGGCGGCCACGTCTACATCTGCACGCAGCCGCGCCATCCCTGGGGCCAGATGTGGCCGCGGCTGCGCCACGACGACTGAGCCACGACCACTGGGACCGGCGCGCCGCAGCACTGACCGGGCCGCAGCGGGTAGGGCTGCTCCCCCGCCCCGATCCGACGTCGGGCGCTCAGCGCTTGGTCTCGTACCTGGTCAGGACCACGCCGTCGGGAAACGCCCGGGTCTCCACCAGGCTCAGGTTCACCCAGTTGTCCAGGGCCGTAAAGAACGGCGTGCCGCTGCCCAGCAAGACCGGTGCGGTGGCCAGCACGTACTCGTCGATCAGCCCGGCCCGCATGGCCGCCGCGGCGAGTGTGGCGCCGCCGATGTCCATCGGGCCGCCGTCCTCGGCCTTGAGCCGGGTGATCTCGGTGACCGCGTCGCCGGTGACCAGGCGGGTGTTCCAGTCGACCGTGCTAGTCGTCGAGGAGAACACCACCTTTGGCATGTCCCGCCAGCGGCGGGCGAACTCGATCTCCGCCGGTGTGGCGCCAGGCTGCTGGCCGGCGGTCGGCCAGTGGGAGCTCATCGTCTCCCACAGTTTGCGCCCGTACAGCGCCAGGCCCGTCGCGCCCACCCGGTCGGACCACCACTGGAACAGCTCGTCGCTCGGCACGCTCCAGCCGAGGTCGTCGCCGGGCGCGGCGATGTAGCCGTCCAGGCTCAGGTTCATGCCGAAGGTCAGTTTCCGCACGGCGTCAGCCTCCCCGTGAGTCGGTCCTCGGCATATACAGACCAGCACGGCGCGGAAGAGTCATCGGTCGGGCCACAACGAGGGCCGGTTGACCACCACGCCAAGCGGCTACTGCGCACGAAGGGAACCCTAACCGTGGGTTCACCGAGGCCGAAGTTCATCCGGATGAGTGTCGCGCCTGCTCCAGGTTCGACTGGTGGATGCCGGAGAGCCAGTCTTGATCAAGACGCGTGTCGACCGGTTCCACTCCTCGCCGCAGCGCGTCGATGTAAGCATGATCGGCGGCAAGGCGGGCCGCCACTTCGGGACCCTTAGCAACGGCCCCATGGCCGGGAACCAGGACATCGACGTGCCGGGCAGCCTCACCCAGCCGGTCGAGTGCCATCTCATAGGCGGCCACCTGATCGGGGCGGCGATGGTCGAGGAGCGGGATCAGGACGTCGGAGAGCATGTCGCCGGCGAGCAGGACGCCACGGTCGGCGAGGAGAACCGCGGCGTGGCCGATGGCGTGGGCCTGATGCTCGACGATCTCGCCCGGCACGGGTTCCCCGTCCGCGGGCAGCGGGGTGAGGAGCCCGACCAGCTCGAGAGGGATGCCCGACGCGCTCTGCGCCGCCATGCTCTGCGCCCGCTCTCGGGCTTCACTGGCAGCGCGGGCGCCGCCGGGGGTGGCGTAGCGCGGCACGTCGCCGAACCGGGAATGCCAGAGCAGGTGGTCCCAGTGGGGATGGGTGGAGAACCCGGCGACCACCGGAATGCCGAGCCGGTCCACGTCATCGGCGAGCTGGTCGAGATCGGAACCGTCGATGCCGGGATCGACCAGGGTCAACCCATCCTCCCCACGCACCACGATGGCGTTGCTCCAGACCCACTCGCTCTGCCGGACCCAGACGCCGTCGGCCACCTGATTCAGCATTGATGCACTCTCCAATCGAGATGTTGTCGGCTGACACGGGCGAGGCTCGGCTCGGCTATCTCTGGTTGCGCGATAACTGTCATGCTCTGGAACTTAGGCGTGAGGCGGGCCATGGGTAAGCTCCAATTCCATGCCGATCGAGTGGTCCGGTTCAGCCAAGTGAGGCATCCGGCGTGTCGCGTCACTTATTTGAAGCAGCGAGCAGTGTGGCACCGCAGACGGGCCGGCGGCCCGAGGCCGGCGGCGGTGCCCTACCGGGCGTCGAGTCCCTGCCAGGCCCGCGCGATGTCGCGCATTGCCCCCGGGTACACGATCAGGTGCCGGAATGGCCTGATCGCGGCCATATAGCAGGCGCCGGGCAGCCCGTTCGGCTTGACCAGCACCGCCAGCTGACCGGCGTAGCCGCCCGAGCCGTCAGGGACCCAGCCGAGGTGGAACACCCCATGCATCGTCTGGTTGGCGACTTCCGCCGCGAACTCGTCATCGAGCAGGTACAGCGGCGTGAAGGGCCGTGCGCGAAACTCCGGCCCGGCCGGGGCGCTGCGCAGGTCGGGCGGGAGCCGGTCGCGAAGCGTCGCCACCCTGGAGCCGACGCCTGCTCCCGGGCGGTCCCAGCCGAAGACTTGCCCGGCCGCGGACCGGATCGCCCACAGTGCGCGAGCCGTTGCCGAACCTGAGGAGCGAGTCGGGTCATCGCGCGAGGTAAACCATCGCACCAGGCGGGGGAAGTCGTCCCGGCTGCCCGGCGTGGGCAGCGCCCAGACGTCCTCGATCCGGAAATCCCTGGTCAGATTGTGAATGCGCCACGGCCGCGACGTGTGTGCGGAGTTCGGGAGCTTCATAGCGCAAGCATACGGTCACGCCGGGAAGCCGCCCGCGCGCGGACGCGACAGGCCATAACGCGTGCGCTGGCCTGCGGAGGCCGGACACGGATGAGCGCGCGGCACCGGCCCCCTTCACCTTCCGAGGGCTAGCCGGCCTCCCCACAGCCCAGGCCGTGCCGGCAAGATAGACGTCGTCGACGTAGCCCAGCCCGGCAAGCCGGCACCTAATTAGGATGCCGGCCGGGACCTCCCGCTGGGAGAATGCTGACCCGTGGCGAGAACCAGGGATGCGGCCGATGCCGGATAACGCCAGCGGTGCCTGGGACCTGATCGTGGCCCCCTGGCACCTGGACGAGCACATCCCGGACTTCCCGGTCCCCGTGGGCCCGGCCGCGGCCATCAACCCGCCGCTGCCAGTGAAGCGGGATGGGGAGGCGGGCGGGGCCATACCCAGCCGGATGACCGTGCTCCACCGGGCGGTCGCGGACGCGGTGGCGGGAGCGGCCAGGCCGCTGCTGCTGTCCGGGGACTGTCCCGCCGGCCTCGCCGTGGTCGCCGCGCTCCAGCGGCGCCACCCCGAGATCGCCGTGATATGGCTGGACGCACACGGCGACTTCAACACCCCGGCCATCACCATCTCCGGCTATCTCGGCGGGATGCCGCTGGCCATGCTGACCGGCCGCGCACCCGAACTGTTCGCCGATCCGCTCGGGCTGCGGCCGGTGCCGGAGTACAACATCGTGCTGGCCGACGCGCGGGACCTCGATCCCGCCGAACGCGACGCCCTCGCCGCCAGCCAGGTCCGCCACATCCAAGCCACGGCCGGCGCCTTCCGCGCCGCGCTGCCCGGGCTCCGCGGCCTGCCGGTCTACCTGCACGTAGACGTCGACATCATGGACAGCACTGAGATGCCCGGGCTGCGATTCCCCGCAGGCCACGGTCCCACGCTTGGCGACGTCGAGAACTGCCTGACCGCGATCACCGCCACCGCGGACGTCGTCGCGGCGACCCTCGCCTGCGCCTGGCTCCCCGGGCAGGTCAGCGGGCCGCGCGCGCGGGAGGCGATCGCCCGGCTGGCTGGCGCGCTCGGCACCCAGCTCACCTGGCCACCAGGAGACACGCAGGCCAACACCGCTTGACGCCGCACTCCCCTCCCCCGCCGAACAGCGAGTCCCCCGGACACAGGTGGCGCGACCCTCGCGATTGGCGTAAAGCTGGCCGCCCGCCTACGCAGCTTTTTGATGCGTTTGGCCGATGGGTCAGGGGACTTCGCTAATGCGGATTAGGGTGCCTGCGGGGTCGCGGAAGGCGCAGTCGCGAATGCCATACGGCTGCTCGGTTGGCTCCTGGACGACCTCGGCGCCGCTGGCCTCCAGCCGCTCGAAGGCGCCGTCAAGGTCCTTGGTGGCCAGGGTGATGCAGGCGTAACTGCCTTTGGCCATCATTTCCGCGATGGTGCGGCGCTCGTCGTCGGTGGCGCCACACCCGGGTGGTGCCGGCGGCTGCAAAACAATGGACATGCTGGGCTGGCCCGGAGGCCCGACCGTGATCCAGCGCAGCCCGCCGTATCCGACGTCGTTGCGGACCTCGAAGCCGAGGACGTCGCGGTAGAACGCCAAGGATGCGTCCGGGTCGTCGTGCGGGAGGAAGGTCGCGTGGATGGTGATGTCGTCCATGGTGATCAGGCTAGTTGCGCCCCGGTGACCGCTGCTTCTCGATTCCTGACCGGCTTGGCCCGGGGCCTGCGAGGTGATCGCGATGCCGTGCCGTAAATTGCCGGGGCTGGCATGAGAGCGTGCTCTTATCATGCCAGCCCCGGCAAGCCAGAAGTTTAGGCAGTTTCGCACATGACATGCGGATGAACAGTGCGAAAATACCCAGCAAGGCTATGCGATGACAAAGAGCGGTATATGGGGAGAACCGCTTATGGCCATCCCGACGGGATAAATGACGCCGTGATCCAATAGCGGTAACGAGATGATGGGAGAGCTTGAATGCGACGGACTGGCTGCAACTAGGCCTGCCGAACGCTCCTCAGGTGCCTCCACTGGTTCCGCTACGGCTGGGCGTGATTCCGCTACCGCTGGGCGTGGTTCCGCTACCGTTGGGCGTGGTTCCGCGACGGCTGGGCGGCGGATGGCGGGCCGCCGTGCCGAGGGCGAGGTCCAGCGCCGGGTGCATGCCCACATGTCGCTGCAATACCAGCGCACGTCGTGGCAAGCGCTGCCGCCATCGGCCACCATCTGGCTGGCAGGCAAGCGGATGCCACACATCCAGCACGACTTGACCTGGGCTGATGCCGCCCCGAACAGGGCCGGGTCCTCCCGGTTGGTCATGACCTGCTCGCCTCGAAGCCCCACCGGTCGCGCGGTAGCCGCGCGCGCCGCGGGACTGCCCGCGGTCGCTGTCCGGTCAGCCAGTCGCTCCGCAGTTGAGTCGCCAACCCTCATGCGTACCTTCCCCCTTCACCCGGGTGAGCACCGTGCCCCCGCCGCACCTGACTTGTCGTTGAAACGCGTGGGCTCACCATCTCTGGATTCCAATCTCCCACCGTCCTAACATCAGATCACAGATAGGTTAATAAGTTGTAAATATTCGGTCTATCTATGACTTATTTTGGCGCGGCGCCTGGACATATCCCCATCCATACTTATGCACAGGATGTTGATACTGTTCCTGCAGGTCGCAGTCATAGTAATAAGCTCGGCTCACCATTGGATCCACTGCTTTAGCTAGATTATGCACAGCCCGGACGCAGTTCTGCACAAGCCGTCCACAGGGTTGTGCACAGAACATCAACAGCTGGGCGGACGTGCCTGCAGCGCTTGCGCCCGGCAACGCCGGGTGGCGTCAAGCGAGCGTGCCCAGGGCGCGGACGGCGTCGGCGATATAGACGTCGTCGACGTAGGCCAGCCCTGCGGCGGCCGCGAGTTCGCGAGCCTGGTCCGACTCCCCCGGCGCTACCCAGCATCCCGACGGGTCCGTGGTGCCGTCGCTGGCCAGCCCGGTCTGCCACCACAATGCCCGGGCACCCAGCCGCCCGGCCAGGGCGATGATGCCGGGAAGCTCACCAAACGGCCGGTGGCAGTAGACCAGGTCCACGCGGCCGGGCTCGTGGCCGAGTGGCCGGGGCACGGGCTCGCCGCTTTCGATGTGCCAGGCGTTGTAATCGGCAGGCCCCGGGCCGCCCTTGACGAAGACCGTGAACCCGGCGAACGCCAGCGACGCCGGCACGTCCCGGCTCGGCCAGTCGATCACCAGGACGCTTTTCGTGTCCGCAAGGACCCGCGCGGCCGCCTCCAGCGCGGCCAGCGCCGCCGCGGCGCTCGAATTCGCGTTCGCAGCACCAGGGCCAGGTGCGTCGGTCATGCCACTCCCCTCGCCGGTCCGCTCCCCCGCTCCCCCGCGGGTCGCTCCATACATTACTCACCGTAATCAAAGCCCCTAGCCGTGGTGGCTGGAAAAGATCGAGGCAGGGGTTCGAGCGGTGGCAGGGCGGCACCGGGCTGGGCACCGGCTGGTTCTGGCCCGGTCTAGCGGGCCAGGGGACGCCCCCTGGACGGTGCTCGCCGACCCGGAAGGCAACGAGCTCTGCGTGCTGCAGTCGCCCAACCCGCTGATCGACTAGACGAACCCGGCACCCGGCGCGGCGTCGTGATGGCTGGAGAACTCGGCGTGGCTTTATGCACTAAACAAGCGCTGGATCTATTATTTTGCAGGAATTAAGTCCTGATTATGCGCTCTCCTTAGCGCTGCCACAGCGGTGCGGCGGATCGTCTGAAGTGTGGCCGCTCTTGCCGGCCATCTGTAGTGATACAGCCGCGAAGGAGATGTGCCATGGCAGAAGACGCGAAAGTAACCCCAACCAAGCCCCCATGTTGGCCGGATGATCCGGACTATCTCGACGGCTTCACCGAGCTCTTCCTGCCGTCAGAAACGTACCTGAAGGCGTACTGGGACTGCGATATCCGCGACGACGACCCGGACTCGCATGACACCATCATCGAGAGCAACGAGGCCTTCGGGGTCCGCTTCCGCGTCGAGCTCAAGGGCCGGTTGTGGAAGTGCATCTGCGGCCACTGGTGCTTCGATATCGGCTTTACGGCCATCGGAGACGGAGATGACTTCAACCTGTCCGATCACCTTCCAGATGATCTGAAGGACAAACTCAGAATATGCGACTGGGAGGGCTGCGAGACGCGGTGTATCGAAGTCTGCTTCGACGTGCCGGCTGGCACGATCCCTGCGGGTTACTGCGGGACGATCTACCAGGTCGGGGCCAAATTCGAACTGCGCTGCTGCGGCGACTGCGACTGCGAAAGCAAGGAGCATGGCCACCTTGCCGTCGCCGGACACGAGCCGCTAGGGGAGTACATGTTCGTCTAGGCGGGGGGCCTAGCTCTCATGTCCCGGGCCCGGCGCTGCACGCACCGGGCCCGGGCCGCTGCACCGCACGATGAGGAGGAACCTCGGTGCCCACCGACGATCTGAGCTCGATCCCCGGTCTGGAGGACAAACACCTGCGAGCGCTGGCCAGGCAGCAAGTCACCGACCTTCGTAGCTTCGCCGGTGCCGACCAGCGCGAAATCTACACTGCGATGGCGAATATCCGGCCACGTCCTAGCCTGGAGCGGATTTTGCGATGGCAGGAAGAGGCCAGGAGCAGGCTGGAAGAGGCCGAAACGGACGCCTCGGGCTGGCACAGGGTCGCGTCGTTTGCGGTGATCTTCGCCCGGCGCCAAGCCGATGACACCTGGGAGCGCCGCGTCGAGGCCGAGCGGACGGAGGTCGAGCCTGCGCAGGAACCACAGATATGGGCCGACTGGGATTTCGAAGCTGTCGGTAGCTGGATGGCCGGCCAACTGCGCGCGGCTGCGAGCGAAAGCACGCCGGCGCAGCCCGCAGCGGCAGAGCAAGTGGCTGCCAAGCCCGCGCGCGCAAGGGCTCAGGAGCGGAGCCAGCTGCGCATCGACAGTGCCGCGATCACCGATGCGAACAGTACGGTCGACGTGGTAACGGGAGGTGCGCTGGCCGCAGACCTGCCTCCTGAGCTGATTGCGCCGGTACGTGTGGTTCTCACGGTCGGCGGCGCACGGCCCGGAACAGTACTGCATGCAGTGACCCGTATCCTTCGCCCAGACGGACCCGGCTGGAATCCCCAGGACCCCCTCGTCGTTCGGCGTTCGGGCCAAGCCGAGTTTGACCTGTCCGGCGTCCCGGACGGCCAATACGAGATGTCCCTGATTGCGTGGGCACCCGATGCCACGGCCAAGCCCGTCTCGGTCAGATTGCCTGCGCTGACCATCCGCTCAGGCTCCGGCTAGACCGGCTCGGCTCTTCGCCAGGAGTGCGTCTCACAGGCAGCGTGAACGCCCCGGCCACGCCGGCGCGGGCCTTGACGATCTTCTTGATCTGCCGCCGCGCCTCGGTCTGACTGGCTATGAACTGGCTATGAATTGGCGGCGTCCGTTTGCCGCCGGCCGGCTGCTTGAGTCCGGCAATTAAGCGTTGCCTAAGTGCTGGTTGGTAGAACTGTCACCGTTCGTGCCCAGCGCCGAGGAGGGGGCATACTCCGCGGAGAGGGCACAGAAGGGCTGGTGACCTGTCAGATGCGCTATCGGCTGCACCGGATCGAGTCAGGTCAGGAGGTGAGGTTCACCTGGGGCGGTGAGGTGAGGGCGGCGCTGTGGCGATCTGGGCGGTCGGCGGCGCCCTTTCTTTGGTTGGGTACAAGCAAATAGTTTCAAGAAATCCACTTTACAGCCAAGGTCCGGGGCCTGGGATGGACATACACGGGGATTGAGCGAGCCTGCGACGCCTTTCCGCTGATAGCCGTGTATTGGGGGATGCTATGGTGCGTCAGCGCGACTCACGCGCATCATCACACAATTTGGCTAACGGCCGAACAATCGCCGACCGAGATCGGCTGGACGAGGCCGTCGCGGAATTGCGGCGTCTGACACGCGGCCAGCTATTTCAGGCTCTGGAACGCATTGCCGATGTCGAGGACATCCGTAGTGCCTCCAGTGTCAGCATCGAGAACGTTCGCAGACTCCGGGCATGGAGCGCCGAGCACTTGCGCCTTGCCGCTGAACTCGAGGCGGCTGCCCGCTGCTGTCGGCTCATCGAGCAAGAACTGAGGAGCCAGATCGATGCCGCTCTGGCTGACAGCCACCACGAGGCCGATGGCCTGGGAGATCACCGCGCCGAGGCACCTCCCATAAAGGGCCGTCCAACGAGCCATCGAAAGAGCCATCGAGTTGTGGGCGTGTCGGGTTGGCTCAGGCTATTTGCGCCGCATGGTCACTCAGCACACCGGCGGCGGCGAGGTAAGGAATTGCCCAAGGTTTCCGCAGCGACGCCATATCGCCCAACGGTAGCGCCGCCGGCCCAGCCGCTGCTCATATCGGGCATACCCGAAGCTGATGTCACGGCGCTGATACTAGGACCGCTCGAGTTGAGCGTCGCCGGTAGACCCGTGGTTAGGTGGAGCAGCCTGAAAGCAAGGGCTGTGTTCCAGTACCTGCTGATCCACCGTGGCCGGCCGGTCCGGCGCGACGTCCTGATGGACCTACAGTG
>Ga0306925_10001497_pt1 | contig 19234 bp, 16 predicted proteins | sample flu12Cox44000176_FD_203755 | JGI IMG/M metagenome (GOLD analysis project Ga0306925, IMG submission 203755) | Lab enrichment of tropical soil microbial communities from Luquillo Experimental Forest, Puerto Rico - flux8day.12C.oxic.44.000.176 (v2)... | ecosystem: Environmental > Terrestrial >... | reverse complement strand
TTCTTCCTGAGCCATGTGGCGCATCTCTGCATCTTCGGACTCGACGACCATCTGGTGAGCGCCCGCGAGGTCCTTCTCAATTTGCTTGTATTCGCGGTGCTTGCTGACGATTTCCTCGAGTTCGGAGTGCTGCTTGGCAAGCTTTTGGAAGCGCGCGGAGTCGCTGACGACCTCGGCCGTGGAGAGTTGCTGGGTCATTTCCTGGTAGCGAGTGTCGAGCTGATCGAGCTTTTCCGATAACGTCAATGCGGCCATGGCAAATCCTCATGAAGAACACAAAATACAAAACGCGACAGAACGGAAGAATGGAGCGACTCCGGATTGTGGAGTAAGAGAGGTCAGCTAATAGAATGCGGCGTACATGGGTAAGTCTACTTTCTAAGAATAGCGCGGAATCCGAATAGGCGCAATTGGGCCGCCATGGTTGCTGCTTGCCTGCGCGGTATACTACGATGCGACTGAGACCGGACTCCCCTAAAGGGTCGCGCTACAAGGGATTCCCGGATAGGTTTCAATGAGCGAAGCGACACGGACCATCTTGCAAGAAAATTCCGAAAGCTCCCGGGAAGCAGGCCGTGAGGCGGACGGGGGATTTTTGTGGGACTTCTGGTATCCGGCGATAAAGAGCGAAGCAATTCGCGGGAAGAAGATGGCGAAGGCAACGCTCCTGGAAGTGCCGCTGGTGCTTGGCCGGACAAATGAGGGGAAGTCGTTTGCGATGCGTGATGCCTGCCCGCATCGAGGGATTCCGCTTTCCTATGGACAGTTTGACGGAAAGAACTTGCAGTGTAGTTATCACGGCTGGCAATTCGATGCATGCAGCGGGCAGTGCGTGGAGATCCCATCCCTGACGAGCCACGACAAATTGAAGGTCGACCGGATCAGCGCGGGGCATTACCCGTGCGAGGAGCACGACGGCTACGTTTGGGTGTATATGAACGCATCGGGGGCACGATTGCCGGCAACGATTCCGACGGCGCCGGAACTGCCCAAATTCAGCGACAGGCACAAAGTCACGCGGCTTGATTGCGAACTGCCGTCACATGTGGATCAGGGAATCATCGGGCTGATGGATCCAGCGCACGGGCCTTTCGTGCACCAGTCCTGGTTCTGGCGAAGCAAGAAGAGCATTCACGAAAAATCCAAGCAGTTTGAGCCGATCGAGAATGGATTCCGGATGAGCAAGCATTCACCGTCCACGAACAGCTTGCCGTACCAGTTGCTGAAAAAAATGACCGGCGAGCCAGTAACGACGACGATTGATTTTGTTCTACCAAATATGCGGTTTGAGGAGATACATAGCGGAAAATTGTGGTTTTCGAGCCGCGCGACGGTAACGCCGGTACGGCGTGATCTGTGCCGGATAGATTTTGTGGCGGCGTGGAATCTGGCGCTGCCGGTTGCGATTTTTCGGGCCTTTGCGAAAGTCTTCCTGGGGCAGGATCAGGAAACCATGATCAAGCAAGCGGAAGGGTTAAAGCACAACCCGCGGTTGATGCTCATCGACGACGCCGACCGCCCCGCGAAGTGGTATTTCGCGCTAAAGCAGAATCTACTCGAGTCGCGACGAACCGGCGAGGCCATGGTCCACCCCATGGATGGTCCAGTGACACTGCACTGGAAAAGCTAAAGCCGCTGCGTCCCCTTCGCAGAAGCGTTACTTCCCTTATGGACACCCGAGAACTGGCTATTGAAGTGTGGAAAGGTCGAAGGTCGCGGAGACCTCCAGGTTGTCGGGAAGAAAGACCCGGATTTCGGCGCCTTCAGAGATGACGTTGCGTGCGTCGTACTCAATGAAGACCCACGCGCCGATCAGGCCGCCGGAGGAATAGGGATCGGAAGCAGCATAGATGGGTTCGCCACGCATCGAGCGAGGCTCGACCCACTGGTTCTTCTGCTTCAGCCCGTAACGAAAGTCTTGCCAGAAATCTTCCGTTCGAAGCGTAATCCCTTTTTCTCCCGCGAGGCTGTTCGCGGCATGTTCAGCCTGAATCTGGTTGTATGTCGGAGTGAATTCGACGTGGATCTCGAGAAGAACGAAATCGCCGCGGCCGTGATAATCCAGGCGAGCCTGTTGAGCACTGTAGCCGGCGGTGTTCTGGCTGGAAACTTCGACGACTTGCGCGACCGGAGTGAGGAGGCGAATTTCGGAAATGTACGGGCCCTTTTTCGGAATGGGGAGATGCTTGGAATAGTTCGCCAGAAAAGCGCCCGACTTCTCGTCGCGACGCTGGCCGAGAAAATAGGCTTCTCGGATGGCTGTGTCGGAAAGGTCCGTATCATAGGCGAAAGCGGAAGGAAGAAAAAGACTGAGAGAAATGAGGAAGACGGAGGAAATCCTAGAGAAGCGAGACAACATCAGCGGCTCACCCAACAAGTATATGGCACCGATCAGTGGATCGGCAAAGGGGGAGAACAAGCAAGAATCCCTGCCGCCATGAGGGAGAAAGTCTCCGGAGTTAGCGGCGTTGTTAGATGCGGCGGGGAGTATTAGGAAAATCGAGCCAGACTTTGATGCCGCAGAAATGAGAGCCCTCGGTGCAGATGGGCGTGGTGATTCCCGCGCGGAGATGGCAGGGTGGGCCGATGTAGCGAGCAAGTTCGGGCTGGACAGTGCGAAGCTGGGCGATTTCGTCCATGGATGCGTTATAAATCTCTTCTTGTGCGTTAAAGCAGGTGCGCATGGTCCACTTATGGAGGAGATGAAGGAGTGACCCGGTTTCGACGAGGCGAATGGATTTGGCGTTCGGCAGAAGATAGAGCGCATCTTCGGGAGGGACGCCGCGGTCGAGGAGCTGGTTTTTGGCAGACCAAGCGTCGCTCATGGCACGGTCGTACAGTTCCTTGGCGCGAGGATTTTCGGCCAGAAGCATCGGCGTGATGTAATCGGGCTCGCGGGTGTCTGCGAGTGTCAATAAGGGGCGCGAACCAGGAACCATGCGGTGGCGTTGATCCTGGCTGTCGGCGGTGTGGCTGATCCTTTTGGCGAAGGTGTAATTCGCGTGCTGGAGCGCACGCATCATGGGTGCGTGGACGCCAATGTCCAGAGTTTCGAGGCGATACAGGTTACGCGAAGGATTGAGGAGCCGGTCGATGGCCTCGGAATCGGGGCAAGAGGATTCGGAGACGCCGACGACGGCTCGGTAGGATTCGGCCATGACGCGCGAAGCGTTGGACGAATAGTCTACGAGGCGTGATGTCTTGCCGTCGAGGCTAGCGTCGAATTCGCGGGCGAAGGCGTCTCCTTCTGATTTTGTTGGCGTGGCATCCTTCCATTCGGGCAATTCTTCCAGCGGAACAGTTCCGAAGCGGTCAAAAAACTGAGGATCGACTTGGTGAACTTGGGCGACCATTTCACCGATAATGGCGCGGGCTTCACTGGGAGTGTCCGAAGCGGAGCACATGCGCCAGAGTCGATGGAGAACGATGCCCGAAAGTGTGTGAACCATCGTGGTGAACGCAGCCACGGGGAGAACATAGCGGGCAATTTCGATGGCTCGCTTTTCGGCGGAGCGCTCAATTTTTTGAATGCGCTTTGCATGAGACATCGGGCCAATGTGCCAGATGTCGTTGAGGATGCCCCGCGCGTCCGAGACAAGCAGCGCGGAGAGCTCGCGGTAGTAGGCCCATGCGCGAGCAATGGCAGCCTCGTAGATGCCGCGGCAAGCTTCGTCAAAGAAGAGCGAGACGGGAGGAATATACGCCTGAGCGCGATCCAGGCGCACATAGCGCTGGCTCTGCTGCTCGGAGTTGTAGAAGGGATGCGCGTGGAGAAAGGACCAGACAAACTGGCGGCTTACATTTTCGAGACCGAACTCGAAATGAGCGTGCTGGTAGACAGTGTGATGACCACTGTAAAAGGTGGCGGCGCCGATGTTCAGTCGCTGCTTGTCGGTAATTTCGTCAGATGTGATAAGACGCGAAGAGTAGCAGGTGCGGGCAGCGGCAATCGCAGAATCAAAAGGATGCGAAAAGGCGTTACGCAGCGTAATGCGCGGGGGAGCGGTCTCAACGGCGTCGGAAGAGGGTGCGCCATCGAACATGCGGGATTGTGTAGCCACGTTGAGAAGAGATTCTACACGGAGTGAGAGCGGTGGACAAAAGGGGAGAAAGAAAAAGCGGACCAGCTTAAAGCCGGTCCGCTAGCAAATCTCATTTGGTCGATAAAAGCGCTACTTCTTGGCGCCGACGTTGGCGTACTTCTTTTGAAAGCGCTCAACGCGGCCGGCCGTATCCACGAGCTTCTGTTTGCCAGTGAAGAAAGGGTGGCAGCCAGAGCAGATTTCGACGCGGAGCATGTCGCCCTTGATGGTCGAGCGGGTTTGGAACGTATTCCCGCAGGCGCAGTGAACCGTAACGGGATGATAGTCGGGGTGAATACCGGGTTTCATGGATTCTCCAATCTTTCGTGGCCGGTCTGCGCGGGAATCGGTACATGGGTGGTCACAGCCGCGTCGCTAGGTCACGAGACAATCTCTAATTATACGGGAAATCAGGCGTAACGCAAAACGCGGCCAAAATGGGGCTCATTCTGCTCAGCAGACGTAAATCAGGGGTTGGGAATGGCAACGGTCGCTTGGCTCGAGTGGGAGCTTTCAGCGCCTGCGTTATCCACAGCAGTGACCGTGTAGTAGTAGGTCGTTCCGGAAGTCACCGTCGAGTCGTCATAGTTCAGGACATCAACGGGAGAAGAGACCAAGGAACTGCCAAAAGAGCCGACGACGGAGCTGCGGTAGACCCGATAACCGGCGATTGCGCTTACGCTGGGATCCCAAGAAAGGTGAACCGTGTGCTGAACCGGTGGAGTCGGCGGTGGCGGGGGCGAGGGTTGGGAAGGATCCACACCGTCACCGGATACAGAAACTTCTCCCGGGGAAGCGAGATTGGCGCTCAGGATGGAGATAGTCCCCGAGGCTACGCCCTTTTTTTGCGGACGGAACCAAACCTGGAATGTAACCTTTTGATGGGGGGAAAGCGAGAAGCCGGGAGAAAGATCGGAAACGCCAAAGCCAGGCCCGACGACGGTGACACCATTGAGGGAAAGATTGACGTCGCCGGTGTTCTGAAGCGTGACGTTCTGCGTTGCCGTCGTGTTCAAATTGAGATTGCCGAAATTGATGGAACTGGGATCGACGGTGACAACGGCAAGTACTTTTTCTCCAGCGCCCTTCAGAGAAACCACGGCCGGGAGATCTGAGGCATTTGTGCCGAGGGTGAGGGTTGCCAAGGTGGCGCCAGCGGACAATGGGGAGAAAGCGATCGTGTAGTCAATGGTCATCGCAGGGAGCAACATGCGAGGAGCAGAAGGGCCTGTGACATCGAACTGCTTGTCGGAAACGGAAAGCGAAGAGATCTGGAGAGGCGCTTTACCTGAGTTGGTGATGTGAAGAGTTAACGTGAGGGTGCGACCGAGGGCAACGGTTTTGAAGTCCATGCTGGTTGCCGACAAAGTGAGGGCTGGCTGCGCAGTTGGTGTCGCCTTGGGACTGTAGGAAGTGCATCCGCTGAAAAAGAGTGAGAACGCGAGAAGACACGCAGCGGGAAAGGATCTGCGGATGGGCGATGCAGTTGGACGAAACGAAAACAATCCCGAAAAACCCCCCTCAGGTTTCGACAGATCCAAAATAGCTTTGGAAGAGTGGAAAGGACAACCTGTTCCAGGTACAGATTTGGGACAGGAGCGGGACTCAAACACCTGTACAACCGTACAGGGATGGCTAAATCGATCGATTTCGAGCTTGAAACATTAAGCAGAAGTGGCCAAGAAGAGAAAATCTCGGGGAACCACAGCCTCGTTCCGAAAAAAACCGAAGACTCAGGAGATGAAATGGCAACCAAAGCGAAACGCGCCTTCCGAGGTGCGGCGTGACCATACTGGCTTCAGATAGACGCGAACTGGCGGAAGAATCGGAACGTGGAGGATCGCAAGAATATTTTCGGAAATATCTTCCGCTTGCTCAAATTCCAAAGCAACGCCACCAAAGCCGAGGTCGAGGACGCGCGCGCGGCGATGGCCCTGTTCACCAATGATCGCGTAGGCGTTTGTGCCCGCCATGGAGACACGCTCGGCCTTGCGCTGCACAGCATAAGGCGTAGGGGGAAGAGCGGTGGGGGATGATTCACCCCCGAGCGACCGAGCGGCGACGGAGGAAGCCGAGGCAAAATCAGAAGGCGTTTTTTCAGGAACACGAATCGAAGAGATAGAGATGCTACCGGGTGAGGGGGTAGAAGGGGTGGGAGTTTGCAGGACAGTTGGACGAGAGGAGGGTTCCGCGGAGCGCACATGATTGGCGTGCTTCAGGCGGTAAAGCCGCTCGTCGGCAACGCGAACGAGCTGATCGGTTTGGTCGCCATCCTGAGGGAAGTTGGCGACTCCATGATCCATGGTGACGGAGAAACTCAACTGAAGAGGGCGGAGAGTTTCGGCAAAGACGGCTTCGATACGCCGCCCGAGAGCTAGTGCCTGGGCCGCGTCGGTTTGTGGCAAAAGAAGGGCGAATTCATCGCCCCCGATCCGGAAAGCGGAGTCCGAAGTGCGCAAAGCCTTTTGAAGAGTGGAAGCCGCAGCGCGAAGAACATCGTCGCCGCGCGGGTGGCCGTACTTGTCGTTGACCTCCTTGAAGCGATGAAGATCGAGAATAACGATGCCCAGAGGGAGGCCGTAACGGCGCGCACGATTGAGTTCCTTCTCAAAGGATTCTGCGAACAGCCGGCGATTGTAAAGGCCGGTGAGTGGATCCGTAGCGGCGCTTACCTGAAGCTTTCGAAACTCATCATATTCGATGACCACGGGAACGCGGATGAGCCCAGCCGAAGCGAGGACGTCCATCAAGACTGTCTTGAGAGAGACGACGCGACCCAGTTGCTCCGCGAGCTCCCGCCGGCGGGTCAGCACATCTTCCCAAAGTTGCAAGCACTGCGATTCGCGCAAATCAAGGTGAGTGGTGAGGCTGAAATATCGCTGAAGAAATTGGCTGCGTGCAGGGATTTCCAGGCCCTCGAGAATGTCCGCGAGGAGCTCGAGGTAGGTGTCTTCCATGGGCAAACGCGGGGCCGCTGAGGCTCCGGGACTGGGCATGGCCGGATTTTCCTACAATCTGCCTCTCCCCGCGGGAACTGGGGCAAGCACAGTGGTGTGTCTGGCCTTTAGAGTAGCAAGCCAAGTGCCATTCACAACTGCAGTCACAGCCAGATTGTGCCAACGGGTGAAGCGTGGGGACGGCGGTATGTTATTACAAATTGGAGAGATAAGTCGAGCAAGAGATAACAGAGAAAGCTAAGCCCGAATTCAACTCTGGCTAACCCGGCGGAGAGTGGGTCCAAAGGGATAGAGAATTACTCAAGTGGGCGCAGGAATTCCAAACCGAACAGGCGTACCTCCCCCAAGACACGCAAACGACGCACTTTAGCGACGATGGGAGGAGTTTCGCTGGGAACCAGACTTGAAGAGGCGGGAGAGGGAGCCGGGATGGTTAGCTGTACAGTCTGATCCGGCCGCAACAGGTGGGTTGAGGTGATACAAGCTCCGCAGGCGCTGATGTTCAGTGTTTTTGTAAGTTCGACAAACTCAGTGCCGGACGCGTCGGAGCCCCTAAGAAATACGGGGACTTGGATGCGAATTCGCGGTGAGCGGCGAGTTGGAGAGGATTCCACGCGGGGCCCCTCGTTTACTTGATCCGTGCGGACAGTCATAGTGGTAGTACTCAAGACCTAGTACAGAAATAGCAGGTTGAATGCCACGGGCCTGGTTCTAGAGCAGCTATAAGTTGCAGATCTTTCAGACTGTTACGCACAGGACATGGTGACCCACGAGCGCGGACGAAAGAAGAGGTGATACATTGGCTAGGGTATTTCCCGAAATGTGCAAATGGAACGCATTTACCATTGACAGTGGGTGGGGCGTCTGTAACGATGGCACGGCCAAAGGGAAAATGTTTTCCACTACTCTCAGGGGTTAAATCCATGGGGAACGCCATTACAACGGCAGGAAAACCCAAGCCGATAGGTTTACAGATGCCTGTAGAGCACGTGCAAGCGGTGCTGGACACGGTGGACAAGGGCGTGGTCATTGCGGACCGGGATGGCCGCGTCTTGATGGTGAATTCGCGTGCCCGCAAGTGCCTGGGAGCGCATGGAAAAGTTGAATCGAATTCACTGAACATTTTTCAAGAATTACTCAATGCGGATCCGAAAGAGATATCGAAGCGGATCGAGAGCGGAGAAAACGAGATTCCCCTGAATGGCGCGACATCGCTCAATACCTTGCGCGCGGTTGTGCGAAGGATTCCCGAAACGGATTGGATGGCCGTTCAGTTGGCGAATGAAAATGAGGATGAAGGCCACGCAGGCGGGGCCACGCAACTGACGGTGCAGGGTCTTCTGCAGGAGCGGGAGATTACCTACCGGAATCTTCTCGCAGCCTACTTAAAACTACAGGAAGTAAATCGGCAGAAGACCGTGTTTCTGGCATCTGCGGCGCATGAGTTGAAAACCCCGCTTGCCGTCATCAAGGGCTACTACGATTTATTGCTAACCGGTTCGTTGGGGCGGTTGAGCGAAAAACAGAAAGACATTCTCGAAGAATCGAAAGAGAACTGCGAGCGATTGGTGCGGCTGGTTTCCATGTTCCTGAACTACTCGGCGCTGGAAAGCGGGAAGCTGGTACTACAACTCAGGGAAAATGATCTGAGAGATTGCCTCGAGGAGATTGCCAGCCGCTGGTCGGAAGCGTTCCAGCGGAAGGGAGTGAAATTGGAGACGGTTCTGGACCCCTCCATACCGACATTCCGGTTCGATTATCAGAAGGTGCAGCAATCGGCGGCGAATCTCCTCGACAATGCGCTGAAGCATACACCGGGGGGCGGAACGGTAACGCTGCGTGCGCGGCCGTATTTCTGGGAGAGGCGTGGGGCGGAAGTCGCGCCGGTGGAAGAGCGGAGGCGGTTCCGTTTGCCGCGGCCGAACAGCGTGGAAGTCAGTGTCACCGATTCGGGGGGCGGGATCGCGCCGGAACATCATCAGGAGATCTTTGAGGATTTCGTACGAGTAGACAAGAATACCTCCGGGATGGGTCTGGGATTGGCCATTGCGAAGCGGTTAATCCAGGCACACCGCGGAAAGATATGGGTCGAGAGCGAACAAAGCCGCGGCAGTACGTTCGCGTTTTTGCTGCCGATGGATCCGAACTGAGAGACGAATTTGGGGAGAGGGGAACGAGCAATGGCTTTGAAAGAAAAAATCCTTGTAGTGGACGACGAACCGAGCATTCGAAAGTACCTGCAGACGCTCCTGGAAGTGGACGGCTTTGACGTGGAGGCCGTTAGCTCCGGCAAAGAAGCGCTCGAGCGGGTGAACAGGGGGGAGCGGCCAGATTTCATCATCCTTGACGTGCTGATGTCACCGATGAGCGGCATCGAGACGTTGCAGGAGCTGATGCACCTGGATCGCAGCCTGAACGTGATCATGTTGTCTTGTTCCAATGAGGTAGGTCTGGTGGTAGAGGCGATCCGGCTGGGAGCGCACGACTATCTGACCAAGCCATTTGAAAAGACGGAGCTGGACGCGGCGATGCTGAAGTCACGGCAGAAGAAACAATTGACACAGGAGAATCAGGCGCTGCGCGACTATTGCGACCAAGTGACGGAGGACCTGAGTTTTCTTGCAGCTAGTCCGCAGATGGTGAGGATCCGCCAACAGATCCTGCAAATCGCGCCGGTTGATGTACCGGTTTTTGTTTGTGGCGAGAGCGGCGTGGGCAAGGAAGTGGTGGCCCGCATGATTCATTTGCGTTCGAAGAGAAGGAATCAGCCATTTGTAAAGGTGAATTGCGCGGCGCTCCCCGGGGAGTTGCTGGAATCGGAGTTGTTCGGCTTTGAGCAAGGCGCGTTCACGGGGGCAGTGCGTGCCAAGCCCGGAAGATTCGAGATGGCCAACAAGGGAACCATTTTTCTGGACGAGATTGCAGAGATGTCCGTGCACTTGCAGGCAAAGCTGCTACACGTCTTGCAGGATCACCAGTATTCGCGTTTGGGCGGGAGACACCTCGTGGAAACGGACGTGCGCGTGCTGGCGGCCACGAACGTGGACGTGCACGAAGCGATGAAGACAGGAAGATTCCGGCAAGATTTGTATTATCGCTTGAATGTTTTGTCGATCACTGTGCCGCCGTTGCGCGAGCGCACCTCGGAGATCCCGCTGTTGTTCCGGCACTTCCTGGACAAATACAGCGAGAAATTCGGGAAGACGCCCCAAACGCCATCGAAGCACCTTCTGGATGCAGCTGTAAACTATCCTTGGCCCGGCAATTTGCGGGAACTGGAAAACTTTGTAAAGCGATACGTGATCCTTGAAGACGACGAGGGCAGCCTGCGGGAATTGGTGGAGATGTCCGCAGCGCGTCGGAGAACTTCCCCGCGGGAAGAAACGAGCGTGCCGCGAGACCAAGGATTGAAGGCGCTGGTGCGAGGCCTGAAAGATGAAGCGGAAATGGAAGCTATAGCCGACGCGCTGGAAAAGACCCGCTGGTGCCGGAAAGATGCGGCGAAAATGCTCGGAATCAGTTATAAAGCACTGCTCTACAAAATGAGACAGTTTAATCTGGATCCGCTCAGGACCCGGCGATCAGCGGCGGCGGTGAAAAGCGAGCATGGAACTCACGCGGCGGTGGAGGCGAAAAGCGAGGGCTAGGTAGGTCTAGTACGGCATTATCCCTTTGGGGCATGCTGTGTAAAAAGAAAACTTGCAGGAAAGGATCCTACCGAGGTATCTTGCGCAGCGAAATGCAGAAGCCAGCTGAAATGCAGCGCAACAGTTTTCCCGAAGAAGGCCTAATTACTACCAATTGTGAAGTATGCGCTTGGGCGATAACTCAGGAAAGCCAGGATATGAGGGATTTCGGGGTTGCAACACATTGCAGCACAGTCGAGGGCTGTTGTTTCCGAGTCGCAATAACTAGATCAAGACTGACGGGGAAAGCAAGCGTTCGCCGGATGAGGTAGGCTTTGTAGAGGCGCAGTTCTAGGCCGCTAAGGCGATCTACATTTCCAGCGTGTGCGCGCTTACCTTACTCCCTTGGAGAAGTGGCTCTGGATCCGGGGCCACGGACGGAGTTGGGGATGTCAATGATGACAGAACGTCGTACCGTACGGCGCTACGATTTGACGCTACCGGTCAGCATCCGGATCGCGGCGGCGAGGCGAGTCGACCGCCAGGATGGAAGGACGAGGGACATCTCCACACGCGGATTGTATTTTGTAATCGGGGAGGACCTCGATGCGGGCTCCGAACTGGACATTACATTGACGCTGCCCGCTGAAATTACGCATGGGACGGATGTTTTTGTGCGTGCACAGGGGAAAGTCCTGAGAGTAGAGCGCCGAGTGGAAGATGGAGAACCGCGAATGGGAGTTGCTGCGGTGATCGAAAGGTACGACATCGTCCGCGGGGAGGTCGCGTAAACCTAACGTTGGTGGTCCGGGGCAAAGCCGGACCCGAGAAGAGCGCCTGCATCCCATTGCTAACGAATAACCCATTGCAATTCTGAGTGCCGCGGGGCTAGGATACCGAGGAATAGTCCCCCGGAGGGTCCCATGAAAGTCTCGGATCTGATCGGGTCCCGCAGTGAAGTCTATTTCTTCCCCGAAGAGAAGAGTGTCATGGAAGCGGCGCAATATCTGCGCGAGAAGCAGGTGCGTTCTGTAGGCGTCACCGACGCGGAGGGAAAGCTTGTTGGCGTTCTTTCCCAAAGCGACATCTCGGACAAAGTAGCTGCCGAGAACAAATGTCCGGCTTGGATGAAGGTGTCCGAGATCATGAGCCGGAAACTGCTGACGGTAACGCCCGACATGACGTTCGAGGAGAGCTTGCGGCTAATGGAGCAGAACGGGGTCTACCATTTGCTGGTTCTGGACGGGCAAAGGGGCTTCCGCGGGATGCTATCCGTAAGTGACCTGCTAAGAGTAATGGCCTTGGATGAAAAACAACGGGCAGACCTCCTGGAAGCGTACATGTTCCCTCCCAGATAGCCGGTCGAACAAGGTCGACTATGGTCAGATGAGAGAAGAATGCTTCCCAGAAAAGTGGCGAAGATGTCCTTGATTTCCCTTTCATTCAGTATGTAAGCCAACGGCAGCGTGTCATTGTACTAGGACTAGCGTCCGTTGCCCTCCCGTAACAATATGAAAATAGAACCCTTACTAATCTCAAAGCGCGTTTCGATTTTCAAGATATCCTTGGTCTTTTGGTTTCCGACATGCACTGTCTACGGGCGCGACTTTCTATGCCGTTGGAAACTGCAAATAAGATAAGCAACTGGGAGAGGTTAAATCCCGTCCCACCCGATCACATCCTCTTCGGGAGCTCTGTGGCCATGACCCAAATCCGCAACCGGGCCCAGAAGATTTGCCGTACGAACATTCCCATCTTGCTGTTCGGCGAGGGTGGAACGGGAAAAGAAGCCCTCGCCCGTTGGATCCACGCGAATTCGGAGTATGCTTCCGGCGAGTTCGTCAAGGTGAATTGTGCGGCCATTCCCGGCACACTTCTCGAAAGCGAACTATTCGGCTACGAAGTAGGTGCCTTCACCGGGGCGAACACGGCCAAGCCCGGCAGAGTGGAATTGGCGCACCGCGGGACGCTGTTCCTGGATGAAATTGCGGACTTGGAATTGAGTTTGCAGAGCAAGTTGCTGCACTTCTTGCAAGACGGAACCTTCTCCCGAATCGGAGATCACTCCGAGCGAAAAGTGGATGCTCGAGTCCTCTGTGCGACGAGTAAGGATCTCGACGAGGAAACGAATGCCGGACGATTCCGGCAGGATTTGTTCTACCGGATTCACGTGTTCCGCCTGCAACTCCCGGCACTGCGAGACAGGCGCGAGGATATTCCGTCCTTGGCGGAATATTTTCGCGCTCATTACGAGCGCCAGTTTGGAATGAAGGCGGACGCTTTTCCCCCCGAAATGTTGGAATATGTTAAGAACCTGCATTGGCCGGGGAATATCCGCGAGCTCTCGAATGGCGTAGCCCGATATGTTCTGATCGGTCCCGAAGCCGCGATGCATCAAGAGCAGAATCAAAGGAAAATCAAGCCGGCTTTCAGTGCAGAAGGAGCGGCAACTCGGATGAATCTGAAGGGGTTGGCAAAAGATGCCGTAAAAGAGATGGAGAGAACGGTAATTCTGGAAACGCTGCGCGCGAACCAGTGGAACCGGCGAAAGACAGCGCAGGCGTTGAAGATCAGCTACCGAGCCTTAATTTACAAGATCCGCAACGCGGGACTCGCCTCGCGACGTGATGCGTTGCGTGCTGCACAAGAAGGACAAACGATCCAGGTGAGCCCCGGTCGCGGAAACCTCAGTTGAACTCTTCGAACAACCAAAGGTCGTGTCTTCTTCTCACGAGTCATTCCGCATCTTATAACTCTATATATTCAAGGTAGTTAAAAAGGCCACGGAAGCTATCCTTGGCCAACAGGCCGGTGGCTGGCCTAGGACCAGTACTCAGCCCATACATGAACAGGTAGGAGCTTGATCTTGGGGACAGTCCCTAGGGCTGATCCTAAATTGGTCATCGTACCAGTATTACTAAGCCTACCGCTCACTTACCCTCAGAAGTGATGAGAGTCCCGGAGCGTGGGGCCATGAAGAGTGGTAGAGCGGAGGCCATCGCAAGCCAGGTCGAGAAACTCCGCAAGCAAGGTGGTAGGGAGCGGAAGAGCGCTCTCCTCTTAGTTTTAGTACTTATCTCCTTGATTGTCTTGAACGGTTGCAGCGGAGTGGTTTCTGGCCAGCAGCGCCAGCCTAGCAATACCACGAGCCTTCAAGTCTCGCCGGCGAGCGTGGATTTCGGGAAAGTCTTGGCAGGCCAGAAGACGTCGCAAACCTTCACGCTCACGAATACTGGCAAAGCCGCGGTGAACATTCAGCAGGTCTCGTTTTCCAATTCACAGTTCAACATGAGCGGCGTGACTCTCCCCACAGCTCTGGCGCCTAACCAAGACTTAAGTTTTTTGGTATGGCTCAATGGAACTTCGATGGGTAGCGTGAGTGGAACGTTGAAGGTGCAAGGGGACGCGGGATCTTCGCCGGTCAGGGCCAGCCTAGCAGGCACCGTGATTACTTCGCAGCCGCAATTGTCCGTGAGCAGCGCGGCATTGAATCTTGGGACCGTATCGATTGGGTCAAAGGGTACAGCGAGTCTCGTGCTTTCGAACGCGGGAAGTACGGATCTAACGGTCTCGATGGTTTCCTTGACCGGCGCCGAATTCGGGATTACCGGCATCACGACTCCGAAGGTCATCAGCTCGGGGCAGAAGGTACCCGTAACCGTGACCTTTTCCCCGACAGGAGCGGGCAGCACGAGCGGAAGCATCACTATCACGAGCAATGACTCCGCAAATCCGACCACCACCGTAACTTTGAGTGGGACCGGAACGTCAAGCGCGATCGGGCAACTAAGCACCAATCCCACGAGCTGGAGTTTCGGCAACGTAGCCAATGGCAGCACTAGCTCGAAGCAAGTCATCTTGAGCAACATAGGCACGGCGCCCGTCCGGGTATCCAGCATCAGTGTCACGGGAAACGGCTTCAGCGTGAACGGCGTGACGACTCCCGCCACGATTAACCCGTCAGCGAGCGTAACCTTGGAGGTGGATTTTTCGCCCAAGGCCACGGGCAGTGTTACGGGCTCGGTGACGCTCGTAAGCGACGCGAACGGGTCACCGCTCTCGGTTGCTTTGAGCGGAACAGGCGTGCAAGCTGGCCTCAGTGTTTCGCCCTCCAGCTTTAGTTTTGGCAACGTCGTCGACGGCCAGACGAAATCACAGGTTTTCACCGTGACGAACACAGGTAGCGCCTCGCTGACGATTTCACAGCTGAGCGTCAGCGGGGCAGCTTACAGCGTGAGTGGCATGGGGACGCCAGCAACGCTGGCGGCAGGGCAGAGCACTACGTTCAACGCGCAGTTTGCGCCAACCACGGCGGGTGTGCTTAGCGGAATGGTCAGCATCGTAAGCAGCGCACCCAACTCGCCAGCTTCTGTGGCTCTGAGTGGGACTGGGAGTGCGACGTCGGTGACCATGTCGGCGAGCCCGTCCAACGTGAGCTTTGGGAATATCGCCGCGGGAAGCGCCGGCTCGAAGAGCGTGACGATCACGAACAGCGGCAACTCCAGCCTAACGATCTCCCAAATCGCCGTCAGCGCGAAGGACGTCAGCGTAAGCGGCATTACTACGCCCTTCACTCTTGGCGCCGGCAATAGCGCAGCGATGAACCTAACCTTCGCCCCAAATAGCGCGGAGTCGGTGACCGGAAATGTTACAATCTCGAGCTCACAGGGTTTGAGTGCTGTGGTTTCGGTTACCGGCGCGGGAGTTCAGGCGGCGCTGACAACCACTCCAACGAGCGTCAGCTTCGGAAACGTGCCGGTCGGCACCTCCAACTCTCAGACGATTCGATTGAGCAACACGGGAAACGCCGTGCTTACCATCACACAATTGAGTGTGACAGGGAGCGGGTTCAGCACTGGGGCTCTGTCCTTACCCATTTCCCTAAATCCAGGAAGCTCAACCAACATCAATGTTGCGTATCAGCCTGGAACGGCGGGAGCAGTCGCGGGAAGCGTTTCCGTGGTGAGCAATGCTTCCAATTCGCCCGATGCAATTGCCTTGAGCGGAACCGGGATCACAGCCACGCAGAGCCTGAACTACAACCCCACAAGTGTAACCTTCGGCAGTGTGAATACAGGGTCGTCTTCGACAAAAAATGTGGCTGTCACGAATGCAGGCAACTCAAACGTGAACATTTCTCAGATTAGCGTGAGCGGAGCAGGGTACAGCCTCAGCGGTGTGAATACCCCGGTGACGCTGACCCCGACCCAGGGACTGACATTCAATGTGATTTTCAGCCCCTCCACGACAGGAAGTGCGAGCGGCGCGGTGAGCGTGACGAGCAACGCCGCCGGATCGCCGGCAACGATCGCGCTTTCCGGAACCGGCGCCCAAGCCACTCTACATACCATAGCCCTGAACTGGAACACGAGCACGTCAACGGTTTCCGGTTACAACGTCTACAGAAGCACGACAAGTGGCAGCGGCTATAGTCGATTGAACGGTGCGTTGGTCGGGAGCCTGAATTACACGGATGCAACCGTGCAAAACGGGACAACCTACTACTACGTGACAACAGCGGTAGACGCGAACTCTGTTGAGAGCACCTACTCCAACGAAGCTCAGGCCATCATTCCCTGACTCTCGGCGGCAACTCACGTGCATCGATGCCTGCATATGGCATACAATCAGAAGAGTTAATATTGCTCAGGTCAGCTGCCATCCCCTGCGCTGGCCCGTACTCCATGAAACATAGCGATGCTAGCGGCCGCAATATCAAGGAAGTACGCCAGTTTGCCGATGCCGACAAACATCAGGTACAGCATACGATGGCTTGCAAAGAGAAAAGCCACCGCAGAACTTGGGCAAGGAAACGGGAGTGGGTAGAAAAAATGACTTTAGGACCGCAATCCTTATCGTTTGAACTGATTACGGTGTCGTCTTACAGGAGTTACACCTCGACGGCCAGCCGGTGAGTGTTAATTTCGCGGGCTATAAGTACATTGGCGTCTTCCCTAGTTGCCGTGATGCTCCTTGCAACAGGGCTCGTCGCAACTCCGGAACCCTCAAACCGCATGCTCCTGGCCATCGGTTTTCTGGCGTTAGTGGGATTCACCCTGAAGAAGGCGATCGCCCTAGTAGTTACCACTGCCCCATATCGATCTTACCCACTCGCCGTTCGATACCGAGCGGCGAGTTTTGTTTGAATGCTGTCTGGTCGGCAGCTAATGGGTGCAAGTCCCGTCCCATCCTGATGGACCAGGTCAGCATCGGGTGTAGTACTCACACAAGTGAGAAACGGCCCGACCATAAACGCAGGAATGAGTGGCATTGCGCCGGTCCATCAATTAGCTTGCAAATTCTCCCGCCTTGCTCGGAAGGCAAATCCACCCCGCCAAACAACAGGCACCTCAAATTGCCACTACACAAGGCAAACTCGCCGTGCATTGCTGACGGCGAGTCGTTAAGAAATCGATGTGTTTCGGCCTTATGCGACAGCCTTCTTCAGCGTGAAACCCACCAACGCCAGCAGGCCAGTGCCCAGGAGCAGCAGGGTGGATGGTTCTGGGATGGTTGTACCTGTCAAGGAGAATGAAGCATTGAACGGGCCCTGATGCGTGACATCAGTACCGATGCGTTCCCAGTCCGGCGCCAAAGCTCCGGGACCATCCGTGCGAATCCAGGTTTGCAAATCGGGGTTAAACGGCGTGCCAGGTGACACGATCGGCTTCGGCGTCGAGAGCCACAGGAAATCGCCACTGGATAACCCGACCTCCGGACGGAAGAAGATGTGATCTTTACCGACGATGAATGGCGTTGTGAACGTGACGTTGAACTGCACCTCCTCTCCAGTAACAGGGCCTTCACCACCGGTGAACTGGTTTGGTTTTGGATTGATGCCGTTAACTACCGAATTAAGGGCGGTGAATCTCGGATTGAGCACCGTCGTCGTGAAGGTGAGCTGGCCGGGGACCTTGCTGTCACGTGCAGCGAAATTATTGTCGGACGGCGAGTTCATCCGAGTGAGGACGCGGCCGTCGGGCGGGTTCGTCGAGTCGATCGGAAAGATGTGATAAAGCTCGATCTCGACTTGCATTACGTTGCTGAGCGGCGTACCCAAGGGCAGCAATCCAATGAAGGTGGCGCTGTTGATGCTGGTCGCCTGTGTGGTCACGAAGTCGTCGGCCGTCTCGGTCTCAAGCTTGCCCGCACTCGCTACTCGCGAGAGCGTGGCAATCAATCCGTCTGGCGAGCCCGTATTGAAGCTGAAGGAATCGGCAGCGGCAGGCATTGCGATGAAGAGCGCTATGCACACCGTTACCATGCAAGTGATCATCAGACGCTTATTCATGGGTCTCCCTCCAATGCCACCGCATGGTATACCTCCGTGCGCGTAAGAAATCACTCTTACCATTCCGGTGGGGAACCCTTGTCTTGACTTTGCACGCGGGCGGGACGTGGCTAGGGCCGGGCGGGAAAACCCCTATATATTGGAGCAAGCTGCGAGCCAAAATCCCTGATCTTAGCCGGTTCCGGCGCAATCTTGTCGGTCATCCCTTGCCCCAGAAAACAAACGGCTTAACTAAGTCAGACACGGGCCGCTGGCCGCAGCTCAGGCAACTTCGCTTAACGGATGGATTTTTTTTTGCACAGTTATGCCAATCGCTTTCCCTTGACTCATTTGCACCAGGTTTTGCCCCTCAAGATGTCTAGCTCGCCGCGATTTGCCTAATGACTTGACGGGCCTGGTCAGCGAGGGGCGACTTAGGGTCGATATTGATCGCTTTTTGTAACTCAGCTCTCGCGCGGTTTGTGTTCTGGAGCTTTTGGTAGGTCAGCCCAAGATGAAAATGGTATGTCTGATCATTGGGCCGGACGTTAACCGCGGTTTCGAAAAGTGGTACAGCAGCAGAATATGCGCCAGTGTGATAGTAGGCCCATCCCAGTGTGTCTGCAGAATTTGGCAGGGTCGGCAGGCCTTTGCGTGCGGTCTGCGCCAGACTAAGAGCAACGTTTGGGTCGCCGCCATGCTCCAGAAGTAGGTAAGCCAGATTGTTGGCTGCCAAAGGATAGTCAGGCTGAATGCTGAGGCCTTTCTGGTAAGTGTCCCGAGCCAATTGCCAATTTCCCGATTTCTCGTAGAGCGTGCCCAGGGCGACGTACAGTCTGACATCTCGCGGTGAAAGCTCAATCGCTTGCTTATAATCCTCGATGGCTTTGTCCCACTTGTTCAGGAGGGCTTGAGTATCTCCAAGTCGAATCAGAGCTGACGGGTTCGTCCGATCGAGGACCAAGGCGCGGGAGAATGATGCCTCAGCACGTTCTGGTTTTTTTGACCTAAGAAAGAGCTCTCCCTGAATCAGGTAGAGGCCGGGGGAATTAGGGCTTTTTTCGATTTGTTCCGCGAGGAGTTTTTCCGCATCATCAGGTTTGTTTTTTGCCAGACTGATCGCGGCCAATCCCCGAATCGCATCAAGGGAGTTCGGATCGCGATTCAGCGCCTGGTTAAACAGTGTTTCCGCATCAGTCCAGCGTTTCTGAGCAACCCGCAGCTGGGCAAATTTCACGTACGGCAGCGGATTGTTCGGAGCTTGCTGCACCAAAAAGTTCAGATCTGCTTCTGCCCCTG
>Ga0306925_10001495_pt1 | contig 19253 bp, 15 predicted proteins | sample flu12Cox44000176_FD_203755 | JGI IMG/M metagenome (GOLD analysis project Ga0306925, IMG submission 203755) | Lab enrichment of tropical soil microbial communities from Luquillo Experimental Forest, Puerto Rico - flux8day.12C.oxic.44.000.176 (v2)... | ecosystem: Environmental > Terrestrial >... | reverse complement strand
GCCAGTACGCGAACTTCATGGCCGGTTGCCAAGAGTGCGCGGGTCACGGCCGAGCCGACGAACCCGGTTGCTCCGGTGACAAGGCACAAGCCCGGTAAGAGCGACATTGCCGATCACTCTTCAGCCGTCCGCCGCGTGGTAGCGTGAAATGCGGCCGGTGTCTCGCGAAAAGCGCGCTTCGAACCGTAGCCGGTCCGCGCCAAGGTTCAGCGCGCCGCAGGCTCGGCGAGCGCCGCCGCGCGGGCGCGCGCCGCCTGCGCCTTGTCACTCTCCCCGAGCACGTCATAGGCGTGGGCGAGCCGCGCCCAGCCCTCCTTGTCATCGGGCTGCTGCTCGAGCCGCGCGGCGAGGCGTTCCACCATGCTGCGAATCATCGCCTGCCGCTCTTCCGGAGACCGAGACTGGGCAGCCGCCATGTCCTGCGCGGTCGGGCCGGTCTGCGCGCCCGCGGGGGCCTCGTCGGGCGCGATCTCGGCGAGGCGAGCCGCGACTGCCTTGCGCCACGGCGCGTCGGCCGGGGCATCGGCGAGCAGCGCCCGCAACGCGGTCTTGGCGGTCGCGTTGTCGCCACGCTGCAGCGCCGCCTCGGCGCCGTAAAATCGGGCGCGCGGATCATTTCCGGATTTGGCGAACTCGGCCTCCGCCGCTGGTGTCACCTTGCCCTCGGCGGCACCGACGAGAACTTCCCCGAGCTCGGCATGCAGCTGGGGCTCATCGGGCGTAAAGGCAATTGCGCGACGATAGGCGTCGCTCGCCTCGTCAAATCGCTGCAGCGAGGCCAATGCCCGACCGAGCAGGATCCATCCTTCCGGGTGGTCGGGCTCGCGCTCGAGGCGCGCCTTCAGCTGGTCGACCACGGCGGCAAGTTCGACCGCGTTGTGCTGTCCGCTGCCGCGCGCGGTGTCCGCGGCGGCCGGCGGGTTGATCGCTGCCGGCGCGCCGACCGCGAAATAAATCGCGATGGCAGCCGCCGGCAGCAGACCGGCAACCCCGACGGCAGCCCCGATGCGCCACGACATCTCGGCCGGGCTGGTCGCGGCAGGGTGTGCTGCTTCGCGTTCGCGATCGGCTGACACCAGCATTCGCCGGGTCAGCTCGGTTTGTGTCGCGGCGGCGTCGTCGGGAGCAAGCCTTCCTTGTGCCAACTCGGTCTCGATATCTGCAAGCTGGCGGCGGAACATCGCGACGCCAGCCTCGCCTTCATCGGAGTCGCGCCTGTCCCGCCACACTAGAGGCCGCAGGAGGGCCGCCAATGCCAGCACAACCAGCAGCCCGGCAACGATCCAGAACCAGATCATCGAGGCTCGTTCAGCAGCAGCGCGGCCCGCGCGCTTTCCTCTCGGGTCAAACCCGCCACCGCCGGGTCGGGGCGCCGGCGCCGTGCCCGGAGCAGCAGCAAGCCGCCGCCACCAAAGACCAGAAGAGGCGGTGTCAGCCACAGCATCCATGTCATCGGTGCAAAGGGCGGATCGAGCAGCACGAACACCCCATACCGGGCGGTCAGGTAATCGAGGACTTGCCGATCGCTGTCAGCGGCGACCAGGCGCTGGCGCAGCAGCACGCGCAGATCGTGGGCGAGGTCGGCGTTCGATTCGTCGATCGACTGGTTTTGGCAGACGAGGCAGCGCAGCTCCTTGCTGAGCGCGCGGGCGCGCGCCTCGAGCGCCGGGTCGGCGAGCCGCTCGGAGGGTTCGACCGCGTGGGCGGAAGCTGTGCAGAGCGCGGCAAGAAGCACCACCGCGAAGATCGGGCGTACGGCCATTCAAGAATCCACGGGCCGCGCGGCCACGCCGGCCGCCATTCGGGACGCGGGCAGGCGGACACGAAGCCGCCGCTCGGCGAGCGAAATGAGACCGCCGAGCGCGGCCAGGACCGCGCCGAACCAGATCCACGGAACCAGCGGATTGTAGTAGGCCCGCAACACCCAGCCGCCCCGGCCATCGGGATCGCCCAGCGCCAGGTAGAGGTCGCCAAAGCCGTTGGTCGCGATCGCGGTGTTGGTCGTCTGGCTGCGCGCCACCGGATACCAGCGGCGTTCGGGATAAAGGGTCATCGGCGAGGCGCCGGGCCGCTCGACCACTATCTGCGCGCGCTCGACATGATAGTTGGCGGCATCGCCTTCGGTTACGCCGACAAAGCGCAAGGTGCGGCCGGCAATCTCCAAAATGTCACCGGCATGCATGGATTCGATCCGCTCGCTGCGCCACACGTTCGAGACGACTATGCCGGCGATCAGCACGCCGACTCCGAAATGAGCGGTCGCATAGCCCCAGGTGCCGCGCGGCAGATGGCATAGCCGCCGCCAGCTGGTACCTAGCGGCTGTCTCGCAAGCCCGCTGCGGTCGGCGAGATCGGTCAACACGCCGAGCATCGCCCAGGCGGCGAGCGCAACACCCGCCAGCGCCGCCGCCGGGGCGGTGCGGTTGAACAGCAGCACAAGAAGCGGCGCGAGCAGCGCCCCGACTAGCGCCGGCGCAAGGCGACGCAGCGCCGCCGCGAGACGGGCGCGGCGCCATGCCAGGACCGGGCCGATCACCATCGCGACGATGGCGGAGATCAGGATCGGCACAAAGGTTGCGTCGAAATATTGCGGGCCGACACTCAGCTTGACACCGCTCCACACCTCGGCGAAGAGCGGATAGAAAGTGCCGAGGAAGACTGTCGCCATCCCGGCCGAGAGCAGCAGATTGTTGAGCACCAGCGCGCCCTCGCGACTGACCGGCGCGAACGGGTTGCCGGCCTCGAGTCCGGGAGCGCGCAACGCATAGAGCAGCAGCCCGCCGCCGATCACCAGCGCGATCAGCACCAGGATAAAGACCCCGCGGGCCGGATCGACGGCGAAGGAATGCACCGAGGTCAGCACGCCGGAGCGCACGAGGAAGGTGCCGATCAGGCTCATGCCGAAGGTCAGGATCGCCAGCAAAACCGTCCAGCGCTGCAGGGTTTCACGCTTTTCGACGACCGCGGCCGAATGGAGGAGGGCCGTCCCCAGGAGCCACGGCATGAACGAGGCGTTTTCGACCGGGTCCCAATACCACCAGCCACCCCAGCCGAGCACGTAATAGGCCCACCAGCTCCCCATCGCGATGCCGACCGTCAGCCCGCACCAAGCGGCGAGCGCCCATGGCCGCACCCAGCGCGCCCATTGCGCGCCGACCCGCCCTTCGATCAGCGCGGCGATCGCGAAGGAGTAGGTGATCGAGAACCCGACATAGCCGAAATAAAGAAAGGGCGGGTGAAAGGCGAGCCCCGGGTCCTGCAGCAACGGGTTGAGGTCGCGCCCGTCGGTCGGGACAGGAAACAACCGGTCGAACGGGTTTGACGTGGCGATGATGAAGAGCAGCGTGCCAAAGCCCAACAGGCCTTGGATCGCGAGGGTGCGCGCCCGCAGGCTCGCCGGCAGCGACCGGCCCAATCCGGCAACGAGGCCGCCGAACAGGGTCAGCATCAGCACCCAGAGCATCATCGAGCCTTCGTGGCTGCCCCAGACGCCGGTCACTTTGTAGAGCATCGGCTTTGCGGTGTGCGAGTTCTCGAAGACGTTGCGCACCGAGAAGTCGGAGATGATGTGGGCGTGCATGAACACGGCGAAGGCGAGCGCCACAAGGCCGAACTGCGTTAGTGCCGCCGGCCGCGCCAGATCCATCAATGCACGGCTGCGCAACGACGCCCCGAGGAGCGGCACCACGCCTTGCACCAAGGCGACCAGCATGGCCAGGACAAGGGCGAAATGGCCGGTCTCGACCAACATATCAGTGCACCAGGTCAGCGACAAAATTCCCGCGAACCGGGAAAATAACCGGGAAATTACCGAATTTGGCGTCGTCAATCAATCACTTAAAGTTTATTTTTGCGAGCGGCCGAACCGGGAAATTCAGCGTGGAACCGGGAAATATCCGGGAACTGCCGCTCGTCTGCTCACCGGGTTCGATTCTCGCACGAGCGGCGCATCGTGCCAGCAAGATGTGGCTTCAGGATGGCAAATACGAGCACACGGCGCCCCGCACCTTGGCGCAGCTGGGGGGCTATTCGGCCGCTGCGGGCATGGCGACCGGGTCAACCTTGGCGGCGCAGAATTTGAACTCCGGGATCTTGCCGATCGGGTCGAGCTGGGGGTTGGTCAAGACATTGGCGGCAGCCTCGGCGTAGCAGAACGGGATGAACACCTGACCCGGAGCGACCGCGCTGTCGGCGCGCGCCTTCAATTCGATCACGCCGCGGCGGGTGGTGACGCGGACCTGGTCGCCCGCGGCGATGCCGAGGCGGCGCAATTCGGCCGGGGCGAGGCTGGCGACCGCCTCTGGCTCGAGCTCGTCGAGCACGCTCGCCCGCCGGGTGATCGCCCCGGTATGCCAATGCTCGAGCTGGCGGCCGGTGGTCAGCACCATCGGGTATTCGGCATCAGGCTCCTCGGCCGGTGGGATGATCGCGGCGGGAACCAGACGGCCACGACCGGACGCCGTCGGAAAACCGTCGCCAAAGACGATGTCGTTGCCGGGCTGGTCCTCGGCATCACACGGATAGGTCACCGAGCTTTCGCGCTCGAGGCGCTCCCAGGTGATGTTGTCGAGCGACGGCATCGCCAATTTCATTTCGGCGAACACGTCGCGCGGGTGGGTGTAGGACCAGGGAAGCCCGATGCGGCGGGCGATCTCCTGGATGATCCACCAGTCGAGCCGCGCATTGCCCGGCAGCGGCAATGCGGCCCGGCCCATCTGCACCTGGCGGTTGGTGTTGGAGACGGTGCCGTCCTTCTCCGGCCACGCCGAGGCCGGCAACACGACATCGGCGTATTTCGCGGTCTCGGTCAGAAAGATGTCCTGGACGACGAGATGCTCGAGATGGGTGAGCGCCTCGCGGGCGTGTGTCACGTCGGGGTCCGACATCGCCGGGTTTTCGCCCATGATGTACATGCCCTTGATCTCGTCGCGATGCACCGCATCCATGATCTCGACGACAGTCAACCCGGCCTTGTCGTCGAGCGGCGTTTGCCACAATGCCTCGAACTTGCCACGGACCTCCGAGTTCGCGACCGATTGGTAATCGGGATAGACCATCGGAATCAGCCCGGCGTCCGAGGCGCCTTGGACATTGTTCTGGCCGCGCAGCGGGTGCAGCCCGGTGCCGGGCCGCCCGACCTGCCCGGTCACCAATGCCAGCGCGATTAGGCAGCGCGCGTTGTCGGTGCCGTGGACATGCTGCGAGATGCCCATGCCCCAGAAGATTATCGCGCGCTCGGCGCGGGCATAGCTGCGCGCGACGTAGCGGAGGGTCGCGGCGTCGATGCCGCAGAGCGGCGCCATCTTCTCCGGGGAATAGTCGCGGATGTGCTCGCGCAGCTTTTCAAAATCCTCGGTGTGCGCCTGGATGTATTGCCGGTCGGTCAGCCACTCCTCGATGATCGTGTGCAGCATCGCATTGAGCATCGCAACATCGCGGCCGGGGTTGAAGCGCAAGGTTGCGGTGGCGTGGCGCACCAGGGTGTGGCCGCGCGGGTCCATCACAAAGACCTTGGCGCCGCGCTTGGCCGCCTGCTTGAAAAAGGTGGCCGCGACCGGGTGGTTTTCGGTCGGCCTAGCGCCGATGACGATGATGACGTCGGAATCCTGCGCCGCGGTGAAGGGCGCGGTCACCGCCCCCGAGCCGATCCCCTCCATCAGGGCGGCGACCGAGGAGGCGTGGCAGAGCCGCGTGCAATGGTCGACATTGTTGCTGCCAAACCCGGTGCGCACGAGCTTCTGGAACAGATAGGCCTCCTCGTTCGAGCCTTTGGCCGAGCCGAACCCGGCGAGCGCGCGCCTCCCGTCGCGGTCGCGAATATGCCGGAGCCCGGCCGCGGCGCGGTCGAGCGCCTCGTCCCAGCTCGCCTTGCGGAAGTGCGTATAGGGATTGGCCGGGTCGATATCGGTGTCGTGCTTGGCCACACCGTCCTTGCGGATCAAGGGCTCGGTCAGGCGGTCGGGGTGGTGCGCGTAGTCGAAGCCGAAGCGGCCCTTGACGCAAAGCCGGTTGTGGTTGGCCGGGCCGTCCCGGCCTTCGACCGCGACGATCCGGTCGTCCTTGATCTTGTAGGTCAGCTGGCAGCCGACGCCGCAATAGGGACACACACTGTCGACCTCACGGTCGGGCGCGTTGGCATAGACACCGTTGGCATCGACCAATGTCGCCGGCATCAACGCGCCGGTCGGGCAGGCCTGCACGCACTCGCCACAGGCAACACAGGTGCTGCTGCCCATCGGGTCGTCGAAGTCGAAGATGATCTTCTCGTGATGGCCGCGCCCCGCCATGCCGATCACGTCGTTGACCTGCACCTCGCGGCAGGCGCGCACACAGAGGTTGCACTGAATGCAGGCGTCGAGCTGCACCGCCATCGCGGGGTGGCTGCGGTCGGGGGCCGGCGCGGCTTGCTGCGGAAAGCGGCTGTCGCTGACCTCCAGCTTGTCGGCCCATTGCCACAGCCGCGAGTTCGGGTCGTGGGCGACGGCGCGATCCGGCTGGTCGCCGATCAGCAATTCGAACACCATCTTACGCGAAAACTTGGCGCGCTCGCTCGCGGTCTGCACCTTCATGCCCGGCGTCGGCTGGCGCACGCAGGAGGCGGCGAGCACCCGCTCGCCTTCGATCTCGACCATGCAAGCCCGGCAATTGCCGTCGGCGCGGTAGCCGGGCTTTGGCAGCCAGCAGAGGTGCGGGATCTCGATGCCGCGGCGGTTCGCGACCTGCCAGATCGTCTCGCCTGGCTCGGCCTCGACTTCGGTCCCATCTAGGAAAAAGCGGATCGGCTCGGTCATTGGGAAATCTCCGCCGAGAACGTCGTCCCGGCGAAGGCCGGGACCCATTTTTCAACTGCTCGAACAGCGGACAGATAGATCCCGGCCTTCGCCGGGATGACGGACAAGGATCTTCGAGTGCTCACACCATATCCTCGCGGAAGTGCTTGAGCACCTGCTTGACCGGGTTCATCGCGGCCTGGCCGAGCCCGCAGATCGACGCGTCGGCCATGACCTGCGTCAGCTCCTGCAATAGCGGCTCGTCCCAATGTGGTGCCGTCATCAGCTTGACCGCCTTCTCGGTGCCGGCGCGGCAGGGCGTGCATTGACCGCAGCTTTCGTCCTCGAAAAACCGCAACAGGTTCAGCGCCACCGCCTTCATGTCGTCCTTGTCGGACAGCACGACCACAGCGCCTGAGCCGGTAAAGCAGCCATACGCTTCGAGCGTGCCGAAATCGAGCGGAATGTCGGCCATCGTGGCCGGCAAGATGCCGCCCGAGGCGCCGCCCGGCAGATAGCCTTTAAAGGCGTGCCCTTCGGCCATACCGCCGCAATACTCGTCGATCAGCTGATGCGCGGTGATGCCGGCCGGGGCGAGCTTGACCCCCGGGTCGTGCACGCGCCCCGAGACCGAGAGGGTGCGCAGCCCCTTGCGCCCGTTACGGCCCTGGCCGGTGAACCACTCGGCACCCTTCTCGACGATGTCGCGGACCCAGTAAAGGGTCTCGATGTTGTTGCACAGGGTCGGCCGGCCAAAGAGCCCGATCTGGGCCGGGAAGGGTGGCCGCTGCCGCGGCAATCCGCGCTTGCCCTCGATGCTTTCGAGCATCGCCGATTCTTCGCCGCAGATATAGGCGCCGGCGCCGCGGCGCAGATGGATCTTCGCGTGCGGCGCGAGGCCCGCCGCCTGGATTACGCCAGTCTCGGTGTCGAGTATGGCGCGGCATTGCGGGTATTCGTCGCGCAGGTAGATGTAAATGTCGGCCGCCTCGACCACCCAAGCGGCGATCAGCATGCCTTCGAGAAAGCGGTGCGGGTCGGTTTCGAGAAAATAGCGGTCCTTGAAGGTGCCGGGCTCGCCTTCGTCGCCATTGACGGCCAATAGCCGGGGTGCCGGCTCCTGGCATACCAGGCGCCATTTGCGCCCCGCCGGAAACCCGGCACCGCCGAGCCCGCGCAGCCCCGAATGCTCGAGCGCCTCGATAATTTGATCGCGGCTGCGCTCGCCGGCCAGGCAGGATTGCAGCAGATGATAACCGCCGGCCGCGCGATATGTGTCGAGGCCGATATACGCCGGGACCGGAGGATGTGTTTCGCCCGCCATGACCGCGGCACCGACACTGGCGAGGGTGGCGTTCTCGTGCAGCGCATGGCCGATCGCGACGACCGGAGCGCGATGGCACCCACCCATACAGGGGGCACGAACGACCCGAACGTCATCGCCGAGCTGGTCCTTGAGATCGGCGAGAAGCCGCGCCGAACCGGCGAGCTCGCAGCTGAGGCTGTCGCACACTCGCACGGTGATCGGCGCGGGCGTCGCCTCGCCATCCATGACGATGTCGAAATGGGCGTAGAACGAGGCGACTTCGTAGACCTCGACGAGCGCCAGCCGCATCTCCTCGGCGAGTGCCGCCAGATGGCGCGCGTGTAGGCAGCCAAAACGGTCCTGCAGCAGATGAAAATGCTCGATCAGCAGATCGCGCCGCCTATCGCGATCGCCGAGCAATGCCTGGACGTCGGCGAGCGCCGCTGGATCGACTTGCCGACCTTTCGGATGGTCGGGACCGCGCCGGCGCCCGGAGCCCGGATGAATGCGGCGGTCGTGTTTTGCGGACGGCGGCATCGGCGGCTCAGACCGCCCCTTCCTTGTGCATTGCCGCAATCTCGTCCGCGCCGTAGCCGAGCCAGCCAAGGATTTCATCGGTATGCTCGCCGAGCAATGGCGAACGCTTCACTTCGACCGGCGAGTCGGAGAGGTTGATCGGCGAGCCGACCTGCACGTAACGGCCGCGGGTCGGGTGGTCGACCTCGACCAGAAAGCCGCGGTTGTAGAGCGACTTGTCCTCGTAGATGTCCTTCATCGACAGGATCGGGCCGCACGGTACGTCGGCCTCGTTCAGCGCCGCCATGACCTCGAACTTGGTTCTGGTTATCGTCCACTTTTCGATTATCGAGAAGCATTCGGGGATCTTGGGCAGACGCGCCTGCGGCGTCGCGAACCCGGGATCGGTGATCAGTTCCTCACGGCCGCAGAGCTTCATCAGCGGCTCCCAGCTCGGCGGCTGGATGATCACGTAGACATAGTCGTTAGGGCCGCCCGGAGCGCAGCGCAAAGCGGCACCCGGCTGGCCGCCTCCCGAGGCGTTGCCGGCGCGCGGCACCGCGTCGCCGAAATCCTTGTTCGGATATTCGGAGAGCGGCCCCTTCATGATCCGCTGCTGGTCGCGCATCTTGACCCGGCACAGATTGAGCACGGCGTCGGTCATCGCCACCTCGACCCGCTGGCCCCTGCCGGTGCGTTCGCGCTGGTAGAGTGCCGCAAGCACGCCGGCAATCGTGTGGACCCCGGTGCCGCTGTCGCCGATCTGGGCTCCCGTCACGGTCGGCGGGCCATCCTCCCAGCCCGTCGTGCTGGCCGACCCGCCCATGCATTGCGCGACATTCTCATAGGCCTTGCAATCGACATAGGGGCCCGGCCCGAACCCCTTGATCGAGGCGTAAATGATCCGGGGGTTCAACTCCTGGAAATGCTCCCAGGTGAAGCCGGCGCGATCGAGCACACCGGGGCCGAAATTCTCCATGATCACATCACAACGCCGCACCAGCGCCTCGAGCACCGCCTTGCCCTTGGGCGCCTTCATATTGACGGTGATGCTGCGTTTGTTCGAGTTCAGCATCGTGAAGTAGAGGCTGTCCGCGCCCTTCACATCCTGAAGCTGACCGCGGGTAATGTCGCCGCGCCCCGGCAATTCGACCTTGATCACATCGGCGCCCATCCACGCCAAAAGCTGTGTTCCGGTCGGGCCCGCCTGGACATGGGTCATGTCGAGAATGCGGACACCCTCAAGGGCTTTGGTCATCGTCTCGCCTCACCTGATTTGTCATTCCCGCGAAAGCGGGAACCCAGGGGGCCACCGCTCCGTCGCCAGCTCCTGGGCCCCCGTTTTCACGGGGGTGACGGTTGGAGTTACCTTCACATCGGCGCATGTCGCGTCGAGAAAATCCCCGTGCTGCTCGACATGCGCGGCAAGCCCAAGCGTGTGCTCACACGCCAGCCGCTCGGCGAGCTGAGAGTCGCGCCGTTCGAGCGCCTCGATGATGGCCATGTGATCGATAATCGAGCGCGCCGCCCGATTGTCCTGATGGATCGTGATCTTGCGGATCGCGCGCATATGGATGAAAAGGTTTTCCGTCATTTCGGCGAGCAGCGCGCAGCCGCTCATTTTGATGATCGCCTGGTGAAAGGCGATGTTCGCATCCGAGTACTCGTCGAGCCGCGCGCCGTTTTTGCCGCTCTGGAACTCGTCCATCAGCCCGTGCAGCCGCACCATGTCGGCGGCGGTGGCGCGTTCGGCGGCGAGCCGCGCGGCCATGCTTTCGAGCGCCGCCATGACGGTGATCATCTCGACGATCTCGCGCTTGGTTTTGCGCACGACAAAGATGCCGCGGCGCGGGCGAGTGCGCACAAAACCTTCCTGCTCGAGCAAGGTCATCGCTTCGCGGATCGGCGTGCGGCTGACCCCGAGCCCCTCGGAGAGCCGCCGCTCGTCGAGCCGGATCTCCCGGGTATGGCCGTAGATGTCCATCGCCGTGATTGCCTGCTTCAACGCGGCATAGGCTTCCTTGCGGAAGGTAGTGCCGGTATCCAGCCGCAACACGTCGATCGTGGGGCTGGAGCGCGTGGCAGCTTCGGGCATACCTCAGGTATATGGTATACCAGAGAGCGCGGCAACGATATTCCTGGGCAATCTGGCGCACGCGCCGCCCCGGGGCGGCGCGTGCGCTCTTACTCGGCGGCAGCGAGGTTCGGGGTCGGCTCCAGCGGCAGGCCCGGATGGCCGGTCAGCCTTTCGCCTTCCTCCCACATTTCGAGAGCGCGTTTCTTCATGGCCGGCAGGACCTCGGCGATTTTGCCGGTGTCGAGGTCGGCGGCCACACCCGGATAACCGGCCCGCTCGATCATCGCCCGCAATTTCCCGCTCTCGAACTGCTCGAGGGTCCAGGCGAGCGGGTTCTCGACGAGGGTGCGGTCCCAATAGATGCGGTGATTCTTGTTGCGCGGGCCGTAGTGGTAATGCGCGCCGTTCCAGAAGTGGTCGAACGCCAGGAGCTCGGTTTCCTCGGTGTAGGCCTTGCCGGGCGTGCCGCCAATATCGGCCAGCACGTGGATGGCAAGCCCACCATCGCCCATCGCCAGACGCCGCATTTCAAGGCCGAACCGGATGTTGCCAGCCTCGAAGATGTCGGTGCCACGGTTGTGTTTTACGGTGTTGCGCTTGGTCGCGAATAGCTCGCGAGCGCAAGTCTCGACCGCGGGAAGCACCTGCTGCACTTCCGCCATATCGGTCATCGCGGCGACCGCCGGATAACCCGCGCGCTGCAGCATTTTTGGCAGCTTTGCCGACAGGGTCTTGACCGTCCAACCGATTGGGTTGCCGCAGGCGATCGGGTCCATCTGGTAGTGATTGGTCAGCATCGCGTCGCCGAGCATCTCAGGCCCGGCCACCGCGAGTTCTTTGTTCTCCGGTCCGTAGTCGTAGCTCTTCTCGATGTCGAAACAGTTGAACCGCAGCAGGGTCGTATCCTTACCGGCGACCTGCGCCTTGACCATGATCGCAACGCCCTGGTCGGCGTGATCGTGGATGTTTTCGTCCCACAATTCGTGCTTGACGGCAAACGTCAGCGGGCCTGCCGTGAATTGCTGCGCTGCTTCTGGCATCTCTGGACACTCCTTTTGATTTGACGCGTTCACAAGAGTGTACAAAGCCGCCGCGATAATCGCACGGATTTCTCGTCGGTCGAAACCCAGCGCCTGAAGCAATGGTGGGTTGCGCTACGCTCGACCCGGTCCACGAGGTTTGGAGAATCGAAGGTCCAGCGGTGAGAGGTGAGCAGGCGCGAGTTGTGATCGTCGGCGCTGGGTTTGGCGGGCTGATGGCGGCCCGCGGTCTGGCGCGGGCCCCGGTCGATGTCCTACTCATCGACCGCCACAACTACCATCTGTTTCAGCTGCTATTGTATCAGGTCGCGACCGCGGCGCTGTCGCCGGCCGACATCGCCGAACCGATCCGCGCGGTCCTCCGCCGCCAGCCCAACGCGACGGTATTGCTCGACGAGGTAATCGGCGTCGATCCAGCGGCGCAAATCGTCAAGACCCGCACCGGTACCAGACAGCACTATGACTGGCTGATCCTCGCGACCGGCTCGAAATACCATTACTTCGGCCACGCCGATTGGCCGTCACGCGCACCCGGCCTCAAATCGCTCGACGACGCGACCCTGATCCGCCGGCGTGCGCTGCTTGGCTTCGAGGAGGCCGAAGCCGCATCCGATCCGGTGCTGCGCCAGCGTCTGCTGACCTTCGTCCTGGTCGGTGCCGGCCCGACCGGGGTCGAAATGGCGGGTGCGTTGGCCGAGCTCGCCCACGCGACCTTGTCCCGCGACTTCCGCAACATCAATCCGCAGACAGTGCGCATCGTCCTGGTAGAGGCGGGCTCCCGGGTATTGGCCGGGCTTCCGGAAAAGCTGTCCGCCTTCGCGGCTCATTCGCTAGAGCGGATAGGGGTGGAGGTGCTGCTGGATACCCCGATCATCTGGTGCGCGGGTGTCGAGGCCTCGCCGGTGGCACGGTGGCTCGACGTACCTGCCGCAAGGGGCGGTCAGGTGCAGGTCGCCCCGGACCTCTCGGTACCCGGCCATCCCGAAATCTTTGTCATCGGCGATGCCGCGCTGGTCACCGGACCCGGCGGCGAGCCGCTGCCCGGGCTGGCGGCGGTTGCCAAGCAGCAAGGCCAATATGTCGGCGAGCTGATCAGCTGCCGCGCGCGCGGTAACCCGGTGCCGCCACCATTCCGTTATCGGAATGAAGGCGTGCTCGCCACGATAGGCCGCCGTTCGGCGATCGCCGATTTCGGCTGGGTCAGGCTTACCGGTTTCGTGGCCTGGGTCATCTGGGGGATTGTCCATATCTTTTTTCTGATCGGGTTTCGCGATCGCGCGTCGGTCTTCCTGAACTGGGCATGGGCCTGGGTGACCTATGGCCGCGGCGCGCGTCTGATCACCGGCGAAGTGACGCCGCTCAGCGCTGTGCGCCGGTCCGAGGAAAAGCAAAAGGCTTAGCACCGGCGCAGCCCGCGATCCCGGTCCGGGCCGCTGTGTCTGTCGCAATCGCCGAGCTAGAACGCGAACATCACCGTATCCGGCGCAAGGCCGCAGAGGACGCGGCCGATCGTCTCGTAATGCGCCTGCCGGCCCTGGGCCTGCTGCGAGGCGGTATGCATGTCGCGGAAGCGGCGCTCGAATGGGCGGTCGTCAAAGATCGCCGTCGAGCCGGCGCTGTGGTAAAGGGTGTTGACGACCTCGCGAGACTGGTCGATCGCCCAGGTCGTGGCAAGGCGGATCATCGTGTTTTGCGCCAGACTCAGCTCGCTGGTCGCGGCGACTGCTTCCCAGATTTCGCTGAGACAACTCAACAGATAGGCGCGCGCCGAGCCAAGCCGCGCCTCGGCCCGCGCCAGCTGCGACTGGATCACTTGGTTCTCGCATAGCCGCTGGCGCGCGCCGCGCGGCACCTTTTCGGTTGCGAGCTCGGTGAAGTCGGCGATCATGCCGCGGCAGATACCGAGCGCCACCGTAGCAACGCCCGAGGCGTACAGATTGCTGCTGCTGAAGCAGTAGAGCCGACCCGGTTGGCGCGGCGCGATCGCGGGGTCGCGCAGGACGGTGTAGCGCTCGGGGATGAAGAGGTTAGTCACCGCATAGCGGTCGCTGCCGGTGCCTCGCAGACCGACGACATGCCAGATATCGGTCATCGCTGCGCTGCTCTTGGGAAACAGCAAGGTGCGCAGGATCTCGCCCCCATCCGCACGGCGCAGCGGCGCCCCGTCGGGATCGCGCATCACGACGTGAGCGCCGAGCCAGCTTGCATGATGGCTGCCGCTGGCGAAATTCCACCACCCCGTGAGACGGAACCCGCCGGGGACGGCGGACAGCTCGGCGGGCCCGACCGGGCCCCAAGCGACGATGCCGTCGGGCGTCCAAAAATCTCTTGCGCGACATCGGGGTCGAGAAACGCGGCAACCATCGAGCAGCCGTTCGCCTGCTCGACACACCAGCCGGTGCTGGCGTCGTGGCGGGCGATCTCCTCGACCGCCTGAATGTAGGTCATCGGGTCGAGCTCGGCGCCGCCGAGAGAGCACGGCTGCAACAGGCGGAAGAGCCCGTTGTCTATCAGCGCCGATACGATCGACGCCGGCAGTTCACGATTTCGCTCGATTTCGTCAGCGCTCGACGCGAGGAGCGGCCCGAGCGAGCGGGCACGCGCGACATAGTCGGGGCTGTCGTGCAAAACCGCGTCCATCTCCCCACCTCTCGCTGCTTGTCGTCGCCAACGAGGCAGTTGACCAGTCAGCGCGAGGCTCGCCCTTGATCTAGATCAAGCGCACGTACCGCGCCCCTCCCAGGAGAGCTCACGGATGTCGGCGGACTCGGCGCCGCAGCAATTCCTGGCCGAGGCCATGCAAAAAAAGTCAGACAAATAGCGGGAGCACTGCGCTGCACTAGCCCGTAGGCGTCTAGTGCTCGCCGGCCGCTCTGCGGCGCCTCCCGCTCACCAAATAGATGTTGGCTAGCGGCTCGAGGAGGCGCGGGATCGGATCGAAATAATCTGCGGCTGCTCGGCGGTGTTATCGCCGCCCTTCACAACACCACGGTCGCGGCAAGTCCGAGACACCGTTAAGGCACCGCCTCGATCCGTGGCGGGTTGCGCTGCCGCTCCACCCGCCCTACGAATTGTCGGGGTGCGCAGCGCTGAGAACGGTGGGTGATATGAGTGCAGAGGATATGCCGGGGAACATGACCGACGGCTTTCACCTGGTGGTGGAGGCTCTGAAGCTGAACGGGATCGACACGATCTATGGGGTCGCCGGCATCCCGATCACCGATCTGTTGCGTCTGGCGCACGCCGAGGGCATCCGCTACCTCGGCTTTCGCCACGAGCAATCGGCCGGCAACGCCGCCGCTATCGCCGGCTATCTGACGCAAAAGCCGGGCATCTGCATGACGGTCTCGGCGCCCGGCTTTCTGAACGGGATGGTCGCGCTCGCCAACGCCACGACCAACTGCTTCCCGATGATCCTGATCAGCGGGTCGAGCGACCGCGCGATCGTCGATCTCGAACAGGGCGATTACGAGGAGCTCGATCAGCTCGCCGCCGCCAGGCCTTACGCCAAAGCGGCCTATCGCATCAACCGACCGCAGGACATCGGGGTCGGCATCGCACGGGCGATCCGCGCCGCCTCCTCGGGCCGCCCGGGCGGCGTCTATCTCGACCTGACCGCCGAGGTGCTGGGCGCCGCACTCGATGTCGAGGCGGCGAAGAAATCGCTGGTCAAGGTCGTCGACCCGGCGCCGCCGCAGCCGCCGGCTCCGGAGTCGGTCGCACGCGCCCTCGATCTGTTGGCGTCGGCCCAGCGCCCGCTCGCGATCCTCGGCAAGGGCGCGGCCTATGCGCGGGCCGATCAGGCCATCCGGTCGTTTATCGAGGCGACGGGCATTCCGTTTCTGCCGATGTCGATGGCGAAGGGCCTGCTGCCCGACGAGCATCCGCTATCAGCCGCCGCCGCCCGCTCCTACGCGATCGGCAACGCCGATGTCGTGGTCTTGGCGGGGGCGCGGCTCAACTGGCTGTTGTCGCACGGCCGGCCGCCGCTGTGGTCCGAGCGCACGCAGTTTATCCAGGTCGACATCTCACCGACCGAATTCGACAGCAACCGGGCGATCGCGGCACCCGTCGCCGGCGACATCAAATCGGTGTTCGCGGCATTTAACGCCGCGCTGACGCCGCAACAGATCCCGCGCCGCCCGTCGGTTCTCGATCTTTTAACCGAACAGAGATCCTGGCAGATCAGGCGGCAGGAAGCCTGGCTCGACGAGATTGGGAAGCGCAAGCAGCAGAACATCGAGCGCATGGCGGCGCGGCTCAACGCCGATCCGAGCCCGATGAACTTCTCGAGCGCCTTGCGCGCGGTACGCAACGCGCTCGCCACCCAGCCCGATGTCTATGTTGTCAACGAGGGCGCCAACACGCTCGATTTCGGCCGCAACATCATCGACATGGACAAGCCGCGCCACCGGCTCGACAGCGGCACCTGGGGGGTCATGGGCATCGGCATGGGCTATGCCATCGGTGCCGCTGCGGTGACCGGCAAGCCCGTCGTCGCGATCGAGGGCGATAGCGCTTTCGGATTTAGCGGCATGGAGATCGAGACGATCTGCCGCTACGAGCTGCCGGTGACCACGGTCATCTTCAACAATAACGGCGTCTATCGAGGCGACCCGGCCGGCAAACCTTACACGCCGACCGGTCTGCTGCGCGATGCACGCTACGAAAAGATCATCGAGGCGTTTGGCGGGACCGGCTACCACGTGACCGACACACCGAGCCTGACCAGGGCGCTGACCGAGGCGCTCGCCTCGGGTAAGCCGGCGCTGATCAATGCCGTGATCGACCCGACCGCCGGCACCGAGAGCGGACACATTCAGGGCCTCAATCCGCGCAGCGCCGTCGCCCAGAATCGTTAAGAGGCGATGAAACGGTCGATCTTACGGTAGCGGAACAACCACCGCCCGTGCTCTCTCACGAGCTCGTCTCGGTAGGCTCCGCCCGAACCGATTTTCGGGCCCTCCGGGCTGTTCTGCGCAACCACCCAGTTCGAACGCACCCGCGCGCTATCGCTGTCCAGCACAATCGCGATGTTGGTCACCAGGTGGGTGCCGTGAAGCCGCCGCTCGCCCGCTCGTGCCCGAATGCCGCGAGCCAGATCGGCGATCGCCGCGCGGCCGGTGGCCTTGCCGAAAGCGGTGTCCCAGGTGCCGTCCTCGGTAAACAACGTGGCCATCTCGTCGAAATGGCCGTCATCCAGCCGGAAACAGTATTCCGCCAGAAGCTCTCTGATCGCGTCCTTGTCTTCGACCGCGGTCGGCATCAATCGCTCTCCTGCGTCTGCGCTGTCGCGAAACGACCTGATAGTGCGACCTCGGATGCTTGGCGGGCAAGGCTAAAGCGGGTCAGCGGACGCCGGCGCGGCACCAGTCCTCGCGGCGGTCGAACCTCACAGAAAGGGCCTGGCGGCCGCGCCAGTGCGCGGCGTAAGCCTCGGCAACGGCGGGCGAAGCGACAAGGTTCAGATCCTCGGAATTGGCCGCGGCACCGCGTGTCCAATTGTACGATCCGTTCAACGTCAGCGTGCCGTCGATAACCATCGTCTTGGCGTGCGCAATACGGGCGCTATGGTCGATCCAGACCGGCACGCCGGCACTTGCCAGAAGATTGATCCCGCTGCTATGGCCGCACGGCGTGGTCTTGTCGGCAATCAGCTTGACCTCGACACCACGCTGATACGCGCGCACCAGCGCCTCGACGATCCCCGACCCGGTGGTCAGGCCGTAGGCGCCGACCAGGATCTCGCGCCGGGCATGGTCGATCGCCTGCACAGCGAAGGCCGCACAGTCATCCTCCGGTGCAAAACAGGTCTCGATCGTCGCCGATGGCGCCGCTGCCGATGCAGCGTTCGGGAGAACTGCCGCGACAAGCGTCAACAGCCAACAAGCACCAACTTGGATAAAATGCAAATTGTTGTCGCGTCGTCTTGCAGACATCAAGTGTATCAGAGCTGATCGGCGATGAACGGTCTTGCGTTATTGTCGTCTTTTTCTAACACCGAAATCCTTCAGGAATCATTGATGCTACTTTGTTCTAAGCCCGCCGCTACAACATTGGCGATTTTGTGGGCAAGGCGGAGGGCGGGGCGGAAACGGTGATTGCCGCTTGATGCGCTGCACGATCGCGGCAATCCTTCGTCAGTGCAGAAACCGAGGAAAGGCGGGTCGCGATGACGATCGAACTTCACACCTGGAACACCCCGAACGGCCGCAAGATCAGCGTCGCGCTCGAAGAGATGCAGGTCTCCTACACCGTGAAGACCGTGAACATCGGCAAAGGCGAGCAGTTCGACCCGGCTTTTGTCAAGATCAGCCCCAACAGCAAGATCCCGGCGATTATCGATCCCGAAGGTCCGGGTGGCGCCCCCGTCCACATTTTCGAGTCCGGCGCGATTCTCATTTACCTTGGCGAGAAGACCGGCAAATTTTGGCCCGCCGACCTACGCCGGCAGGTGCCGGTACTGGAATGGCTGATGTGGCAGATGGGCGGCTTTGGCCCGATGCCCGGCCAGGTGCACCATTTCCTGCAAGTCGCCAACGAGCAGGACCGGCGCTATGGCCTCGAGCGATATTCGAAGGAAACGCGCCGGCTCTACGGCGTGCTCGACAGGCGGCTCGGCGAGGTGGAATTCGTCGGCGGTGACATCTCGATAGCCGACTTCGCGATCCTCGGCTGGGCTTGGCGACACGAGCGCCATCAGGTCGACCTGGCGGACTTCCCGAACGTCAAGCGCTGGTACGAAACGATGATGGCGCGCCGGGGAGTACAGCGCGGGTTTGCGGTCGCGCTGAGCTAGGTTTTCACTAAAATTAAAGCGAAAATGACGGGGTGCGACGCGGGCGACCCGATAGTATGCGAATCTCGCGTCGCGAGATGCGGTTCCCTATGGTTCAGACCCGACGGAGCAGTTTTTTCCTCGCCTGCTTGGCGCTGACGGCCGCTTATACGGTCAGCGGCAAGCTCGCATTGCTGTTGGCCGTGCCGCCGGGGTATGCATCACCGGTCTTTCCGCCAGCAGGGATCGCCGTTGCCGCGATGCTGATCGGCGGTCCGGCGACTTTGCCCTGGACCTTTCTCGGCTCCCTCGCGCTCAATGTCTGGACCGGCTATTCGGCCGCTCACACCATCGGCGCAGCTGGGCTGGGTGCGGCAATTGCCATCGCCGGGGCGTCGACGTTGCAGGCGGCGGTTGGCGGCGCGGTCCTGCGATGCGCAGTTGGCTCTCCAACTCCCTTGGACAATGGCCGCGACCTGGCGCACTTCTTGTTGCTGTCGCCGGCGTTCTGCGTAACCAGCGCGACCCTGTCCATGGGCAGCCTTCTGCTGCTCGGTGTCGTGAAACTGCCGGACCTGCTGGGCAATTGGGCTTCGTGGTGGATCGGTGACACGCTCGGCGTCCTCGTCGTGCTGCCCCTCATGCTCGTCATTGCCGGAGAACCGCGTGATCTGTGGCTCCGTCGTGCACTGCCGGTAGGGGTGCCGATAATTCTGTTTTTTGCTTTGTTCGTCTCGATCTTCGTTCGCATCGGCAAATGGGAGCA